>Ga0164313_10001427_pt1 | contig 21110 bp, 16 predicted proteins | sample GuaBasSedimGuay4_FD_113735 | JGI IMG/M metagenome (GOLD analysis project Ga0164313, IMG submission 113735) | Subseafloor sediment microbial communities from Guaymas Basin, Gulf of California, Mexico - Guay4, Core 4569-4, 0-3 cm | ecosystem: Environmental > Aquatic > Marine > Hydrothermal vents... | reverse complement strand
GGTGCGGAACTGCAGGTCAGGGGGCTGTATGTCCTGGATTCGTCGACCACCGGACTGTTGAGGAAGGGGCGGGATAAATGGCGGGGCGGACGGAAGTCTTTTTCGCAGGACAGGTGGCATGACTCCGGGCCCGGAACAGGGAATCGGGAGCAATCATGAAACTGGTCGCCGCCGGAGCCAAGATCCTGTTCAGCCGGGTAGGCCAGGTCCTGGCCAATGCCGTGGTGGTCCTGTTGGTGGCCAAGACCCTGGGGCCCGAGGGACAGGGACACTACAGCCTGACCGTGGCGGTGGCCATGTTGCTGGCCGCCCTGCTGGGGGGCGGCATGGGGCTGGCGGCCGTTCCTCCCCTGCGCCAGAACAAGGTCCCGGCGGCCCGGATGCTGAAGGCCCAGATGATCTGGGCGTCGGGCATGGTCGTGGTGCTGATGCTGCTGGCGTGGTGGTCCACCGGGGGCGGTGCGGCGGATATCCTGCAAAGCAGGCTGGGCTGGTTTGCAGGGCTGGGTTTTCTGGCCGCGGTGGCCGCGACGGGTTTCCTCGGTTTCGACATCTTCTCCTATGATCTGCTGGCCAGGGGGCGATTGGTCGTGGGCGCCGCGGTCAACGGGAGCCGCGCCTTTGGACATCTGTTGCTGATTCTGGCACTGAGTCTGACCGGGACCCTGACTTTTGGGCGTTCCGTGGGTGTGTTCGCCCTGGCCCAGGTCGCAGGGATGCTGGCCATGCTGGTGATCCTGTTGCGGGAGATACGCCGCCCTGTCCCGGACGCCCAGGATGTTTCCATCCGGGAATTCATCGGCAGAACCGGTTTTCACGGGGATGATTCCGAAGATATTCCCGCGGATTTGGCCAGCAGGTCCCTGCCGGGTCTTATCCTGTACAATGTGCGACACGGCTGGCTCGGCCAGATCTCCGCCGTTGCGTACTTTTTGCTTTTGCGGCTGGACCAGGGGTTGCTGGAATACTATCGGGGGGCGGCCGAGGTGGGGATCTATTCCATCGCGGTCTACATGGGAGAGATGCTCTGGCTTCTGCCCGGCGCCTTGACCCCCCTGTTGATCCACAGCTCGGCGGGCCATGCTTCGGATCCGGACCGTGACCGGACCGCGGCGCGGGCCGTCCGGATTGGTATCCTGTTGACCCTGGCGGCGGGCCTACCCCTGTTCATCCTCGCTGAACCACTGCTTGCCCTGCTGGCCGGCGGCGAGTTTCAGGCTTCGGGGCTGGCCTTGCGGGCCCTGCTTCCGGGTATCGTCGCCTTCGCGCCGGGCGTAGTCCTGGCCGGTGATTTCATCGGTCGGGGCAAACCCCACTGGAATACCCAGGCCAGTGTCCTGACCGTGGTGGTCAATGTCGTGGCCGGAGTCCTGCTCATTCCCCGGCACGGTCCCGTGGGAGCGGCCTGGGCCAGCAGCATCGCCTACGCCTGCGGTTCTGCCGTGATGTTGGCCCGTTTCCGTCAGGTCACCGGGATGTCCCTGCGATGCCTCATTCTCGGCCGGACATGACCCCTGACACTTGTTCGGACAGGAGGGGATAATGGGGCGTTTTTTTTGCCGATATCCACGCCTGAAGTTATACAACAATTTGCAACTTCAATAATCACAGTATTTTAAACAAGTATCTATCCTCCCGGACCAACCCCCAAAAAAAATGAAATATCCACACAAAGATGGTTGACACCTCGGTGGGGGCCAGTTATTCTGCAGTGGTGATGGGTGGTGAAAAAAAGTGATTTGTGGGGAAAATTGTCAGACTGCGGGATTGATGGCGGGGGCCGAAGGATCGGCCAAAAAACGCAAGGAAGCGAACTGACCCGCCATTAATTCCTTAATTGGGCCTCCTGTGGCCCCGAGACGACCGGAAATCTGGAAAATCATGGATTTCGACACGACGGCAAACGAAAACATGGCCCCTGCCTTCACCTTCCACGGGTCGTACACCCGTGCGGTGGACGTTAAGGGCCGTTTTGCGTTGCCGTTCCGGTTCCGGCAAGGAGGCTCGGTCCCGGTCGAGGAGAAATACATGGTTTCCCAGGGGGCGGACGGTTCACTGAGCCTGCTGCCCTACGCGGCCTGGATCGCCAATTTCCACCGTATGCGCCAGGGTGAAGCTGGATCCGCCTTGAGGGCCAACATGCGCAAGATGTCCCTGGCCAGTAAAGTGGTGGAGCCCGATAGCCAGGGCAGGGTGGCCGTCCCGGTCGAGACCCTGGCCGCCTGTGGCATCACCAAAAAAATCACCGTGGTGGGGATGGGAAACTACATGGAGCTGTGGGATGCAGATTCCCTGGCCCAGTTGAACGCCGGAAGCGACCAGGTCGATTCCGGTTTCATGGATGAATTCTACCGCTGACCTGCAAGCAGCGGTTGAAGCCCGGCGGCATGGAGGCCGGCCGGATAGAGTCGGGCATCGGGGCGCTGAAGGATCGGCGCCCGCCCGACAACGGTTCAGGATCGCAGGTTTGCATCTTAGGTGTGCCCAAGGAGGGGCGTCAGCAGGGAAGGAGCCCGAATGCCGAGGGAGTTGACCCGGCAGCTCGTCAGGCAGGAGGCCGCGGGCAGCCGTTTGGAGATCGAAATCAGACACAAGCACAGGGCTGTCTGGGTCGCTCTCTCGGGAATTCTGGACCGACAGGGAGTCGAAAGGATGATCAGCCGGGTCGCGCCCCGGCTTGCGGGGCGGGGCTGCCGGATCATTCTGGATGGGAAACGGCTGACCCATCTGGATTACCGGGCGACTCATGGCTTGCTCATCTGGAATCGCAGGCTGCGCGACCACAATCATCAGTTGTTACTCCACGGTTGGAACGATTATCTCAAGTCGATCCTGGTCATGGAAGACTGGGACCGTGAACTGGGCGCTACGCCCACCGGACCCTCGAGTTGGCGCTTGCTACACGAGGCGCCCGCCGACAGGGTGCCATGACCGACGTTCCGCATGTCCCGGTTCTCAAGGAGGAGACCCTCGGCTTTCTTCAGCCGGGGAAGGGAAAGCGGATCATCGACGGCACCTTCGGCTTCGGGGGACATAGTCTGGCCATGCTTGAGACCGGGGCAGACGTCCTGGGGCTGGACTTGGACGCAGTGGCGGTCGAAACCTGCAGACGGATCTCGAGCGACCGCCACCGTCTTCAATGCATGCCGATCTCCTTCCGGCACCTTGACCGGGCCATGGCCGCTGTCGGTTGGGACAAGGTGGACGGGGTTCTGCTCGATCTCGGTGTCAGTTCGTTCCAGCTCGATGATCCGGCCAAGGGTTTCAGTTACAGGACGGACGGCCCTTTGGACCTTCGCTTCAACCAGGAGGCCGGCCAGACGGCTGCGGAACTGGTGGCCAACAGCTCCGAGGGGGAAATTGCCGACCTTATCTGGAAATGGGGAGAGGAAAGGGCGAGCCGACGCATCGCCAGGGCCCTGGTACGGGCTCGCACCGAGGCGCCGGTCGATACTACGGGACGGTTGCGTACGGTGATAGAAGAAGTCCTGCCCCGGGGCATGAAACCCCAACCGGTTCTCAGCCGTGTATTCCAGGCGTTGCGTATCGCCGTCAACGAGGAACTCGACGCGCTTTCCGAAGTCCTGGCCATGTTGCCGGGACTTTTGCGTCCCGGGGGCGTGTTCGTGGTGATCGCCTATCACTCCCTGGAGGATCGGCTGGTCAAGCAGTTCATCGCCCGGGAAAAGCGTGACTGTCTCTGCCCGCCGGATCTGCCGGCTTGCGTGTGCGGTCACCGGCGGGTTCTCGAGGCACTGACCCGCAAACCGGTCATGGCCTCACCCCGGGAACAGGAAACGAACATCAGGGCCCGCAGCGCCCGGCTCAGGGCCGCGGCCATTCTCTAGTATCGGATCGAGTGGGTAGGCGCGGATCGGAACCCGGGCCGGAAAAGAGATTTCAAATTGAAGATTTCCGACATCACCCTCAAGTGTCCCGCTGGTCCGAACACCCGTCGCTCCACCTGGGCCATGGCCCACCGACGGGGGCTGCTCAGGGGCAAGGTCACCCGGGGTATCATCAGCACGCTGGGTCTGGGCCTGCTGTTGGCCGGATCCATATTCATTTCCAACCAGACCACGGGCCTGCGGACCAACATCGCCGCCCTGGATGCCCGGCGTGAATTCCTCGAGGCGGGATCCGGCGAACTGTTGACCCAGTGGAACGCCGCCACCAGAGCCAAGGTCATCACCCGCCGGGCGAAGGTGGAAATCGGCCTCCAGGAGCAGGGGGATCCGGGACTGGTGCTCGTCTGCGGTGACCGCGATGGCCAGGATGGCGCAACCGGGGGCTGGCGCAGGTTTTTGAGCCGGTTCGGCGGTGGTGACGCGGCCCTCGCGGCCGGCGACAAGGTGGGCCTGGTGGTCGGGTCCATGATTTCCCTGACTCCCCGCACCGCACAAGCTGCCGAGACCCCGGACAGGGGGAGGCCGTGAGCAAGCGGAGCCAGGATGCAAGGCGGTTTCGGATACTGAGGATCCTGATGCTGGTCGCCGGAATCGTGCTGGCCGGCCGTCTCGTTCATATCCAGGTTTTTCAACACGAAAAGTATCGGGCCATTGCGCAGAAGCAGTGGGAGCGTTCGATTTCCATCAAGGCGGAGCGGGGAAATCTGTACGACAACCACGGTCAGCCCTTGGCCCTCTCAATTACCACCTGGCGTATCGGGGTTTCGGGATCCCTTGTCACCGATGCGGATGTCCTGGCCGTTCTGCTGGCCGATGTCCTGGAGGGGGATCGGGCCCGCATCAGGAAAAAAATCGCCAGGGCGGGGAATGGCCATAAAGTCCTGGCTTCGGATGTCGTGCTGACCTCCGAGCAGAAGTCCAGGCTCGAAGCCGATGGACAGCAGGCCATAACCATGGAACCCCTGCATGCGCGATTGTACCCCACCGATGGTGTGGGAGCTTCCCTCATCGGTTTCCACAGGCAAGACAACGAAAAGGCCGTGGCCACCGGCCTGGAGCACAGCCTGGACCGCTACCTCGCCGGACGGCAGGGAACAGCGAGTGAAATCCGTACGGCGGATCCTCGCAAGAAGATGGGCTGCGTGGAGATCGAAAAGGCGGTCCATGGCCAGAGTCTCGTGCTGTCGCTGGATACCAGGCTGCAGACAATCTGCGAAGAAGAACTGTCTCGCAGCGTCACGGAATGCGGTGCGACCGCTGGTTCGGTTCTGATCCTGGATCCGGGCACGGGGGACATCCTGGCCGCAGCCAGCTGGCCCTTGCTGAAAACAAGGAGCGGAAAGCACAGGGACCCGGGCCTCTGGATCAACCGGAACTTCACCTGCCAGTTCGAACCCGGCTCGGTGTTCAAGATTTTTTCCACCGCCTCCCTGCTGCGCAACAGCGCCATCGACACCGCCACGGTGTTCAATTGCGACAACGGCCGAAACGATAAAATATACGTCCGCAACGATCGCAACCATGACTACGGAAACCTGTCGCTGATGGAGGCGTTTTCCAAGTCGAGCAACGTCTACTGGGGCCATGCGGTGAGCAATCTGCGAAAAAGAGAGCTCTTCCACGACCTGACGGACCTTGGCTTCGGTCAAGCCACATCCTTGCCTTACGACGGGCAACCGGCGGGAATTCTTCATCCCGTGGCCAAATGGTCGGGCCGGTCCATGCAGACCATCGCCATCGGCCAGGAAGTGGCCGTCACCGCCCTGCAGCTGGGTCTGGCGGTGTGCAGCGTGGCCAACGGCGGCATTCTCTACGCCCCGCGCCTGATCAAGGAAATCAGGGGCCACAAGGGTCAGGTCATCGAAGAGCTGGAGCCGGTGCGACTTCGCCGGGTCATGGCCTCTCCGTTGGCTGCCCTGTTGCGTGAAGCCATGGGCCGGGTCGTGCTCGAAGGAACGGGGCAGGGTGCGGGAATGGATTGGATCACCACCGGAGGAAAAACCGGTACAGCCCAGAAATGCGTGGACGGAAAGGGATACACGCAGGGGGCCTACATCGCCAGTTTCGCCGGCATGGTGCCCCTGGACAATCCCCGGCTCGTCATTCTCACGGTCCTTGACGAACCCGAGTATCGATACCATTACGCGGCCCAGAGTGCAGTTCCGCTGTTTGCATCCATCGTCAAGGGGATCCGGCGTTCCACTCCATGGCTGACTGACGTGCCAGGAGGGCGCACCACCACCATCATACCTCCTGACAAGTTGGAGATGGTTGCCGTTCCGGACGTACTGCACCTGTCGGTGACCAAGGCGACCCGGAGACTTGCCGCCGCCGGATTCCAGACGACCGGAGCGGAAAAGGACGGAGTGATCATCCAGCAGATCCCCGCCCCGGGCACCAGGTGTCTGCCCGGCCAGGAAGTGGCGCTGGCGGTGGCCGACCCCCGGGGAATCAGGGGTGCGGATTCGTCTCTTTGCCCTGACTTCATCGGCATGAGCAATCGTCAGGTGAACAGCCTGGCTGCCCGTCTGGGTGTGCAAGTGGTCATCAAGGGCGTCGGCTATGCGGTTCGTCAGAGCCAGTCACCGGGCAGGACCATCGGGGGTAATCCCATCACCATCAAGATGGAAAAATCGTGGCGCTGACCCTCGGCAGGCTCTGCTCCGGCCTGCCCGGTCTCGAACTGACCGGAGATCCGGAAACAAAAATCTCGATGATCACGGCAGACTCGCGATTGGCCGGACCGGACGTCCTGTTCGTGGCTGTTCCAGGGACGGACCGGGACGGGCACACCTACGTCGCCGATGTCATGGCCAGCGGGTGCTGCGCCCTGGCCCTTCAAAAGGACCGGGTGGATCTCACCGCTCCGGTATCCCCTGATTTCAACGGCGCCGTGGTCCTGGCGGATCGTACCCGTGCCCTGCCGGCATTGTTCAGCCGACGCCTGAATGCAGAACCCGACCGGGACCTTTGGACTGCCGCAGTGACCGGGACCAACGGGAAGACCACGGTGTCCTTCCTGATGCGGGAAATGCTGAACCGATTGCACGGACCCTGCGGTATGCTGGGCACGATTTGCTACGATGACGGCCGGACCCGTGAGCCCGCGTCCCTGACCACGCCGTCCGGCGACGTGTTCTACGGTTGGCTCGGCCGCATGGTGACCAATGGTTGCCGTAGTGTGGCGATGGAACTTTCTTCCCACGGCCTGGACCAGGAGCGGACCGCGGGACTGGGCCTGGACGTGGCGGTCATGACCAACCTGGGCCGCGATCATCTGGATTACCACCAGGATCCTGCAGACTACCTGGCGGCCAAGGCCCGAATCCTGGAATTCCTGCGGACCGGAAACGAAACCGCAGGATCGGGCGGTCCGGGTGTGGTCGTCCTTAACCAGGACGATCCCCAGCTGGTGGGCCTGGACATTGCAGGTCATAAGGCGGTATGGTTTTCCGCCCGTACCCCGACGGGGGATCGAAAGGCTGATCTACAGGTTTTGAAGGCCGATCTGGAACTGGAAGGCACCCGTCTGGTGTTGGATTGGCGGGGACTCGGGTTGACCATCGACAGTCCCCTGGTGGGCCGGTTCAACGTGGAGAATCTCACGGCCGCCCTGGCGGCAGGGTTGGCTCTGGGGCTGGATCCCATCCAGTGCGCCGAGGCTCTCGGCGGGGTACCACAGGTGCCTGGCCGGCTGGAAAGATTCGTCCTGCCCAACGCCGGTCTGGCCGTGGTCGATTACGCCCACACCCACGACGCCCTGGCAGCGGTATTGAAGGCCTGCGATGAGCTGAATGACCGGCGGTTGCTGGTGGTGTTCGGGTGCGGTGGGGACCGGGACAGGGGCAAGCGACCCCTCATGGGCCAGGTGGCGGCCCGCGAAAGTGATCAAGCCTGGATCACTTCGGACAATCCCCGCAGCGAGGAGCCCGGAGGAATCTGCCGTGACATTATGGCCGGTTTCGACGAGGTCACCGACCCGCGGGCCGCAGGAAGGGAACTGGTCATTGATCGTCGCGAAGCCATCGAAGCGGCCCTGGCCGAAGCACAACCCGGGGACATCGTCGTGGTCGCGGGCAAGGGACACGAAGATTACCAGTTGATCGGCGGACACATCATCGACCTGGACGACCGGGTCATCATCACCGATTGGATCGAACGGAACCGGTCTCATGGGTAAGGAATGGTACAGCGCTGAACAGGCTGTCGCGGATCTTGCCGCGGCCGGGTTGTTGGACGGAGTCGTGGTTCCCGACGGGGACGGACCGCAATTCCGTGCTCCGGGTGATCTGGATTCCCCGCCGACAGGAGGATTCGCGGGCGCCGGATTGGATTCCCGCACCCTGTCTTCCGGTCAGCTCTTCGTAGCCATCAAAGGGGAGAAACTCGACGCCCGTGACTTCATTCCCGCCGTCCTGGGGGCGGGACACTGGATTCTGGCGGATCACTCCGGCAGGGATCAGAAAGATGACCTGTCCATCATCGGGGAAATGCCTTCCGGCACGGGAGTCCTGCTCACCAGTGACCCGAACGCAGCCTTGGCCTGCCTGGCTGCCGCATGGCGAAGCCGCCTTGATCTGCGTGTCGCCGGGGTAACCGGGACCAATGGCAAGACCACGACCAAGGATCTGCTGGCGGCGATGCTTCGTGCGGGCGGTCCGACCTGGGCCACGGCCGGAAACTACAACAACCGTCTGGGACTGCCCCTGACCCTGCTGGGCCTGACCGCGGAACACAGGTTTGCCGTGATCGAGATGGGCGCCTCGGCGGTGGGAGACATCGCCCGGTTGGCGCCTTTGGCCGCCCCGCAAACCGGGGTGATCACCAATGCCGCACCAGCCCATCTGGCCGAATTCGGTTCGCTGGAAGACATCATCCAGGGCAAAGGGGAACTCCTGGACGCCCTGCCGGAGGCCGGCTTGGCAGTACTCAATGCCGACAGTCCGGGATTCGCAACCTGGCGGGACCGCGCACCCTGTCAGGTCGTTTCCTTTGGGCGCACGAAATCTGACCACGTCTGGAGGTGGCGTTCAGGCCAAAGAAATGGCCGGCCGGAAATAGAGATGGACGGCCAGTTCTGGCCGGTGCCCCTGCCGGGGGAACACAATGGAGCCAATCTGGCGGCGGCTTTGCTGGCTGCCCGTTCCTTCGGCCTGGCGGATGATTTGATCCGGGTCGGTTTGGCGGGGTTCGCGGGATCCCCCCACCGCGGGATTCTCCTGGAAATTAGCGGGCGGATTGTTCTGGATGACAGCTACAACGCTAACCCGGTCAGCATGGGGGCCGCGATCCGGGCCCTGCAACGTTTGCCTGCCACCGGACGCACGGTGGCCGTACTGGGGGCCATGGCGGAACTTGGACCCGACAGCGTGAAAATCCACGAACAGACCGGACGGGACCTGGCTGCCGGCCAGGTGGACCTGTTGATCGCCGTCGGAAAAAATGCCCATCCGCTCAGTGTAGGCTTTGACGCGGGCGGAGGAGTCAGTCATTATTGCGCAGACCTGGAAGAGGCCGCCAGTCTGGCGGGTCTCAACACCCGGGCGGGAGACCGACTGCTGATCAAGGGATCACGCAGCGCGGCCATGGAGGATATTCTCCCGCTGCTGGCAAAGGCATTCCGGAAAAACTGAAGGCAGGGAGGCCATGCTCTATCATTTTCTGTATCCGCTGAGCGAATACTGGTCCGTCTTCAATGTATTCAAGTACATCACCTTCCGATCCTCCTACGCAACGGTGACGGCGCTCCTGATCTGTTTCATCTTCGGCAACTGGGTGATCGGGAAGCTGGAGGCCCTCCAGATCGGCGAGACGATCGACACCGACGGCCCTGAACATCACCAGAAAAAAGCCGGCACCCCGACCATGGGCGGAGTGCTGGTACTGGCCGCCATCGTCATTCCGACGCTGCTGTGGGCGGACCTGACCAACCGGTACGTGCAACTGGCCCTGATGGGTACGGTGTGGATGGGGACGATCGGGTTCGTCGACGATTATCTGAAGGTTGTCAAGAAAAGGCCCAAGGGTATGATCGGTCGTTTCAAGCTGGTCGGCCAGGTCAGCTACGGATTGATCCTGGGCTCGGTCATCGTGTTCGGCTCGCAAGGCGGGTCCGTGGTGACCAGCACGAGTGTCCCGTTTTTCAAGGACGTCCTGATCAACTGGAGCTGGTTGTACATTCCACTGGTCATCCTGGTGGTGACCGGGGCCAGCAATGCGGTGAACCTGGCCGACGGACTGGACGGTCTGGCCATCGGGCTGAGCTCCCTGGCCTTTGCCGGTTTCGCGGTGATCGCCTACCTCAGCGGCCACAGCGTGTTCGCCGAATATCTGAACCTGCTTTACCTGCCCGAGGCCGGCGAACTGACCGTCTATTGTGCGGCGGTGGTCGGGGCAGGCATTGGCTTCCTGTGGTTCAATGCGCATCCGGCGCGGATTTTCATGGGTGACACCGGCAGCCTGGCTCTCGGCGGAGCCCTGGGCACCGTGGCCATCCTGGTGAAGAAGGAATTCCTCCTCGTTGTGATCGGCGGAATATTCGTGGCCGAAGCTCTTTCGGTGATGCTGCAGGTCACCTGGTTCCGTCGCACGGGCGGCAAACGGCTGTTCCGGATGGCGCCCCTCCATCACCATTTCGAATTGACCGGGTGGTCCGAAACCCAGGTCGTGGTCCGGTTCTGGATCATCGGCATCCTGCTGCTGCTGCTGGGAATGTCGTCCCTCAAACTCCAGTAGGGAACAGATGATGGGATCCTTTGGCGACAAGTTGTGCTGGGTGGTGGGACTGGCCCGCAGTGGTTGCGCGGCCGGCCTGCTGCTGCGCCGTCACGGAGCCCGGGTCGTGGGAGTCGACGACGCCGACGAGGCCGCCATACGTCTTCGCTGGGGGACCGAGGACATCAAGGCCCAGGCCGCAAGCGCCTTCGACGAACTCGTGACCGGGGGCGAGCGGCCTGCCGGGTCGCCCGACCTGGTGGTCGTCAGTCCAGGCGTCCCTCTGGATCATCCCGTCCTGGCCGGCCTGCCCGGTGCGACCCCGGTCATCGGTGAACTCGAACTCGGTGCCCGATTCTGCCGGGCGGACATGGCGGCCATCACGGGCACCAACGGCAAGACCACGACCTCGGAAATGGTGGCCCATCTGGGTCGGAAGGCCGGACGGAGGGCCGAAGCCCTGGGCAATGTCGGACGGCCCCTGTGCCTGCTGGCTGAAGAGCTGGAGCCCGGCGACCTGGCGATCCTGGAGGTATCCAGCTTCCAGCTGGAATCCGTGCGGGATTTCCGGCCCCGTGTCGGGGCCGTGCTGAACCTGGCTCCGGATCACCTGGATCGTTACCCGGATCTGGCCGCCTATTACGCAGCCAAGAGGATCCTGGCGGACATCGTTCCGGCCGATGGTGCCTTCGTGACCTGGACCGAATGCCCCGAGGCCCTCGGGTGGGGCACGAAGGGGCGCAGGGTACTGTTTGGCACCGCCGGCGGTGGTGCAGATGTCTTCTTCCGGGATGGTGCCATCTGGACAACCGGTGGCCCTGAAGCCCAACCGCTGGTGGAAACCGTGGAGTTGGCCCTCCAGTCGCCGCCCAATCTGTTGAACGCGCTGGCCGGTGCGGCCATCGGTCTGGCCCTGGATCTGGATCCGGGGGCCGTGGCGGCGGGGTTGCAGGATTTTCCCGGGTTGCCCCACCGCCACCAGCTGGTGGCCCGGCGGGGACGGGTGGCCTTCATCAACGACACCAAGGCCACCAATGTACATGCGGTCTGCGCGGGGCTGGCGGGGTTTCCGGATCCCGTGGTCCTCATCGCCGGCGGCAGCGGCAAGGGCGAGGACTACACACCCCTGGCCGGAGTGATGGACCAGGTCAGGCATGTGGTGTTGATCGGTCAGGAAGGCCCCGCAATCGGTCGGGCCCTCGCGGGCGTGGTGCCCACGAGTGAAGCGGAGTCCATGGACGAGGCGGTCTCTTGTGCCGCTGATCTGGCCGCCCAATTGTCGGCCGATCTCGGCAACCACGATACGGTGGTCCTGCTCAGCCCGGCCTGCGCCAGTTTCGACATGTTCGCGAACTACGGCCGGCGCGGCGAGGCTTTCGCCACCGCGGCGATCAAGTCGGGGGCCGACCCGGTGGATTGATGACCGGCACAACGAAAATCCAGAATGACGGCCGGAACCCGGCCAAGGAGGGTCGAGGATGAACAGAAGACTGAGAGGATTCACCGGAAGTCTCGAGCGCTCGGATGGCTTGTTGCTTGGTGCGGTGGGAGTTCTTCTGTTCCTCGGGATCTTCGTGGTCTACGTGGCCGGCAGTTACAACCGGGCGGCCACCACCTCGCCGCTGGGTCAACACTTCATCATCGTCAAACACCTGTTCATGATCGGAATCGGATCGGTGCTGATGATCGTTCTGATGAATCTCGATTACCGCTGGTTCCGCCACCGCTGGCTCAACTGGGGAGGCCTGTTTCTGACCTATGGCCTGGTGGCCTGGACCTTGCTCATTGTTCGCCATGACGCCGCCGGGGATGTGATCATCAACCGCTGGGTGACCATCGGGGGTTTTTCGTTCCAGCCCGTGGAGATGGCCAAGTTGGCGATGGTCTTCTTCCTGGCCGAGCGGCTAACCAACCCGCGGTCCGAACGCCGATTGACCCCGCGGCAGCTGGGGGTGGCCCTGGCCCTTGGCCCGTTGCCCCTGCTTGTCCTTCTGGTCCTGCAACCCAATTTCGGCAATGCCATGGTGATATCTGGTGTTACCCTGGTACTGCTCTATGTGGCCGGCGTATCCGAAAAGTGGCTGGCCCGGGTCGTGGTCGCCCTTCCATTCATCGGTGGGCTGAGCTACCTCCTCATTCCCAAGGTCCACAAACGGGTGGACAAGCTCATCGAGGGTTTCTGGTCAGGGGATTTCGGATACCAGGTCAACCAGTCGCTGATCGGTCTGGGCGGCCCGGGCTGGAGGGGCGCCGGCGTGGGGCAGAGCCACAACAAGTTCGCTTTTTTGCCCGAATCGCACACGGATTTCGCCTTTTCACTGCTGGGGGAGGAGTGGGGACTGTTCGGGACCTTGCTGGTGGTGGCCATGTTGATTCTTTTCGCGTGGCGTGGTTTCGGTATCGCCGCCAGGGCCGCCGATCCTTTCGGGAAGGTGGTCGCCGCTGGTCTGACCACGGGTATCGCCATTTACGGCGTTGCCAACATCGCCATGGTTACTGGTATATTCCCGGTTGTGGGGGTGCCCCTGCCTTTTGTAAGTTTCGGAGGAACCGCCATGATCGCGGCTCTGGCCTCGGTCGGGATCCTGTTGAACATCGAACGCGGCAGCCGATCCTACCAGGTGTGGAAACGGCGCTGGGACCGGAGTGGAACCGCATGACCCCAACCCCGCCGGATGACACCATATCCACCGAACCGAAGGAAATGGTTCATCATCCCGTTCGAGTCCTGATCACCGGAGGGGGAACCGGGGGGCATGTCTATCCCGGGTTGGCGGTGGCGGGAGCCCTGGAAAAGCTGGCGCCCGGTTCCGAGGTGAGATTTGCAGGCACGTCCCGGGGTATCGAATCGGTCCTGGTGCCCAGGGCCGGGTACCGTTTCGCCACCTTGCCCGCCTCGGGTGTTCGCGGCCTGGGCGGTCGGGCCAGGTTCCTGTTCGTGGTGAATTTTTTTCTGGGTTTTTTCCGCAGCGTGCTGATGTTTCTGGTATGGAGACCCCGGGTCGTACTCGGCACCGGCGGGTATGTCAGCGCACCGGTGATGCTCGCGGCCAGGGTGCTGGGCATCCCTTGCGCCCTGCAGGAACAGAATGCGGTACCCGGCTCGGCCAACCGCCTGGTGGCCCGCTGGGCCCGCCGGATCTATCTGGGCTTCGCTGCAGCGGGGCCGAATTTCAAGGCCGACCGTTGCCGGGAGACGGGAAATCCTGTGCGTGCCGAATTCCTGGCCGCGGCCACCGACACCGAAACCACGGACCCGCGCAAAGGGAACCACCTGCTTGTTTTCGGTGGCAGCAGGGGGGCTGCCACGCTCAATGCAGCGGTCATCGGGGCGGCGGAAACCTGGTGTGCTCGACCGGACTTGTCGGTTCTGGTCCAGACCGGTCCCAAGGATCATGAGGCGGTGGCTGCGGCGTTTGCCTCAGGGCCGACGGACCGTTTCACGGTCGTGCCTTATATAGATGACATGGCTTCGGCCCTGCGGCAGGCCGATCTCGTGGTGTCTCGATCAGGCGCCATGACCCTGGCCGAACTCCAGTGCGTGGGACGTGCGGCCGTGCTGGTGCCGTTTCCTTTCGCCACGGATGACCACCAGCTACGCAACGCCGAGGATTGCGCACAGGCCGGGGCGGCGGTGGTCCTGAAGGACGAAGATTGCGACGGCCCCGCCCTTGTTCACCTTGTTGACGATTTGCTGGGCGATCCGGCCCGGCTGCACCGGATGGAGGATGCCGCTGCGGGACTGGCCCGCCCCGATGCCGCGGCAGTCATCGCCGCGGACCTGTTGCAACTGGCCGCCCGGTAGTCCGTCCGCGACCACAGGTTGGCCGCAGAGAGGATCTGTTTAGTGTTTCCCAACATGTTCCGCAATACCAGACACATTCATCTGGTGGCCATCGGTGGTATCGGCATGAGCGGTATCGCCGAGGTACTCATCAACCTGGGATTCACCGTCAGCGGCAGCGATCTTCACGAAACACCCGTGACCGAGCGGCTCGCCGGGCTGGGTGCGAAGGTCTTCATCGGACATGATTCGGACAACATCAAGGGGGCCGACGTGGTGGTCTGCTCCTCGGCCATCACCGGGGCCAACAGCGAGATCACCGCGGCACGCAACCAAAGGATTCCGGTCATTCGCCGTGCGGAAATGCTCGCCGAGCTCATGCGACTCAAGTATGGGATCACCGTGGCTGGTTCCCACGGCAAGACGACCACCACCAGCCTGGTGGCGGCGGTCCTGGCGGCCGGGGACCTGGATCCCACCGTCATCGTCGGCGGCCAGGTCAAGGCCATGGGCAGCAACGCGGTTCTCGGGGCGGGGGAGTACCTGGTTGCCGAGGCCGATGAAAGCGATGGTACCTTCCTTCACCTGACGCCCACTGTGGCGGTGGTGACGAACATCGATTACGAACACGTCGATTTCTATCCTGATCTGGCTTCCCTGCGTGCCGCCTTCGACGAATTCCTGCAGAGGGTTCCGTTCTACGGCGCCTGCGTCCTGTGCAGCGACGATCCCGAGGTCCGCTCCCTGCTGCCCCACCTTGACCGCAAGATCATCACCTACGGTCTGGGTGAGGAGGCGGAAGTCCGGTCCGACCCGGGCACCATCGTCACTGGTGATTTCGGCCAGGAGGCCGTGGTCTGGGCCCTGGGTCAGGAATTGGGTACGATACGTTTACGTCTTCGCGGCCGGCACAACCTCCAGAACGCCCTGGCCGCAGTGGCGGTCGGTCTGGAACTGGGCATCCCTTTCGACAGGATCGCGGCCGGACTGGCCGCCAGTCTCGGTGTGGGGCGGCGCTGCGAGGAGCACGGGGAGCACGGCGGTGTCCTGGTCCTTGACGATTACGGGCACCATCCCACCGAGGTGCTGGCGATCATGGAGGTGGCCCACGGTTTCGGCCGCCCGGTGGCGGTGCTCTTTCAACCGCACCGGTATTCCCGCACCCAGATTTTTGCCCGTGAATTTGCCGATGCCTTGGCCTCGGCCCAAACCGTCGGCCTGCTGCCCGTGTATGCGGCGAGCGAGGAACCGTTACCCGGGGTGGACAGCGGTCTCATTGCCAGCCATCTGGCCGACAAGGGACTGCATCGGGTCAGCCTGTTGCCCGGGGCTGTGGGGGTCGGTGCCTGGCTCGACGATCAGGTGGTTCCCGGCAGCCTGATCCTCATCCTCGGGGCGGGGGACATCGGCCGCCGGGTTCCCGAAATCTGCGCCCACCTCGACCAGAGATGCGGGCCGTGAATCGCTTCGCCGTCCGGCGCGCGCCACGGCGTTCACTCACCGGGTTGATATTGAAGGTCGGTGCGGGGCTCGGGGTCCTGGTCGCGGCCGGCCTGGGTGTCTGGTGGTTGTTGACCTCGTCCACCTTCGCGGTGGCCCGGGTGGAGTCGGGCTCCTATCGCTTCACCTCCCAGGTTGAACTCGAGGCCGCCCTTGCCGATTTCCTGGGCCGCAACATCTGGACACTTTCCACCGACGAGATCACTGGCCGGTTGGCGGACTTTCCCTGGGTGCGGGATCTCCAGGTCCGCCGCTCGCTACCCAATACCATCGAAATTGATTTTCGGGAATGGCGTCCCCTCTGGCAGGTATCCGAAATCCGGGGCGCCGGAACCAGGAGTCTGCGGCCCCTGGTCCTGGTCGAGGATGGGCGAATCCTGGAGTTCCCCGCCAACGTCGTTTTGGCCGGTTTGCCGGTGCTCGTCGGAGTGCCTGCCGTCCGCGAGGGTGAAGGAGGTGTTCTGAGGGTAGGCATCAATCACATGAATCAAATTACGGAACTGATTTCCGCCATGGAAGATGCGGGCCTCGAATCGGTCAGCCCGGTAGATTTTATCGTGGCTGGTGACGAAGGATACGCTATCGTCCTGCAGGACAAGCGTGGCATCCTGATGGTCGGCAGGGAGGACTTCTCCGACCGTCTGAACCGCTACATGACCGCCCGTGACCATCTCGATCCTGGACTTGAAATCGACCTTCGTTTCAAGGACAGGTTGACAGTCAGGAAAATGACCGAAAATTGACGGCCCGGACCGGCTGTCGACTTCCGGATCGAACTGGAGCGGGCAGGCCAAAGACATGACATGAAGGAGCCGACATGAGTCAGGGAAGACTGATTGTCGCTTGTGATTTCGGCACGACCACCTTTCGCGCCCTCGTCACAGAGACCACCGAGAACGGAGACCTGGAAGTCGTCGGATACTCGGAGGAAAAGGCGGAGGGTTTCCAGGACGGGGACTTCGTCGACCTGGGCAAGGGCAGCCGCTGCATCGCCCGCACCATGCGACGGCTCGAAACGGATTCGGATATCTACGTCTCGGGATTCACCTACACCATTTCCGGTTCCCATCTTCATAGTGTCAGGGCGACCGCCCAGGTTCCCATCGGACCGGCTCCTCGACCCATCCGCGAATCCGATCTCGCCGAGGCGCGCAGCCGCGCCCGTTCCATGTCCATTCCCTTTGATCAGAAAATTCTCACGGTCACGCCGGTGGAATACGCGGTGGACCGTGTGCGCGGTATCGTCGATCCCCTTGGCCGGATGGGCAGCCAGCTGGAGATGCAGGCGCACTTGATCACGGGTTCGCGCAGCGTCATACACAATCTTGAAAACGCCATCGAAACGGCCAAGTACAAGCCTCTCGGCGAAGAAGTCGACATCCTGGCCACGGGCACTTCACTTCTGCGGCCAGCGGATCTGGAGCAGGGCGTCATTCTCATCGATGTCGGTGGGTTGGCGACCAACTGGGCCGTCTATCGCAAGGGAGCGATCGTTGCCAACGGGATGGTTTCCCTCGGAGGTGATCACCTTACGGCGGACCTGGCCCATGGCCTGCGGGTCACCAGCAAGGAGGCCGAAAGGGTCAAGGTCACGCGCGGTGTCGTGCTGCGCAGCCTGGTCGAGGAGGTTTCCATCCAGGTCCTGTTCGAGGAGGATCGTCCCGAGGAAACCCCGGGCCTGATCGCGGCCATCCTGGAACCGCGGGTGGAGGAGATATTCACCCATGTGAAAAATGATTTCGGCGACCTGCGTGAACTGGCGGGTCTGGGGGCCGGCGTGGTCTTGACCGGAGGCGGCAGCCGTTGCCAGGGCACCGGCCAGCTCTGCGAGGAAGTGTTCGATCTACCCGTGGAACGGCGCCACCTGCCGGACCGCCTGATCGGTGCGGACAGGCTTCCCGACGGCCAATGGGCTTCGGTCCTGGGTTTGAGCATGTGGGCGGCCCGGGACGCCGCCGGATCTGGCGAAAGCGAGGACCGAAATGGTAACGGTGGATTATTCAACCGGTTACGTGGTATTTTTCGAGGACCCGATGATGACGATGCCATGGTAGCGGAAGGGTGATGACCCCGGAAATACTCCTGCGGGACTGGAAATCGGGGATTAATGTTGAAATCAGGCAAAATAGTGCTTGGTTGCCCGGGCAGGATGTGCTAGTTAAGAACAAGACACATTTTTGCACGGTCATTTACCCAACTCAAGGAGGAGGCGGGTTTCATGATGTTTGAATACGCAGATGACATCGAACGTTTGGCGGATATCAAGGTGGCGGGAGTCGGAGGAGCCGGCGGAAACGCTGTCGGACGCATGATCGAAGCCGGCCTCACCGGCGTTGAATTCCTTGCCATCAACACCGACCTGCAAGCCCTCAAGGATTCCCAGGCCCACCAGTCCATGCAGATCGGAGCCCAGCTCACCAAAGGGCTGGGTTCGGGGGGTGATCCGACCCGGGGCAAAGCCGCCGCCGAAGAAGACCGTGACCAGATCGCATCGGCCCTTGACGGGGCCGATATGGTTTTTGTGACCGCCGGAATGGGCGGGGGCACCGGTACGGGGGCCGCACCGGTCATCGCGGAAATCGCCCGCCACCAGGGCGCGCTGACTGTCGGCATCGTCACCAAGCCGTTCGCTTTCGAGGGAATGGTCCGCATGAACCAGGCCCTGGCGGGCATCGAGGAACTCAAGGATGCGGTCGACACCCTGATCCTGATTCCAAACCAGCGCCTGCTGGAAGTGGTTCCTCCGAACACGGCAATGCAGGAAGCCTTCCGAATCGCCGACAACGTTCTCTACGAGGCGACCCGCGGCATCTACGAGATCATCGCCCGCCACGACCACGTGAACCTCGATTTCGCCGACGTACGTTCGGTGATGAAGGGCATGGGCGAGGCAATGATGGGAACAGGCCGGGCCGAGGGTGAAAACCGCGCGGTCGAGGCGGCCAAGGCGGCCATCAGTTCGCCTCTGCTGGAAAACGTCGACATCCACGGCAGCAAAGCCGTTCTGGTCAACGTCCTGGGCAGGGAGGTCGGGCTCGAGGACACGGCTTCGGCCATGCAGTGGATCCAGGACGCGGCCGGCCCCGATGCTCACGTCATCTTCGGCTACGGCAACGATGATTCCATGGGCGATACCCTGCAGGTGACGGTCATTGCCACGGGTTTCAATCCCGAATCCATGTCCCGTCGTGCCGCGGCGGTTGTCGAAACCATCGTTCCGGTGGATCCGCCCCCGGTAGAGGAGGTCCTGCAGGCCGAACCTTCCGAGGCCACCCAGACCGATGACCGGGTTTCAGCCCTGATGAATGATCTCACCGAGGCCATGGATGAATCTCCGGTCGTTCCTGATCCTGAATGGACCGAAACCAAGGTCGGCGGGCGGGAGCTTGTCGTTGGGCAGGAGGAAGGCGCCGGACTGGTGGGCGAATCATCCGAGGGATTCCTGGTGCGTGCGGCTGCTGGCGGTGGACCCGATGTGGATCTGTCATCCGATCCGATGCCGGTGCCGGTGGCGGAATCCGACCATCCTTCGGCCGCAGTCACCGAAGAAACCACCCAATCTTTCCTGCGTCCGGTTGGGACGCAAAACATCGGCGAAGTGGAGACCCCCGCTTGGCCTGCCAGGCCTACCCCGGTGAACCGTTCGGTTGCAGCGGGCATCGGCCCGGACAATCCCAAGGACGATCTCATGGCTCCGGCTTACACCAGGAAGTATATGGACTGATATGTCTCTGTGGGGGAGATTCCTCGGCAACCGGCGAAATCGGGCGTGCGCCGAAGGCGTTGTTCTCCTGGAAAAGGGACAGTACAGTGAGGCCCTCGTTCTGCTGCGCGAAGCGGCCCTGGGATCTTCTGATCATCCTACCGGCTCCCTGGCATCTTTCCACTTCCGGCAGGCCCTTGTCGCCCAGGGCCGCCGGCATTTGCGTGCGGGCGAGCATGTGGATGCCATTTCCTGCTTCGCCGAAGCAGTCAATCTCTGGGATCCCTATCCTGATTTACACTGCCTCCATGGCGCCGCCCAGGGCCTGAATGGCGATTGGCAAGCCGGTTTGGCGGGAGCCAGGGCAGCTTTGCGACGCAATCCCGACTATTCCGAAGCCCGACTCCTGGAAACCGTGGCATTACAACGACAGGAGCGGCGGGCCGAAGCGGCCGTCAGCCTCAACGCCCTGGTTGAATCCGGACGACGGGTGGAGCACTGGCTGATCAGCGGCCTGGAAGGGAAGAGGCAGTTCACCGCAGAAGACCTGCCTGCCGACCTGGAGAGCCTGCTGGTCAGTTCCCTGAGCGGTCAATCCGAAAAGGAAGAAGTTGCCGCGGCCGTGGCCCAGTGCCGGGCCGGGCACTGGCAGGAGGGGCTGGCCCGGTTTGGTGACCTGGTCAAGAAGCGGCCCCGGTATCCCGATTACCGCACCCGGCATGCCGCGGCCCTGTTCCATCTCGGCCGCAACGAGGAGGCCCTGGCCGAGGCCGATGCCGCTCTTGCCCTCAACGAAACCTACCGGACCGCGATCAATCTGAAGGGGTTGATCCTGGCCGACGAAGGACGTTTGAAAGACGCCCGTGATTTCCTGGAGGCCGCCGACACTGCTGCTGCACAGGGCAAGTCGGCCGGTGCCTACGAAGAGCTTTTCGGCGCTTATCTTCGCGGCGTTTTGGCGCTGCTGGGCGGCGAACCCCGGAGGGTTGCCGAACTTCTGGAGGAATGGAGCGACCTGGCCAAGAACTTCGCGAGGGCGGAAATGTTGCTCGCTGCCGCGGAGGATCTTCTGGGCAGGAGTGACGACTGCGGCCGACGCTTGTCCCTGCTGGCCGCAGAGTGGACGGCGGAGCCCATCTATTTTTTCCTTCTTGCCAGCCATTTTCTGGGTTCCGGGCGTTTCGAGGAGGCTGCCGATGCCATCGGCCGCTGGCCTGCGGGTTCATCGGACCCGGACCACAGGCCCCTGTACCTGGAGGCTCATCTTGCCCTGGACCAGGGTCGGGTGCCGGATCTGCCGGATCCCGACCTGCAGAATGAATCCTCCCCGGATCAGGACGACGATCTTCTTCTCGGGCCGCGATCCTGGACCTTCCTGACTGCCAGGGCCGAATTCAGGATGGGAAACGGCGCCCGTGCCTGGCGTATCTGTGAGGATCTGTGCACCGCCGGTTTTGCCACGGAAAAGGTCATCAGACTTCAGGTGCAAGCGGCCTCCCTG
>Ga0164313_10001426_pt1 | contig 21124 bp, 22 predicted proteins | sample GuaBasSedimGuay4_FD_113735 | JGI IMG/M metagenome (GOLD analysis project Ga0164313, IMG submission 113735) | Subseafloor sediment microbial communities from Guaymas Basin, Gulf of California, Mexico - Guay4, Core 4569-4, 0-3 cm | ecosystem: Environmental > Aquatic > Marine > Hydrothermal vents... | reverse complement strand
TTGGCCAGGACCTCGCCCTGGGGGATGCTGTCAATCGCCTGCTGCAGGATGCGGATGCTCTGCCTGATCTCATCGAAGCGGATCAGGAAGCGGTCGTAGACATCACCGTGATAGCGCACAGCCACATCAAAATCGAAGCGGTCGTAGATGCTGTAGGGGTCTGCCCGGCGGATGTCATAAGGCACGCCGGATGCCCGCAGTACCGGTCCCGCAGCGGAAAGGCCAATAGCCTGCTCGGGGGTTAAAACGCCAACTCCCTGACCACGGGAGACCACGATCTCGTTCTCAACCAGGTAGCGGTCCAGCTCATCGATCTGGCGGGGCAGGCGCTCATAGGCCATCTCACGAATGTGCTCCTCCATGCCTTGGGGCAGATCCCGGACTACGCCGCCAAACCGGAAGTAGTTGCACATCATCCGGGAGCCGGCGACAGCTTCAAAGATATCCAGGATCAACTCCCGCTCCTTGATGGTGTACAGAGCTGGCGTGAAGTAAGCACCGAGATCGTTCAGGAAAAAGCCGATGGCCATAAAGTGGTTCAGCACCCTGGTCAACTCTGCCATGATGACCCGGATATACTGGGCTCGCTCCGGCGGGTGGTACTTTTCCCCCAGCAGTTTTTCCACCGCCAGGGCGTAGCCGAAATTGTTGCTCATGGAGCAGAAATAATCCAGCCGGTCGGTGTAAGGCATGTTCATGGCGAAAGTGTTCTTCTCGCCAATCTTTTCATGGTTGCGGTGCAGGTAGCCCATCACCGGTTCCAGGTCCACCACAGTTTCCCCGTCCAGGGTTGCCACCATGCGGAACACACCGTGAGTGGATGGGTGCTGAGGGCCGAGGTTTACGACCAACTTTTCGGTGTCAAACTCCTCTTCCTGTTCCAGGGGGATGGAACCTTTAAAAAGGAACTCAGCAGGCTCAGGGATCCAGGTTTCCGGATTAAACCCTTCCGGATAGGCGATGTTTTCCTGATAAGGATTGTCCGCTTCTATTTTTTTGGTTTTTCCTTTCGGCCAGCGGTCCTCATAGGGTTTTTTCTCGTCGCCGTAAAAAACCTCCTGCCAGTCTTTGCGCAGGGGATGGCCTGAAAATCCTTCCCACATCAGGATCCGCTTCAAATGGGGGTGACCCTCAAATTTGATCCCCAGCAGGTCCCAGGCTTCTCTCTCCTGGAAAGCCGCGCCAGGGTAGAGTCCGACCAGGGAAGGCACTACAGGGTTGGAGCGGGGGATCTGGACCTTGATTTCCAGAATTGCCCCACCGGTCGATCGAAAGAGATGGTACACCACCTCCATCTTCTCCTCGGGGAGGTAATCCACACCAGTCAGCGAGGTCAGGAGGTCGTATCCAAGCTCATCGCGGAGGTCACTCATCAAAGGGAGTAAATTGGCGGACTCAACCAGCAAGCCCTGGTATCCCTCCCGTTCATCTACCCGGACCCAGTCTGGAAAGCGTTCCAGGACAGCCTGTTCGTAAGTTTCAAGGACTTTGATTTCTTCGTTCATGCCTGGTCTTCCTTCTGGGTTACTCTCTCCAATAATTCCGGGAAATCCCTCAAATCAATCAGATCCGGACCCAGGATGGGAACCGGTATGCCAGGATCCTCTTCTTTTTGGTACCAGCGGACTTCTTTGACGGACTCTTTGTCGATCTTTTCCTGGATCTTGATCAATCCATACAGCAGCGCCTGAGGAGTCGGAGGGCAGCCCGGCACATAGACGTCCACCGGGATGTACTTGTCAACGCCGGCAATCACATTGTAGCCCCGTTTGAAAGGCCCTCCCCCGCAAGCGCAGGCACCCATCGAGAGCACATATTTGGGCTCTGGCATCTGGTTGTACAGCCGGACCACCTGGGGGATCATCTTCTTGGTTACCGTTCCGGAAACGATCATCAGATCGCACTGCCGGGGGCTGGGCCGCATGATCTCCATGCCAAAACGGGCCAAGTCAAAACGGGCTCCGGCCGTGGCAATCATCTCTATCGCACAGCAAGCCAGGCCGAAGAACATCGGCCAGACCGAATAACGGCGGCCCCAGTTATAAATTCGATCCAGGGTGGTGATGGCAACTGTTCCCTCCAGTTCAGGGGGAATGTTGTACTCGGGTTTATTCAGTTCGTCCGGCATCAAGGGCACTCCTCTTCATGAAAATTAATTCAACTCACACATTATATTGTCCCTTCCTATCTCCTGTCAATCAGTATTTAAACAAAAATATTTTTGTTTTATTCCCCAATTTTGGTATACTGAAAGGGTGCAGATCACCCGGGAGCGAATTCTCACTTATTTACAGGACCATCCCCCTTCCAGCGCGGAAGAGATCAGCCGCTACCTGGAGATGACCCCGGCCAATATTCGCTATCATCTGGATATCCTGGAAGAAATGGGGCTGGTGGATGTGATCGGGGAACGCCCGACTGGCGGGGCCGGCAGGCCGATCCTGCTCTATGCTCTGACACCACGCAACCTGGGAGAGAACCTGGTCCCTCTTCTAGAAGCGTTCCTGTCAGAGTTGAACGGATCAGATTCCCTGGATGAAGCCCTGCATCAAATCGCTGAAAGCCTGATCGAGGGAAAAATAGGAGAGTCCAGAAACAGAGTTCAGCGATTTAACCAGGGAATAGAATTTCTAAATACCCTGCATTATCATGCCAATTGGGAAGCTCGATCCCAGGGTCCCCGGGTGGAACTGAGGCACTGCCCCTACCGGGACCTGGCCCTAACCTACCCGGTCCTCTGCCAGCTGGACGAAAAGCTCCTTCAGTTGGTCTTCGACAGCGGACTGACTCTGAACGAAAAAAGGACATTCGGGAAAGATCCTTTCTCCCCCTGTGTCTTTCACCTGGCTTGACGGCTGGGGAAGAAAGATTGCTCAGATTGATCAGAACGCACAGCTTGAACTTGAACCTGATCCCTGATCAGTGGTCATGACCATCGCCGTGGCCGTGGGCCTGGCTCTCCGCGCAGGAGGAAGCGCCTTTGATCTTTCCATCCAGATAGCAAGCAACTGCCTCAGCCACTGTCCCGCTGGCACCTGTTGCCGCTTCAATGCCGAACTGGTTGAAAAACTGGATCGCCCTGCCCCCCATCCCGCCGCTGAGCATGACATTCGCTTTTTGATCACTGATAAACCCGGGCACCTGGCCGGGTTGATGGGCAGCATAATAAGGATTATCAATGATCCTGGCAGATCGGATCTCTTCCCCCTCCACTTCCACCAGGGCGAAAAAAGGACAGCGCCCAAAATGATGGGCTACCTGGCTGTCGAGTCCTTGATTTGTTTCCGCTGATACTGCGATAAGCATATGTTTTCTCCTTTTCAATGAATAAGAGTTTACCTCATAATTGGATAATGGTACCTGCTGGGTGCAAATCGTTAAGCTTGAGCAGGATCTTTTCCCAGATTGCCTGGATCTCCCGGGAGGCGCCCGAATCCGGCGCAAAGAGGGTGACCGGTTCTCCCGCGGTCATTGCCCGGGGGATGGTCAGGTCATAAGAGATCTCTCCCAGCAGGGGAATCTCCCTTACCTGGCAGATATCCCTAATTTGTTCAGCCCCCTCTCGATACAGGTCTGCCTTATTGATACATACCCAGGCAGGGACCTGAAAATAAGCCGCGGTTCCCAGCACACGCTCGAGATCATGAATGCCTGCCAGGGAGGGCTCGGTCACGATCAGGACAACATCAGCGCCAGATATGGCTGAGATCACCGGGCAGCCGATCCCCGGAGGGCCATCTACCAGCATCAGGTCCCCATCCATTTCTTTCAACGCATCCTGAGCCTGGCGTTTGATGAATGCGACCAGTTTTCCAGAGTTCTCCTGGGCAGGGAGAAGGTGGGCATGGAAAAAGCGCCCGTACGCCGTCTCAGAGATATACCACTCCCCGGCCTGCTGTTTCTCCAGGGTGATGGTCTGTTCCGGGCAGGCATAGACACAGGCCGCGCAGCCATCACAGGCCACCGGATCTACAAGATATTCCCCATCCGAGACAGAGACAGCGTCAAATCGGCAGACTTCCTGGCAGGTTCCGCAGCCGCTGCAGCGGGATTGATCAATGATCGCAGTGGATCCGCCCCAAAAGGGTTCCTCTGTGACCCGACGGGCTTTTAACAGCAGCTCCAGATTGGCTGCATCCACATCGGCATCCACAAGCACGTTTGTCCCCCCGGAGCCCGCTAAATGGGCGAATGCGGCACTGAGACTGGTCTTTCCCGTGCCCCCCTTACCGCTGAGAACGACTATTTGCTTCATGTCGCCACCGCCTTTCCAGCGGATTGAACGGCCTGCCAGAGATCTGCAAATCGACTGCGATAGACAGGATCAATTTCCAGCAGCCCCTTCCCTCTGGCGAGGCCCTCGCCAATCTTCCTTTCCAGAGGAATTTCCATCAAAACAGGCACGCCGTTTGCCTGGCAGAATCCGCGGATGTCTTCCTCTCCCACTCCCACTCGATTGATAATCACGCCGACCTGAAGTCCCAATTCGCGGGTGACCTGGAAGGCCTGTTTAAGGTCATGCAGCCCGAAAGGGGTGGGTTCGGTGACCAGCAGTACGTAATCTGCTCCCCGCAGCGCTTCCACAACCGGACAGGACGCCCCAGGGGGCGAATCCACGATCTCTACCCCGGGAATCCTATCAGTCTGCCACTTCCACTTCTTGAGAGCTGCAATTACCGGCACAGCCATGGGCTCCCCTTCATTCAGCAGCCCCTGGCGCAAGAGAAGACCATCAGCGCTCAAACCCCGATCCAGCCGGCCAATAGTCCGAGGGATTTCTGCGATCGCCCCCTCGGGACACTGCAGGGTACAGCTTCCGCAGCCATGGCACAGGGATGGGAACACTTTGGGTTTATCTTTCAACATGACGATGGCATTGAATTGGCAGACGTCCGCACAGATCCCGCATCCACTGCAGAGGTCTTCAGCAATTTGCGGCACATACTGATTCACATCGGCCTTATCTGAAAACTTGGGTTTCAAAAAAAGGTGTGCGTTGGGGGCCTCGACATCAGCGTCGCTGATCAAAACCGGGAATTCACCCTGGTCAGCCAGAAATTGCGCCAGTGAAACCGCAATGGTGGTTTTTCCTGTCCCGCCCTTGCCGCTGGCAACTGCAATTATCATTGGCCCCACAGTCCGCGGCCTCCCTGTCCCCGGCCCCCCCGTCCCCGGCCTCCCTGTCCGCGGCCTCCCTGTCCTCGGCCTCCCCGGCCACTCCCCTGGCTGCCATGAAATCCACTGCCGCTTGGGCCGCTGGCAGTCGAAAGGCGTCCTTCCCGGTAATCAGCCAGTAATTTCCTGGGAGAACCTGCGTTTGCGATATAGGCCTTGATGCCCGCGGCTTCAAGGGCCTCAAAGGCATACGGACCGTAGCGGCCGCTGACTACTGCCTCAACTCCCATGCCGGCCAGGTACTGAACAACCTGCGTTCCTGCCCCACCCTGGGCATCGATGGCAGGATTTTCCACTTCCTGCCAATCTTCCAGATCTGTGTCAGCAATTAAGAAACATCTGCAGCGTCCAAACCGGGCGCTGAACTCAACATCAGGATCCCCTGAATTCCCAGAAATAGCAATCTTCATTTTTTCTCCTCTTGTTCCTTGATATTTTGATACCGTTTTTGAAGGATCTCAATTTGACCACGGACATGGTCCAGACTCTCCAGCCATCCACATAATCTGGAAGCCCCCGCTTCCTTGATCTGGTAGACACGTCTCCTGGGCCCTTTGCTGTCATCATCCCAGGTAGAATGGATAAAACCCATCTCCTCCATATCCCGGAGATGACGGTAAACAATACTTGAATCCAGCTCATTTGAATCAAAACCGATCGAATCCAACTGATCCATAAGTTCGTAGCCGTGAGAATCTCCCTCGGCCAGTAAAAGTAATAGCGCTGGTCGGAGGGTAAACCGCATCCCCCTCTTCCACCGGGGCCGGAATTGGCCACCTTCTCCCCTGCATCTTCCTGGCATAAATATCTCCTTGGGATTCTTGAATCAAAAAGGCAAAAGAAGGATAGCTTACTATCTGCTTTTTGTCAATAGATGAAATTTCTATAGATAATACTATTTAGATACTCTCAAGTCTGGGGACGTAGGAAGACTGGGCATCTCAGGTCCAGCCTGGCCCAGGGTATCAGCCAGGGCTGACCGGGCAGCCACACGGTCATCCCAGGGGTATTCGATCTCCCCAAAACACATCGACTGCTCATGTCCTTTCCCGCAGATCATCACCACATCCCCTTCCTGGGCCATGTTCAGGGCAGTCCGGATCGCTTCCCCCCTGTCTTCTACCCGCCAGAAATTTTCGCCTTCCACTCCCCCTTTGGCAGCAGCACCTCTGGCCATTTCCTCGAGAATGCCTTCCAGGGATTCTGTGCGGGGATCCTCTGCGGTTAAGATGGTACGGTCTGCCAACACCGCGGAGGTCTCCGCCATCAACCGTCTCTTCTCCTTATCACGCAACCCCGCAGACCCGAACACAGCAATCACTCGTCCAGCGGTCAGTTCCCGCGCGGAAATCAAGGCCCGCTTGAGTGCGTTGGGGGTATGCGCAAAATCCACGATCACCAGGAAGTCCTGGCCCAGATCCAGTCTTTCCATCCGCCCCGGAATTCCATCCAGGTTCCCGATCCCAGCCCGAATCACATCCCAATCCAGTCCCAACCCATCCCTGCAGGCAGCCGCAGCGGCCAGGCAGTTGGAAACGTTATAATCTCCCAGCAAGTTCGTGAAAAAAGTGCCCGTTACTTCCTGGCTGGTGATCTCAAACTGGATCCCATCCCGGCGGGAATGAATTTCCCCGGCCAGGAAATCCACCGGAGCTTCCAGCCCGTAGCTGACCTCCCGCAACCCCAGGTCCCCCAGGATCTTAATAAGTGCCGGATAAGAACGATCATCCCTGTTCAACACGCCCATCCTGTTGACGACCACCGGCTTATCAGCCCTGGTGGAGATCAGCTTGAATAGCTCAGCTTTGGCTTCCAGGTAGCCCTGGTAGTCAGCATGATAATCCAGGTGTTCATGGGTGACATTGGTGACTACGCCGATGTCAAATTCGCAGGCAGCCACCCGCTTCTGAGCCAATCCATGGGAAGTCGCTTCCAGGACGACATGGCTGATGCCAGCCTTGACCATTTCGGCTAAATAATACTGGACATCCATGGCTTCCGGGGTGGTGACGTGAAAGCCCGTATCCAGCACACGATCGCCAATCACAGCGTTCACTGTGGAAATCAATCCTGCCTTCAATTTCGCCGCTCTCAGGATGTGGTAGATCAGGTTGACCGTGGTGGTTTTCCCATCCGTGCCGGTGACCCCGATCACGACCAGCTTCCGGGCCGGAAATCCATGCCAGGCCGCGGCGATTTTCGCCAGCGCGTCTCTGCTGTCCTCCACCTGCAGGTAGGGTACTTCCAGATCAGCGTATTCCTCCCAGGGTTGAGTGCCCAGCACTCCCGCCGCACCGGCTTCCACAGCATCGGGAATGTAGTCATGGCCGTTGACCCTCGTTCCTTCCAGCGCGATGTAAAGATCATTATCCTGGACCTCTCTGGAATCGATCCGAATCCCGCTTATCTCGACCTCAGGATCAGGTAGGGTGTTGAGGAGGTTGACTTCCTGGCATAACTCTTTTAACTGCAAGTGGATTCTCCTGGTTACTTCTTGATGTCAAAAACGCCCGGATTGCCATCCTGGGCGTTTTTATTGTACACCAGAAAAACTGCCGCCTGTTTAACTAAATAGCGCTCGCATGCCGGTCAGTTGGGCTAAGACCGAATGATCAACTATCTTGTCGCCCACACGAATGGTCAGGCCCCCCAGCAAATCAGGCTCAACCTCAAAAGCCACCGCTATATCCCCGGTGGACCGTTTCAGAATATCCTTTTCAATGATCTCTTTTTCCTTATCACTCAGTGGCAAGGCGCTGGTAACGACCGCGGATTCTCCCTCGAATTGTTCCCCTTCCAGGACAACGATCTTCCCGGACTTAACCCCGGAGAAGAACTCATCCACCAGGGCTTTCTGCCTGGACTCGTCCAGGGCTGCGCCCAGCAGCTTCTGCGTAGCCGCGATAGCCAGAACCCCAACCTGGTCACGGACGCTTTTAAGCAGGTTGAGCTCCTCCTGTTTGGCATCTTCCCGGGCTTTCTGTATGATCCCCTTGGCTTGTTCCTCGGCATCCGCTTTGATGGATGCCACCCGATCCTGAGCCTGGGCGATGATCTTCTCCGCCTCTTGTTTTGCCTCAGCCAACGCTTTTTCTCTTTCCAGGCCAATTTTTTCCCTTTCCTGGGCGGCAGCTTCCGTATCCTCGACCTGTTTTTGCAGCATGGCCTGGCGCTCATCCAGCCTTTTCTTGGCAGGTTTCCAGAGGAGTACGGTTAACACACCGAACAACAACAGGAAATTTACAATTTGGGAAATCAAAAATGGGCCATTGATTCCCATGGCTCCTAATGCTTCACCCACGTTTTCCTCCTTATTATCCTGCCAGGGGAGTAACAGGCACGAACTTAATCGCGAGCGCTACAACCAGGGCATAAATCGCGATTGCTTCGGCAAAGGCGATGGCCAGGATCATATTTGTCAGGACATCACCAGAGGCTTCCGGGTTCCTGCCCACAGCCTCCATGGCTTTGGCGGCTAGCAGCCCAATTCCTATGCCTGGCCCCAGGGATCCCAGACCAATTGCAATAGCTGCGGCTATTTGAGTTGCGGCTTCATACGACATGCAATTTCTCCTTTAAATTCTTGAGTTAGAATTCTAATGATGCTGTGTTGCCATCTGATAGAAGATCAGAGACAGGATCGAAAAAATCAGTGCTTGAATAGCACCCACAAATAATTCCAGCGCCATAAAGACATCAACTACCACGAAAGCGGTCAGGAAGCTGATCACCATCAGGAGCACTTCCCCTGCGAAGACATTGCCGAACAACCGGAAGCCAAAGGAGAGCACCTTGATGAATTCACCCATCAGCTCCAGGATGCCCGCGAACCCATTGGCAAAAGAAAGCACCGGCTTCAACCAGCCGCTGTCAGGATCAGCGCTGAAATTGAAGAATTTCTTCAAATATTTCTTGCCCTGGAATTTAAATCCATAATACTGGGCCACAACCTGGGTAATTATCGCCAGGCCGACAGTTGTGCTCAGGTCTGCGGTGGGGGATCTGAACAGAGGTATCAGCTCTTCATGCCCATGATGCACAGCCTTAATGCCAATAGATCCCATCCCAGGGAGCAGGCCGGACCAGTTGGAAAAAAGGATGAAAAAGAAGAAAGAACCGATCAGTGGGAAGAACAGGGTTGCTTTTTCTTTTCCCACGGTGGTCGCCACAAATGAGAACACCCCTTCATAGATGGTATCCATCGCGATCAGGAAGCGGCTTTCTACGCCAGTTCGCTCGGCTTTCTTCACGGCCCGGTTGTATAACAAGGCAATAAGCATCAAAAACAGGGAAGTAAATATGGCCGTCGGGAGAGTGTTGGGAACCCCGTGTTCAAAACCTGGAATGGGCAAGGACACCGGGATCAATTCCGCGGCCAGACTGATGACCGGAAGCTCCTTCCCGGGCATGATCAAGCCATACCCCACCAGAGCCAAAACGGCCAAACCAACAATTAGCTTGACGAGGCAACCCCCGCCTTTTTTCTTTTCCTGTTCCATAAGGATTTATTCTTCCTTTTTCTGCTCTTCCAGTCGTTTGTGGACTGTGCCTTTAACCCAGCGATAAACAAGAAATGCGCCCCCACCAAAGCCGGCCATAGCGAGTAAGACCGCGAATAAAATTACTGTATTAAATTGGCGATCCAGCAGTATTCCCGCGCCAAACCCCAGCAAAACGGGGACGGCAATGAAAAAACCAGCTTGGCCTGCCACAGCCAAAATCCAGATACGTTCCTGCCATTTTGAACTCTGGTTGGTCTCGTCGTGATGATTATTCAATTGCTGCTCCTCTTGGAAGACCTGCACTTGCTGTATTTTACTCACAAGGCAAAAAGCTGTCAACCAGAGTGTTTTTTGGCTTGCTCTGTAAGCCGCAGGCCTGGTTTCCAGGATCGCGAGGTCAGGAGGTAACCAAACCCAGCGAAGATTGCACAAACTGGATAAAGGGCTGCGCCAGGATGCCCATCAACAGGGTAAACACACAGGCGATGATCACCGCGGTGGAGAGCGAAACAGGCAGCTCAATTCCTTCACGGTCCGGTTCATCAAGCGGTTGGAAGAACATGTAGCGAATGACGTTCAGGTAGTAAAAACCCGCCACAACGCTGTTGATGATGGCTATCAAGGCCAGGAAATAATACTCCACCCGCAGCGCTGCGCCGAACACCAGCAGCTTTCCGACAAACCCGCCGGTACCCGGGATGCCGATCAGGGATAACAAAAAGACCACCATAGCGCCGGCCAGCAGCGGAGAACGTTTGATAAGGCCGGCATAATCTTCAATCTGGTTGGAACCGGTTTTGTTCTCGAATGCCACCACTACCGCAAAGGCGCCCAGATTGGCTGCCAGATAGACCAGCAGGTACACCAGGACGCCGCTGATACCGTCAAACACAGTGTCAAACACGCCGCTTTCCCAGGAGATCAGACCGATCATAATATATCCGGCATGGGCAATGCCTGAGTAAGCCAGCAGGCGTTTGATATTCTTCTGACTGATGGCCACAAAATTGCCCAGCGTCATGCTGACAATCGACAGGCCAGTAAGAATTGCGACCCAGTTGATCTGGAAATCCGGCAAGGCAGTCAGCATAACCCGCACGATGATGGCAAATCCTGCTCCTATCGACCCCACCGCCAGAAAAGCTGTCACCGGAGTAGGCGCGCCTTCGTAAGCATCCGGGGACCATTGATGGAAAGGCGCGCTTGCGGTCTTGAAGCCAAAACCCACCACAAGCATGACAATGGCCGGGTAGATCACCCATTTCAGCCCTTGATCCACTCCAGCAAGCCCACGGGCGATCTCGACAAGATTGGTTGAGGACGTAGCCCCATAAAGAAGAGACATGCCGTAAAGCATCATCGCCGAAGCCATTGATCCATACAGGAAGTACTTGATCGCGGCTTCGCTGCTCCTGGGATCCTTGCGCAGGAACCCGGTCAGGATATAGGAAGAGATGCTCAAGAGTTCAAAGGCGATAAAGACCATCACCAGATCAGATGAAAGCGCCAGCAGGGAAATCGAAAAACAGGCCAGCAGGATAAAACTGTAAAATTCACCCTGGTAAGGAGATTTAAGCTCCATATAGGCCATGGACAGCAGTATCACCATGGTCGCCACAAGGGAAGCAAAAATCTGGAAGAAAAGGGAAAAGGAGTCCAGGGCCAGCATGCCGCCCAGAACGGACTTCTCCCCGATATCTACCCAACCGAACAGGAAGATTGACACAGCGAGAGAAAGGAGCGCTCCAGCCAGGGCCAGATACGGCAGCCATTTTTTCTCTTTGGATCCCATCAGGTCTACACTGAAGACCAGCACCACACTCAGGAAAAGGATCAGCTGAGGGAGAAGAAAAATGAAAGTTTGCACGTTTGTAGCCTCTCTTTCTATCGCATCTAGAAGTTGCTGATCAAGGCTGTCGAAACAGCGTTCAATAAACGAGTGATCAAGGAGGGATATAAACCAATTAAAACCATCAGAATGACCAGGGGCCACATGGTGACTTTTTCAAAGGTTGCCAGATCTGTGATTGCTGCGTTATGGGTGGCTGTATCCCATTTCTCCTGGTCAAACTCACCCAGGAAGACATGCTGGATAACTTTCCAGAGGATATAAGCAGCGGTGAAAACGAGCCCCAGTATACCAATCATGGCAAACACGGGAATGATCGCGAAAGTGCCCCGGAACACAAAGAGTTCGCTCCAGAAGCCTGCCAAGCCAGGAAGACCCAAAGAAGCAAAACCCGTCACCATCATGATGCCGTAGTAATAAGGCATCTTCGCGCCCAGACCCCCGAAGTCTTTGATCTGGCGGGTATGAGCCCGGTCATAGATCATGCCGACCAGGAAAAACAGCCCGCCTGTGATGATACCGTGCGTAAAGAGCTGCAAAGAAGCACCGTTCAGACCGATGATAGCGCTGGTTGCGTCTCCTCCTGCGTGCAAGCTAGCAGCAGCAGCGCTGACACCCAAAGTGACGTAACCCATGTGGCTCACGGAGGAATAAGCGATCAGCCTCTTCAGGTCCCACTGGGCCATACAGACCAGGGCACCATAGACAATGCTGATAACTGCCAGAATGGGGATGATTGGCACTTCATACGAGAAATAGGCGAATTGCTCCGGGAAGAGCGGCAGAACGATACGAATTAAACCGTAAGCGCCCAGTTTAAGCAAAACGCCGGCAAGGATGACACTGCCCGTGGTGGGGGCTTCAGTGTGTGCATCCGGAAGCCAGGTATGGAAGGGGAAGATCGGGACCTTGATGGCAAAACCGATAAAGAAAGCCCAAAATGCCACTGCCGCCACAGTGAAATTGCCCGCAAAAGGCTGAGCGGCAGCAGCCTCAAGGATGTTGAAAGTCCCCGTGTTCAGATAGACAGCGATGATCGCCAGCAGCATGGCCATGCTTCCTGCCAGGGTGTAGAGGAAGAACTTGATGGATGCGTAAATCCGTCGTTCTCCTCCCCAAACACCGATCAAAAGATACATAGGGACCAGGCCGATTTCCCAGAAGACATAGAAGAAAATGAAATCCAGGGAAACAAAAACCCCGGTCATACCCACCTGAAGCAGCAGGAACAGGAAATAATATTCCTTCACCCGCTCCTTGATGGTATAGATCGAGTAATAAAGACACAGGGTGGATAATAACGCAGTAAGCACCAGCATTATGGCGCTGAGTCCATCGACTCCCATGCGGTAGAAAACATCGATGGCCGGGATCCAGGAGTACTCTTCCTTGAACTGCATCGTTGCCGGATCAGCCTTGACCACGAAGTAAACATAAATGGCCAGTCCCAGCGGGATCAGACTCAATATCGTGGAAACCCAGCGGATCAGGTTTTCTTTTGATTTCGGGATGATCAAAACGATCACTGAAATCAACAAGGGGACAAAAGTGATTGCGCTCAAAACTGGAAAATTCATCATATTCTCCTCGTAATTCGATTTGGCCTAATAGACCAGGTAAATGCCAATAATTGCCAGCATGGATATTAACATAATCAGCAGATAGTTCTGCAATTTGCCAGTCTGGATGGGTCGCAGTACATTTTCGCCAATCCATCCAGTGACATCAGCAATGCCGTTCACAATACCGTCTACTACCTTCAAGTCGGTGATGCCACCCAGATCTGACAATTTCACACTTGAGAGGCCTGTGATGTTGACCAGAGCATCAATAACCTTTTCGTCAAATTTATTAAAGATGTTGGAAATACCACGGGTGATTGTGCCAACCATGTTGACAATCGGGTTAATCACCCAGTTGTAATCAATGTTATAGAATAAATCCGCCAGCTTGATGGAACCTTTGATAAATACAGCCTGGTAGATCTCATCGAAGTAAAAACGTTTTTGCATGGCTTTGTACAGCCATCCCAAACGTATGTTTTCCATCCCTTTTTGCAGGGGGTCCAGCTGACCAGCTACAAGGGGTTTGCGCCCGTAAACCATCCAACCCAGCCCCAAGCCGCCAAGTGCCAATCCGGATGACAATAACATCACTGGAATGCTCAATGGTGTAGCGGCATACTCGTGACCTACAAAATTGTGGAAAAAGTTGTTGCCCTGTCCCACAATTTCTTCCGGGATACCCACCCACCCCAGGGTGATGGCAAAAAACGCCAGCAGGATTAAGGGGATGGTCATGGAATTAGGCGTTTCATGAGCATGTTCAGAGTGCTGGCTGCGCGGTTTCCCCAGGAAAGTCAGGGAAATCTGGCGGGCTGTGTAAAAAGCCGTCAGGAAGGCAGCGATGGTCAGCAAGAGCCAGACGAAAAATGGCCAGGAAGCCGTTCCATAATGGAGGAATTCATGCCAGGCATGGGCGAGGATCTCGTCCTTGCTCCAGAAGCCGGCTGTAATGATCGGGAAACCAGATAGCGCCAGGCCGCCAGCCAGGAAAGTCCAAAAGGTTCTGGGCATCTTTTTCCTTAACCCGCCCATCTCCATCATATCCTGTTCATGGTGGCAGCCGATGATCACCGAACCCGAGCCCATAAAGAGCAGGGCTTTGAAGAACGCATGCGTAATAAGATGGAAGGTTGCCGCCACATAAGCGCCAATACCCAGAGCCGCGATCATATAACCTAACTGACTGATGGTGGAAAACGCCAGCACCCCTTTAATGTCATTCTGGGCGAGGGCGACAATAGACGAGAAAATTGCCGTAAACGCACCAATAAAGGCGATCAAAGCCATGGTCGGGTTGTGATGGTCCAGCTCAACAACAATGTTCAAGAGCGGGAATATCCTGGCAACCAGGAAGACACCAGCGGAAACCATGGTTGCGGCATGGATCAGCGCGCTAACCGGCGTTGGGCCTTCCATCGCGTCCGGCAGCCAGACATGGAGTGGGAACTGAGCTGACTTCCCAACCGCGCCTCCGAAAATCAGGACTGCGATGGCAGAAGCGGCTGACCAGCCGCCGAATATGGGCAGAGCTGGGGTTTCAGCCAGGTGAGCCAGGAATTCATGGTTGAAAAGCGTATCGGCATAACTGAGTGTGCCGGCCTGGGAATACAGGTAAAGAATACCCAATACGAAGAACAGGTCTCCAATTTTGGTCACCAGGAAGGCCTTCAAACCAGCCTGGCGGGGAGTGATCTTATCAGGATCATCGTAATTCTTCTGGAACCAGAACCCGATCAGCAGATAGGAGCACAGTCCCATGATCTCCCAGGACATGAACAAGGTGAGCAGGTTCTCGGAGATCACCAAACCCAGCATGCCCGTTGCGAATAAGGCTATATAAGCAAAAAATCGGGAATAGTTAGGGTCAACTTCATCAGTGCCGTAACCCATATACCCCACTGAGTAGATGAAGATCATCAAACACACAAAGGGCACCATGAAGAGCGCAATCGCCATCAAGGGATCGATCCAGTAACCGATCTCAAATGTAGCTGTGCCGGTTTCAAACCAAGGGATCGATTTGTGAATGGGGTGTTCTCCCAGATGAGGTGTTGCAACAGCGCTGAAGACTACACCCCAACCCACCAACCAGGACAGGACCATCGAGCCAATGCTTAAGCTGTGGCTCAGTTTTCTATTCCCCTGAGTGAACAAGATTATGATCAAAAAAGCCAGGAAGGGAAAAACTGGAATGATCCAGGTTATGTTGAAGAAGAATTCTTTCATATATTTCCTCTTTTTATTCCTTCAATAAATCGATCTCTTCTACCACCACCGTATCGCGGTTGCGGTAGATCGCTATCACCAGAGCCAGACCAACAGCTACCTCAGCCGCTGCCACCGCAAATACAAACACGGCAAATACCTGCCCGGTAAGCCGGGCCGGATCGAGATAACGCCAGAAGGCGATCAAGTTGATGTTGACGGCATTGAGCATAAGCTCAATGCCCATCAAGATCCCAATTGCGTTGCGGCGTGACAGAACGCCATAGAGCCCGATGCAGAACAATCCAGCAGCAACAACCAGGAACCAGTTCAGAGGAATACTCATTCCGCACTCCTTGTCTCTCTTTCGCGGCCGATCAGGATTGCGCCCACAAGTGCTGCCAGCAGCAGCACAGAGGCGATCTCAAAAGGAACCAGGTACGTGGTCAGCAAATCCTGACCCAGCTGACTGATCGGTTCAGCAGGCATTGCGCCTTCCTGCGCAGGCCAGCCGGCCGTATATACGATCCAGCCCAGGACCACAAATAGTGTCAAAGAACCCAACGCTGAGGGGATCCATTGGGCATTTTTCTGATCCATGTCCTTACTCATCAGTCTGCGGGTGAGCATGATTGCGAATACGATCAGGATGGCAATAGCGCCAATATAGACCAGCACCTGGACCATAGCAATAAATGGGGCTTCCAGCATGACATAGATCGCGGCCACACCCACGAAAGCCAGGATCAGGTAAAAGGCGCTGTGAAGAATATTCTTATTGGTCACCACCGCGACAGCCGCACCGAGTGTGACCAAACTAGCAAATACAAAAACGAGTACGGATACTAGCATAAGACTGTCCTTTTAGAGCACTTATTAGCTTTCCGTGCCTGGCGGAACGGCAACAGGCCGGGGAGGGAATTTCTCCCGCTCAACAACTGGCTTGCTCTTCCCTGCCAGGAATAAGGATGCCAGCAGGATGAAAATATTGACAGCAAACATCACACCGACATACATCCAGGTAGCCAGATCCAGTTCCAGCATGACCCGGTCAGCAACAGCAACTGCCACCAAATTAACAAAAGAAACCGGAATCAAGAACTTCCAGTTCAAATCCAGCATTGCATCAATTCTGATACGGGGAAGGGACAGGCGGATCCAGGAGATCACCAGGTAAACCAGGAATGATTTTCCATAGAAATAGATCACACCCAGAATCGGCCAGCGCATGGCCAGGGGACCGCCCCAGCCGCCCAGGAAAAAGATCGTGATCAGGGCTCCAACTGTAAACTGGTGAAGAAATTCAGCCACATAGAACATGCCAAATTTCATGCCGGAATACTCGGTATGGTAGCCTGCAACCAGTTCAGATTCGGCTTCCAGCAGGTCAAAAGGCGCTTTGCCGATCTCTGCCATGGACGAGATCAGGTAGATCAGGGCTGCAGTAGGTGCAACCAGCAAGTACCACCAGGGCTGTTGAGCTTTAACAATAACTGACAATTTCATGGAGTGCGCCAGCAACACCGGCACCAGCAGGGACACTACCATGGGGATCTCATAGGAAATCAACATGGCAACCGATCGGGATGCGCCCAGCAGGGCATAGCGGTTATTGGATGACCAGCCAGCCATCAGGATGGCCAGGATACCAAATGCGCTCACTGCCACAATATAGAGCACACCAACATGTACGTCAGCCCCGATGACATTGATTGCAAAGGGAAAAACCGCCCAGATGGCCAGCACAGACGCCATTGCCAGCACCGGGGCAATATTAAATGCGCCCTTTTCGGCACCTTTCGGCGTGACGTATTCTTTGGTAAATATCTTGATAATGTCCGCAAAGGATTGGAAGATGCCGAAGGGACCTGCCCGGTTGGGACCAAAACGATCCTGGATCCTGCCTGCCAGCTTGCGCTCCACCCAAATCAGCGCGATCACGATTAGAAAACAAATGATGACTACCAACACGCTGCCCAGAGCCTGGAGAAGAAAGAGGGTTAACTCCTCCGATGCCCCCCATCCTAAGAGCAGATTTGTGATCCAGCCTTCAATAAGGTTAATCAAATCAGCCATGAATATCTCCTGCCTGCCAGTAGTGGGGATCTAATACCAGACCAACGCGCCTTTACGCACGGCATAGATCAGGCCACCAAATAAGATCGCAATGAATACCACACCTTCAATGACTGCAAAGAGGGGGAGTTCTCCAAGGGAAACCGCCCAGGGAAAAAGGAAAACTGTCTCGATATCAAACACCAGGAAGATCAGAGCATAAATATAATACTGGGATTTGAACTGGACCCGGATATTCCCGGTAGTTTCGATGCCGCATTCATAGACTTCTTCTTTTCTGCGGCTGGGTTTTTTGGGGGAAATCAGCGCCGGGAGGGCGACTGCTACAATAGGTACTGCGACGGCTACAACCAGGAAAATTCCAATATAAATCCAGTACGACTGCATGTGTTCTCCTTGCTCGAAAACTCAGCTTCTTTCCTTATTTAGAACCTTCACATCAAATGAGGATTTTACCATAATACTCATCAGGTAATATGATTCATATCAAGCAGCGTCAGTGCTTTTTCTTATCTCTCCAATCACGATTCATTATCAAAAATAAACGCCAGGCCTATCAATCCGCTTGCTCGGTTTAGATATCCCTAATATAGCGATCAGCGAACAGTCCCGGGGTCCCGCCCGTGTGCCAGAATAGGACTTTTTCCCCTTTTTCAAAGAATCCTCGGCGGATCAGGTCGACCAGCCCACCTGCTGCCCGGCCGGTATAGACAGGATCGAGCAGGATCCCTTCTGCTTCGGCAAACATCCGGATGGCTTCCCGGTCCCGTTCGTTCATGATCCCGTAACCTTCCCCGGTGTAGCTGGAGTCAACATGGATTTGCTCAGGATTGATCACCAGTTCCAGGCCGAGCAACCCGACCAGATCACCAGCAATCCTGGCAACGGAATCGCGCAAGCGCTTTTCCGGTTCGTCCACGCTGATGCCCAGGACCTGAGGACCCTTGAAGACCTGGCTGGCCAGGAACAATCCTGCCTGCGTCCCACCGGAGGAGGATGCAAACACGATCCAATCAGGAAGTTCGTTATTGAGTTGTTCTAACATTTCCTGGTAAGCTTGATAATAGGCATAAGCCCCCAGGGCATTGGATCCACCATAGGGGATCAGATAGGGACTGGCTCCAGATTTTCCTGCCTCAAGAAAGGTCCTTTCCAGAGCAAGGTCCCGGCTCCTTTTTTCAGTCCAGATTATTTTCGCGCCCAGCAGCAGGTCCAGAAAATAATTGGCTGATGGCGCCTCAGGCTCGGGTCCCACCAAGACCAGGGTGCAATCCAGCCCACACCGCGCAGCTGCCGCAGCTGTCTGCCGGCAGTGGTTGGACTGGGCAGCGCCCGTGCTCAGCACCATATCAGCATTTTGCGAGATGGCATCTCCCAGCAGGTATTCCAATTTGCGAGTTTTATTCCCCCCCAAGGCAAGTCCTGTTTGGTCATCACGTTTGATCAGCAGCTCAGGACCACCTAGAGACCTGGACAGTCTGGGCAGGTGGTCTATAGCTGTTGGTAAATGAGCGAATTCTACTCGCGGCAGCATGTCTGCTCCTCCTTGGTCATTCTACCGATCTAGCAGCTTGACCTGTTCTCCGATTCCCAAACCAGCGCATGATCTGCAGTATCCTTGGCAGCCAGCGGTTGTAAGCGGCATACAACATTGGTCTGGCCGGGAAATCCCAGGCTCCTATAGTGAGCGAGACAACCCCACCAAAACCGCGCTTGAATCTGTAGACGCCCCAGAGGGAATCCGAATCATTGAATTGGTCCGGGGCGCCCCACATGTCATAAACCACACAGCCCTGGCGTTTCGCCCAGCGCATGGCCTCCCATTGAATGAGATGGGGCGCCATTTTTTCACTGTGTTCAGGCAGGGACATCCCATGCAGGTACCAGGATCGTTCTCCAAACTTGAATATCACCGCTCCAGCGACCATCTTTCCTTCATATTCGGCAATAATGGGCTGGGCTTGGGGGTCTTGTCCCATCCCCAGCCCATCTTTCATGAACGATCTCCACAGTGTAAGGTAGTACGACTCTCCGCGGATGGTAAATCCTGCCCTCCGGGACGTATCAGCATACATGCGGTAGAGGGAGGGCAAATCACCAATCTCTCCCAGGCGAATTTGGATGCCCTTTCTTCCAGACAGCCTGATATTATAGCGGGTTTTGGATTTCATTCTGGCCAAGATCTGCTCTTCATCTTCCTGAAGATCCACCAGCACCGTGTTGCGGAATTGAATCTGCTCCCGGGAAAATATCCAGCCCTTGCGTCGCAGCAAATTCTGAAATTCTTCTCCAACTCCAAATAACTGAAAGTCATCCTCCCCGGGAATGCCGCTTCCCAACTCCAGGTCCGGATCCATTTTAATTTGCAGGGCTCCCTTCTCCCGGGCATACGCTGCCAGGTCATCCAGCACCTTCTCACCCAAAGCTTGATTTGACCAGTCAGCCAGCAGAGGTCCTTTAGGTAGATAGAGAACACGCAATCCCGGAAAGGCTTCCCGCTCCAGGAGCAATCCTGCAGCCGCAGGGAATTCCACCTGGATATCAGCTTCCTGGTACACACGCATCTGCCATCCATCCTGGCTCTCCTCCCAGACCAGGTAATTCGGAATCCAACCATAACGGGCTTTAAAGTCTGCCCAGTGGGAGGTCTGCAGCAAATGCGCCTTGGGGAGGCTCTTAATGAGCTCATTCCAGCGAGTTGTCTTAGGTGCGATTGTTTCTGGAACCATCAAGCTCCCCTTTGAATCCGGGCCCGTAACTTGTATAGGGCGTAGAGAGGCTGATTATAAATCCTGTCCCAGGGACCGCTGGCCCGCAGTAACTGGCCGCCAAAGCCACGCTTGAACCTGTAAACGCCCCACAATCCATCACTGCGTGAAGTAAATCCCTCTTCCAGAGTATTGAGATCTTCGTCAGGCACACCCCAGAGATCATAATTCAGGCAGCCCCGCTCTTTGGCCCAGCGCATTGCCTCCCACTGGATCAGGTATGTGGGCATCAGCTCACGGTGCTCATTAGATGAAGCCCCATAAAAATACCAGCTCCTCTCCCCATACTGAAACACCATAATGCTTGCCAGGGGTGTTCCCTGGAATTCAGCCAGGAAAATCGCACAGGCACCTAAGGGGTGGAAAATCTGAAAGGTTTCCTGGTAGTACGCACGGGTGTGGATGCCGAAGGCGGCCCGGTCCGAAGTCCCCTGCAATAAATCGTAAAAAGGATCCACAGAGGTAATTTCCCGAACGGTAACTCCTTTTTTGTCTGACAGGCGAATGTTGTAGCGGGTTTTGGATTTCATTCGGGCCAGGATCTGGTTTTCAGTGCCATCCAGGCTGACCACTATGGTCCTCGGAGGTTGGATGCTATGGGAGCTGCTTCTGAAGCCAGGAAAGGGCTGGTCGTTTCCTGGAAGATCCTCTTCCCAAATATCCGGCTCCATTCTCAGGAAAACCACCTTGTGCTCAAGGCAGTAGGCATCCAGTTCTTGCTGAAAAGCAGGCCAATCCGGATGGTTGATCAGAGAGCCGGATGAGGATACTGGACCTCGGGGGATATAGGCAACTTTATATCCCAGGGGAATCTGCTGTACCAGAATCTGAGCTCCCAGGTTGCCCTGGATCAGCCGAGTAGGAGTCCAGCCAAAACTGGATTTCAGCTCTCCCCAGGCGTTCGTTTGCAGTATATGGGCACCTGGGCAACCGCTGATGAAGTCCTGCCACTCTTGAGATGATATCTTCGCCATCTACACTCCC
>Ga0164313_10001425_pt1 | contig 21125 bp, 15 predicted proteins | sample GuaBasSedimGuay4_FD_113735 | JGI IMG/M metagenome (GOLD analysis project Ga0164313, IMG submission 113735) | Subseafloor sediment microbial communities from Guaymas Basin, Gulf of California, Mexico - Guay4, Core 4569-4, 0-3 cm | ecosystem: Environmental > Aquatic > Marine > Hydrothermal vents... | reverse complement strand
CAAGTTACCGCTCCCTTGATGAAACTTTAGCGTCTTATTTAAATAAAAAATAGTTATTATTGTATCTTTACATTGATAAATTTATAAATAGCCATGAATAAAATTGCAGTCTTTCCCGGTTCCTTCGATCCGATTACACTTGGACATGTTGCCGTTATTAAAAGGGCAATTCCATTATTCGATCAACTCATAATCGCCATTGGAGATAATGCCGATAAAAAGCATATGTTCACCACGGAGCAGCGTAAAAAGTGGATTCAGAATGTGTTTGTTGATGAACCTAAAATTTCTATCGAGGTTTATGATGGACTGACCATTGAATTCTGTAAAAAAATGAATGCTCACTTTATATTAAGAGGATTGCGTACTTCCGCCGACTTTGAGTTCGAAAGAAGCATTGCTCAGATTAACAGAAAACTTGCTCCCGAAGTTGACACCTTATTCATATTGACAGAAACAAAATATACGCCCATTACATCTTCAATTGTAAGGGATGTAATTCGAAATGGGGGAGATATTAGCGAATTTGTTCCTGAAGAGGTTAAAGTTTAATCAAATAACTTTCGCACAATTGCGTTCGTAGAAGTGTAAATGACCGCATGAAGAAGTTTCTAATAATTATTTTCATAGTACACTTGTATCCTGCTTTTGCGCAAAACGTAGAAATTTCAGGAACAGCACTGGGACGGCCAATTGAACTTGTACGGGTTATTGTCTATGCTGATCAGTTTTCACGCATTGATTCAACCATTGTTGTTACAACAACTGATGTTTGGGGCAATTTCAATATATCTTTAGATATTGATAAAGTGAATTTTGCATACCTAGCATTAGGTTTAAAAAGAGGAGAGTTCTATATCGAACCTGATAATTCATATCATTTTATAATTCATTCTGATACTGTAAAAGGATCTGTATTTGATCAATTGCCGCTTCAGTTTGATATAACGCCAAAAAATAATGTAGTGAATGGTCTTATCAATCAATTTAACTATGATTATAACACCTTCATTTATAAGAATCAGAAGCAGCTATTCAGGTCTGCTTCAAAAAGGATTATTAATGAATTTATTGCCGAAATAAATTCAAAAATTTCAAATGAATTATATGAAAAGGACTTTTATTTCAGTGATTACGTGCGGTATAGCCTTGCATCACTCGAATGGATCAGTAAAAGTAAAGCCGATTCTTTAGTGTTGATGGAATATTTTATCGGCCAGGAAGTGTTATATAATAATATAGCCTATACCGATTTTTTTAGAAGCTTTTTTAACGATTATTTCAAAACACAAGATTCGTATACTTATGATGAACTTTTAAGTTCTCTTAATTCGGGTGAATGGCCTAAAACGGATTCATTATTAAAAAGGGATGAAAATCTAAGCAATGATGATCGCGTACGCGAACTTGCTTTGATGTTATTAGTATCGCGTTATTATCATAATACCGATGTTTCTAAAAAAAGCATAATAGAAATATTATCAGGTATTTCATCATCAAGCAAATTTGATTATAACAGGTTTATAGCTAAAAATTTCCAAAAAAAACTAGCAAAACTTCAATACGGCAGTAAAGCCCCTCCGTTAAAGCTTCCAGATCAAAATGGAGACTACACCGACATAAATTATTTTGAAGGGAAGTTTGTATTGTTGAGTTTCATTTCTTTCGATTGTAAACCGTGTATGTTCGATTTTCAAAAACTGCAGGAGATACAAAATAATTTGAGTGATATACTTGAAGTTGTTGTTATTGTTTCAGGTGGAGACATGAAGCGGGTAGTTGATTATTGCTCAAAAAATAATTTTAATTGGAAGCTTCTCAATTTAGAGAATGATATTATTCTTCTTGAAAATTACGAGATTAAAACTTTTCCAACATATATAATTTCAAATCCTGATGCAACGGTAGCAATGGCTCCGGCACCATCACCTGGCGAAAATCTCGAGCTTTATATACAGGGTTTTATTAATCGTTATCAAAACAAAAACAAATAGCTTGCCAATACCTTATTGCTCTCATGACAAAGTTCCATTGCCTATTCCGGGTTAAATATATTTCTCTTTAAAAGAATTACCTTTGTGCACCATTTTTTTTAAGTCAGGTAAATCTTTTTATTTGACTGGAATAATTATTGATACACGATTAGCAAACGAAGTTTATAATGATAAAAATTCTAAGAAGGTTTTTGGGTGATAAAGCAACACGCGATCTCAAAACAATACATCCAATTGTTAAGAATATTCACGAAGCTTATATAAGTATTTCCGGATTAAGTAATGATGAACTCAGAGCGAAAACTGCTGAATTTAAAGCTGGGATCGCTCAAAATATTGTTGAAGAAAAGAAAGAAATTGAAAGCCTGAATGAAAAAATAAATAATGATACGGATATTAATATCAACGAAAAGGAAGAATTATATAAAAACATCGATAGGCTAAATACCCGTATATATGAAAAAACCGAGGAAGAATTAAACAGAATTCTACCAGAAGCATTTTCCGTTATAAAAGAGACAGCAAAACGATTTCTCGAGAATGAAGTAGTTGAAGTGACTGCTAATGAAAGGGATGGTGAGCTGGCCGCTATGATAGAGAATGTGAATATTTCAGATGGAAAAGCATATTATGATAACTCGTGGATGGCAGGGGGTAATAAAATCATCTGGGATATGGTCCATTATGATGTACAGTTGATTGGTGGTGTAATATTGCATGAGGGCAAAATTGCCGAGATGGCAACCGGTGAAGGTAAAACACTGGTTGCAACCCTTCCGGTTTATTTGAATGCATTATCAGGGAAAGGAGTTCATATAGTGACTGTTAACGATTACCTGGCAAAGCGTGACTCGGAATGGATGGGCATGTTATATATGTTTCACGGTATGAAAGTGGATTGTATTGATAAACATCAGCCAAACTCAACTGAGAGACGGCAGGCATATTTAGCGGATATTACTTTTGGTACCAATAACGAATTTGGGTTCGATTATCTGCGTGACAATATGACAGGTAACCCGAATGAACTTGTGCAACGTGCGCATAATTATGTAATTGTTGACGAAGTGGATTCAGTTCTTATTGACGATGCACGTACACCTTTGATTATTTCAGGCCCAACGCCAAAGGGAGATCACCAGGAATTCGATGCATTGAAAACCGATGTTCAAAAATTATACAATGCTCAAAAGAGCCTGGTTTCTTCATTGTTATCTGATGCTAAAAACATTCTTAAAGAACGTAAAAGTAATGATGATGTTAAGAAAGGTAGCGATTCCTTGTTCAGGGCATTCAGAGGACTGCCAAAGAGTAAGGCTGTAATTAAATATTTAAGTGAAGAAGGAAATAAGACCCTTTTGCAAAAAACCGAAAGTTTCTACCTACAGGAACAGGCTAAGAATATGCACATCATTGATGATGAATTGTTTTTTGTTATTGATGAAAAACAAAATTCAGTTGATTTAACAGAAAAAGGTATTGACCTTTTGTCTAAATCATATGATGATAATACATTCTTTATCCTTCCTGATATTAATATTGAAATTAATGAACTGGAAAATCAAGGCCTTACAGAAAAGAATTTTTTGCAAAAAAAGAATGAAATAATCAAAGATTATTCTGTAAAATCGGAACGAATTCATACAGTTCTTCAATTATTGAAAGCTTATACCATGTTTGAAAAAGACATTGAGTACGTCATCATGGATAATAAGATTAAAATTGTTGATGAGCAAACCGGTCGTGTTATGGAAGGCCGCAGATACTCTGACGGATTACACCAGGCGATTGAAGCAAAAGAGAATGTTAAAATTGAAGCTGCAACACAAACCTATGCAACTATAACCTTGCAGAACTATTTCAGGATGTATAAAAAACTTGCTGGAATGACTGGTACAGCAGAAACAGAAGCCGGAGAGTTATGGGATATATATAAACTGGATGTTGTTGTGATTCCCACCAATAAACCAATTGTTCGTGATGACCGTGAAGACTTTGTGTATAAAACAAAACGAGAAAAATACAATGCTGTTATTGGAGAGATAGAGAAACTTGTGAGTGAAGACAGGCCTGTTCTTGTTGGTACAACATCTGTTGAGATATCAGAGCTGTTGAGCAGAATGCTTAGCAGAAAGCACATTGAGCATAATATTTTAAATGCCAAATTGCATCAAAGAGAAGCACAGGTAGTTAAAGAAGCCGGGCAAGCCGGAATGGTTACTATTGCCACCAACATGGCTGGACGTGGTACGGATATTAAATTGGGTGAAGGTGTTATAGATGCCGGTGGACTTGCAATTATTGGTACAGAGCGACATGAGTCAAGGAGGGTTGACAGGCAGTTAAGGGGGCGTGCAGGAAGGCAGGGTGACCCTGGAAGTTCACAGTTTTTTGTCAGTCTGGAGGATGACCTGATGCGTATGTTTGGTTCAGGTCGAATTGCCGGTATCATGGATAAACTCGGTTTGGATGAAGGAGAAGTTATTCAGCATTCAATGATCACCAAGTCAATTGAGCGAGCCCAGAAAAAAGTTGAAGAAAATAACTTTGGAATTAGAAAGAGGTTGCTGGAGTATGACGATGTGATGAATTCACAAAGGGAGGTCATATATAAAAAAAGAAGACATGCTTTGTTCGGGGAAAGGCTTTCTGTCGATATTTCAAATATGATCTATGATTTATGCGAACAAACGATAATTGATTATCAGGACGCAAATGACTTTGAAGGTTTCAAAATGGAACTATTACGAACACTCGTCATCGAATCCCCTTTTAATGAAAAAGAATTCATCTCTATAAACTCAGAAGAACTTACTGAAAAATTATTCGAAATTGTTTATCAGAGTTATATTGACAAACAAACTAAGTTAGCAAATGATACGTTGCCGGTTATTACGGATGTATATGAGAATCAGTCACAATTTGAGAATATTGCTATTCCTTTCTCAGATGGTATCAAAAACATGCAGATAGTCGCTAACCTTAAAAAGTCAGTTGATACACAAGGGAAGGAAGTTTGCCTCGCATTTGAAAAAGGAGTTAGCCTTGCACATATTGATGACTCATGGAAAGAGCAGCTCAGAGAGATGGATGACCTTAAACAATCAGTTCAGAATGCATCTTACGAGCAAAAAGACCCTTTATTGATTTATAAGTTCGAGTCATTTGAATTGTTTAAGAAAATGATCCAAAAGGTTAATAAAGAAGTTGGTTCATTTTTAATAAAAGGCGACATTTTCATTCGAAATAATGAAGCTGTAAAAGAAGCTAAACAGCCACGTGGTTTAGATCGCTCTCAAATGAAGGAAGAGCGGGGAGATATGCTTTCTCAGGCATATAGTAATACCCAGGAGCAAGCCAGAGTTCAGCCTGTTAAAGTGGAGAAAAAGGTTGGAAGAAACGATCCCTGTCCTTGTGGTAGCGGAAAAAAATTCAAACATTGTCACGGTAGGGGAGCATAAATAGCAGGTAGTTATCAGAAATATTTGTATTTCATTTTCAATAATCCTATATGCAGTAGTTTGCTTTTCGGGTTTTCGGTTTATATTTGTAGTGATCTATAAATCATAATCAACACCGATGCGTACGTATAATTTTATAATCCTATTATTCTTATTGGTTTTTTTATTTCCCTTTTCCGGGCTTAATGCTCAGGAAATGAAAAAAGATACTGTTCTAAAACGCCCTAAAGTAGGCCTTGTAATGAGTGGAGGCGGTGCTAAAGGATGGGCTTATATTGGCCTGCTGAAAGTAATGCAGGAAGTTGGATTAGAGGTTGACTATATTGCCGGATCAAGTGCCGGATCAATCGTAGGTGCGATGTATGCGTTAGGATATCACCCTGATACGATGTTAAAAATAATCAGGACTGTTAATTGGGATGACCTGCTTACAGATAAAATCGATCGGAAATTTATTGCCTATAATGAAAAAGAATTTGGTGACACCTATATTATGGATTTCCCGATTCGAAACAAAAAAGTAGGACTTAAAGCCTCACTATACGAAGGGCAGGAGATCAATTTACTGGTTAATCATATTTATTCTCCTGCGTATAATATATATGATTTTAAAGACCTCCCTACACCTTTTCTGTGCATGGGTACTGATTTGTTAACTGGTGAAGCTGTGATACTTGATAAAGGTTATTTGCCTATGGCTATTCGGGCGAGCATGTCCATTCCTGCCTATTTTTCACCAACTCTTTATGAAGGAAAATATCTTATTGATGGGGGAGTGGTTAATAATTACCCGGTTAAACCTGTTAAAGACAAAGGTGTCGATTTCATCTTCGGAGCAGACGTGCAGTCGGGTGTAAAAAAATCGATAGAGGACTTAAGTTCCATGACTTCAGTTTTGGATCAGATTATTGGCTTTAATAGGGTTGATGCTAATAAAATAGCATATGATCTTACGGATTTGTATATACGTTTTGACATGCCCTATAGTATGATGGATTTTAATAATTATGATTCCATAATTGCCATTGGGAAAAAAGTTGCAAGAGAACATTATGATGAAATAAAAGCCTTAGCCGATTCATTAAATGCGATTGAATTTAAACCTTTAAAATCATATGACGCAACCCCTCTTGACTCAGTATATATTAATGAGTTGATTATAGAAGGAAATGAAAGAGTACATAATACTTATTTTGAAAATTCATTTAGTCGTTTTGAAAATTCCTGGGTTAAGTTTGATGATCTGGAAAATGAAATACGTTTAGCATACGGAAGCAAGTTTTTCACTCATTTATTTTACCAATTACAAGTTGAAGATGGCAAAACAAATTTAGTGCTGAATATAAAGGAAGCCGATATAGGTTATCTGTCAGTTGGTGCACATTACGATAGTGATTATTCAGTTAGCTTATTGCTAAATGGTGCCTTTAGAAATTTAATAGGAAAAAACTCTAAACTATTTACTGATCTTGTTATTGGGCCTAACCCCAGATTGCGAGCTCTGTATATTAAAGATAATGGTGCAAAACCTGGATATGGTGCCAAAATCGAAGCTTACTCCTTTAGCTTCAGTGATTATGAAAAGAATGGTGAATTTACGAATCAGGTACAGGGTGAAATCTCTTTTGTCAATTATAAGTTGTCGCTGTTTACTCAGTCAACAATAAATAATAAGCATAACTTCAGAATAGGTGCTAATTTTGAGTACTTCAGGTTTAAATCTAAAATTGAAGATTTAAATCTTGACTCGATCAGTGACTTTAATTCCTACGGCAACTTATATTTTGCTTTTAATACCGATACAAGGGACAGGTCATATTTGCCAACGCGTGGGATCAAAGCGGAGCTCAGGGTTGAGTACGTTATGCCTATCTCTTCTACTTGGGTAAAGGACTTATTTGATAATTCCCTTGTTTTCTGGTTTAAAGCAGAACAAAGTATTCCCCTTATTGGTAAAAAAGTTGTTTTAAGACCTGGTATTTTTCTTGGAGGCTCTTACCAAAAAGGCTTCCCGATATCATCTGATCTTCCTGTAAAATCTTACGAACGTCCTCCTGTGCAGCATTGGTTCTTTCTCGGTGGACAAAGCCAGAACAATTATCTGAAAACAATACAGCCGTTTACGGGAGTAGACTTTCTTCAGCGATACGGCCTTTACCAATATACCGCCAGCTTGGATTTGCAATATAAATTTTATCAGAAACTGTATTTGACATTGATGGGTGATATCGGTGCAACATCTTGGTTCTTTGCCGATTTGTTTACAAAAGAAAAGTTTATTGTGGGCTATGGGTTAAAGCTTAGTTACGACAGTTTTATTGGCCCTGTGGAAGTTAGTATGATGGGATCGAATATTAATAAGGATGTCTCATTTTTCATTAATTTAGGCTACTGGTTCTAATAAGGTTAAAAAAATACATTGCAAATGAAATATAAAAGAATATTACTGAAGTTAAGTGGTGAAGCACTTATGGGTAAGCAAACATACGGAATAGACCCGGAACAGTTACATGTATACTGTAAGGAAATAAAAGAAGTAGCTAAAAAAGGAGTGCAGATTGCAATCGTAATAGGAGGGGGTAATATTTTTAGGGGATTGCAGGGGGCAGCAAAAGGATTTGACCGTATTCAGGGTGATTATATGGGTATGTTGGCTACTGTTATAAATTCGATGGCTTTGCAAGCCGAACTGGAAAAACAAGGAGTGGGGACTAAATTGCTTTCCGGCCTTTATGTAGAACCTGTTACTGAGAAAGTAAGTAGTAAAAAAGCAATAGGGTATCTAAATGAGGGTAAGGTTGTAATTATTGCCGGAGGAACCGGAAATCCGGTTTTTACTACTGATTCAGCTTCTGCATTGCGTGGTATTGAGATAAAAGCAGATGCTCTGCTTAAAGGTACACGTGTTGATGGTGTTTATACTGCTGATCCGGAAAAAGATCAAACAGCTCAGAAATTTGATAGCATCACATTTATTGAAGCATATAAAAAGCAGCTAAAGGTAATGGATATGACAGCATTCACACTTTGTCAGGAAAACAACTTACCTATTGTAGTTTTTAATATGAATCTACCGGGAAATTTAGATAAAGTTATTTTGGGAGAGAACATTGGAACAGTGATACATAATTAAACCCGGATTCTACAATAGAAAATCTATTACCAGCTATAATTACTGCAAAATATAACACTCCGTTAGATTTTAAAGCCTTACCATAGCGGTGCTATGCTTTCATTTCAAAACCTTATATTTTATTGTAATTGTAACTCTCATGACGAAGTTCTATTGTAGAATCCGGGTTAAAATAGTACATTTGTAAGACTAAAAATTATTAGCAATGACTGATGATGCCATTTTGTGCCTTGAAGAAGCAGAAGAAAACATGAAACATGCCATTGATCATCTTGAAAGAGAATTTCATAAGATCAGGGCAGGAAAAGCAAGCCCGAGCATGCTAAGTGGCGTTCGCGTTGATTATTACGGGACTTCAACACCTATCGAACAAACATCCAATATAAATACTCCTGATCCACGACAAATCATTGTTCAGCCGTTTGATAAAAGCACAATTAATGATATTGAGAAAGCGATTTTGAATGCGAATTTGGGTTTTAATCCACAAAATGAAGGTGAGATAATTCGTATTAATGTTCCACCACTTACTGAAGAAAGAAGAATGGAATTAGTAAAAAAAGCAAAAGTGGTTGCTGAAGAAACCAAGATAGGTGTCCGAAACTCACGACGGCAGGCTAACGATGAAGCTAAACAGCTAGAAAAGGATGGAATGCCGGAAGATGATACAAAACACCTGATGGATGAAATCCAAAAAATGACTGATAAGTTTACCGAGAAAGTTGATGAAATCTTTGAAGCGAAGGAAAAAGATATTTTAACCGTTTAACAGTGAAAATAATTATTCTTAGTCTTTAATCTGCTTTGGTTTCTTTTTACGTTTCAGTTTCTGTACAAGAAAATAAGTGAGCTTCGCAATATTTGAAGTTGTAAGTATGGATGCGTAAGCATTTCTTGCAAATTGCTGCATAATATTTGTTAAGGTATATTGCTGGCTTAATTGATCAAATACTTCTTTTAAATCTGTTTCTTGCTCATTCAGATCATCAAGTGTATTTTTAATTTGAATATCCAAACTTCCTTTTGAATCAAATGTCGCAGTAGTTATATTGCTGTCATCTTTTCCATTATTAAATAATATTCCTCCTGTTATTTTTCTAATAGGCTGAAATATTAGCGGTTTCCTGAAAATAAAAATTATAACACCTAAGATGAAATAGAATGCAGCAATAATTAGAAATCCAGTATGCATCTTGCCGTAGTTTTCTGAAAACCAATAAGCAAAAGCAAAAGATATGAAAGTTAGGGTGAATGCACTAATCCCAAATATCAAAAGCAAAAGAACCAAGCGTGCTGATAGCTCGGTCATTTTCTTAGACAACAGCAACTTGTTGTAAGTTACCTGTTGAGCAAAATATGATTTGATCCCCTCTAATGCGTTTATTAACGGGGCGTTAAAATCTACCTTTTCCATATTAAAGAATAAGGGTTTTTATTTCTTAGCAGCACTTTTTTTTACGTCATGAATCGCTTCTTCTGTTCCTTTTTTTACATCTTCAAGTATTTCTGAAGTGCCTTGTTTTACATCTTCAAGAACATCAGTAACTGTCTCTTTTAAGTCGTCAAATCGATCATATAGATCGTCTGTTAATTCCTTTGATTTGTCAACCAGTTTTTTACGGGTTTCTTCACCTGTTTCAGGTGCGAATAATAAACCGCCAATTGCGCCAACTGCTGCGCCTACCAATAAGCCTGCAATAAATGCAAAGCCTGAATTTGAACTACTGTCACTCATGATAAATAATTTAAGGTTAATCTGTTATTTGTTTATAGTTATTTACAACAAAAAAGTTACATCTTGCTTGTAAAAAATTAGTTGCTTCAATGTTTTATACGATAATAACAAATATACGCTAAAAAAAGTATAAAAACAATTAAAAAGATACAAAATTGCTGATGATGATAAGAATTCATCCAGATTCAATAACATTCATTTTTTTTGTATTATATCGAATGTAAAGAAATGTTTATACTTTTGCCAGCAAATATTTTTTACACTTAAACTTTTTAAATATGAAAAAATTGATGAAAACAGGAAGTATTTTAATTTTAGTAATGGCTTTTGCCCTTGCTTTTGACGGTTGTAAGAAAGAAGTTTTACCAACCGCAAATTTTACTTATGAGCCAGCTGATGTTATGCAGTACGAAGAGGTTCAGTTTACAAGTACATCAACAGATACTGATAGCTATATGTGGGATTTTGGGAATCAACAGGTATCTACAGAGGCAAATCCTACGCATACTTTTATGACGGCGGGTGATGTAACTGTTAAACTAACTGCTACTAACGGTGATGGAAGCAATACAACCCAACAGACTATTACTGTTAATCCACCTGATAATCATTATATGTTAAATGATACTAATTTTGCTATAACCACTGATTTCTTCTGGTATCAATCATCAATGGGTGGTGACCCTTATTTGAGATTATTAACTCCTGTGGATGGTCAGGATAATCCCGACCTAATGAAATTATATCCTAATAAAGGCTTGGGTGATTTAGCTCAAACTTACACATGGAGTGCAGATGGTGGCGAAGGAACTTATGACCAGGGATATACTGCAAATTATGCTGGAATGGCGTATGACTGGACTGCAATTGGCAAAACAGGTTCTTCTGATTTGTATATACAAGAGGTAGAAACAGGCGTTTATAAAATCACTGGCGACATGATTCTTTCTGTTGGTTATTATGATTGGGATACAGGAGAATTTACTGAAACCAGTACTAAAACATTAGGTCTTAATTATGTTGGAGCAATTACACCTCTACCATAATTAATTTACAAGAAGTAAAAAAAAAGTCTCTTCAATTGAAGAGACTTTTTTTTATACATTAATTTGAAAGGTTATTATCGTATATCTAATCGTTTTAATTGATGATTATTCAGATCGGCAATCCATAAATATCCATTGTCATATAAAACAGCAGCGGGCTTTTTTAAACAAGAAACTGAGTTTGTGTCGCTCGTCGCATCAACCAATGTAAAGAAATTACCTTCGTTGTCAATTTCAAGGATACGGTTTGTTCCCATGTCTGCAATGTAAATTGAGCCGTTTTCATCAACTGTTATACCATGTGGTGTATCTAACGTATCATTTAGCTGAACGGCTTCGGCAGACTTTCCGGGTTTAATTCTGAAGATTTTATGATTACCGGCATCAGCAATTAAAACATCATCACCGTCAAGGGCAAGGTCAATCGGATAGAAAAAATCTATTTTCAACAGATCATCATCTGTATTGCCGGCAATAGTAGAAACCATACCGTCTTTAATAAGCCGTAATTTGGCGTTGCCAATATCAATAACTACTAAAGCACCATCTTTTCTAACCACAACACCATGGGGAGAGTTGAACAGGGCTGAATCAACAGACCCATCTATATAGCCTTTTGTTTCAGGTAATCCTGCAATAGTTTTTACAACAAATTCTCCATTCTCCGCTTCAGAGATTTCTCTGATTATATGATTACTGGCACTGGCAACAAAAATTTTATTGTTTTTTTTATTGTAAGCAACTCCGTGCGGATTGCTAAATTTTGCCGAATCTGCATTGCCATCGGCAAATCCTTTTTTATCAGGTCCGCCTGCTATGGTTATTACTTCACCGTTTTGGTCAACAAATCTGATTGCATGATTGTTGATGTCGGCAAATAGGATTGAATTATTTTTGTAAGGTGCTAATCTTATTGGTTTAAATAATTCAGCATTAGTTCCGTCAGTAAAACCCGGATTACCGGTACCGGCCATTGTAATTAACTTATTTTGCTCATTATTATTCTGACAAGAGATTAATCCTATAAATAATAAGAGGCTTAATAAATTTATTTTTTTCTTCATAATGATTTGTTTTTATCTCGATTGCTTTTTATGCTTATTCGTTTGCTAAGAATTTAAACTCAACAGTTGGGTGATGATCTTCACCATTAAGTTTGTAATCAATTATTCTAAGTTTAAAATACTTGTAACCTCCCATTAGTAAATCGTACTTTTTTAAAATATATTTCTTATTTGGGTCCATATTGTACAAATTTTCTGAACCTGTCTCACCTAAAATTTTCCAGTTTGAACCAATAACACCTTTCCAATCAGTAAATTCACTTGTTGCAATATACGATGAATCAATATCTTCAAATGCAATATTTTCGTCAAAAATTTGGGCAACTCTAACACCACCTTCATTGTTAATTAATATTCCACTTTGAGTATATGGCGAATATTCACCAGGCGTAAGTGTCTCCCACCAACCTAAATAAGGGGCAAAAACAAGGTCCCAGTCAATAGTTCGGGGATCAACAGTTACGGTAGAATTTTCCTCAAACGAAAAATAAATGTAGTTTAAACCATCGCTTCGGTTAATTACAAAGGATTGGATATTCTGATTATCTGTTGCTTTTGCATAATTGAAAGTATAAAAATCATCCGTTTTTTCAACAAATTGAATTAAGTAATAATTATCACTTTCAACGCCCCTGTTTTGTACATATACTTCACCATCTTCCCAATTTTGCAGGCTTAAAGAATCGGGATAATTGGTATATGCCGGATCATCAAATGTCCAGTCATAGGAGTTATTGATATAATCTAAAATTTCATCCTGGTTTACATCAGAAATAATGTATTTCCCTGTTTTATGTGCTATTGAACCTGTAGCCCATCCCAGTATAACTTTGCTGCTATCACCTGCCGACTCAAATGCCAGGTCCCAACTCCTTGGCGAGGCAAAACTCACTTCTTCAGCAGTATTTTCATACAAATAATAATAAGTTTGAGTAGTTTTAATGCTGTTTTGAACCGTAAAAGTACTTTCGATTGTTCTTTCTAATGGTACAGTATCAATTTCTTTAAAGCACGAAGTAAAAGCAAATGATACAAGTCCAATAAATATTATTTTTTTCATCGCTATAAGTTTCATTTGTTATTAAGTATTTAATCAGTTAATAGTTCGATAAATCAGTGCAAAACTAGTTTTTTTAAAAATCCTTCAATGAAGTTTTATTCTTTTAATTGGAAAGTTTTAAATTCAATTTTAAAAAGAAAGTCCTTCCATAATTCATGGGTGCAAAACGTTCATACTCATCACCTCTATAGCCATAAGTTCTTCTTTCATAATTATCCAATAAGTTTTTTCCTCCCAATACGATTGTTAACCTGTTTTTCCAGAGTAATTTGGTTGCCGTTACTTCTACATCGCCAAAAGGTTCAGTATAAACCTGATAGTATTCATCATCTTCTGAGTCTTCTGGGCCTTTTGGATCTACAGCTAAAGAGGGTGTTATACCGTAATATTTTACATTAGCCATTACAATAAGTTTAATTTTTCGGAAGTTGTATTTTGCATTAAATGTATAATTGTTGTAATAAACAATTGGTGTATATTCTCCATCTCCTTCATAATCATATGTTTCTCCTGTAATGCTAAATCCGGCACCTAGTGTTAAACCAATAAAATGCATATACGATGCATTAAAAACTCCTCCTAAAGTCCTTCTTCCACCTAAATTTGTATTTGTTGCTGAATTGGTCTCAGGATCAGTTATTATTAATGTAATAGCATCTTTGCCATCGTTAAAAAAGAAACTTGGTTCAAATTTAAAGAGTTGTTTGTTTTTCCCATACTTAAACGTAAAAGAAGCATTATAGCTATTTGTTGTTTCAGCTTTCAGGTCTTTATTACCCGAAAGATCATGATTTGAATCCTTAAAGTCTAAATAAAGCTCTTTTAATGAAGGTGCTCTGAACCCTTTTGCATAAGATATGCGGAAATTCAGACTTTCAATTATAGTCCATTGAAAATTTATTGATGGAATTATAGGTGCACCGTAAACCGTGTTATATATAAATCTTAATCCGGGCTGTATTGTCAGTTTCTTAAAGGGAGTATATTGCAGGCTTAAAAATGCTGCAAAATCACCTATTTGAGCTCCATCCTCAATTTTATCTCCTTCGCCTGTATCATAATTAATATCCCAGCCAAATTGGTATGCAAGGACGGATTCTTTTTTTGCATATGTAAAACTTCCACGTGTCATCCAGTTGTGAAAAACGGTATTTGAAGAACCTGTTTTCACTTTTTCTAAACTTGATAAATCTGAACTAATGTAATCGCTTGTTCTGCCATAATAGGTGTAAGCTCCGATAATATTATATGATAGTGAACTTGAAATTTTGTCAATAACCGTTACACTATTGATTGAGCGAGTAGTGTAATAATCAGCATCATAGGCGATCAACATCGGGGTTGGATTATTATAATTTTTTAGTAATAAATTCATAAACTGAGTTTTCACCCTGAGTTGAAAATGTTTATCCCTAAACGCATATTCAAGATCAGCATTAAATACCCTTTTCGGTTTAAATTCCATATAACGGTCTTCTCCTGATGGAAATTTAGTAGTATCCACATTCAGGTTAATATCTATCCCCTGAAACATATTCCGGTTACCGTTAAGTGTTACCGAATGCTTACCTCTAATTATTGATCCGTATAATCCAAAATTGTAATTGGTCTTATTGTCGATGTATGTATCTGCTTTTAAAATGTTCCTGGCTTTGGTATTTTGTTTTGTGATAATGTTTATAACTCCTGCTAAAGCACTTGTTCCATATACTACAGACATAGGGCCCTGAACTATTTCAATGTGGTCCACATTTTCCATGTTTATTTGCGCCAGGTCAATATCTCCGTTAACCCGTCCTACAATAGGAATTCCATCAATAAGATATTTAATGTTCTCACCCCCCATTCCTTGCATTTCAATTGATGTTCCGGTTGACGGATCAACAGAAAGGCGGATACCTGTTTCATTCGACAAAGCTTCGGCAAGATTGTTTACACCTCTTTCAGTAAGTGTTTTTGAATTAATGACATCAATTTTATAGATAGACTGGTCTGCTTTCTTTGGTTCGAATTGTCCTGTAACAACCACCTCTTCCAGGCCTACGTATTCTACTGCGAGTTTTATGGTTTTGCTTTCGCCAGGATTAATAGAGTCGGTGTGCGTTTGGTAACCAATTAATGATATTACAATTTTAGTTTTTTCTTTTATATCTAATTCTATGTGTCCATGATAATCTGAAACAGCTCCTTTGATATAATTATCATTCTTATCGTATAAAATAACATTGGAAAAGGCACAGGGCTCCGAAGTCTGCTTATCAATAATTTTTAATTGCGTTTTTTGTTGTGCTGTTACATCAGGTGAGTATGCTATAAATCCAATTAGTAATAAGACAAAATATACATGTTGCTGTTTCATAATACCTGCTTTATGTTGCTGCTTCTTCATAAAATGGATTGATTTTTTGATGCATATTTATTATAGTCTGGTCTTGTAATTGTCTTTTTATTATTTGAAATTATCTATCGATTCGTTTGTGTCATTGTTTCCGGTATAGCAAAAATGTAATTTGCCCTGTCAATGTTATCTTCGTTAAGCTTTTCAATGTCTTCTTGATAAACCGTACTAATTGTCTTAATATTCAGCCCCGGCTTAAGTTTATTTATCCACCAAACAATACCTTCAAAATTGTCTGAATGATATGCACCATCAAAATGAAAAAATAACTTACCCTCAGACCAGTTTTCAAGGATAAAATGAGCCATAGTTGCATCTTTTGCTGCTTGAGCCATAGGAAAATTTTCGTTAACGTGTGCGCCCATTCCCATCATATTCATCATATTGGCATAGCAGGCAACATCTTTATCGTAAAGTTCCTGTAAGTCAGGTCCGATGAGTGCCTTCGCTTCATCACTAAGCTCATCTAAACCTTCAAACCCTTTTTTATGCACTACTGAGGCATACCTGCGGGGAATATTTGTGGCAATATACCGTAAACCGCTGTCTTTGGCAAAATCCATTACGGGTTTGTAATCGGTTTTGTAATTACCCCAAAGTTTTGCTTCTGCTTCAAATTTCTTATCAGCATAGGTTCCAGCTAAATATTCATCAACAAGCAATTGATTATCTGCTTCAAACATTTCAGATCCAATAATTAAATCTTGTTTTTTAACTTTATACAAGTCAACGGTAATTTCATATTGCATCCAATGTGCAATCGGATCAGTATGCAATTCACCAAAAAAAACGATATCTGCTTTCTGCAGATCTTTAATCATTTTCTCATATTTGACCATTTTCCCTTGTTGGTCATATAATACATAAGCAGGTTTATCACTTTTAAAAGCAAAACCTGCAAAGGCTAACAATAAAATGTACACTAGTGTTTTTTTCATGATCTTCTAATTTTGATTTTCTTCTTTTTACAAATTTAAACTGGAAATATCCATTAAATATAAGTATAATTTTTGTTCACCGTTAGCATCTCTACCTGAAGAAAACGATAATGTTTTACCATCATGTGAGATTGTAGGAAATCCGTCAAATGATTCGTTATAAGTAAGTCGTTGTTCTTCACCTGTTTCAAGATTTCTTAAAAAAATCTCGAAATTGTGTGGGAGAAGTATTTTCACATAAACAAAATGCTTTCCATCTGGCGATGGGTACGGGGCCCAATGAGTGCCACTTTCATGTGTGATTTGTTTAATGTCTGTACCATCAGTTTTAATGGTGAAAATATGCATGTCTTTTGAAGGCTTTCCTTCGTCTTGCATTTTCCATGCACGGTATAGTATTGTTTCATTATCAGGCATAATAAATGCGCCACCTTCCTGCCAATCATCAGTAAAAGTTACTTGGTGTTCGTTAGTGCCATCGGCATCCATGATCCATAAATCCATTTTATAATCAACTTGTCTGCCAAACAGAATTTTTTTTCCATCCGGGCTGTAACCAACTTCTGCATCGTAATATTTATTATTAGTAAGTCTTTTAATATTGCTTCCGTCAAGGTTTGATGTGTATAACTCAGCCCCCTGAGGATAGTCCTTTGGATTTGAATAGTTTCCCAGATGCATATCTAAATTATCACGCGTAGAAGTCCAGATGATACTTTTCCCATCAGGATGGTAATAAGAGCAGGCATCAGCTCCCTTGTCGTTTATTTGTGTTAAATTGGTGCCATCAATGTTAATTGTATATACCATATGATGCTCATCGTCACCGGTTTTCCCATTGAAGATCACCGATTGATCATCCGGTGAAAAATAGGCTTCAGCTCCTTCTGGACTATTTGGCATCATTATTACAGGAAGTTCTTTGTTTTCTGCTACTTCTATAGCTTGAGAACTTTTACTATCTTCAGTTTTGGTTTTTTTATTTGAAGAATTAGTGCAAGCGGAAAATAAAATAATTCCCCCTAATAAAAGCGTTCCAGTTAATTTTTTGGTTTTCATGTTAATTATTTTAAAATGATTTTAAATGATAAAATACCAGTTAGTGGCTTCTTAAAAGAGATTTTCATAATTCAGTATTGTTTATCGATTTATTTTTATTGCATGTAAATTATCAACCAATGTTGGACAATCACGGCATAAATTTAAGCGATACTTTTCATCTTTTAAGAAGTTATTTGATTTTTTTTTCAGCGGCCAATTGGCAACTGAAAGTTATTTGATTTTCATTTCTCTGATTTCATAAATTTTCAACAAAAATATCAAGGTTCAATGGATTAGCACATGACATGGCATGTCGTATAAAGACGATTAGCTAAATAGTATTAAAAAATCTTGAAATCTGGAGGTAATTACATTTTTTTGGTTAAAAATTTCACCAGTTTCATGCGCTGTGCAAACTCGCGTGCAATTATCTTAACTACTGTGTATGTGGGTATGGCAAGTATCATTCCGGCAATGCCTGCTAATTTGCCACCGATAATAATTACAAGAAATACCTCAACCGGATGCGCTTTAGTGCTTCTTGAATAAATCTGGGGCTGCAGAACAAGATTGTCAATAAGGTTAGCAAAAGCAAACACAGCTATAACCGTTAATATGGTTATTGGTACCATGTCATAATTTCCCAAGCTTAATTCCGATAAACTGGCAAGAACAACGCCTAATATAACACCGATCAATGGCCCCAGATATGGTATTACATTCATTAATCCTCCAAAAAATCCAATCAATACAGCATTTGGAACTCCGAATATGAGTAATCCGGTTGATTCAATGGTCATCATAATTATGACTTCCAATAAAATTCCATGAAAATACCTGGTTAACAGGATTTTAGAATCACTTAATATCCGATCCATGTTTTCCATATGGTCCTCTGGAGTAAGAAGCAATACAAACCTTTTGCTCAATTTGTCTTCGAGCAAGAAATAGAAAGTTAAGAATAGAATAATGAAAGTTCCCATAAATACAGAGCCTGTTGCTGAAACCAGATTGGCGAAAAAGTTTGTAAATTCTGTTAAATTCAGTATATCAGAAATCTGAGATTCAAGATAATGAGCCAGCGTTTCGCCCGAACCAATAACATTGTATTGAATCAAGAATTCATTTAACTGATTCATTGGTTTTTGATAATAAAACAATAATGCATCAACATCAATAGATGCGATAACATTAGCTTGCCTGATAATAAGCGGAACAATAATTAAAATGAACAAAAAGAAAACAAAAAGCATTGATAACAGTGTAAGCAAAGCACATACCGCATTTGGAAGTTTGAATCTTCCAATATGTATTCGGTTTAATCTTTTAACCAGGGGCATACCCAATAAAGACAGGAATGTTGCTATTAAAATATAAGCAACTATGTCAGAAAAATACCATGCCATAAAAGCCATAATAGCGATGGCAGTTATTGGTTTTAAGTATTGAAGCATATTTTCTTTCATCCGGGAAATCAGGAATTATTATCAATGTAAAGCTACGAAGTTTCACGAGATTTAAAAGCCATAAAAAATACTGAGTTTATATGCGAAGTTTAATGATACATTATCGAAGCTGTATGGACCATATCTGTATAACACACCTACTCCAAGATCATAAACTCTTAAGTCGAGTAATTTTCTGATAACCAGGCCTGATTCATAATATCCCAGATTCAACGTTTTATATTCGATATTATGCTGATTTTCTTTATTGCTCAGATTTCCGAAAGTCAGGTTTGTAACAATCATAAACTCGGGATGAAATTTTTTGAAATCAAGTAACAAATTGCCAAAATTATGGGTGAGGTATAAAGAAACATAGCGATCAGATAAAAATTCACTGGTTCTCATCGTGCCAAAGCTATTAGGCGCATAAAGTGTAAATGTCCTGTATGTTCCATTTTCTATATATAAATTACTGACAGGTATTTCTCCGAGAACTATACCAGCCATTAATCTGAACGTAAAGTCACCAATGTACTTGATGTATTTGTTTCCTTCGACTTTTAAATCAATTCTATCGTAATTGTAAGTTCCATTGAAAAGGCCGGATATACCTCGTGTATAATTAAGCCATACAACCGGATATTTTGAACCAAAAGAAATTTGACCTTTGGTGGTTTCAACTATTTTCTCGCGAAAAGCAAACCTGAATCCTATTTGGAAATCTGTGAAGTTAAATATTCGCTGTGGTGAGCCATCGTCAATACTGGGATCAGTAAAATAATATTCAGAAAATGCCTTTTTTTCCTGAACACGCAATCCCACATTCCATTTAAAGTCTCTTAAAGGCTTTATTCTGAATGAATAAGCTATTTCTCCTCCCAAAGTAATATTCATTCGTCTTGTAAAGAATTCATAAAAATTATTGGGATTCCAAACCTGATATTTTTCATCGAAAAACTCAACTCCTCCGCTCGCAATAACTTTATTGTAGGCATCAATTCGGATGAGGGATTCAGATCTCTTATGCACTTTAACACTGAAATCAATGCCGTATTTTGCCCTTTTATCGCCAAATCCGTACCCCCAGAAACCTCCGGTTTTAAATGTTTTAGATACCCTATCATTGGTGTGTAAACCAATGCCAAGGTATAATCCTTCATAGCTATTATAATGGACTATTTTATTGAGGTCGATATCGATAAACCCAATGGGGATTCGCCCTGTAAGTACAGTTTGAGCAACTGAGGCCATCCTATCAAAGTTGACTTCATTACCAATTGAATCTACAAAACGATAAGTTTCTAACTCCCGTTCTGTTAAACTGTCAATTCGGTATTCCTGCCAGAATTCACTTTTCCTTTTTGCCGCATCTGATTCTACTTCCACTTCATGATAACCAAAGTTTCGTTTTTTAAGGTCAGGATTAAGATTTATATCCCTTATATAACTCCTTCCCTGTCCAACCAATGCATATGAATCTCCCTGGCCTGTGGTAGCCGAAAAATTTGTAAAAATAATGTCGGTGTTTAGTTGAACCGGGAACCAATGATCGTCTATTATTTTATAAGCTTGTTGTATTTTAATAACAATTCCGGTGCTGTCATCCGGGGGCTGTGCTTTTACATTCTGAATAGCCCATTTATTTGAGTTGATGTATAGGAAGCCTTTTAATCCTTCGAATTTAGTTTTCTTCATTGGCCTGAAGGAGATGACAAAAACACTGTCACCTTTTTCATTATAGGTTGTGTCTTCTATTAAGAAGAGGTATTTAGTTGTACTTCCTCTACTAACCGGGTTGATATATTTT
>Ga0164313_10001424_pt1 | contig 21128 bp, 17 predicted proteins | sample GuaBasSedimGuay4_FD_113735 | JGI IMG/M metagenome (GOLD analysis project Ga0164313, IMG submission 113735) | Subseafloor sediment microbial communities from Guaymas Basin, Gulf of California, Mexico - Guay4, Core 4569-4, 0-3 cm | ecosystem: Environmental > Aquatic > Marine > Hydrothermal vents... | reverse complement strand
GCGACGGTCCCCGGACCCGAGTCTACAGCGCCGCCCCCGTCGACGATGCCGCCGCCGCTGTCGGGGCCTGTCGCATCGACGAACCCGCCGTCGGTCACGATGCCGCCGCCGCTGTCCGGCCCCGTCGCATCGACGAACCCGCCGTCCATGACGATGCCGCCGCCGGTGTCGGGCACGTCGGCGTCGGGGCCTCCGCCGCCACCGTCGGTCTCTGCGTCGGGCAGGGAGCCGCCGTCATCGTCGGCCACGTGGGACTCACCGCAAGCGGCGAGGGATACGGCGAGGGGCAGGGCGGTCAGGATGGACAGAATGGAAAGAGCGAGCGAGGGGTAAGACATTGCGTGAAGTCTAGCACTTGGTACCCGCGTTGTCGCAGCGGGCGGTTCGCGCGACTTCAGACGCGGAGCCCTCTGGCCAGCAGGACGAAGACCACGCGCACGCGGGCCCACCGTGCTAGGAAACCGCGGTGATGTGCTTTCGCTCCGCGGCTTTCTTCGCCCTCCTCTTCGTCACCTCCGCCTGCGGCGATGACGACTCGCCTCCCGCCGACGCCGGTGATTCGGCCATGCCGGACGCCGGACCTCGAGACACCGGGGCCGCAGTGGACAGCGGCGATCCCGCCTGCATGGTGCCCGTCGATGCTTCGGTCACTCCCACCGACGCGGGCCCCGCTGCGCCGCCCCCCGACCTCGACTGCGGAACGCCATCGATGCCCGCCGGAACCGGACTCCGGCGCGCTCCCTATCTCCAAAGCATCGACGGCACGAGCGCTCGGGTCGTCTGGACCAGTACCTCTCGCGGGGCCGGGGCGCTCTTCTACGCCACTTCCCCCGCCGGTCCGTGGACCGAGGTCACCCCCGCGAGCGAGCTCTTCGGGACGAGTCGCACCGGCGACGACGTCGACTACGTCGCCTACGAGGCGCGGCTCACCGGGCTCACCGCCGATAGCGCATACTGCTACCGCATCGAGGAGGACGGTGTCGTCCTCGCGGAGGGCCTGCGCTTCGACACGGCCTGGGATGGGGCCACCCGCCCCGTCCGCATCGTCGCCTTCGGCGACAGCGGCTCGGGGTCAGCGGAGCAGATGACCGTGCGCGACCGCCTCCTCGAGCGTGAGTACGATGTCTTCCTCCATCTCGGAGACATGGCCTACGGCAGCGGCACCTTCCCCGAGTTCGAAGCGAACTTCTTCGACGTCTACCGGGACCTCATGCACCGGGTGCCGGTCTTTCCGACGATGGGCAACCACGAGTTCAAGACCGAAAACGGCCAGCCCTACCTGGACGTTTACCACCTTCCCGAGCAAGCCCTCCGCGCCGAAGAAGAGGAGCGCTACTACAGCTTCGACTACGGCAACGTGCACTTCGTATCGCTCGACACGAACGACGTGCGGCTGATCGAAATTCGACTACAGCGAAATGGCACCATCGAAGAGACCGGGGACCTCATGATCGACTGGCTCGAGGCTGACCTCGCGGCCTCGGACGCTGACTGGAAGATCGCTCTCTTCCACCACCCGCCCTACACCTCGAGCACCCGGGGCTTCAACGGCCAGGTCATCGACACTCTCCGGGGCGCCCTCGAAGCTGGCGGCGTCGACCTCGTCCTTTCGGGCCATGACCACCACTACGAGCGCATGGTTCCGACCCGCGCGGGCTGCACGGCGCTCCCCGACGACGGCATCACCTACATCGTCGCTGGCGCCGGCGGCGCCGGGCTCCGGGACCTCCCCGGCCGTGCGTGGATGAGCGCCGCCGCCGAGGACCAGCTCCACTCCTTTCTCGAGCTCGAGGTTCATGGCTGCTTCGCCCGGGGCCGCGCCGTTTCCCTCGCCGGCGACGTCATCGACGAGTTCTGGCTCTCGGGCTGCGACTGAGCCTCTTCTGCTGAGCCCCATATCGAACTCGTTGGCCGGCGCTCTCTCGCGTCAGTCGCTCAGCCCTCTGGCGAGCATGTCGAAGACTACGCGCACCCGGCGGCTGGTCCGCACGTCGCGGTGGCTGGTGAGCCACGTTGGAACGGGGAAAGCCGGCAGGTCGGGGAGGGCGCGGGTGACTCGCGGCTCGGCGTCGCCTACCTCTTCCATCATGATGCCGATGCCCGAGCCCTGGGTGACGAGGGCCCACTGGACGTGTTGGTTGGCGGTCACCCACGGGAAGTTGTCCGGGGTGAGGCTCAAGCCGAGGGCGTTGAGGCCGTTCATCAGCATGTCCGTGTGGTCGAAGCCGATGAACTCGCCGCGGGACAGCTCGGCCGGGGTGGTGGGGTTGCCAAGGGTCTCGAGGTAGCCGGGGGTAGCGTAGAGATAGGCGTTGTCGTCTCTGATCTTCCGGGACACGAGCTCTGGCTCCGTGGGCCGGAAGCTGCGGATGGCGATGTCGGCCTCGCGGCGCCCGAGGTCGCTCGCCTGGTTGGTCGAGACGATCTCTATTTCGATGCCGGGGTGGGCCGCACGGATGTCGGCGATGATGGGCGGCAGGATGTAGGTGGCGATGACGTCGCTCGCCGAAATGCAGATCGCGCCGTCGAGGGAGAGCGACTGCCCGGCGGCGACGCGTGAAACGCGAGTGGCCGCCTCGCCCATGGCGCGCACGTGCTCCACCAACTCGACCCCCGTCGGGGTGAGTACGAGGCCGCGGCTGACGCGTTCGAAGAGCGTGACCCCGAGGGTCTCTTCGAGGCCCGCCACCTGACGGCCGATGGTCGGCTGGGCGATGCCCAAGGCCCGGGCCGCGGCCGAGAACGAGCCTTCTTCGGCGGTGACCAAAAAGGCCCGCGCGCGGTTCCAGTCAAAGCTCACCCGCTGCCAGTCCATGCATATATGCATAGCAGAAGTCCGTTATTGGTCAATGTTCAGAACGCATTGGCATAGCTATGCTCTGGGTGTGTCGGACGGAGTCGAGCATCACTCGCCCCCCCGGCCCCAACCCAAGCCCGGAGCCAGGACCATGAAAGCCGCGATCACCCCCAAGTACGGCACCCCCGACGTTCTCTCGATGACCGAGGTCAGCCGCCCCGAGGTCGGCAACCACGACGTATTGGTTGAAGTGAGAGCGAGCGTCGTGACCCAGGGCGACCGCCGACTACGAGCCGCGGACTTCCCCGGCATCTCGTGGCTCCCGGGGCGCCTCATGATGGGTCTCTTCCGGCCGAAGAACCCGGTCCCGGGCACCGCGTTCGCGGGCCGGGTCGTCGCCGTTGGCAAGGCCGTCACGCGCTTCGCCGAGGGCGATGACGTCTTCGGCGGATGCATGCACGGCGCCCACGCCGAGTATCTCGCCGTCCCCGAGGACAGCCCCATCGCGCCCATGCCCCGGGACCTCGACTATGCCGAAGCCGCTGCCGTGCCCTACGGCGCGATCACGGCCTTGGTCTTCTTGCGCGACATCGCCAAGGTCCAGGCTGGAGAGCGCGTCCTCGTCATCGGTGCCTCCGGCGGCGTCGGGCGGTTCGGTGTGCAGCTTGCCCACCACCTCGGCGCCGACGTCACCGGTGTATGCAGCCGGGACCACGACCTCGTCCGCGACCTCGGCGCAGGCCGGGTGATCGACTACACCAAAGAAGACTTCACCGACAACGGTGAGCGCTACGACGTCATCTTCGACACCACCTTGGACAACAACTTCCGCCGGAGCTGCGGCTCGTTGACCTCCCGCGGGCGCTACCTCTCCCTGCACATGAGCGCGAGCTTGCTCTTCCAGATGGGCCTCACCGCCCTCACGGCATCTAGGGGCGGCCCCCGCGCGCTCTCCGGCGTCGCCATGGGTGACCCCAAGCAGATGGAGGCCGTGCGCGAGCTGGTCGACGAGGGCGCCCTGCGACCTGTGATCGCCAAGAGCTTCCCGCTCGAAGGGCTCGCCGACGCCCACGTCTTCCTCGAAGAGGGCCGGGCGCGGGGCAGCGTCGTGATCGAGGTGGGCGAGACTCGGCGACCGGGCGCCGCGGAAGGATTCCGCCTCGATCCGCCTCGATCCCCTGCCGCTACTCGAAGAGCTCGCGCTGGCTCGCGTCGTCCGAGGACTCATCCGAGTCTGCCGACTCCGGCGGCTCCCAGCCATGGAACCGCGGTGACGCCCAGGCGAGGCGTTCGGCCATGACTTCGAGGGCCCGGGGCTTCTCGTCGATGAGCGTGGCGGAGCGCCCGAGCTTGGCTGCGGCCTCGCCGGTCGTGCCGCTGCCGGCGAAGAAGTCGAGGACCTGGTCGCCCTCGCGGCTGTGCACCTTGATGAGCCGTTCGAGAATGCCGAGGGGCTTCTGCGTCGGGTACCCGGTGCGCTCGCGTCCGTTGGTCGGCACGATCGTATGCCACCAGACGTCCGTCGGCGTCTTGCCCCGGGCCGCCTTCTCTTTGCCCACCAGCCCCGGGGCCATGTAGGGGATGCGGTCCATCGCCTCGAAGTCGAAGGTGTAGCGCTTGGGGTCGGCGACGTACCAGAGGATGTTGTCGTGTTTGGCCGACCACTTGGACTTGGACCGACCGCCGTAGTCGTAGGCCCAGATGATCTCGTTCATGAACGAGGTGCGGCCGAAGATCTGATCGAGGAGCACCTTCACGTAGTGCACCTCGCGGAAGTCGATGTGCAGGAAGAAGCTTCCTGTCGGCTTCAGGAGCCGGGCGGCTTCGCGCAGCCGCGGCTCGATGAACACCAGGAAGTCGTCGAAGGTATCGGCGAAGGCCACCGTGCCCAGCTTCTCCGTCCGATAGCGCGCGCCCTGAAACCCCGTCCGGTCCCCGCCCTCGGCGTCGCGCACCATCTTCATCTTGGTCCGGCTCTGCTTCTTGCCGGTATTGAACGGGGGGTCGATGTAGATGAGGTCGAAGCTCTCGTCGGGCAGACCCCGGAGGACCTCGAGGTTGTCACCGAGGTGAATATCGACCGTCACGGGCACCGCGGGGTTTTACCCCAGGTGCGCGGCAGACTCCATGCGGGGAGGGGCTGGCCGCTCTGTCAGCGGTCGAGCTTGATGAAGCGACGCTGCCTGCGAAGCTCGTCCATGGCGTCCGTCGATAACCCGGTGCCGGACAAGTAGAGCCACTTCAATGACGTCATCTCGGCGATGACCGGCGCCTCTTCGAGGGGATTTCCTGCCAGGGAGAGCCTCTGGATGGAGGTGTTGGTGGCGAGGCTCTCCGGCATCTTCGTCAGGGCGTTGCCTGACAGATTCAACGCCTCGAGGGAGCCGAGGGTGTCGAAGGGCACGTCGGCGAGCTGCTCGTTCACGAGGGCGTTCTTCTCGAGCGCGATGTACTGGACCTTTGGCAGGCTCGTCAGGCGGAGCAGACGCTTGCCGAGCTCCCGGTGGCCGATCTGTCTCACCACGTTGGCGAGATCGACGTACTCGATGTGGTCGGCCTCGTCCGCGTCGGACATGTCGAGCATGTACGGCGCTGGGTTTTCGAGCTTGCACCAGGCTCGGTCGAAGGCCGTGCCGTGGCCGGCGGGCATGGAGTCGCGTGCGGTGTACATCGCGTCTGCGATCGCTGCCCAAACACCGTTGAGGAGTTTGACGAAATACTGCTCCCGAGCGCGGTTGCTGTAGGTGGGCCTCGCCCAGTAGCGATACGCGACGAGCCCGACGTTCTCGTCGTCTGCCATGTCCAGGCCCGGCACTCTGAACCCGGAGCGCGTTCGGTCTGCGATCATCCCGCCGTACTTTTCCAACAGCCGCTTGCAGCGTTCGGCGGTGTAGAGGACGCGGTTGTCGCCGCACGCATACGCGCGAACGACCGCGGGGGGCGTGACGGGGCGCTCGGCTTCGCCGGCGCTTCGGACCCGCGAGAGAAGAAACGAGCCAGAGGGTCCGATCCCGTCGTCCCAGCTCAACTCCAGCTTTGCCGCCTCGCCTCGGCGGATGGACACGTGGCCGAGTTGGCCGGACACGTCACCGGTGAAGGTCACGCATCGCGGCTCACCCGATACGGTCGCGTTGGTCAGCGACATCGGCCCCGGCGACCCGTCCCGGGTGAGGTGCACGGCATCCCGTTCGATGCGGATGCGATAGTTGTCGCCGCTCGTCCAATCGCCGAGCACGTCGTCCAGGTTCATCGGCCCACCACGGCCTAGCGTATCATTGCGATGAACGCGTCGATGGCTGGCGTGAGGTCTGCCTGACAGATCGATTGGATCGACACGGCGGCGCCCTCTCGGTCGAGGCCTCGGGCCACCTCGACCAGGCGCGTCGGCGCGAAGGCGAGGCCGCGGCCGGGCACGTTGCAGGACGGCTGCAAACGCCCTTCCATGACGGGGTCGACCACCTGGTGCATGGCGGGGTGGGCGAGGATCTCGGCGTAGGTGCCGCCGACGGCGTCGGTGGGCACGCCGGCGATCAGCTGGAAGTGCACGCGCCGAGGGTCTCGGCCGGCGAGGAGCCCGTCGACATAGCGACTGACGGGATGGAGCGTCTCGGGATGGGCGAAGCAGCGAAGATTGAGGTCCTCCCGATACACGGGGCTCCGGACGTTGAAGAGCTCCGGGTCGAGGACCGAGCAGTCCTCTTCGTCCGTGAGCATGACGATGGCGAGGTCGGCCGTCGGGCGGGAAAAGCCGCCGTTTGCGCCGTCGGCGTGGCCGGTCGTGCCCCACAGGAAATCACCGTCGAAGGCGCCCGTCGGCCCCGTTGTGGAGAACGTCAGCGCCTTGAGCACCGCCTCGAGGGGTTGTTCGAAGCCGCAGCCCCCGGTCCCGACGACGGAGATGCACGAGACATTGGCCGCGAACTCGGCGGGGCTCAGGGGACCCGCCGGCCTATAAGAAAGGAACGGCGCGGGGAAGCTCCGGGGGCAGACCGGCAAACCGCTATTGCCGATACTCCGCAGCTCACCATCATCCCCGCGGTTGGGCTCGTTGCAGGTAGGCACCGGGAACCCGCCGGTGCCCATGTCCGTCGTCACGACGCCGACGTGCAGGCTCTCGACCGTCGGGAAGTCTTGCACCCCGTCGCCATCCGCGTCGCCCGAAGCGAGCACCTGGATGAGACGCGGGAGCTGCTCGGAGAGCGACTCTTGCTCCTCGGTCATCGAGTTCGAGTTGTCGATGAGGAAGAGCAGGTCGAGCTGCGTCGAAGGCGGCAGCGGCCGCGTCGGGGGCGGCGGCGTCGAGGGTGGTGACGTGCGTGGCGGGTCGTCCGATCCGCCGTCCTCGGTGATGTCTGTTGGCGGTGAAACGCCGGGCCCGCTGTCGGCCGGAATGAAGCCACGGCTCGAGTAGCAGCCTCCTAAGGCCAACGGCAGCCCCGCGACCATGAGGGCGACGATGACTACGAATGGGCGGATGCGTCCGCGCACCGCTCCCAAGGTGGCCGCCGACGTCGGGCGCCCCAACAGAACATCTCCCATGCTTTCCCTCCACGTAGGCGGCCTCCCCAGGCGCGCCACACGGAGACGTCGTTGGGGGCGGTGGGGATTTCCAATGAGTGGTTGGATTGTTAGCGAAAAATGTTGTTCGTGGTCCACCGGCATCGGTCGGCGACCGTCTCGACGCAGCGGTCGTAGACGAGGTTGTCGCCGAACTCGGCGGCGAAGGCTTCCCGGATGTCTCGAGCGTAGCCGGGGAGGACCTCGGCCAGCTCTTGAAGCCGCCTCAACAATCCGCGCGGAGAGACCCGTATGGCCTTGGCGAGGGCCTCCCAATCGGTGCGCCGGATTTCCTCGGGCAGGGATCGCTTACCGACGAAGAACGCCATGGTGCGATCGAAGTTTGCGGCCCCGATACGGTTGTGGAACTCGATGCACACCAAGTCGTAGAACGGAGCCAGGCTCGGCACCCCGGTTTCAGGGTCGTAGAGTAGGGCGAGGTTCTTGGCGTGAGCATCGGAGTTGCCGATGAGGTAGTTGAAGAGCTGCCAATCGCGCAGGCGCGTGATGTCCTCGATGGGGTTCTCTACGTGGCCTCGGAGGAGTTCCGAGACCTCTCCGAGGGAGGGACCGCCATCCTGTTCGTACTTCGCATCGCTCGGATAGCCGAGGGCTTGGGCGATGTCCTCTTGGTGGAGCCGCCTGCGGGCGCTGCCGGTGCCCCGCCGGTCGTATCGTGTGAGGCGCAGATAGGGAATCGGCGGCTCCGTCGACGCGCGCAGATACTCGGTCTTGCACACACCGAGACCCACGCGCTCTGCGAGCCGGTTGCCCATGTACTCGGAGAAGCACACCCACGGCAGGGTCTCGAACTTGAGGATGTGGCTCGACGGGGTGTTGGCGTTCGGCAGCCACAGCTTCCCGTCTTCCCGGTCGTCTTCGGAGATGACGGCCAACTTGTCCTGGGCGCCGGCGAGGGAGAAGCGTTGGCGACCACCGACGCTCGGCACGGTCGCCCCCCGGCTCTCGATCAATGAGCCGAACTCCTCGTCCGTCAGCCGATGGCGAGCCGCCCGGTGTGCATCGGGGTGCTCGCCCTCCGGCAGGATCGTGAGGGCCCCTGCGCAGTCGCGCCCAATGGTGAAGAGCAGGCCCGCGTCATCGCCCGTTGCGAGTTTGAGTTGCCGGCGCAGTCGCTGCCGCGTCCGGCCTTCGGGGAGCAGCCCTTCGAAGTAGTCGTGGGCATCGACCTCTCGGTCGCCGTTTTCGAGGGGGATGGAGATGGAGATGGGAAACCCGTCGTCGAGCCACTTGGCGTCGTAGGCAAAGAGGAGCCGGCCGCTGCCGCCTGCGCGGAGCGTCCCGACGCGGGTCGTGCGGAACCAGACTTGGCCTCGACGGATCGACACGGCCTACGGCTCTCTGGCTTCGGCCGTGGTGTCGGCCTTCTCGTTCTGATCAGACCGCGTCATGCGCAGTAGCCGTTGGCTCTCGGGGCGGGGAAAGACCAGCACCTCGAGGCCGAGGCTCTCGAGGGCGCGCAGCACCCGCCCGAGGGACGCGTTCTCTTTGCCGCGCTCGAACTCCGAGAGGAAACGCGTGCTCAACCCCGTCGCATCGTAGACCTCGGCGAGGGTCAAACCGCGTCGCTTGCGCTCGGCCCTGAAGAGCGCGCCGAGCTGGGCAGGCGACCTGACTCGCCCATGGGCAGGAGCGGGACGTTCCCGATTCGTAATTTTTGTGCCCATGGCCTGCGCTCCTTCAGCGAAGTTCCTGATTCGTAATTAATAGCGGGTTCGGGCCTAGTGGGCATGCTTTTTTACCAATTCGTAATTAATTGAGGTGGGGTGGGCCGGGGCCGTCCTCGGGCACCATTCCGATTCAGCCACCCGTCCGTGCCTGACCAATCGCCATGAGCCGGCCTCGCCTTTCAAAATCGAAGTACGTCATCGGGCTTCAGTGTCCTCGCAGACTCTGGTGGACGGTGCATGAACGCGGCGCGCCGGAGCTCGTCCCGGACGCGGCCCTGCGCGCGGTGTTTGCTCGGGGGAACAGGGTGGGGGAGGTGGCTCGGGAGCATGTGCCCGGGGGCGTGCTGATCGAGATCGACTGGCGTCGATTGAGCCACGCGGTCCGCGAGACGGCGAAGGTGATCGCCGACGGCGCCTCGGTGATCTACGAAGCGTGTTTTGCCGAGTCCGGGGTCTTCGTTGCGGTGGACGTGCTCGAGCGCGCCGGGGACGGCTGGGTCCTCGCCGAGGTGAAATCCACCACGAGCGCCAAGGCCACGCACATCGATGACGCCGCGATCCAGACCCACGTCGTCGAGGCCGCCGGGCTGTCGGTCGAGCGCGTCGAGGTCATGCACTTGAACCGTGAGTGCGTCTTCCCCGACCTGTCGAACCTCTTTGCGCGGACCGACGTCACCGAGGAGGTGCGGGCCCATCTCCCAGAGGTCCCCGCGCGGGTTGAAGAGCTGCGCGACTGCCTCGAGGGCGACCTGCCGGACGCGGAGATTGGAGACCGCTGCAAGACTCCCTACGACTGCCCGTTCATGGGGCGATGCTGGCCGGAGTTGCCGGCTGACCACATCGGTGAGCTCTTCAGGCTGGGCAAGAAGAAGAGGGAGGAGCTCACCGACCTCGGCTGCGAGACGATCGACGCCATTCCCGCGGAAACCTCCCTGACGGACATGCAGGTCCGGCAACGTGAGGCCGTCGTCACGGGCGAGGTCGTCGTCGAGGCAGGTCTACCGGAACGGATTCGAGACTTTGAGCTCCCGCTGACCTACCTCGACTTCGAGGCCATCAACCCCGTGATCCCCGTCTGGCCCGGGTGCCATCCCTACGGCCAGGTCGTCGTCCAGTTCAGCGTGCATCACGAGGACGCGGACGGCGTGGTCGAGCACCGGGAGTGGCTCGCGGAACCCGGCCGAGACCCCCAGGAGGAGTCCATCGAGGAACTGCTCGCCGCCACCGCCGGCGCCCGTCGCGTCGCCGCCTACCACGCCTCGTTTGAACGATCGCGAATCAACGAGCTCGCGAAGCGATTCCCCCAATACGCGGAGCGCCTGGGTGACTTGGCGGCGAAGCTCATCGATCTACTGCCCGTCGTCCGGGGCAACGTCTACCACCCCGGCTTCCACGGAAGCTTCAGCCTGAAGAGCGTGCTGCCCGCGCTGGTCCCCGAGGAGAGTTACGCGCACCTCGCCGTCGCCGATGGGTACACCGCCGCGACGGCGCTCGAAGCGTACTTACTGGCACCCGAGGCGATGAGCGACGCGGAGCGGGAGAAGACTCGACGCGATCTCTTGGCGTACTGCAAGCAGGACACGTGGTCGTTGGTTGTGCTCGCGCGGGCGCTGCGGGGGCTGGCGGGAGGGGCGGGGTGAGGGGCTGCTCGGTTCCGGAAGCGGCCCGTGAGCAGAAACCGCCGCCTATCCGCCGATTTTCACGCGGCCGAGATCGACGTAGGTTCATCGACAAGGTGAGACGCCGGCCGGCAACGGGTCGGGCGCGAGGAGAGGCCGACCGACTCGGCGGGGCCGTCGGCTACGGACGCGCTCCAGGAACGCCGCGATGTCCTCGGCCTGCTCTTCTCCGGAGTCTTCGTCGAGCAGCCCCGCTTCGCTGTAGATCGCAGTCACCTCGAGGCTCGGAGAGCCGGCGCCTCCGCGGTCGATGGCGTGGTAGACCGTGCGTGCTTCGGTCTCGAACACCCAGCACTCCACGGCCCCTTCGGTGACCTCGCATCCGTCGAACCCTCCGTAGCTCTTGATCTCCTCGATCAGCGTGCGCACCAGGCCGGGCACGCCCGACCCACAGAGATGGAGCTCGTAGTTCCGGTCTTGCTCTTCTCCCAAGTCAGCATAGACGTGGGTGAAAAAGCCGATGCGATCCCAATCGGCGAGCTCGGGAGCCATGATCGCTTCGCGGTAGCGACACTTCTGCGCCGATTGTGCTGCGAGCTCGGAGACGTCGAGGGCTGGGTCCTCGCCGATGTCGGATCGCGCCAAGCCGAGCACCACGCCTTCCTCGTCGAAGTAGAACGTCTCGCGAAATCCCGACGGCGGTTGTACTGGATTCGAGATGCCGGGGAGCTCGACCCAAGCTCGACGACCGTCAGCGGACCATCGCACCGGCGTACCGACGTGCTGCCCGGTGCGCGGACCCCCGGGCTCGGCCTCGCAGACGACGCGGTAGGTCTCGCCGTCGCAAGCTCCCTCTGTCGACCCGTCATTGCAGAAGCGGCAGCCGGAGAACCCTTCGCAGCTCCCCCCGGCCGCGTCCGTTCCGGGATAACTCCGGAAGACAGCGTGCGGGCCTGCGCCGTGGAGCGCGCGCAAGAGCTCGCCGATCGTCTCCGGCCGCGCCGTCTCCGGCTCGATGGCCTCGTCGGGAACCTCAGCCTCGTCGGGAACTTCAGCCTCGTCGGGAGCCTCAGCCTGGTCGGCAACCTCTGGCTCGGTCATCGTCGACGGCGACGCCGACTCGTCCAAGCACGAGCCACAACCCGACAGGCCGACCAGGAACGCGACAACCACGAGGCGCATGACTGGAGTAGTGCATCACGCATGCGATCGAAGCTTCAAGAGCATTGCCGAGTTCTGTTGCCGATCCGCCGGGCAGGGCGCCGTTACGGCGGCCGCCGCTCGCAGATCAGTGCGCGCACTCGAAGTAGGGCGCGTAGAGGCGCGCGAGGCTGTGGTTTGCGTCGAGCCAGGTGTCGACGGCCTCTTCGAGGAGGGTGGTGAGGGAGACGGCGTCGCGGATGTGGGCGTGCGCGATGGGCCCGGGGATGCGGTGGTCGACGGCGGCGGCGAAGGCCCAGTCGAGGTTCCGGAGGTAGACGGAGAGCTCTGCGAGGACGGCGAAGTCTACGACCTCGTCGAAGTGGTTGATGGCGAATATCGCGACGGCGCTGGAGGCGTCGTCGAGGTTGGTGAGGAGGGTGTTGGTTTTGGACGGATCGATGTTGTGTTTCATCACCCGCCCCAGGGAGACGCGGGAGGGGCGGTGGAACTGACAGTTGATGTTGGGTCGCTGTGCGCTGGTCCACCGCGCTGACCTGTCGAACACGCCGCGCAGCTCTCGAAAACCCCGAGCGTTCACTCGTCAGTCTCCCGGTGAACGCACCGTCCCCGGGGGATGACCCTGCTCCTCCCCAGCTCCACCGATCCCATCCACCAATCATGGGCCGACTTCGTGTCTCAGGCGTCAGAGTCGCCGGCCCCCTGCCGAGGGGTGCCGGGCTCTGGACCTCCCCCGACGCCCCGGGTGGCTGTCCTCGACGTGCGGGAGTCCATGGCCTTCGAGATGCTCATCGGCTTGGCCGGGCGGCGCATGGCACCGGTTTCCCCCGAGGTCTTCGTCACCCATGTGCTCACGATCCACGTCCGAGACGGCTGGGTGGTTCAGCGAGCCGCCTTCGAGGCGCTCCTCGAGCGCGTGAAGTTGGCGAAGCGCGCGGGGCTCGTGGTCCGGTCTCGGCCGCGGTCGCGGCAGCCCTACGGCGTGTACCGCATCTCGGGCCCCGAGGCTGGGTGCGCACCGGCTAGGGAGACGTGGCTGATGTCGATGTCGCCCCTTCGGGCGAGCTGTGACTGCCGGGACTTTCTTCGCAGTAGCCTTGGGGTTTGCGCGCACGTCTTCGCGGTTCTGGTCGATGTCGCCAAGGGGCCCGAAGCAGAGCTGCGTGCCCACCGCGCCCGAGCCCTCACGCCTGCCATCGACTGGGATCCGGTGCGCCCGCTCCATGGCGATGAAGACCCTTTCGAGCGGATCCGGACCGCTGCCGTCATGGCGACGACCATGGAGGGGGACCCGAGCCCGGAGGAGAGCTCGCTTCCCGCGCCGTTGGTTCTCAGCTCGGAGCGCAGCGCCAGGATCCGGGCCATGGCGTCCTGGTCTCGTCTTCACCCGGACGAGGTCACCCCCGCGGCCCGGGCGGTCCTCGACGACCTCGAGGCCGAGGTCGACGGATTGGGCCGGCGCGCGATGCACAACGAGCGCGCGATGGAGAGCCTCGACGCTCTGCACCGACCCCTCTATGCCTATCAACGCGAAGGTGTAGCGCGCATCTTGTCTGCCGGTCGCTTGCTCCTCGGAGATGACATGGGGCTCGGCAAGACGGCTCAGGCCATCGGTGTCTGTCACGCCCTTCACCACGTGGGGGAGGCTCAGCGTGGGCTCTTGATCGTTCCGGCGCCGCTGAAGAGGCAGTGGGCCCGGGAGTGGCGCGCGTTTACGGACCTGCCCGTGCGGGTCGTCGAGGGCGACCCCGCTGCGCGGCGGAAGATCTACGACGAGGCGTCCGCGGGTGGGTTCCTGATCATGAACTACGAGCTCCTGCGCCGTGACGTCGCTCTGATGGCGCTATGGGCGCCAGACATCGTCGTCATCGACGAGGCTCAGCGCATCAAGAACCCCGAGACCAAGACGGCCCAGGCGGTCAAGGCCTTGGCGTCCCCGTATCGCCTCGCGCTCACCGGGACGCCCCTCGAAAATCGGTTCGACGAGCTTGCCTCGATCATGGAGTGGGTAGACGACCGCGCTCTGGCGCCCCTCTGGCGCCTTCGGCCGGTGCACGGCGGCCTGCGAGAGGGTGGGGTCATGGCCCTTGGCACCCTCCGGGCGCGCCTCGAAGGACGGCTTCTCCGTCGTCGACGCCAGGAGATCCTCACCGAACTGCCGCCCCGCACCGACACCGTCGTCCCGGTCGAACTCACCGGCGCGCAGTGGTGTCCACACAAGAGCATCGGGCGGTCGATCGCGCGCCTCGTGAAGGACTCGAAGCGAAGGCCGCTGACCCCCGCTGAGCGCGTGATGCTGATGAGCCTCTTGACCAAGCAGCGGATCGTCGCCAACGGACGAGCCCAATCAGACTTCGAGGCCGTCTGGCCGATGATCGAGGGAGCCGCGCCGTCCGAGGCGGTGCTCACGCGCCTCTCCACGCCGAAGCTTCGGGAGATGCGGCGGCTCCTCCGCTCCCTGGTGGTGGACCAGGAGCGAACGGTCGTCGTGTTCAGCCAGTGGCGGCGCATGCTGCGCCTCGTCGAGTGGGCGACCCGCGACGTTCTCCGGTCGGCGGGGCTTCGAAGCGTCTTCTTCACCGGCAAGGAATCGGTCCGCGCCCGGGACCGGAGCATCGTCGAGCTCCACGACGACCCGTTGACCCGGGTGCTCTTTGCGACCGACTGCGCGGGGGTCGGTCTCAACCTCCAGCGCGCCGCGACGGTGTGTATCAACGTCGAGCTCCCATGGAACCCCGCCATCCTCGAGCAGCGGGTCGCGCGGCTTCACCGCCTGGGCCAGCGGGCGCCCATCGACGTCGTCAATCTGGTCACCGAGGAGTCCATCGAGGCACGCATCGCCTCGGTGATCCAAGACAAGCGCGCGATCTTCGAGGGGCTCTTCGACTCCGACCTCGATGCGATCGACTTCGAACCCCAAGAGACGTGGTGGGAGGTCGTGGCGCCGGAGGATCAGCGCGCCGCGTGACGGCGCGGCGATCTTACCGTCAGCGGGCTCTCTTCTTCGGGGTCGGCGAGCCCGTTTTCCTCCGGGCTGCACGCCGCGGGGTGGTCTTCTTGGCAGCCTTCTTGGTGGCCTTCTTGGTGGTCTTCTTGGTCGCGGTCTTCTTGGTCGCGGTCTTCTTGGTGGCCTTCTTGGCGGTCTTCTTGGTCGCGGTCTTTTTGGCGGTCTTCTTGGTCGCGGTCTTCTTGGTCGCGGTCTTCTTGGCTGCGGTCTTCTTGGTCGCGGTCCTCTTGGTGACCTTCTTGGCGGCCTTCTTGGCTGCGGTCCTCTTGGTGACCTTCTTGGTGGACTTCTTGGCTGCGGTCCTCTTGGTGACCTTCTTGGCCGCCCGCCGCTTCGGCCGTGATGCCTTTGGCGTGTCCGCCGCGGCCGAGAGGTCCAAGTCGATGCCGAAGACCGATGACAGGTCGTCGGTCTTCAAGACGCGCCCGCGTCCGCTCTTTCTGCGTTTCGGTGGGCTGGCGATCGCGGCGGCGATCATCTCGACGGGCTCGACGCCCCGGAGCGTGAAGAGCGTCTCGGGTTCGTGGTCGAGGCGAGCGCCCACGCCGTAGAGCGCCGCCGCCACGTGTTTGCACATGGTTGCCCAGTCGGGACACGAACACCTCAGGGAGATTTCCCTGGGCGCCGGAAAGAGCCCGTCGCCCGGGCGGGTCACGACCTCCATCACGCCCTTCGAGATCGAGCCCTCGAGAAGTTCGACCATCGAATCGATCTTGCCGGCGCACTGCTTCTTGATACCGGCCCAGCGCTTCTTCGAGAGCGGCTTGATCTCGATGTCGACATCGTAGAGGCTCGACCCGTTGACGATCGCCCGGATTCGCCCCGTCTCGACCTGCAGGTCCATCACGGAGCCATTGCGGACATAGGTTCGGCCCCGGGGTAGCCGATTGGAGTAGTCGCTGTAGGCCTCCAAGTTCTCACACCAAGACTCTCCCCAGAACGTCTTGGCGATCTTCCGCCCCCCGATCGTCACCGGGCTCACCCTCCGGCCGGACTTCTTCATCCGGGCGATCTCCTTGGCGGCGAGCCGCCGTCGCTTGGCCACTGAAACGTAGGGCCTCCAACCGTAGCCATAGCTCATCTTGGTTTTCCTATGCGCCCACGGCGCTCTTCAGGTCGAGGCTGACCAGCGCGAGGAGCTCGTCGTCGTTCATTTCGGTCAAAGCCGATTCGGCTCCGCCTTCGAGAATTTGGTCCGAGAGTTCTCGTTTGCTTGCGATCAGTTGGTCGATGCGTTCTTCCACGGTGCCCTTGCAGACGAACTTGTGTACCAGGACGTTTTTCTTTTGTCCGATACGGAAGGCCCGGTCCGTGGCTTGGTTTTCGACGGCGGGGTTCCACCAGCGATCGAAGTGAATCACGTGCGACGCGGCGGTGAGGTTGAGGCCCGTCCCGCCGGCCTTGAGCGAGAGGACCATGAACGGGACGTCTTCGTTCTCTTGGAAGCTCCGGACCAGGGCCTGCCTTTTCTTCACTGCGGTCCCTCCATGTAGAACCAGGCCCGGCCTGCCGAAGACCTCGGCGAGGAGGTTGGCCAGGGGCCCCGTCATCTCGCGAAACTGCGTGAATACCAGCACCTTGTCTTGGCGTGCTGCGATCGCCTCGCCGAGCTCCCGGAGCCGCGCGAACTTGCCGCTGTGGCTAGCGTCGTAGACGTGGTCGCCGAGCCACTGGGAGGGATGGTTGCAGATCTGCTTGAACCGCATCAGAAACGCCAGGACGACGCCGCGGCGCTTGATGCCTTCGACTTCTTCGATGATTCGCTTCATCTCCTTCACGGAGTCTTGGTAGAGGGCAGCCTGCGGCTTGCTGAGCAAGCAGTGCGCTGTCACCTCGGTCTTGTCCGGAAGGTCCGAGATGATGCTCTTGTCGGTCTTGAGTCTCCGGAGGATGTAGGGCTCGACCAGCCGGCGAAGCGGCGCGTAGGCGTTGTGTTTGCGCGACGCGAGGGACTTGCAGAACGTATTGAACTCCGCGGCCGATCCTAGGAGGCCCGGGTTCAAGAAATCGAAAATCGACCAGAGGTCCCCGAGTTTGTTCTCGACCGGGGTCCCGGTGAGGGCCACTCGCCACTCGGCATCGAGTTCTTTGATGGCGCGGGTCTGTTTTGCCCCGGGGTTCTTGATGGCCTGAGCTTCGTCGAGGACCACGCATCGCCACCGGTACTCCTTCATCCAGGGGGTGCGTATCACCGTGCCGTAGGTCGTGATCACCGCGTCATGGCTCTGGACCTCGGATGCCGGCATCGCCTTGATGCGGGCACTCGGAATCCGCGACGGGTGGGCGATCAGCGCATCGAGCTTTGGCGCGAAGCGCTGCATCTCTTGGTGCCAGTTGTCGACGAGGGACGCGGGCACGACCAGCAAGTCTGTCCCACGAACCTTCTTGCGGCGCAGCATCGACATGACGCCGAGCACCTGGATGGTCTTTCCGAGGCCCATGTCGTCGGCCAAGCACGCGCCGAGCCCGAGGGCCCGTAGCGTCCACAGCCATTGAACGCCGGCTGTCTGGTAGGGGCGAAGCTCAGCGTCGAGGCCTGCCCCAGATTTGATCTCAGATCGAATGTCTTTGGATCGCAGTGAGTCCAGCTTGCGCGTCAGCCACCTGCCCGCGACGACCTCGGACCAGTCGGGGCGTGCGTCCGCCAGCCCGTCACCGAGGGGGCCAGCCAAGTCCGCGCCAGCCAACATGCGCATCGCTTCGGCAAAGCTCACGCCGCCGGCCGCAGCCTGTGCTTGCACGTCGTGCCAGTGTTCGAGCACCGCGGACAGTTTCTCTCGGTCGACCTCGACCCACTTCCCCTTGATCAGCGCGAGCCCTCGGGTCGACGCGAGCAGCTTTTCGACCTCCTTCTTCGACAGGGCTTTGCCGTCGAGGGTGAGCTTGACGTCGAAGTCGAGCATCGCCTCCATGCCGAGGGAGGAAGGCGCCCTGCCGCCGACCGACACCGAGACCTTGGGCCGGGGCCGATCGCGGATACTCCACCAGTCGGGTACGCGCACCACAACGCCCGCCTGTTCGTAGACGGGGACCTCCGAGAGAAACCGGTGGGCCTCCACCGGACCCCAAGCGAGCGGATGGTACACGTCGCCCGAGTCGACCAGGTCGCGCATGAACGCGCTCTCCTCGGCGGCTCGCAGCAGCGGTGAGAGCAGCGCCAGGAGCTTCTTCTTGTTCTTGGCGCCCGCGTACTCCTCCAGCGCTCGATGGAGCGGCAGATGTTGGACCTTGGCTTCTTTCGAAACCTTGTGGGCGTAGGTGGCGATGAAGGCGAAGGGGTACTCGCGATCGCGCTTGTTTTCGGCCAGGTGAAAGCACACTCGACCGACGACGTTCCAGACGGAGCTGTGCCCTTCGAGATACCCTTGAACACCCTTCTTGCCCTTGCGCGCCTCCGCGGTGAGGGCGACTCCCATGTCGGCCCACACCTCGGCCAAGAGGGCGCTAGAGATGAGCTCCGCGCCCCGCATCGGGGGAGCCGCGTGGGCCATGGCATCGAGTTCTTCGATGTCGGGCTCTGGCACCCCAAAGAGCGTGGGCTCGGTCGAGTCCAAGGTCGCACAGACTCGGGCGACGAATGATTGGCCGAGATCGCGCCAGTATCCGAGGGTGGGGTCGAGGTCGGTGGCGAGCTCCGCGACGCCGAGGTGCAGCGTCCCGAAGCCTCGGCTCTTGGCGTAAGCATCGGCGATGCGTTGCGCCGCCGCGGCGGGCAGGGCGCGTCCGTGGTCGGGCCCCGCATGAATCACGATGTGACCCGCAGGGGTGAGGTCCGACACCAGTGTCTGCGGTGTGTCGTCGAGATCCGGGCTCATCACTTCGGGGGCTCTATAGCGATTTATCCACGTTCATCCAAGGTCACGGGGTCCGTCTGCCATATGGGGAACCTGCATGCGTGTCCGGCTAGGATGGGGGATGAACGTCCCTTCGGCAGCTCTGGTCGTGTACGATGTAACCGTGCGCTGGCGTCTCGTCGTAACAACCGTCGTCGTCCTCTCCACCGGATGCTCTCTGGATACGAGCGCGACGCTCGGAGCCGCGATGACAGGGGCCACGGATTCGGGGGGCGACGGCGCGGCCGGGGATGGCGGGTCGGTCCCCGACGCGGGGGACAGCGCGATGGGCCTCGATGTCTCCGTCGTGCCGGATGCGGAACCACGCGATACCGGGACGGACGACACTGGCGGGATGGATTCGGGGCCGGCCGACACGGGACCCGTCGATACGGGGGCGCCCGACACGGGACCGTCCAACTGCGCCTCGACCTACGGAGGAGCCCCCGCGTACATGGAGTGCGCCGAGCGACCGACGGAGTGCGAGTTTTACACGGACCTCGGAGGCTCGGAGACGAGCTGCGATGCGATGTGTCGACGATTCGGAGGCACGTGCTTGCGCGGCTACCGCGAGTCCGAGGCGACTGCAGCGAGCTGCGCGTACTACACCGGGGACGCGCGGAGCTGCTTCGATTCGCACGACGACGAGATCTGCGTCTGTTCGCGCTGAACGCGAGTCGTCAGGGCGATGAGCCTGCCTGTTCGGCGAACAGGCAACGGCGTCTGGATGCTCTCTCTCGCGCCTGCTGCCTGCGCTCGACAAAGACGGCGCGTCTCGAGCGTCGATGACCGCCGGACACGTGCGTGATGTCGACTCACGGGCGGGGGCTCAGACGAGCTTCCACTTCCTGTCGATCTGGCCCTGATACTCGGCGGTTTTGCTTGTCTCCTTGGCGAGCTCGTTGAGCGCCGCCCGGAGCCGCTCGAACGGCGGGTTCGAGTCTCGGGCCCACTTCCGCAGCGCGTGGCGCTCCCCGGATGCGTTTGTCAGAGCGAGACCGTAACTCGTCTCGTCGGGCACCCCTGGACGGGGGTCGACTGCCAGCTCGAGGAAACCGATCTCCACCGCGAGCTCGAACACGGCTCGGGCCCCGGCGAGGCCAACGTCGAGCGGGAATCGTCGCTCCATGTTGCCGGCCATCGCGCGCACCGCTCCGACACCGGACCCCAGCAGGTGGACCTGATTCCCGCCGTAGAGGCCGTGGAACTGATCCAGTTCGAGTTTGCAACGCAGCCACTCTTCGGGTGAGCCGAGGAAGCTCGATGTGTGTTGACCTGTCATCGCTGGGACCCCCTGGGCATCACGCTGGAGCTTACCTCGAACGCGGGGGCATTGGCTGGGCTTCACTCCACTGCCCCGGGCCAGGATTAGTCGTTGGTCGCCTTGGGCGTTGCCCGCTGGAAAAAGGCGACCATCGCGCGACGCGCTAACCTCTTCTCCGAGCTAATCTACGACATTCACGAAATGCTCGAAAACTGATCAATCCGTCCGAGGAGGCGTCATGCCGCGTTACGAGCTCGTCGAGGGCAAGTCATCGAAGTTCTGGGAAGTCGAGGTCGACGGTGTCGACGTACACCTGGCGTGGGGCCGCATCGGCACAAACGGCCAGCAGAAGACGAAGAGCTTCGCATCCGCCGAGAAGGCTGCCGCCGAACGCGACAAGCTGGTGAAGGCGAAGGCGAAGAAGGGGTACCGGGAGGTCCCGGGAACGGCGACGGGAACGGCGACGGGAACGGGAACGGCGACGGGAACGGGAACGGCGACGGGAACGGGAACGGGAACGGCGACGGGAACGGGAACGGCGACGGGAACGGCGACGGAGACCCCGAGACCCCGTCAGAAGAGCCCACCGCGGACGACTGAATCCTGTATCCTCGACGGGTGAGCCAACCGGAGCGTCCGAGGGAGAGGACGAGCGAGCCCCTCCCCCTCGACGAAGAGCTCGAGCGCTTCGCGAAACTACAAGCGGTACTGCTCGACCGATGGTCGGCGATTCGCCATGTGGACGCGGGCTCCCGGGACATCGTGGTCGTGCCGAGCCTCTCCCTCGAGGGCCTGGCGATGAGCACCATCGCCGGGGTGAACCACTACGAAGAGCGCATGCTCTTCACCCTGATGCTCCTGCGCCACCCGCGGGCGCGCTTGATCTACGTCACCAGCCAGCCCATCCACCCGGCGATGATCGACTACTTCGTCGCCATGGTCCGCGGCATCAGCGCCTCCCACGTCCGCGACCGCCTGACCCTGCTCTCGACCTACGACAGCTCGCCCCGGCCCCTAACGGCGAAGATCCTCGAACGCCCCCGCCTGATGCGCCGAATTCTCCGCGCCATCGACCCCGACCGCGCTCACATGTCGTGCTTCACGGTCTCGCGCCTCCACGGCCTTCGTGGCCATCGAGGCGGCCGGCGTCATGCTGGTCGACCTGACCAACCCGGCCTTCCCGGCTCCGCGCGCCTTCG
>Ga0164313_10001423_pt1 | contig 21129 bp, 18 predicted proteins | sample GuaBasSedimGuay4_FD_113735 | JGI IMG/M metagenome (GOLD analysis project Ga0164313, IMG submission 113735) | Subseafloor sediment microbial communities from Guaymas Basin, Gulf of California, Mexico - Guay4, Core 4569-4, 0-3 cm | ecosystem: Environmental > Aquatic > Marine > Hydrothermal vents... | reverse complement strand
GTCGCCTCGATCACCGGACGCCCCTCGGCCTGCTCCGGGGAGAGGTAGTCGAGGGTGCCGACGACCCGCCCGGCTTCGGTGAGCTGGGTCGCGCCATCAGCAAGGCGGGCGACGCCGAAGTCGAGGAGCTTCACGCCACCGCCAGCCTCGAGGAAGACATTCGAGGGTTTCAGATCGCGGTGGACGACCCCCTCGCGGTGGGCGGCCGATAGGCCAGCACAGATCGCGAGGCCGAGGTCGACGATCGCGTCGATCTCCATGGGCCCCCGGCCGAGGCGCTCGGCGAGGGTCTCGCCTTCGAGAAGCTCGAAGGCGATGAAAGGCGCGCCGTCGGCGTCGCTGCCGGTCTCGAGGACCCGAACGACGTTCGGATGCTCGATGCGGATCTGCGCCTCACGCTCGAAACGGCGAAGGGCCTCGGCGCTGGTGAACGACGCTCGGATCACTTTGATCGCCGCAACGCGGCCCTGAGCGTCCACGCCCCGATAGACGACACCCATGCCCCCGGCGCCGAGAACGCCTTCGATCCGATACGAGCCGATGACTTCCGGCTGGCCATCCGTCGCGACCACGGCGGGATTATAGCCGGCTACGATGAACCGTGGGCGGGTCCTTGGTGGCCAGGACCGATTTCGTGTTTAGCTCCCGGCCGTGATCCGCCGCCGCATCGCCGATATCTCGCGCCGCCCCGCGCCCTTCGCCCTCCGGGTCCTCCGCGGCTTCATAGCCAATCGCGGCCTTCTGCTCGCCGGCGCCGTCGCCTACAACAGCCTGCTGAGCATCATCCCCCTCTTCGGCGTGATCCTCCTGGCCCTGAGCTTCTTCGTCGACGACGCCCAGCTGATCACCAGCATCGAGGCCCATCTCTCCCTGATCGTGCCCGGGTCCTCTTCCGGCGTGACCGAGCAGGTGGAGACCCTCCTCGACGAGCGCGGCACGGTGACCTGGGTCGTCGCCCTGCTCTTGCTCTTCTTCAGCTCGATAGCCTTCGGTGTGCTCGAGAGCGCGATGGGGGCGATCTTCCACCACCGCCCACGCCGAGAGCGAGGCTTCCTGGTCTCGGCGGTGCTGCCGTATCTCTTCATCGCGCTGCTCGGGGTCGGCGTGCTGCTCATCAGCCTCATCTCCGGGGCCATCGAGCGCATCGACGGCAACGCGGTGCATCTCTTTGGCGCCATGTGGACCATGGAGGGCGCGAGCGCCGTCGTTCTCTACGGCCTCGGCATGGTTGGCCTGGTCGCGATGCTCACCGCCTTCTACCTGGTGATGCCGGTTGGTAAGATTCGCGTGCGCCATGCCTTCGTCGGCGGCCTGGTCGCCGCGGTGCTGTGGGAAATCGCGCGCCACGTACTCACTTGGTACTTCGAGACCCTCTCGCTGGTGCATGTCGTCTACGGCCCCCTCGCGGGCGCGGTGGTCGCCCTGCTTTCGTTCGAGATCGGGGCCATCATCCTGCTCTTCGGGGCGCAGGTGATCGCCGAGTTCGACCGTCACGAGCCGACCGACCTCCCCCCGGTAGCGTAAACACCCCCAATTGGTTCATGATGATGGGACCGTGGGGGTATTCGTCGGTCTGCTAGTCGCTTTGCTCGCATCGGGCTGCGGACTGCTCCTCGATACCGCCCCGGGGAATGCCGACCACCGGGTGCCGGACGCCAGCTTCGACGCCAGCGCCGACGTCGGCGCCGACGTCGGCTTGCCGGACACGATTGCTTCGACACTCGACGGGGGCACCGTGGACGCCGCGGCGGACCCGCCATGGGAAACGGCCTTTCGCCTCACGCCCGGCCCCGAGACGTGTCCCCCGGGGTTCGTCTTCGCCGAGTGGGCTGGCGGCTGCAAGGAGGAGAGCCGCGACTGCGCCGGATGGCAGGTCTCGATCTTCGTCGATCCTCCGGTGACCCCCTGGCAGGAGATCCGCGGGCGCGTGCGTGGGCTCCAGGGTCAAACGCCGGACGCCTTCCTCCGCGATGCGACGTCGCTGGACGCCGTGTACGTCGACGGCGTCTCCATCACGACCGAGGCTCCGCGTCAGCACATCTGGACCTTCGCCGCGGGGCTCATGAAGCCCGACCGCGGCCCGAGCGGCAACTCATGCCCCTGCGACAACGGTTACCCCGCCCCCGCATTGCTCGGCGACGCTTGGACCTGTGAGACCGGCAACGACGCGAATACCTACGAGAACCGTCTCATCTACACCGAAGACGTTCTCTGGGACGCCGACGGAGATGCCCACGGCGCCGGCTGCGCCCTCGTGACCGATCCGGGCGAATTTTACGTGCGCCTGGCCGAGCCCACGGAGGCACGCATCGAGATCCGGCTGATGGCGGACGACTGCGACGACAACGTGGCCATCGTCGAGCTCGACCTCGACGTGCGCTGAACCCTCTCCGCCCGGGCGACCCGCCGCGCGATTTTGGTGCGCGCCCCTTTGGTGCGGCTGCCCCATCAGCGAGCGGTTCTGCGTCCCTCGGTAGCCAATCTCGGCCATGAACACCGGGCACACCCCTTGCGAAAGCCCGGGCACCGAGAAGGAGGTGCCTATGACCGAACGAGACATCCGCGAGCGCGACATCCTGGTCGCGCCAAACGAGTACGCCTACGTGCAGGACCTGACCAAGGGGCACATCGTTCTCTACGTCGGGCCGACCAAGGTGAGCCTGTCGAATACCGAGCGCATGATCCTCTTCCGCAACGGCCGCTTCGTCCCGGTCTCCGGGCCAGATTCCGGGAAGGAAGGGGGCATGGGGATCTCCGCTTTCATCGAGGCCACCTCGGCCCAATATGTGGTCCTCGAGAACCCGCCGGTCGACCCCGACATGCTGCCGACGCCGGGGGCGAACACGGCGGTGGGCCTCCGGAGTGGGCGCAAGGTGGTGGTCCCCGGGCCGACCGAGTTTCCCCTCTGGCCCGGCCAGCGCGCCCAGGTGGTCGACGGACACAGCCTGCGCCAGGACGAGTACCTCATCGTCCGGGTCTACGACGACACCTTCGCCGAGGACCTTCCGCCGATCGGAACCGAGATCATCGTCCGGGGAACTGAGCGCAGCTTCTACGTGCCCCGGAGCGGCTTCGAGGTCATCCCCGAGAGCGGCCGCTACGTACGGAAGGCATGGCGCATGGAGCAGAGTTCGGGGCTTCACCTCCGCGTGGTGGCGCCCTTCGAGGCGGGGGTAGGCGATCAACTGCCTCCGGGGAGCTACGTTTCGGGCCAGGACGTCTTCCTCTCGGGGCGCGAGGGTTTCTTCTTTCCGACCGAGAGCGTCGTGGTCGTCGGCACGGTCTCGGCCGTTCCCCTCGCCGAGAACGAAGGCATCTACGTCCGAGACGACCGGTCCGGGGCGGTGCGCATCGTAGAGGGCCCGACGGCGTTCCTGCCGGACCCGACGAAGGAGCAGGTGGTCCGCCGGCGCTTCGGGGCCGCCGGAGCAGCACGGCACGGCGTCGCCGGCGATGAGACACGGGTACCCGCCGTGTACGTGCCCCCATCGACGGCGGTCATGGTGATCGCGAAGGACCGGCGCGAGGTCGTGACGGGCCCCCGGACGCGGCTCCTCGGCTACGACGAGAACCTCGAAGAGCTCACCCTCTCGACCGGTCGCCCGAAGTCCGACCAGGAGTTACTCACGACGTGCTTCCTGCGCATCGACGGCAACAAGGTCTCGGACGTGGTGCACGTCGAGACCGAAGACCACGTGACCCTCGCCCTCACCCTCTCCTATCGCGTCTCCTTCATCGGAGAGCCCCAGCGATGGTTCGCCGTGAAGGACTACGTGGGCTTGCTCTGCGACCATACGAGCTCGATCATCCGGGGCGTGGCCCGGGGCATCTCCCTCGAGGATTTCTACTGCGACGGTACCGGCATCGTGCGCGACGCGGTCCTCGGGCCTCGCGAGGAAGAGAGCCGCCGCGAAGGCCGGCACTTCGACGAAAACGGCATGTGGGTCTACGACGTCGAGGTCCTGGCTATCGACATCCTCGACGCCGAGGTCGATGCGCTCCTCGGCGGCGCCCAGCGCATGGCCATCGTCTCGGAGATCGCCCGCAAGAAGGAGGGCCTGCGACTCGGCGACGAGAAGCTCAAGGAGGAGGTCCGCCAGGCGATCTACCGCGCCCGGGTCGCGACCATAGGGGCCCAGGTCGAACACGAAAACGCCAACCGGGAGGCCAAGCTCGCCGCGGCCCGGACGAGCCTCGACCTCGACCACCTCGAGAACGTCGAGCGCGCGTCACACGACGCCGAGGCGTTCACCCTGCGCAGTCGAGCGCGCCTCGCCGAGAGCCAAGCCGAAGCCGCTCTCGAAAAACAGCGCCTCGACGCCCAGGCCGCGGCCTTCCGGTCGCAGATGGAAGCGATGACCCCGGAGCTCATCGCGACCCTCAAGACCCTCGGCAACCAGGCCCTCGCCCGGGACCTCAGCAAACACCTCTCGCCCCTGGCCATCCTCGGCGGAGAGAGCGTCGCCGATGTCGCCGAGCGCCTCCTCGACCGGCTCCCCCTGCCCTTCGGCGGCGCACACGACGACGATGGGGACCCGAGCGGAAAGCGAGATGGCGACCGGGGCCTCGCCGCGGTGATCGCCGCGCTGCCGGCCTCGGACGAGGGCGCCGCCGAGTAAGCCCGAGGGCTGCCCAAAGCAGGCTCGGTGAGGTGCGTGGTAGGGTGGGCCATGCACCTCCATCGTCGATGGCCCCTCGCCGCTCCCCTCCTTGTCCTCCTTGTCTTGCTCACCTCGCTGGTCTTCGTTGGGGCCTGTGGCGATGACGGCGCGGCCACCGACGGCGCGGTCGACTCCGGCGGCGACGACGGCGGCGGCTCCGACGCCGGAGACGCCGGAACGATGGACACGGGCGCCGGGGATACCGGCACGACGGCGGACTCGTCCGTATTGGACGGCGGCCCGATGGACACCGGCACCGACGCCGCTATGGCCGGGAGCGTGGGCTGCATCGACGGCGCGGGCCTCGCCGAGGGCGAACATACCTTCATGCTCGAAGGCCTCTCCCGGCGCTTCATCGTGCGCCTTCCCATCGGTTACACCCGGGACCGGCCTTGGCCCGTCGTCCTCGCGCTGCACGGCAACGGCGGCAGCGCGAGCTACTGGGACGGCACGAGCGGCTCCCGAGACATCCGCGGGGTCCTCGAAGACGACGCCGTGCTCATCGTCGCCGAAGCCATCGACGGCCGGTGGCGCGACTACGACATGCCTTCGGATACCTGGCCCGCGCGCATCGAAAGCGAGCTGCTCTACTTCGACGAAGTGATCTCCCAGGCCACGGCCGAGCTCTGCGTGAACGAAGGCGCGATCTTCTCCATGGGCTTCAGCGGCGGCGGCTCGTTTTCGGGCGTCCTCGGCTGCCGCCGGACGGACATCCGCGCCATCGCCGTCGGCGGCTCGGTCATCTACTTCGACACCGACGCCTGCGTGAACACCCCGGCGGCCTGGGTGACCATCGGCGAAGGCGAGCTCAGCTCCGGCCGCGAGGCCTACCGAGACTTCTGGCGCGACCGCGCCTCGTGCGACGCGACGACCATGTCCACGGCCCCGGACCCGTGCGTCGCCTATGACGGTTGTGGGGCGGCGACCCCGGTGCACTACTGCCAGCACCCCGCGGGGCACATCTGGCCGGACTTCGCGAGCGACGCGATGTGGGGGTTCTTCGGGCCGTTGGTGGAGTAGGGGTCAACAAGAAGGCGCCGCGTAGGCGGCCCGAGGCGGCAGCGCGACGGAGGCCTCAACAAGAAGGCGCCGCGTAGGCGGCCCGAGGCGGCAGCGCGACGGAGGCCTCAACAAGAAGGCGCCGCGTAGGGCGGCCCGAGGCGGCAGCGCGACGCAGTCGTGCAGAGCCGACAGGCCGACCGTAGCGGCGCCGGGAGTGCGCAGGCGTGCAGAGCCGACAGGCCGACCGCAGCGGCGCCGGGAGTGCCGTGCCGTTCCCGACTGAACCGTCCGAGGTGCGCACGACCGCGTAGTCGCGCCGTCGGTGGTACCATCGCGACCCATGGGAAATCCGAGGCGGATCATTGGTTGCGCGTTGGTCATGCTGCTCTGGGCGGGCTGCGACGAGACGGCGGCTGAGGCGGAAGGCGTATCCCCGGAACTTCGCGAGCAGGCCCTCGCGGCGGCGACCGAGGCCGAGGCGGCGGGCGCCCCGGCGCGCGCCGCTTGGGACCGCGCGATCGCCGCCCTCGACCCGAGCGTCGGGGACCGGTGCCCTGCGGAAGTCCTCGCCGCCCCGCGACGGGAGCGCTTCGTGATGGTGCGCTCGCCGCAGTTCACCACCGACGTCATCCCGAGCGTGGTCGGCGTCTTGGAACGCGGCTTCGGGCACACCATCCCCGCCCTTGGCCACGCGGACCGGCTGCGGGTCTTCCTCGGGCGCGACGACGGGCCGCGACTGCGAGAGGCGCTCGCCGCCGGCGCCGTCGAAGAGCCGCCGGTCGTGCTCACCGTCATCCGTGTCGACAGGCTGCTGGCTCCCGTGCGGACCGCGAGCGGTAGCTATCGTTCCGGCCACCTAGACGGACAAGCCTTCTTGCTCGACACCGAGCTGCGGGCCGTCTGCACCATGCCGGTGAACTCGAGAAACTGGGGCGCCATCGAGTTGAGGAGCTTCGGCGAGATCGCAGACGACTTCGGATCGGTGGCGCTCATGGGGCTCTTCGAACACGCCCAAGTGCGCATCGACCGCGAGTGGAGTGCGGAGGGCGCAGCGGCCCCGGATGAAGCCGCGGCCGATCCAGCCGCCGAAAGGGAGTAGCCCGGGGGAATTCACCGGCCAGCGGGAAGACGCCGTTCACCGTCCACCGGGTCCAGATCTCCCCCCAGATCTCCCCCCGTCCGGATTTCCCCGAATCTGAAGATCGTGAAGATGAAGATCGGAAGATCGGGACCGGGCCGGCGGGAGGCGGCCCCACGGGAGAAAGAGCGACCGGGGCGTCACGCTCGCAGCGACAGACCGCTCCGGGCGAAATCCACCGCCAAACAACGGGAAGCCCCAAACTCACGCGACAACGCGCTTGGCATACGAGCTGCACTGTCCTGCCGCATGCGCTACCTCGACCCAACTCGGCACCAGGAGACTGTTCTCAAGATGGACTCTCACGTCCCCACGGCGACCCTCCGCGATCGGGTCAACTCCCGATGGATGGGTCTGACGATCTTGCCGGCCTTCGTCCTTCACGCGGTCGGCCGTCTCCAAGCGCAGCCCCGTGGCTACCTACTCGAGACTCATCACCACGCGCATTTCGGTGCCTGGTCGCTGATACTTCTCTTCGGCGTTCCCGCCCTGGTCATCGTCACGATTGCCCTCACCCACGGAGCGCATCGCGCGTTCAGCGCTTGGCGTGCGCGCAGGAAGGTCTCACGCGTATCGGCGACGGTGGACGGGGTTGGTCTCGTCCAGACCGCACACGCGACCCTCGGCATCGTACGTGTTCGCGGCGAGCTCCATCGGGCCGCAAACCACGACCCCTTCGACGCGCGGCCGCCGGTCTTCTTCGTACACGACGCGACCGGCACGGCGAAGGTCGACGACGACCATCTCTTGCTCGTCGAACTCGAGGGATCTCTGCCGCCGGACGGCACCCTCGTCGAAGTTGCCGGGCCGGGACACCCCTCGGCAGGCGGCTTCGTCTTCGATGGGTCGGTCAAGACACCGATCGCCATTCGACGAGCTGGCGCATGATACGAGGACGGTAGTGTCCGAGGCCGTGGCCGTCGCCGTGGCCGTCGCCGAGGCCGTTCCCGTTCCCGTTCCCGTTCCCGTTCCCGTTCGCGTTCCCGTTCCCGTTCCCGTTCCCGTTCGCGTTCCCGTCGCCGTGTCCGGGTCCGTGTCCGTGTCCATCGCCGTGTCCGAGGCCGTCGCCGTGTCCGAGGCCGTCGCGGCATCCGTCGCCGTGTCCGTCGCCGTACAACACTCACCCGCAGCAGAGCCACCGCCCAGCCGAACGCAACAGCGTCGGTTGGAACGCGGGACCCAAGCGAGGCCAGATCGCGCCGGGTATCGCGTTTCAGGCGACTGCGCACTCCCAGCGCCGCTACGGTCGGCCTGTCGGCTCTGCGCGACTGCGTCGCGCTCCCGCCTCGGGCCGCCTACGCGGCGCCTTCTTGTTGACGCCTACCCGCGCTTGTCGACCGGCACGTAGCTACGCCCGCGCTCGCCGAGATAAATCTGCCGCGGCCGCGCTATCTTCTGCTCGGGGTCGGTCAGCATCTCTTCCCACTGGGACAGCCACCCCGGCGTCCGCCCGATGGCGAAGAGCACCGGGAACATGTCCATCGGCAGGTTCAGCGCCTGGTAGATGAGGCCACTGTAGAAGTCGACGTTGGGGAAGAGCTTGCGCTTGGCGAAGTACTCGTCTTCGAGGGCGATCCGCTCGAGCTCGACGGCGATGTCGATGAGGGGGTTCTTGCCGACCTCGTCGAAGACCTCGTAGGCGAGCTTCTTGATGACCTTCGCCCGGGGGTCGTAGTTCTTGTAGACGCGGTGGCCGAATCCCATCAGGCGGAACTCGCCGTTCTTCGCCTTCTCGAGAGTCGAGGGGATGTTCTTGACGCTGCCGATCTCTCCGAGCATGCGCACGACGGCTTCGTTGGCGCCGCCGTGGAGGGGACCGTAGAGCGCCGCGCAGGCTGCCGCCGTCGCGCTGTAGGGGTCGACGTGGCTCGACCCGACCGCGCGCATCGCCGACGCCGAGCAGTTTTGCTCGTGGTCCGCGTGCAGGATGAAGAGCACGTCGAGGGCCTTCTCGATGGCGGGGCTCGGCTTGTACTTCGGCTCGGTCATCTTGAACATCATGGACAAGAAGTTGCCGGAGTAGCTGAGGTCGTTGTCCGGGTAGACGTAGGGCAGGCCGCGGCGATGGCGATAAGCGTAGGCCGCGATAGTCGGGACCTTGGCGATCAGGCGGTGCATCTGGAGGCGCCGGGCCTCCGGGTCCTGGATGTCCTTCGCGTCCGGGTAGAAGGTGCTCAGCGCCCCGACGGTGCTCACCAGGATACCCATCGGGTGGGCGTCGTAGCGAAACGCGTCGACCAGCTCCCGGATGTTTTCGTGGACCAAGGTGTGATTCGTGATCTCGTGGGTCCAGGCATCGAGCTGGGTCTTCGTCGGCAGCTCGCCGTGCACCAGCAGATAGCTGACCTCGAGGTGGCTCGACTTCTCGGCGAGCTCTTCGATGCCGTAGCCCCGATACTCGAGGATGCCCTTTTCACCGTCGATGAAGGTGACGTTGGACCTCGTCGACGCGGTGTTCTTGTACGCGGGGTCGTAGGCCATGAGGCCAAAATCGTCGTCGGACGTCTTGATCTGACGCAGGTCTATCGCCCGGATGGTCCCATCATCGACGGGGAGCTCGTAGGTCTGCCCGGTCCGGTTGTCAGTGACCGTCAACGAATCCTTCGACATGCGCTCGTCTCTCCTAATAGGAAGCCAGATCCCCGTTTGGGGGCGGCGAGCTTACCCGAAAGCACCTCTCAGGCCAATGTTGGCGATGCCCGCCTGACGGGGCCGCGATCCCGAGCCAGATCTCTCGCGATCACGCCGTTTCGGACGCGGGCCCGCTTCGACGCCAGAAGTAAAGCAGGCACAAGACGAGCAAAACGGCACCCACGACCGCGAAGCCGTACGAGAAGCTCCGGAAGAAGCCGAGGCGGGTGGACGTCGGGTCACCGAAGTCCTTGTAGAGCTGGGCTCCGATGGAGCCGGTGTAGCCGAGGGCATCGGCGATGTAGATCGCAAAGACCGCCGTCGCCTGCACCCGAGTCGCCGCGATCATGCGGTCGAAGAGGACCGTATTGAAGGGCACGTAGACGAAGTACGAGCCGAGGCCGACGAGGATCATCCACGTCATTCCGTCGATGGCCTGGGCATCGAGGAGGACGGTCGACCCGCCGATGAGCACGGCGCCGACGATCATCACCCCGAACGCTGCGGCGAGGCCCCGGCGGTTGTCTTTGATGAGGTTCAGGCTGGCGAGGACCGCGAGCACGCCGAGGGCGACCCAGATCTCGGACTGCGTGAAGATGCCAGGCTCCCCCTCGTAGCCGAGGGCCGCGAAGATCTCGACGCCGTAGTTGTCGCGGAAGTCTCGGTAGGCGGTCGACGCGATGTAGACCCCGAAGAGGGGCACGAGGCCGACAGCAAAGCGCTTCAAGAAGGCGCGCCGTTCGGCCGCGTCCATAGGGCGCCGCTCGACGCGGGTCCTCTTATCTTCGTCTGTGGGGTCGGGGATCTGATCCAGGAGCCAGACCGCCAGGATGAACACGGGGAAGAAGATCGCGCCGGTCGCCGCCGGCATCCAGGTCTCGGCCACTCCGTGGTCCGTGATCAACCACCGGCCGATGTCCTTGACGGCGCCGGAGGCGAGGATGAAGGACGTGCTGAGGCCGGCGAGGAGGAGCTCCGAGCTCTGGCGGCCTTCGAGGTAGCGCACGACCAAGCCCCAGATCATGCCGAGGCTGAGGCCGTTGACGAAGAGCGACACCGACATGAGCGCCATCGGGAGAAAACCGAAACCCACGAGGGCGAGCTCGGCGACGGCGATGAGGGAGACGAGGGTGAGCGCCCGGCGGCCCGGGGTGATCTCCGAGACGACCTTGATGCCCGCGTACTTGCTCAGCGTGTAGCCGAGGATCTGGCTGATGACGAAGGCCGTCTTGAGGTCGAGGCCGGTGTCGAAGAAGGACTGCCCTTCGAAGGTCGCGGCGGCGAAGGGCTTCCGGAAGGCGTACATGCCGAAGTACGTCGCGAAGGCCGCAGTGATGGCGTAGACGACGAAGACGGCGCGCGGAGCCCGGGCCAGGTAGGGGCGAAGCGGATGCACCGTTCAGGGCCCCAGCCACCCGGTACGGATCACGTCCATGCCCGCCGATTCCCTGAGCTTGAGGAGCTTCATGTCGATGAGCTCCTCAAACTCACTGCCAATGGCCACGGCGAAGCCGTAGCCCACGTCTTCGTAGCTGTGCTGCGAGAGCACCAACGCGAGGTCGGGATGCTGCGTGAGCTCGTAGGCGAGGACCGGAGTGTCGAAGACCGTGGCGGCGACCTCGCCCTCGTTGGCGAGGCGCATGGCGTCCTGGACGCTGTCGGCTTCGACCACGCGGCCGCCATGGCGGCGCACGAAGGGCACCGCGGCAGTTCCCCGGGGAACCGCGACGCGCTTTCCCTCGAGGTCTTCGATGGTGTCGATCGCCGCGTGGTCGAGGGTCGAGAGCGTGAGCGCCGTCGCCAGGAACGCCGTGAGCGACGACGTGGTCAGCAGCGCGATGAGCATCCACACCCCGGCGATGACCCGTCCGAGGGGAGTCATCGGTGAGCGGTCACCGTAGCCGACGGTGGTCATCGTCACGACCGCGAGCCAGACACCGTTGCCGATGCCACTGAGGGGTGAGGGCGGGAAGTGCTCGGGATTGGCCCGTCGCTCCGCGAGCCAGAAGAGGACCCCCACGAAGGTCAGCACGAGGAGGAGGATGGCGAGGCCCGTGAGGAACGCCCGTCGGAAGAGCGGCGATAGGTGGCCGAAGATCCCGCGCTCGGCTGGACGGGCGGCGATGGAGAGGGAGCCCGAGAAGTGGGGCTGGGTGAAGGAGACGCGAGAGGCCCGCTCGCTGGTGATGCTGAGGGGCCCGACCCCCACGTCCACGTCGCCCCGGGCGACGGCGTTCACCAAACTGAGGGCGTTCGGATAAGGACGGTACTCATAACGAATGTTTAGCTCCGAGGCCACCTTCTCCCAGGTCTCGATGCTGATCCCTCGAAGCCGGCCGTCCCCCACGATGACGAAGGGCTCACTGCCCGCGACGCCGACGACCAGGTCGAGGGGCTCGGCCGGAAGTTCCACGATCGCCGGGAGCAGCTCGTCGTCGGCGCGCGGGGCAGCATCGCCGCCTTCGCCCGCATCGCCCGCATCGCCCGCATCCGCCGACGCGTCGAGGCCCCCGTCGGCAGGGTCCGGGGCCTGCGCCGAGACGGATGCCGCGGCCAGGATCATCAACGCCGAAAGAATGGAGAGGCTCCCCATGGCGGCGGATGGTAAGCATAATCTGCCAGCGATGTATCGCACCTACGTATACACGGTGAGCGTGGTGCTCACGGGCCTCGTTCTGTGGCCCGCGTTCCGCGACCCCCCGGTGGACAGCTTCCCGCTGTCCAACTACCCGATGTTCTCAGCCGGGCGCCCCGACCCGATGCTGACCCTGCCCCACGCCCTCGGGGTCCACGAGGACGGTGAGCGCACGCCCCTGTCGCCGATGATCGCCAGCGACAACTGGGAGGTGCTCCAGTCGATGATGATCATCAATACGGCGATCAACGGCGGGGCCCATACGCAGGAGCCCTTCTGCGCAGCGATCGCGGGCCGGGTCGCCGAAAGCAATGACGACGACCTGGCGGACGTCGTGGCGGTCGAGCTCGCGACGAGCACCTTCGACACCGTCGCCTACTTCGACGGAGATACCGCACCGCGAAATCGGCAGGTCCACCGAAGCTGCGAGGTGACGCGATGAACGCCGTGATCGGCGCCATGGACCGGGTCTTCATGCCCTCGGCCCCGGCCGAGCGCCTCGGTATGCTGCGCGTGCTCGTCGGAGGCTACGCGCTGATCTACCTGATCATTCGCTCGCCCTTCCTGATGAGCTACGCCCACGTCGACCAGGCCTTCTTTCGGCCCGTTGGCCTCGCCACCTTCGCGCCGCGGCCTCTCCTGCCGGCGGTCGTCATCGCCCTGGTGATACTCACCATCGTCTTCGCAGCCTGCTTCGCCTTTGGCTACCGCTATCGAATCACCGGCCCGATCTTCGCCGCGCTGCAGCTCTGGGTGCTCACCTACTCGAACTCCTTCGGGATGATCCTGCACGTCGACCACATGATGACTTTGCAGATCATCGTCCTCGCCCTCGCCCCAGCGGCCGACGCCATCTCCCTCGATTCGCGCGCGGGCCGAGTAAAGAAGGGCGAAGAGAGCGGGCGCTACGGGTGGGCCATCCGCCTCATCGCCATCGTATGCACGGCCGTCTATCTGCTGGCGGCCTTCGCCAAGTACGGCAACAGCGGCGCCGAGTTCGTCAGCGAGGTGAACCTCCGCAACTACATCGCCTACGACAACGTGCGCAAAATCGAGCTGGGCAGCGTGTACTCGCCCCTCGGCGCCTGGCTGCTCTCGTACCCGCTCTTCTTCGCCGCCATGGCCTGGCTGAGCCTGATCATCGAGTGGGGAGCCCCGGCCGCGCTCCTTCACCGGCGAGCCGGCGTGGTCTGGGCCGTGCTCATCTGGGGCTTCCACTGGGGCGTGTTGCTGATGATGGCTATTGGCTTCGTCTACCAGCTCACCGGCGTTGCGTTTGCGTGCTTCTTTCGCGTCGAGAAGATCCTCGACTGGCGGTGGGTGCAAAGGCTGGCGGCACGATTCGAGGTGGATCCGCCAGGAGAGACGAGCACCGAGCCGTGATGCATCGCGTCTTCGCCTACGGCTCCAACATGCACCTGCCCGATCTGCGCCGGTGGATGGAAGACCGCGGTCACGGCGACGGGAACGTGCTGAACGCCTACCAGGGGCTGCTCTCGGGATGGGAGCTCGTCTGGAACTACCGGTCGCCTGCGCGAAAGGGCGGCGCGGCCAATGTGCACCGGCGCGCGGGGGTCGAACTCCCCGGAGTCGTCCTCGAGGTCGACGACGGCGGCCTTCTGGCCCTCGACGAGAAGGAAGGGCACCCGGGTCGATACTCCCGGGGAGACGCTCCGGTCACCGTGCGGGTCCCCGCCGGGGAGACCCAAGCCTGGCTCTACGTCGTGCGCGCGGAGTTCCGGTCGGCCGAGGTGATCCCTCCGCGGCGCGAGTACCTCGACTTGGTCCTCGCCGGAGCCCGGGCCCACCGCCTGCCGAAAGATCACCTCCGATCCCTGGCGAAGGTGCCCGTTTTCGAGTCCCGGGACGCCCTCCCGAAGCCCGGAGAGCGCTGACCCGGAGGCCTCGAAGTGCCCGATTAGATGCGCGAAGGGCCGTATCCGGCTATTCTTTGCGCCATGAATCGTACTCGACGTGAATTCCTTAGCTCCCTTCTCGCGGTCGGCGCCGGCGTCGGCCTCGTCACGGTTATCGGCTGCGGCGACGACGACGCCCCCGCCGACACCGGCACCGATGGTGGCGGCACCGACGGAGGTGGCACCGATGGTGGCGACACCGACGGCGGCGGCACAGACGGCGGCGGCACAGATGGTGGCGGCACCGACGGCGGCGGCACCGACGGCGGCGCGACCGACGGCGGCGGCGCCGATGCGAGCGACGGGGCCATGGCGGCGAGCTGCGCGGTGGTCACCGTGAACATCGGCACGAACCACTCGCACGCGATGACGGTGTCGGAAGCGGATGTGACGGCCGGCGTCGCCAAGAGCTACGACCTCATGGGCACTGCCACCCACAATCACACGGTGAGCCTGAACGCAGGAGACTTCACAACCCTCGCCGGCGGCGGCACGGTGACGAAGGATTCGAGCCAGACGGGTACCAGCGGTGGCGGTCACCGCCACGAGATCATGGTGACGTGCGGCGCCTGATCGCGCCCTCCTTCCGGGCGTGCTAGGCCACGGCTTCGTGGCCATGCATGCCAAAAGTTTGATCCTGCTCTCGCTGGCGCTCCTGGGCCTCTCGGCCCTCGGCCTCGTGGGCGCGTGCGCCTCCGGTGAAGTGGCCGAGCGCCGGGAAGACCTCCCGCCGCTCCCGACCGGCAAGGCCGATGACTATTCGCGGACCGGCGTCACCTGTGGCGGCTGGCCTCGGGTGGTCGTCGACACGGCGGACTACGCCTGCGCGGGTGTGGTCGCCGGAGACGACGGCACGACGTTCTCGCCGCGCACCTTGGTCGAGCTCCCGGGGCGCCCGTATCAGTTTCTAGTAACCGACCTCGGCGGTTGGGACCCGGGACGCGGCGGCCTCTACTACCTCGACGCGAGCACGCCGCCGAACTCGACCCTGACCCGGGTCCTCAGCGGGCTCTCGGTGCCGCACCTGGTCGCCGTCGGCCCCGACGGCCACATCTTCGTCGGCGAGGATACCCGTATCTTCGCGTTCCCGGCCGACGCGGTCGGAGCCGATGGCACCATCGACGAGAGCGCGATCGTCACGGTGGTCGACGGCCTGCCGCCGATGGACCGAAACGGGTCGCGCAACAGCTACCACCCCCTGACGCAGTTCGTCTTCGACGACGTCGGCAACCTCTACCTCAACGTCGGGGCGTTCTCGGACCACTGCGCGGGCTTCCTCGGGGGCGAGTGCCTCGAAGCCGACGGCGTGCTCGGAGGCGGCCCGCCGGCCGCCCGCCCCGAAGACCATGGCGGCGTGATTCGGCGCTACGACTATCGCGGCTCAGTCGTCGACGGATGGGACCCCACCTTCCGCGTCGTCGCCTTCGGCTTGCGCAACTCGATGGGCCTCGCCTTCGCGCCCAACGGCGACCTGCTCCAGGTAGAGAACGGCCGCGATTTCCCAGATGGCGGACGCCCCTTCGAGGAGCTGAACGTCATCCCCCGTGCTGAACTGGAAGGACTCGAACCGCCCAAGCACTACGGCTGGCCCTACTGCTACGACGTCGACAGCACGAGCGAAGAGTGGGCGGACTACGACGCGTTCCTGTGCAGCATCGACAACCCCGATTACCGACCGCCCCACGTACTCTTGCCGCCCCACGGCGCGCCGCTGGGCCTCACCTACTACCACGGCGACATGTTCGAAGAGCTCGAGGGCCAGCTCCTGGTCCCGATGCACGGCTACCGCCCCGCGGGCCATCGCCTGCTCGCCTTCGAGGTCGACCCGAACGGCCTGCCGATCCGCCAAGAGGGCGCGACCTACCTCGAAGACCCAACCGGCGCCGGCACCTCGGTCGAGCGCGAGTATCCGACGACCTCGGGCTCTGTCTTCGCGGCCCAGGGCTCGTATCTCATCGACGCTTGGTTCGCCGTTCCCAACGTGCGCCCCAAGGGTGCGCCGGTCGCGCCCTACGTCGCAGCGGACGGGACGATTTGGATGGCCGACGACAAGAACCGCTCGATCCTCGTCCTCGGCCGAGCCCAGGGCGCGCTCCCCGCGGCCGCCCGAGTCGACGTCTACCCCGCCTATAGGCGCCTGCTCAACGAAGACGCCGAGCTACGCGGGCTCTACGACGCGATGGTCTCCTCAGTACTGCGCTCGTCGTCGTGCCAGGGCTGCCACGACGGCTTCCAGATCGTCGGTGACGACTCCGAGTACCCGGAGCTGCGCTACCTCCTCGCCCTCGGCGGCTTGATCCAGCCGGGCTCGCCGGAGACCAGCATCCTCTACAATAAGCTGACGCCGGTCGGGTCCGCCGCCATGCCGCCGGTATTTCGCGCCTGGCCCACCACAGCAGACGGCGAGGCCGCGGTGGCGACCATCGAGGCCTTCATCCGCGCCCTCCCCGACGTGAACCCGGCGTTCAACGAGGGGTTCATCGGCGGCCCCTGCGCCGTGGACAACGACTGCGACTACGAAGGCGGATACTGCGCGACGTCAGGGACCGGCGGGCCGTCCTTCTGCAGCCTGCCCTGCACCGCCGAGCGGCCCTTCTGCCCGGACCGGACCGGCAACGCCGAGACCTTCTGCATCGACCTCGGCGACGGCTCCGCCGGCTGCGTCGCCCAGTGCGACGCCGCCGAGCCGGAGTGCCTCGCCGACCAGCGATGCGAAACCCGCACGCGCTTCAGCCGGTCCGACGAGCGCTTCGTCTGCCAATAGACGCGGCGTTCCGCCGCGAGGCCCGCGCTCTCCTTGTCCGCAAATTGGTACGGTCTATCTCGGGCCTTCGGGATTGGCGCCGAACTTAATTTCGATCGCCATGCTCAATTATGTGTGCACAAACGCACGGATGCCGTTAAGAATGGCTCCATGATCAACTCACGACGCGAATTTCTTAGCTCCCTCGTTGCGGTCGGCGCCGGCGTTGGACTCGTCTCAGTCATCGGCTGCGGCGACGACGACCCTGTCACCGATAGCGGCACGCCCACCGACAGCGGCACGGGCTCCGACAGCAGCACGCCCACCGACAGCGGCACGGGCTCCGACAGCAGCACGCCCACCGACAGCAGCACGCCCACCGACAGCGGCACCGCCGGCGACACCGGCACCGCCGGCGATACCGGCACCGGCTGCGGCAGCTGGAACACAGAGATTGGCTCGAACCACTCGCACGCCATGACGGTTTCGGCTGCGGACGTCACGGCCGGCGCCGAGAAGACCTACGACATCATGGGCTCGAGCTCCCACAGTCACAGCGTGACCATCACGGCTGCGAACTTCACCGATCTCGCCGCCGGCACCACCGTGACGGCGACCTCCACGTCCGCCGGCGACCACACGCACGGCATCACCGTGACCTGCGCTGACTGACCCCGAACGCCAACGCCGGCTGCTCCCCGGAGCCCCGGCAACTCGGCCTAACGGCTGACCAAAGATGAAGCCCGATGCGCCACCACTGTGGTCGCATCGGGCTTTGGTGTTTAACCAGCCGCGGCGGGCTCAGGAGCCAGCGCGCTCGAGCATCGCGTCGAGGAGCACCTGGCACCCCGCAGCCACGTGTTCGGGGGTGGCCTCCTCGGACTCGTTGTGGCTGATGCCGCCCTCGCAGGGGATGAAGATCATCGACGTGGGCGCGACCCGCGAGACGTAGCAGGCATCATGCCCAGCGCCTGAAACGATGTTTCGATGAGCGAAGCCGTTGGCTTCCGCCGCGCGGCGCACGGCGGCGACGCATTCACCATCGAAAGGCACCGGCGGCGAGTACCAAATCTCTTCGAGGGCAGTCTCGAGCTTCACCGCCGCCGCGACCTCCTCGATCGCCGCACGGAGCTCGCCGTCCATCTTGGAGAGCGTGGCATCATCGGGGTGGCGCAGATCCACGGCGAAGAAGACGCTACCGGGGATCGTATTGCGTGAGTTCGGGTAGACCTGAACCAGACCGACGGTCGCGCAGGCGAGAGGCGCGTGGGCGAGGCCGATGCGGTTGACCGCTTCGATCACCCGAGCCGCTCCGACGAGGGCATCGCGACGGGTGGTCATCGGCGTCGGCCCGGCGTGGGCCTCCTGGCCGGTGAAGGTGCACTCGTACCAGCGCTGCCCCTGGGCGTCGGTCACGACGCCGATGGTCTTGTCCTCGTCTTCGAGGATCGGGCCTTGTTCGATGTGGGTTTCGAAGAAAGCCTTCACCGGCTTACCCATGGGCACCTCGCCCGCATAGCCGATGCGCACGAGCTCCTCGCCCATGGTCTTGCCGTCGAGGTCGGCCCGGCTGAGCCCGTATTCGAGGTCGAAGACCCCAGCGAAGACCCCCGACGCCACCATCGCCGGCGCGAAGCGGGAGCCCTCTTCGTTGGTCCAGGCGCTCACCTCGATGGGGGCCTCGGTCTCGACGCCGGCGTCGTTGAGGGCGCGGATCACTTCGAGGCCGCTCAAGACCCCGTAGATGCCGTCGTACTTGCCGCCGGTGGGCTGGCTGTCGATGTGGCTGCCGGTCATCACCGGCGGCGAGTCGGGGTTCTTGCCCTCGCGGCGGCCGAAGATGTTGCCCATCTGGTCGATGGTGACTTTGCAGCCCGCCTCTTCACACCACCGGACGAAGAGGTCCCGGGCCTCCTTGTCGACGTCCGTCAGGGCTAGGCGGCAGACGCCTCCCTTGTCGGTCGCGCCGATCTTCGCCATCTCCATCAGGCTGTTCCAAAGACGCTTCCCGTCGATCTTGATGTCACCCATCGTTCCCTCTCGGTTCGAGACGATGGGCACCCTACAAGGCCGGGCGGATCCTCGGCAACAGCAGACCGCCGCTAACGCCTGCCGTCGAGGGCGGTGTGGCAATCCGCGCAGCTGGTGAGGATCTCGGCGTAGACGGCCGCCATCTCCGCGGGCTGCCCGGCCTCCCGGGCTCGGACTCCGAGGGCCTGGACCGCTTCGAGTTGGGGCGCGAGGGCTTCGTTCATGCCTTCGGCCTCGGAGATGGCCCCGTCACCGATGATCGCGGCCGCGCCGCGGGCCCAAGCCTCGTGGGAGGGCGCTGTCAGGCCGATCCACAGCTGCTCCGTGCCCCAGGCGTGGGTGGTCATCCACCCCACGAGGTCCTCGTTGTGCGGTGGTTCAGTCTCCTCGGCGATGGCCGGCCCACCGAGGGTGGTTCGATGGCAATCGGCGCAGCTCTCGGTCAACGACGCGACCGCGTTCGCCGCCGCGAGGAGGTCCGCCGAGTCGGCGTAGCCCCCGGCCGATTGCTGCATCTCCTCGACCCACTGGAGCCAATCGGCGGGCAGGTCGAAGCCGTACTCGGCTGCGGCGATGCGCGCGAGGGGCGCCCGGACCGCCTCGAGGTCGCCCTGAATCACCGCGTCCCGGGCGATTCCGACGTCCGTGAAGTGCTGCTGCATCCGGTCCGAGGCCGGCGGCGCGTCGGCCTCGGCGACGGGTTCGGCCTCGGGGGCCGGTGCCGCGGGTTCTGACTGCACCCCACCGCAGCCGACGATCAAGAGGAGCGCTGCTCCAATCGCGTTTCGCATGGCTTAGAAGTACGCCCCGGAAGAGACCCGGGCAACCCCGGAATTAGCCCAACCGAAACACTCACGAAACCTCCGCTTCCCATGATGCCGAGGGCCCCACGGCGGAGGACTTCCTTGGACGAGACGATCATCGACAGCATCTGGGTACTGCTCAGCGCCTTCCTCGTATTCTTCATGCACGCGGGCTTCGCCCTCGTCGAGAGCGGGTTCTGTCGACGCAAGAACGCCGTGATGGTGCTCCTGAAGAACGTGTCGGTCGTCTCGATCGCATCACTGCTCTACTTCTTCGTCGGCTTCGGCTTGATGTTCGGCGAGGGCAACGCCTTCATCGGCCTCTCGGGCTTCGCCCCGGCGGCGACCGAATCGGTGGCGGGGGCCCCGGACGGGCTGCCGCTCTACGTCTTCCTCTTCTTCCAGCTCGTCTTCGCGGCCACCGCAGCGACGATCGTCAGCGGCGCCGTCGCCGAGCGGGCGCGCCTCGGCACCTTCTTCGTCTTCACTGCCTTCGCCTCGGCCGTCGTCTATCCCATCGTCGGCCACTGGGTCTGGGGCGGCGGCTTCCTCGCGGACCTCGGCTTCGTAGACTTCGCAGGGTCGACGGTCGTCCACGTCGTCGGCGCCGGTCTCGCCCTCGCCGGCGCGATGGCCATCGGACCGCGCCTCGGCAAGTACGGCAAGGACGGCAGCTCGCGCCCCATGCCGGCCCACAACTTCCCCCTCGCCGCCCTCGGCGTCCTCATCCTCTGGCTCGGCTGGTTTGGCTTCAACGGCGGCAGCGAGCTCGCCGCCCATCCCGAGGCCATCGCCTCGATCATCCTCGTCACCAACCTGTCAGCGGCAGCCGGCTTCCTCGCCGCCCTCACCCATACGCGCCTGCGCACCGGCATGCTCGACCTCTCGATGGGCCTCAACGGCGTCCTCGCGGGCCTCGTCTCCATTACCGCCGGGTGCCACGTCATCGGCCCCGTCGAGTCGATCCTCGTCGGCGCCATCGGTGGCGTCATCGCCGTCGAAGGCGTCTTCCTCTTGGAGCGCCTGCGCATCGACGACCCCGTCGGCGCCATCCCGGTGCACGGCATGGGCGGCATCTTCGGCACCCTCGCCGTCGGCCTCTTCAGTGCCGAGGCCGGTCTCTTCCACGGCGGCGGCCTCGCCCTCCTCGGCACCCAGGCCCTCGGCGCCCTCGCCGCCGCCGCCTTCGCCTTCACCAGTGGCGCCGCGTTCTGGTGGCTCCTCGCCCGGCTCCCGGGCGGCATTCGCGTCTCGGCAGAGCACGAGTTCGAGGGCCTCGACGTCGCCGAGTGCGGCGTCGAAGCGTACGGCGAAGAGCCGCGCGGCATCGGGGCGGCTTGACGGAGTGAGCGTTACATCGAGGCGAACACCACCGCGATAGCGAGAGCGGTGGCGAGAGCGAAGACACCGAGCCAGAGAGGCCATCTCGTTCGGGGACCGGGGGCGCCGGAGAGCGTTTCGGTCGTCGGCGAGTGCCGTCTCTTTTCGGGAGAGCCCGCACGCGCCGGGAGCACCCGGGACTCTGGAGAGAGGGACGAGGACGGGGGCTTCGCCGGGGGCAGGGAGGCC
>Ga0164313_10001422_pt1 | contig 21153 bp, 16 predicted proteins | sample GuaBasSedimGuay4_FD_113735 | JGI IMG/M metagenome (GOLD analysis project Ga0164313, IMG submission 113735) | Subseafloor sediment microbial communities from Guaymas Basin, Gulf of California, Mexico - Guay4, Core 4569-4, 0-3 cm | ecosystem: Environmental > Aquatic > Marine > Hydrothermal vents... | reverse complement strand
GAGAAAAACAGCTCGCGGAAACCGTCTATGTACTCCTGGTACCCTTCCCTGTCGTGAATGTTCACCTGTGCTATACCGTATACGGCCATGTATTACTCCTTGTCTTGCGTGAACCGGATGCCTCGGCATAAAGATCAGCCAGCCAATTCCAGAATACGAGTCTTGCTAAAGCCCTCTTCATAGGGGGCAAGCATTCTGACATTCAGTTTAAGACTCTGGTACAACCATTCGCCACCCTGGCGCACATACAGATCCTCATAGGTAGCGGACATCCAAAGCGCCTGCTCTCCCAGCACCATGGGTTGCCAGAGGTACCACTTCCCCGTCGCGACATCGCCGCTCAATTCAATCTGGGGATTGCTGATCTGATGAATCGCAAAGGGCACCGGTGACACCTCGGGATTGAAAAAATCGCGTATTGCCTCCCGCCCTTCCGCATAACCGAACATACCGCCATCCCAAATGGCGCTTTCAGTAAACAGCGATGCCAGCACGTCTGCATTGTAATCGTCGTCGCATGCGGCGGCGTATCTGGCTTTCAACTGCTTGATATCCTCGATATCAGATAGGCGCTGTACCTTTTGTTCTAATGTCATCATCTCCAGTTTCTCCCCGTTCATTACATAACACAGGCTAACCCTCAAGCCAGTGAGCGTCTATTGCCTCAATTTACATATTGTGCGGTGAAATCGTGCAGGTGCACGGCAAGATGGAAGGAGAAGTTTCAATCCGCCATAAAGGAGCGCGGCTGGGTTCCGGTCCAGCGCTTGAACGCGCGATAGAATGAAGATGCATCCTCGAAGGCGAGCTTGAGGGCGATGTTTTCCAGCGATACCCGGCCATCTTCCAACAAGGTAACGGCAATATCACGGCGCACGTCATCCTTAATCTTTCGATAAGATGTCTGCTCTTTCTGTAGCTTTCTTCGAAGCGTCGCCGGTGTTAAGTGGAATTCGGCTGCCAGTTCATCCATCTCCACTATCTCTTCCTCTTTTTCAATCATACCCTGCATAAGGCGGCGTACCTTGGCCGTTAGGCTACGGTCAAACTCAGGCTCGGTCAGAAAGGTCAGTGGAGCGCCGCGCAAGAATGTTTTCAGGGATTTCCTGTCTTGTATGATGGGCGCGTTCATGGTTTCAAGTGGGATAACAAGACGCGTGTGTTCAGCTGAGAAGACTGCTGGTACAGAAAATATTGCTGCATATTCATGTGCGAATGGTGGCTTGGGGAAGGAAAGCTCAACCCTGTCCAACGGTATGGGCTGATCGATTAGCCACTGCGAGTAGCGATGAAAAATGGCCAGCCCGAGCTCTATATAAAGGTGTTCGGGGTCGACTAGCCCCTCGGATTTCTTCAATTCGAAATACGATGCCTCTTCATCCTGAGTAAACTCAATTTGAGTCGCCAGGGGGAACATCGCATAAAACATCTGTATCTTCTGCAATGCCTGCCCCAGAGTGCTGGTTTGAATAGACGCGTTGCACATCATCGCAAAGGAACCCAACGGGGCCTGGTAGGTTTCGAAGCCCAAACTTTCGGAGTTAACCCGGGATGCTATCGCCTGGAACAAGCGGTTAATACAGTCTGTTGAAACCCGGGCCCGGTCATCATCCAACATATTCGGGTCGATCCTGGCATAGCGCAGAAGAGCAGCTGCGTTGAGGCCGCTGGCCTTGGCTGAGCGCAGCAAAGACCTGACGTAGTACATGGGAAACGTCGAGACATACATACTGTTTATCCACATCCGCGGTAACAATGCGAACCCTGGCAGGGGCCATTTACCCTGCCATCCAGAGCATCAAGAAAGGAATATCCTATTAGATAATAAGATCCAATTCTACAAGTTTATCAAGCGGTAGTGCTGTTACAAATGACAATACAGTCAGTATCAGTATCAGTATTGCAAATACTCCTGCTGCCGTTTCTTTCTATAAACGCATTTTTAAGGCAATAGTCTCCGGCCTCGGATTGGTGATGCCGGTATGGGGCTCAGCATAGGTGGGCTCTCTATCCGGGAATTGCTTCTTCGCCAGTAAATGCCTCTTCATTATAAAAACTCGCCCGCATGCAGGTCGATTGCGTGACGGCTATGTCTTTTTGCCATCGCAACGAACATTTCATCTCCGCGCTCGGTTTGCTGCACCAACATCGATGCTATTACGGTAACAGGGAAGCCGGCGAAGGTTGCCCGCCGATAATCTTCCCAGCATTGTGCCCAGCCAAAGTTCTCTATACCGTTATTCAGAAGTGCACAATGGTAATCTCGAACAATATCCTCTTCTACGGACCGCCGGAGCTCAGGTAGTAGCCCTGCGCCAATAAAATACCCCACGTCGGTCAAAGGGTCACCGAGGATTATCGATTGCCAATCTACGCATACCGTTGTTGGCTCATCACTAGATTGAGTGATAAGAAGATTGTCCAAGCGGTAGTCGCCGTGGACCAGCGAAAATCGATCGCCGAGGGGACGACCGATGACTCTATCGGAACACCCGACAGCCTCAATGATTGCAAGTTCATCGGCCGATAGTTGCTGTGCGTACCTGCTAATGAAGTCGGGCAACTTATCCCGGTAGAGTTGACGCATGGCCCCTCCACCTAGTAATTCAGGGCTCTCCAACCACGTATAGCCAAGCAGGGAATGATCACACCACCCTGGCACCTGCAAACCAACAAGCTGCTGTATGGCGATGCGAGCTACTGCTTCGGAACATCCTGACAGTTGATCACCTTGCTGTGCCGGAGACAGGTCTTCCAGCAGTAGAGCGAACTCTGGACCATCACCTTCAATCTCGGCGTAGTAACAGCGTGGCGTATTAATAAAAACACGTGATTGCAGTGTTCGATAAAATGAAGCCTCTTTAATATACGCTTTCAGCTGTATACCCGATTCTCGGCTGAGAGGGTCGTCAGACGGAAATTTTCCCACCACTGAACGCGGCGCAGTATCGTCCCCGGTGACCTGTAAATCAAATCGAACGCATTTGCCAATTTGGCCGGTCCCAATTTGCTGTCTGGTAAAGCTCTCTACATTTACCGTTGGGTGACCTGCCCCCCTGAGCCGACGGGTTAACCAGGCCGCATCAATGGATTGATCTGTCGGAATATTGGACATTATTTATCTCAGTAGGCAGGGTTGGGATGAAGGTGGTCAAACTGACCCACGGGTCTTGCCTGGCGGTAAGCGCCTACAATAGGAACTAGTTGGTCCGGTGTAGCGCCGTGAAGAATCACTCCATCGCAACCGAGGTCAAGCTGCCCTTGAATTTTTTTTGCGCACTGTTCCGCGCTGCCTGTTGCAGCGGGCATCAACCAATCTTCAGGGATGAGCTTCGATACCCGTAAGAGTTCTTCAGTAGTGGCCAGTTGATCTAGATAACCGGGGAAATTCTGTACAAATTCATCCTGCTGGAACTGCTTTAACACCGCCGGATCCCAGTTATTGGTTTTGACGAGCAGGCCCCCATATAGCTGCAAGTAAGCGGCCATTCGCCCTACCAGTTTTTTGAGTTGGAGTTCTTCTGGCAGGTGATCGCCAATTGTGGCGAAGCACGACCAGATTCTTATCTCTGCCGGGTCACGGCCCGCTTTCTCGGCCGCTCTTCTTATATCTCTTACACATCTCTCGGTGGTTTCGTCAGAAAAGAAGGTATGCAGAACTACCGCATCAAAGCAGCGGCCGCCCAAAGCCAACGAGTTTGGACCAAAAGCGGTGAATGTCATTGGAATGTGTTCACGGAATTCGTTGCCAAGCGACAACGCCGGAAACTTGCCCGCAGGACCGTCGTGGTCAACCACGGCCTCTCCATTCCACAGTCTGCGCATCAACCCAACAAAGTCCTCCAACTGTGCGGTTGTTATGCGCGGCAGGCCAAAGGCATCGAACAGTGGGCCTATTCCGCGTCCCAAGCCTAGAGAAAAGCGCCCGCTGGTCAATTTGTGCATAGTCATCGCGAGTGCAGCAGTGACCATGGGATGGCGGGTGTTATGATTGGTAGCAGCAGTTGCAATGCCCAGCTTACTGGAGACAGCGCCAACCGCCCCGGATAGAGTCGCGGCTTCTTTTGTTTTGAGCCGCTCCGATATAAAGACCGAGCCAAGGCCCAGCTCTTCCCCTTGCTTGACCTCTTCGATGAGATCACGAGGTGAGTCAGGAGCCCCTGCAAGAGTGTAAAAAGCCAGCTCGTTCATCTGTATAATGGGATCTACCTCGACTACTTTCTATATGAACACTGCCGACCTTTTTTCCACTTGCGCCATAACGGCTTCAATTTGATTTTCACTGCCGATAATATTCTGTTGTTCTTCCGACTCCATTAGTAAACCCCTCTGCGACGACAGGTCGCGAGATGCATTACAGAGTCGCTTATTGGCTCGAATTGCATCCGGGTTTTTATCGACGATCAGCCTCGCCGTCTCCATCGCTAAAGCCCTGGGCTCTTCCGTAACAGCAGTCACGAAACCGTACTCGAGAGCCTGTTGTGCGGTAAACACCCGACCGGTGTAACTGAGTTCCCGCACGACATCTTCTCGCGCCAGGTGTTTCATCAGTTGCGTGCCCGCCATATCCGGCACCAGCCCCCACTTTATTTCCATTACCGAGAAGCGCGTCTCGGGTGCGGCATAGCGCATGTCTGCCCCCAGGGCAATCTGGAATCCGCCGCCAAAAGCGACCCCATGCACAGCGGCAATAACCGGAACAGGGAGCTCTCGCCAGGCCCAGGCCGCGTATTGTGGAAGATTGGCGATGCCATGGGTTCGCGGCAAAAGATTGTCAAGGTCTACATCGTCATTTGATGATGCCGGCCCAGTGCTCCCGGACCCAGTAACATTTTCGGTATCGAGGCCCGCACAAAATCCACCTCCTTCCCCTGACAGCACTACAACCCGCACATTGGAATCTGAAGCTAATTGACGGGTCGCTTCTACAATTGCGTTGAACATTTTTCCGTCCAGTGCGTTCATCTTCTCCGGCCGCGACAAGCGTACATCGGCAATACCGTCGTCGATGGTAATTTCGACTCTATCGTAAATCATCCTCAATCACCCGTAATAGTATTTAATCGTAAACGCCCCGGGCAGGTACCACGTCGTATTTGAATTGGCACTGCCGGGGCGATTGCATAAACATTTTCCGGTTAGAAGTTGTAGGTAAATTCCACGCCATACATTTTAGGCTTTCCTTCCAGAAAATATTCCGTGGTAAAAGCCGCAAGCCGAATGGCATAGATATCGTACTCTTCGTCCGTCAGGTTCTGCACCCATAGCGAGACGTTGTACTTCCCATCCGCATCGAACAACGAGGCCCGCGCATTGAACAGCCAGTAGTCATCCTGCCTGATATTTTCATACCCGTCCTGATCGTTATAGGCACTGAACCACTGATCATCGGTGTAGGAACCGTCAAAGTGCAAACGACTCGCCCAATTGCCACCTAAATCAAACTCATAGTCGACAGCAAAGTTGAAATTCACATCTGGAGCAGACACGGGTGTATTGCCCTTCAGATTGACAGTATCAAGCGGGTCAGGCGTGGATACTGCAGGCAATTCCAATTCCGAGTACTCCGAATCCAATATTCCCAGGCCAGCCTGAATAGTCAGGCCATCGGATACCAGCGCTATCAGTTCAAATTCAGCCCCGTAAATATCCACACCACCCGCATTGACCAATTGTGCGGATATACCGATCTGGTTTATGAATTGCTGATCCTGATAATCCATATAGAAGGCCGTACCATTTAAACGGAGGGTTCCATCCATAAATTCACTTTTAAAACCCAACTCCCAGGCATCTACGTATTCCGGCTCTGCATAGGCCCCGTTCTCATTCTTTTGGTCGGCATACATCAAGCCATTATTAAAGCTGCCAGAGCGGAATCCCCGTGAGTAGCTACCATAAATCATCGCGTCATCATTTAACGTGTAGTCCAGGGCAAACTTTCCGGTTACGGCATCCTCCTTTACACTGCGCACTTCTCCAGAGGCAGTTGTATAGGGGCCATCCAGGTACATTCCCACGGGCAAGCCCGTTTGCGCAGACAAATCTGGCGTTACGAAGGGAGCATCAAATCCCGCCGCAATAAACGGCCCGGCAAGTATGTTGCCAGGCAACCAGCTGCCCACCGGATTTCCATCCGTATCCAGGCGGGAATAGTTAATGTAATCCCTCGTGTTTTCATCTTCGGTATAACGCAGACCCAACGTTGCACGCAGGCTATCGCCAAATTCATAAGTCATATGCGTATAGGCCGCAAGGGATTCTTTTTCGACATCGAAAAGACGATCTGTCTGCGCCAGCCCGTGAAGGAAGGGAGGAACAACCGCGGGGTCATTTAGAAAATCAACATGGAGAATTCGAGTATCAATATCTTCCTTGCCAATATACAAACCACCGATAAAGGTGAACGGACCGTCAAAATTTGATACCAGGCGAATATCCTGTGACCAGGCATCACCCTCTGCGGCAAAATCTACCGCGAGCAGTTTAGCCTCACTGGCATCGTTATCGGTGCCCGAAAAATACTCGGCATCGTAATAGGAGGAAACCGAAACAATAGACCAGTCCTCCCAGTCATAGGTGAGTTTCAAGTTGTAGGTGGACATTTCAACTTCAGTATCTTCAACCCGATTATAGTAGCCCTTGTGAACCCCGGGGCTGACCAACGCGCCCGCGATATTGACCGGCCCGCCAAGGGTTGACTCTGATCGCCCTGTCGGTGATCGCCCATCACTGTCGCCCACTGTAATCTTGAACACGGCGGCAAAGTTGTCTGTGGGTTCATAATTCAGTGTGCCACGAACGGTGGTGTAGTTAGTCTGCCCAATATCGTCACCACCGAGCAGATTCTCCATATAGCCGTCATCTTTCTTGTACTTGAAGGCAATACGGCCACTGAGCGTGTCGCTTAACGACCCCTCCAGTGCACCGTTCGCCGTCTGCATGCCGTAGTTACCTGCACCCAGGGTGATGTGTCCAGATGTTTCCGCATCGATATCAGGCGTACGCGTGATCAGGTTGATGGCCCCGCCGGTGGTGTTCTTACCATAGAGGGTGCCCTGGGGGCCGCGAAGAATCTCAATGCGCTCCAGGTCAAACATGGCCATGCCGTGTGTATAAGTAGCGCCAAGATAGGCTTCGTCCATATACACTCCCACCGGGCTGGACTGGCTGGGGCTATAGTCGATCATTGATATACCGCGAATAGAAAACAGCGGCTGGGCATCTCCCAACGGTGCACTCACCTGCATGTTGGGAACCTGGGTGGCTATGTCGTTCGGACGGTCCCAACCCAACTCCTGCATTTGTTCGCCGGTAACTGCCGACACCGCAACTGGCACATCCTGCAAGCTCTCTGTTCGCTTTTGAGCGGTAACTACCACCTCTTCCAGTTGCTGAGCAGCCAGCGGCGCACTAATAAGGGCGCTGATGGCCGTAGCGATTGTCGTTTTTCTAATATTCATGTCATAAGCTCCACTAGTCTCAAATTATAATCACCTAAAGTAACTGATGCCGATAGGGTGTATTGAGACTCTAAACCCCCAGGCAAGATTCAACTATTGCGTGAATAAACAAAATGGGTGACCCAAATTGTTAAAGTCAATCACCAAAACTGGGAGCCAGGTCAGGGTCAAAGGGCAACTCATCCAGATGCTCGATGTATTCATATATATTAAATGGCAGTGATTTTGGATCAACAGGCGGCCTGGCCAGCGCCTTGACTTCAGCCGAAGCATTGGCAATCCCGGTAAACGGAATACCGTGTTTTTCAGGCATGTCCGGGTATTTCTTTTTCATTAACTCGTGACGCAACTTCATTCTGGAGAACGGCTGTTTTAGGTGAATGAGATTCAGCATCATCGGTGACTTCTCGCGGGGATCAGAGGGCAGGAAGAAAAACGCCGCGGCGATACCGCTGGCATCGCCAACCGAATCGGACGACATCCAGTGCCGCTTGTAATTACCTTTCACCGTTGCACCCAGTTGTGGTCCCGCGTAGATGAACACACTGTCACGCCGACTGTGGGTATCCCCATTTAACAGCAATGCCGTTTGATCCACACCATCAATGATACGGTCTGTTGGGATATATCTCGTGCCACCGCCGAGGCGGGCAACGGTGGTAAACAGGTCGGTTATATGGAGGATATCACCTGCTATCTGCGGCTCTATCATTCCCGGCCACCAGGCCTGCGCCGTTACGCGAACACCTCCCTCGAGAAAATCACCTTTACCGCCGCGGAAAATCGTTTCTGCCCATCCAGCGCCTGGAGCGGGGTTGTGAACCATCGGGCCGTTATCGGCCATCGCGACAATCAGGGTATTCTCCTCTATACCCAATTCTTTAAGTTTTGCCACCAGCTGGCCAATAAACGGATCGACGATGCCCTGCAGGCCATCCTGCAACATACTGCGGGATACAGATACTTTTTGGGGCTTCACAAACGCCGGCATTAACATCATCGGATTGTGCTGCACGAAGAATGGCTTTCCCGCCTTTGCGTTCCGCTCAATGAATTCCAGGGTTCGATGCTGCGCTTCGGCATCAAATTTACCGTAAGTCGCCGCTGAATTATCGGCCCACTGCAGGGTTTCTCCACCCTTGACCCCCTCAATGGCTAGCACCCAGTCCTTGGTAACAAAGGTGTCATCCAGTTTGTAGGGGTCAGGCGGTAGCAGGTCCTCATGCAGGCCTATCGAAGCATTTCCCATCTCACCTTTTTTGGTCCAAAACGAGAGGACCTGGTTGTAAGCAGTAAAGAAGGCCTCGTCAAAACCCTGGTTATGTGGATAGCTCTCCTCGATATCTCCCAGATGCCATTTGCCGTGATGAGCAGTCGCGTAGCCGGATTGGGATAATACCTCGGCGATGGTAACTTCCGAGTCTCTCAGCCCGTGAGATTCACGCAGCATCCCTATGTTGTACATACCGTTACGAATAGGGTAACGCCCGGTCATGACCGCGGCTCGGCTCGGGGTGCAGCCCACTTCGGTATACATGCGCGTGAACAGCATTCCCTCCTCCGCCAGCTGGTTCAGATGGGGGGTCTCAAAGCCGCGCACCTTCTGCACGGCGGGAATACCAATGTCGCCGAAAGCCACATCGTCCCACAAGACGTAGACAATATTGGGTGGGGCACCAAATTTCTTCTCCAGCGCAGCCAGCCTGTCATCAAGACTATTGTCCTCAGTGGCCCACTGCTGCCCGTGTTGAGCCTCGAGAATATAGTACTCCGCATCGTGGACAATTCGCCCCTTTGCCATACTGTTCCCGGCAAGTCCGACAGTGAAAATGGCGGCACCCATTAGTATAAATAGTCTTTTTAGAGTGTTCATGCGATATCCGTGCAGCGTTATGGGGACAAAAAACTATTTCTATTGTCGAATACTTCATCTATTTCAGCTATGGCCGTACCGCTTATATTGGGTGGCCTCCGCTAACAACACCGCCCACTGCTTAATTGATACCTTTTCGCAAAACTTCAACGCCCATATCCGCCAGCGCGGGTGCAATGTTTTTACGTGTTGCGGCTTTGCTGTCTGAGGCATTACCCATCTGCGCACGCTTGTAGACACCCTGGCAGATGGATGCCAGGCGAAAATAGCTGAATGCCAAATAGAACGCCCACTGATCGATGCAATCTATACCGCGCAGCTCACAGTAAAGCGCAATAAGCTCTTCTTCTTCGGGCAGGCCAAGTGCCTCCCTATTTTTCCCCGCCAGACCCTTCAAGGTTTCCATTTGGGGCAAACGCATACATATACACATATAGGCGAGATCGGCCAGAGGGTGCCCCAGGGTAGACAGCTCCCAGTCCAGTACAGCGATGATACGCGGTTCAGATGGATGGTAAATCATATTGTCGAGACGGTAGTCCCCATGGATTAATGACACATTCCCGTCGTCATGGGGCATGTTTTCAGGTAACCAATGCATCAGAGTTTCCATACTGGAAATCTGGTCTGTTTCCGCCGACTTGTACTGTTTGGTCCAGCGGCCTATCTGTCGTTGGTAGTAGTTTTCGGCCGGGCCATAATCACGCAAGCCCACAGAATCCAAATCAACACTGTGTAGCGTCGCCAACACACGCACCTGCTCTTCCACGATACGCCGACGCTGATCTTTCATAACTTCAGGCAGCGCAGAATCCCAGAATATTCTTCCGTCCTCGTAGCTCATAAGATAGAACATGGAGCCGAAGACAGCTTCGTCCTCACACAGATGATATGCCCTGGCTACGGGAACGTCTGTTTCACTCAGTGCATGTAGTACCCGATACTCCCTGTCGACTGCATGCGCTGAAGCCAGCAGCTCACCGGGAGGCTTACAGCGCAAAACATATTGCCCACTGGCCGCACTCAGTAAATAAGTGGGATTGGACTGGCCACCGGGAAACTTCTCCAGTGACAGGGGGCCATTAAAACCCGCAACGTGTATCTCCAGATAAGCGGCAAGCGCGTCGTTTTTGGTATTGATGTCCGTTGTAATCATTGCCTTAAGCCACCACAAATACCCTGACCATTTTTAAAAGCCTGGGCACCCGGGTCAGGATGAACATATGTCCACAGGGAAAGTGTGCCGGCCAACGTTATAAATGAGAGTGGCAATTTATGCTCGGCATCAGCTTTTGTCAACCATATATTATAATATATGGTTTGAGTTTCGAGGAATAACGACCTAAAGCCGAAAATAAATTACGTTTTATGACTTCAAAGGGGTTGTTTTTTATCAATATTATAATATATTAGACGTTTCCCCTCGATACTCAATTAGGAGCCAAAGGCCATGAGCACAGACAGCAGCACAAAATCAATTGCCCAGCTGGCTCTTGAGATAGAGCAAAAGGAGCTTTCCCCGGTCGAGCTGACTAACGATATGCTGGCCCGCATTGAAGCGCTGAACCCAAGCATGCACGCCTACAATACGGTAACAACAGAGTTGGCAAGGCAGCAGGCCGCCACTGCTGAGCAAGAAATAGCACAGGGTAACTACCGCGGCCCACTGCATGGCATTCCCCTGGGGCTGAAGGACCTTCTATATACCAAAGACACAAGAACAACAGTCTCTTCCACTATCCTCAAGGACTGGGTGCCCGATACCAATGCAACTGTAGTAGACAAATTGGCTGCGGCTGGCGCGGTCTTTCTGGGTAAAACCAATATGACCGAGTTCGCCCTGTCCGGATATCACCCGGAACTCAAGGCGCCTATAAATCCCTGGAATGCCGATCACTGGAGTGGCGTCTCATCCAGCGGCTCTGGCGTCGCCACCGCCGCCCATCTTTGCTGCGCCGCCATTGGCACCGACACCGGCGGGTCCATTCGCCTCCCCTCTGCCGTTAATGGAGCTGTCGGCATAAAGCCCACTTACGGGCGCGTCAGCCGCCACAATGCGTTTCCTCTGTCAGAATCCCTGGATCACATCGGTCCAATAGCCAATTCGGTAGAGGACGCCGCCATTGTCCTGAACGCCATAGCCGGCTTCGACAATCAGGACCCAACATCCCTGGATATTCCCGTACCCGATTTCACCGCTGGCATAGGCAGGGAAATTAAAGGGCTGAGAGTTGGCATAGATGCTACTTATAACACGCAGGTGGACCCCGAGGTCGCCAGCGCCCTGAGTGCTGTTGCAGCAGTGCTGTCGGGCCTGGGTGCAGAAATTATCGACGTCAATGTGGGTGGAATCGAAGAAGGTGCAGATCACTGGTACACACTTACCGCAGTTGAAGCCGCTATACACCACGCCGAGTTTTACCCCCGGCGAGCCGACGAGTACGGTCCGGTGTTTCGCTCACTGTTGGAGCACGGAACATCCCGTAGCGGCGAAGAAGTATCTCGCGCCTACACAGCAAGGGGCCGGGTGAAGCAAATACTGAACACAACCTTCCAGGGTGTCGACATGCTGCTATGCCCTTCTTTTGCCGGCCCCTCTCCTTCACTGGAGGAGTTTCCACCACAGCTGATGCTACCACCGGAAGCTGTACCATCCATCGTTCTGTACCAGGCACCTTTCAATTTTTCTGGCAGCCCAACTATTTCAGTACCCATGGGTTTTTCAACATCTGGCCTGCCACTGAGCCTGCAGTTGGTGGGACGCCACTGCGAAGAAGCCCTGCTGGCACAAGTGGCTCACGCCTATGAACAAGCCACCGTTTGGCACACACAAATTGCCCCCGGGGCACAACTTTAATAAAGAGGATATAAACATGAGTTTTGATCTGGAAAAAACCGTACGCCGTCTTGCCGACATCGAAGACATCAAGCAACTCAAGGCACGTTACGCCAACGCCTGCGATGAGGATTACAACCCGGACAAGCTGGCACCCCTGTTTGCTGAAGATGCCATCTGGGATGGCGGCATACTGGGCTATGCCGAAGGGCGTGCAGCCATTCACGAGTTTTTCTCTGCTTCCAGCGCCCTCGTGCCCTTCGCGGTACACCAGATCACCACACCGCTGATTGAAATCGACGGCGACACGGCCACAGGCAAATGGTATCTGTGGCAGCCCATGGTGTTTGGTGACGATGCGCTATGGATGTCGGCTATTTATAACGACACCTATGTTCGTCAGGACGATCAGTGGCTGTACCAACACCTCCAGTTAGACATCCGCATGCTGACACCCTATGCGGAAGGGCCTGCCAAGATGCGAATTATAGAGGTAGACCTCTAGGCGCACTCACCGAATATAGGCGCGCGACCATAAGACGCCTCACCGGGTCTTATGGTGCACCCAGGGCTCATCCGGGTCCGGTCTCTCGCCAGCAATCAATGCATCAGACCAATCGATATGGTATTGGTAAGCTGCTTCTGCCGCTGCCGGGTCCCCGCTCACTATTGCGTCAGTCACGCGCTGGTGATTGCGAACATAGCCGGCCGCATAATCCCTCATGGGAATATACTCCGGAAAGAAGATAGCCCAGAAAAAAACACCCAGGCGCCGGATAGCTTCGTTCAGTTCAGGCATTTCTGCCACGTCATGCAATACCAGATGATAGCGCAGCAGTATCATCATAAAGTCGAAGCCGTCAAGTTGCCCGGCATTTTCACGGATGAGGTCCATGACCTCAACGACCCTGGCCACACTGTCTTCGTGGCGACTAATACGCTGGGCCGCGAAACGCACACCCAACTTGGCGACTGCACCGTGGATTTCCCACCAGTTGCCCACCTGTTCTTTATTGAGGGAGCGTATGCGAGCCCCTTTGCGTGCAGAAAGCTCGACCACCCCCTCTCCGGCCAGAATATGGATCGCCTCGCGCACCGGCACTATGCTTACGTCCAGTTCTTCAGCCAACTGCCGCGCCACAACCCGCTCTCCCGGGTTGTAACGACCGGACAGAAGGCCTTCAATAATGGTACGCAATACCCGATCGGAAGAATCACGGCCTGTTGCCAGGCTTTCAAAAATTTCGGGAAAAGAGGTATCTGTAATATCACTCAAGGAAAACGACTCCACAGTTGAATCAAACCTGTAAGATTCTACCCAGCCCATTATGCTTGCGCCACCCCTCGCTACTATTAAACCTTGATACTCACGGGTAAGTTTAACACCAACCCCGCATTTATTATAATTAATGATTGATTAAATCCAGAATACAGCTATTATTATGCGTTATGTTATAGCTTTTAATTTAAAACATTATAACTTCTGCCAGAGGCGCCTGGAAAATGAAAAAGCTCGATCGCCGTGATTTTCTCAAAACTTCAACGATTGCCAGCATAGGAGTAATGAGTGTAGACAAGGCCTGGTCGCTGAGCTCCCTCGAACCCATTCATGACACCCTGAAAACCGACTACCCCTATCGCAGCTGGGAAGACGTCTACCGCAAAGAATACGAGAGCGAAGTTGTCGGCTACTCCGCCCACTGTGTGAACTGTCACGGGAACTGCGCCTTCAAGATTCTGGCAAAAGACGGCATTGTGGTACGCGAAGAGCAACTCGCCCAATATCCGCAAATTGCCGATGATATTCCCGACACCAACCCCCGCGGCTGCCAGAAAGGCGCCATTCACTCCCAGGCCATGTACGAACCGGACCGCATTCGCTATCCCATGAAGCGCTTAGGTGAACGTGGAGAAGGCAAGTGGCAGAGAATTTCCTGGGACCAGGCGACTGAAGAAATCGCCGATAAAATCATTGACCTCTACGAGGCTCATGGCCCGGGCTGCCTGGTAACACACACCGGCACAGGCACCGTATCCAACGGAAAATTAGCGGCGGGCTTACGCTTCGCTTCGCTAGTGGGTGGCATCCAGGAAGACGCCCTGACCGATGTCGGCGATGGCCAGTCAGGACAATATCTGGCATACGGCGACAACATGCAAAATGCCACCTCCGATGCCTGGTTCGGGGCAGACTACCTGCTGCTGTCCTACCTCAATGCCAACGTCACACGTATACCGGATGCCCACTATGTGTGGGAAGCAAAATATAACGGCGCGCGGGTAGTTACCACCTCGCCTGACTATAACCCCACCGCTATCCACACCGATCGCTGGCTCAACATACAGCCAGGTGCCGACCCCTTTTTATATATGAGTATGGTTTACACCATTCTCGATGAGAACCTGGTCGACCTGGCGTTTGTGCGCGAGCAGACCGACCTCACCTTACTGGTGCGCGATGACAACGGCAAACTCCTGCGCGAGGTCGACCTCGAAGCCGGAGGCAAGGACGACGTGTTCTACCTCTGGGATGAGAAAACTGGCAAAGCCGTAAAAGCACCCGGCTCTATGGGTAGTGAGGCCAAGACACTCAAGCTGGGCGCTATCACTCCCGCCCTGCAGGGCGTATTTAAAGTGAACGATATCTCGGTGCAGCCCGCCTTTGTCCATATGCGCGCTGAAGCCATGAAGTTCTCCCCCGAGACGACTCAGGAGAAAACCGGCCTGCATCCCGACATTGTGCGCGAAGAGGCGCGACTTTTCGCCGCGGCCAAAAAAGCTGTTATCGCTGCCGGCTTTGCCTCGGCCAAGATGCTCAACGGCATATACACCCAATGGGCACAGATTCTTATGTGCTCTCTCACCGGCCACAATGGTGAAAGCGGCGGTTACTGGAGCCCGTTCAGCATGTGGGGTTTTGAGACCACTTTCTACCTGGGCTTTATTCAATTGGGCAAAACACCGCGTATGGAGTGTGGTGGCCTGGGTGAATTCGTCCACGGCAAGAAAATTATCGAGGCCAGGGAACACTACGATAACGACAAGCTCAAGGCTCGCACAGGCTTTGACGTGGAAGAGATGCAACACATGATCGAAGAGACCATCGAGACAGGCCAGATGCCTGTCTATGAGGGGCTCAAAGGCGCTATTTTACAAGGCGACAACAAGTTCGCGCGCAACAAGGGGCCGCATTACCGGGAGCGCATGCTGGAGCATTTCTCCGAGCTTTTCGTCAACATCAACATACGCATGGACTCCACCGCAATGTACGCGGACTATGTGCTGCCCGCCGCCGGACACTACGAGGGCTGGGACTTTCGGACCACGCCAATGCACCGTTTTGGCAACCTGTTTACTGCCCCGGTAAAACCTGTCGGCGAGGCAAAACCCGAGTGGGAGCTGTATGTCCTGTTGACAAAAAAAATCCAGGAGAGAGCCATCGCCAGGGGAATTTCTTCCTACCCCGATGGCCCCGTTACCCGCGACCTGCACACCATCCATGACGACTACACCATGGGTGGAAAACTGATGACCGCGAAAGACGAAGTGCGCTTCCTGGTGGAGAACAGCCCACAATTTCAGGGCCAGTCCTTTGACGAGGCAGAAAACAAGGGCTTTGTCACCATCTGGGAGAGCCCCTCCCCCGACAGCGCCAAGGTGAGCCCCGACAAACCGGTACAGGCATGGCGGCTACAGATGGAGGACAAAGCACCCTACCCCACCCTGTCCGGTCGCATCACCTTCTACTGCGATCACGACTGGTACCAGAAACTTAACTCCGCCGTGCCCACAGCACGAGACAATGCCGGCCCGGCCAGCTCAAACTTCCCCTACACGTTCTACACGCCACATACACGCTGGGGTATTCACAGCACCTGGCGCTCCAACAAGTACATGATGCGGCAGCAGCGGGGAGAACCCCACGTCTACGTCAGTCCGGCAATGGCCAAGGCAAAGGGCATAGAAAATGGCGGACAGGTGCGGGTATTCAACGGCTTGGGTGAATTTTTTGCACAGGCTAAAATAATGCCGGGTATACGGGATAACCAGGTCATGATGGAACACGCTTGGGAACCCTACCAGATGCGCCAGCAGAAGGGGCTTAACCACGTGGTGGCCACCTTGATACAACCACTGGAACTGGTGGGCAACTGGGGGCATCTCAAATTCGAGATGTACAAGTGGAACCCCAATCAATTATCCAACGAATCCGGCGTCGATATCGAACGCGCCGAAGACGCATAGGAGGGCTGAGCAATGTCAAACAGACAACTGGCAATGGTCATGGACCTCAACAAATGCATAGGCTGCCATACCTGCACCATGGCCTGCAAAACCCAGTGGACCAACCGCAATGGGCGCGAGTTCATGTACTGGAACAATGTGGAGACCAAGCCCGGTGATGGCTATCCGCGCAACTATGAGGAAAGTGGCGGGGGCTTTGATGAAAACGGCCAGCTCAAGATGGGAGTGCTGCCAAAACCCGAAGACTATGGTGAGCCCTGGGAGTACAACTACGAAGATGCCCTGATGACAGGCACCGACCCCTGGTTGCGGCCCAATGTAAAACCCACCTGGGGTGCTAACTGGGATGAGGATGAAGGCGAGGGAGAGTACCCCAACAGCTATCATTTTTACTTGCCAAGAATTTGCAACCACTGCACAAACCCGGCCTGCCTGGCGGCCTGTTCTCGCAACGCTATTTACAAGCGCCAGGAAGATGGCATTGTGCTAATAGACCAGGAGCGCTGCCGCGGTTATCGCTATTGCATAACCGCCTGCCCCTACAAGAAAATTTACTTTAATGAAAAGTTGTCCAAGTCGGAAAAATGCATTTTCTGTTACCCCCGCATTGAGAAGGGCTTGCCCACGGCCTGTGCCCAGCAATGTGTGGGAAGAATTCGCTGGATCGGCTATCGTGACGATGTCGATGGACCCATCCACACGCTAGTAGACAAGTATAAGGTGGCGCTACCCTTGCATTCAGAATGGGGCACCCAGCCCAATGTATTTTATGTTCCACCTACCGCTCCGGACAGTTTCAACGCCGACGGCACAGCGGCGGATGAAGACCGCATACCCCTGTCCTACCTGGAGAGCCTGTTCGGCGATGGCGTTCGCGCGGCACTGGACACCCTGGAAGCCGAACGGGAGAAAAAACGCTCGGGCAATGAATCCAAACTTATGGACACGCTCATTGCCTATAAACACAGTGACATGTTCAAACTGGCTTAAGGGAGAGACAGGGTATGAGTAAACTTCCCAACACGGCCCGGGTCAGGTCCCAGTTGTTTCAACTGCTTGCGCTGGGCTTTGTACATCCCACCGAGGAGTTCCATCGCCTATTGGATAACGGCAGCTACCCCCTGGCTCTGGCCAGAGCTGCACACGCGGCACTGGGTATGGATATCGTCATAGGCCATACCCGGAAAGACTATCCGGACTATGAAGCAGACTATATAAATTTATTTCAGGTGGGTAAGCGGGGCCAACCGATTGTTCACCTGAACGCGGGTGACTACGCAGAATTATTGGACGGGGGTAGTCGTCCGGAATTCCTGCTGGAATACAGCGGCTGGTATCGGCACTTTGGCCTGAAGACCAACCAGGACGACCTGGCCAATGAGCTCCCCGACCATATTGTCTGCCAACTTGAGCTTCTCGCCTGGCTCGCTCATCTTGAGTCTGCCACCAGCAATCCGGAGTTACAGGCCGGTTACCAGCGCGCCCAGCGTGATTTTTTCCAGCGGCATTTTTATCCCATGCTGGAACTACTGGTGACAGCCATGCAGAAGGAAAACATAAAAAGCCCAATATCGCCCTTCTTTTTAAAGCTCGCGACAACATCCATGGAAGCTGTCTCGCTCATACAAGATAAACTTCTGGCGACAGTCGGCGAAGAATCAAGGCAAAACAACAATCCGGACCAGATCGCGTCCGTTAACCTGTGGGGTTAAATCCAATGAACAGAACCCTGATGAACAAGGCCCTTTCAATTCTCCTGGTGGGTCTGCTGGCCGCCTGCTCCGAGTCGGTGGTGGTAGTGGACGACACACCGGTGGAGGCGCTGCAAGCCGGGGGCACAGTAAGCCTGCTGCACAAAGCCGGGGCAAATTTCAGTTCTCCCGATGACCCTGCCTGGCGCGATGCCCAGGAATATTCCATGGACCTGGACCTGGCACCGCCGGTTCACGCCTCGATAAACCTGCGCCACGACCCCGGCGCACCCGCCACGCCCGTCAAAATTCGTGCGGCCAGCGACGGCAAGAGCCTGTACTTGCGTTTGCGCTGGGATGACAGTACTCAGAACATCACCACCAGCCGGGATGAGTTCGCAGATGGCGTCGCCGTACAGTTCGCGCTGGAGGGTGGCGACACTACTTCCTATATGATGGGTGCGCCCAGCGCACCGGTTAATATCTGGTACTGGAAAGCCGGTTCCGACGGGGCACAAAATTTGGCAGCCGGTGGCTTTGGTAGCACCACGCAACTGGAGCCAGGCCAACTCACAGTTAACAGCACCTACAAAGAGAGCGGTGAGTGGGTCGTGGTATTCAGTCGTCCTCTCTCGCAAGAAGGCGACCATCAAGCCGACCTCAACAGCGACAGTGTATTAATTGCATTGGCACTGTGGCAGGGAGACAAGCGGCAACGGGATGGCCTAAAGCATGTATCTCCCGGATGGATAACGCTCAAGTGAGCGGTGTTGTCGAATACATCGACGTCGCCGAACAAATCGAGGATTGCGGCCGGGGCCACGCCTGCAGTTTTTGCCCGCAGGAAGATAGCTGCACGTTGGATAAGTCCAACCATAGCAAAGTACATATGGAACAGCGTCTGGGGAAAATCAACTGGTTTATCCCGGTGATGGCCAATAAAGGCGGCGTGGGTAAAAGCACAGTTTCCGCCAATCTGGCCGTCGCCCTCGCCCGCCAGGGCTATGCGGTGGGCCTGGCCGACGCGGACATACACGGCCCCAACGCACCCCGCCTGTTTGGCATGCAGGACCAAAAGGTCAAGGTGACCGGCCGTGGTGTGAATGCACCGGAATATGAAATCGACGGTCGGGGATCGTTGCGGGTGGGGTCGCTGGCATTCTTTCTTGAAGTGAGTGATACACCTGTGGTGTGGCGCGATGCCTACAAGCACGACTACATACACCACATGCTGGGCTCCTTCGACTGGGGCGTTCTGGATTTCCTGATTATTGACATGCCCCCGGGAACCGGCAATGAACTGATTACCCTGTTCGATGTATTGAAAGGCTGCAATACAAGCGCCCTGCTGGTGTCCTCAGCAGATGCTATTGCCCTGCAGGATACTTTAAAAGCCGCTCGCTACTGCCTGGATACTGCCCTGCCCCTGCTCGGCCTGGTGGAGAACTACGCAGGCACCATTTGCCCGCACTGCGGCGGCGAGTTCGATATGTTTCCCCGGGCCCCCGAGGTCGACCAGTTTTCCGAAATGAACATAAAGACCCTGGCCAGATTACCCTTCTCTCCGGCCTTCGGGGAAAGCGCGGCTGCGGGAAGCCCAATAGCGGGAAATGAACAGTCTCCATTGAGTGCAGTCTTCGATGAGCTGGCAAAAACCTGCAGCAGCGAACTGGTTCGCCAGCAACGGAAGATGATCTCGTGAATGCCTCACTACCCAACGCATCCCGGCGGGAATTCCTGACGGGTTTTTTCAAGCAATCCACGGGCGCAGGCGCCAGAACAGAGCTTACCCCCATTGCAGAGCTGCATCAAAAAACTGATAGCGTGCTGTGGGCTATGGCCGGCGATGCGCCTGACAATATTTTTGTCGCCGGCGATGATGGCATCGTTTTTCACTTTGATGGCGCCGACTGGCAACAAGAAGACCTGGGCAGTAAGCTCAACGTGCACTCCCTTTGTATGCGCGGGAACCAGGTTTTTTCAGTGGGCTGGCTGGGGCGCATTTGCCTGAGGGAAGACGGTCAGTGGAAGCCTATGCAGGGCGGCCAGAGCGACCCCGCCACAGAAAACCAACCGCTGTTTGAAATAGAAACGGCCGACGATAACACCTTGTGGGCTGTCGGTGACCAGGGCCGTGTTTGCCAATATGATGGCAGCCAGTGGATAGAGTACAGCAGCGGCACGACCGCCAATCTGCGCTCAGTGTTACCACACGCAGATGGCAGCGTGCTGGTGGGCGGCCTGGGCGGTACCGTGCTGGAATTCCGCGATAGTCAGTGGCGAACAATTGATACCAACACCAGCTGCCCCATCGTCAGTATGGCGCCCCTGGGTGAGGACGCGGTCATAGCCGTTGGCGGTGAGTACAACATTGAGTCTCAAGGTTTTATAGGCCGCATTTTTCTCTATCGTGACGAGCGCTGGGAAACGGTTGATGTTGATTACCCGCTACCGCGGTTACGGCGGGGACGCAAGGAGGGCAGCAGCATCCTTATTACCGGCGCTGGCGGAGCGGCCTTTCGCTGGACGCAAAAGGGTGTATCTCGTTTGCCAACCCGTTTGCGTTACGATCTTCACGACGTCATCAGTTTTAACGGCCTGGATGCAATAATTTGCGGTGACGGCGGCACCCTTTTGCAGGAGTCGCCACACACGAAACAGCGTAGCCCGGCAATCGCAAAACCACGGGGTTGCTGGGAAACTATTAGCAGTAATGAAACCAATAAAACCCTGCGCTCAATTTACGCCATTGATGCCGACAACATAGTTGCAGCCGGTGATTCAGGCACAGTACTGCACATCGCAGGCGACCAGGTTTCCGTTACTGAAACCCCGGGAAAGTTGCGTATTCACGCTCTGTGGGGGAGCTCACCGAAAAATATTTTTGCGGCGTGTGATGCTGCCACTATTTTGCACTTTAACGGAATCGAGTGGAGCCTGGCCCACCGCGGAGGCGTAGATACACCCCTACTGGCGATAACCGGCTTTGGCCCCCACGATATTTTTGCCGTAGGCGATAGTGGTTATGCCTTGCGCTACGACGGG
>Ga0164313_10001421_pt1 | contig 21158 bp, 13 predicted proteins | sample GuaBasSedimGuay4_FD_113735 | JGI IMG/M metagenome (GOLD analysis project Ga0164313, IMG submission 113735) | Subseafloor sediment microbial communities from Guaymas Basin, Gulf of California, Mexico - Guay4, Core 4569-4, 0-3 cm | ecosystem: Environmental > Aquatic > Marine > Hydrothermal vents... | reverse complement strand
GGCTAAGCAATTGAAAAGCCTCCAGGATTTCCCGCCGGCGCGTGGATCTAGTCTGAGCCTCGGCAAATTGTTCGACCATATCAACTACGCGGCCCCCATGCAGTAGGCCTCTGGTTGTAAACCTTTAGCGTTAAACCTGTTGCATTGGCACCAGAGCAGGCCACTGTAGAGGTTTCCGTCAGTGACACCGGTATCGGTATGACCCTGGAACAACAGGGCAGGTTGTTCCAGTCGTTTTCGCAGGCAGATATCTCTACCACCCGAAAATACGGCGGCACCGGCCTGTATTTCCGGGCTTGTCAGTTGCTCCCAGATTCGATGGTAGCCCTAGCACCAACTGCACATGGGGTCATGAACGTAAAACAGGTTGCAATTTACAGACATACCAAACCCCATGGTGTTTCAGCTTTATTTCAGCGGCAATCTCAGTATCTGGCCGATGCGAATCCGGTAGCGTTTATTCAAGTCGTTCATGGCCGCGACATCCCTGATACTGTGGCCATAGCGCGAGGCAATTTCCGAGACGGTGTCACCTGGGGCCACCTTGTGGAACAGGTCGGGTGTTTGCTCATCAAACCACTGATTGGCGGGAATGCCTGCCAGCAATTCGTCGGGGTCGGCAGCCGCGCTGCCTTGGGGAATGCGCATGGTGTAACCCTGTGGTATGTGTTTCTTGCCTTTCCACACCGGATCCAGCAGCGCCCGGTTATGGCTTTTTAACACGGTGAAATTCGTGTTGAACGCCCGTGCAAAGGAATCGATCGGCAAATAGTCGGGTAGTTCCACCTGCGAGTATTGCACCGGTTGGGTGCGCTTATAGGCCGCGAAATAGCGGGAAGGGTTATCGCTGATCTGTACCGCAGCCAGAAAGGACACGTAAAAATTGCGCGAAGCGAAGCCGAAAGAACGGCCCTTGTAGTTGCGCACGATATCGGCGATATCGGTGCTGCCCAATTGTTTCGATGCCCGCCGCACACCGGCAGCGCCATGGTTGTAGGCGGTGAGCGCCAGTGGCCAGGTGCCGGTGAGCTGGTAGTTGTATTCCAGTAACTGGGCGGCGGCGACCGTCGAGGCAAAGGGATCCATGCGCTCATCCACCACATAATCAATCTGCAGGTAGCGGCGACCGGTGGAGCGTGTAAACTGCCAGATCCCGGCGGCACCGACACTGGAATAGGCTTCCGGGTTAAAGGAGGACTCCACGTGGGGGAGAGCGGCGAGTTCGGGCGGCAAGTTTCTTTCTGCCAGAACCCTGGCAATGTGGTCATGCCATTCGCCGGATCTTGCCAGGCCTTCCCGGAAGCGGTCCGACTGCCCGCGCTGGAAGCGCAGGTCGGTGGCCGCATTACGCAAGCGTGTATTGGTGACCTCAGGCCCCCACAGTGAGAGTACGCGCTGCTGTTCGGCGTTGAGCCCGCTGCGGTCGCTGGCCAGATGCTCGAGGATGGCGGCATAACGGCCCTTGGCAGCGCTGATGAACTTCTCATCGGCTCTGCGCTGACCGGTCAGCTCAAGTGTTTCGTAGACCATGGCAAGATTGTAAACGTCATGGATAAAGCCGCTATTCGTGTCTATTTCGCTGTAAACACGCATCCAGAAGTTCACATCCGGTTCGAGCTCCGCAGGCTGCGGAAAGTCCTCATTTGCCAGTGTTGCCATACTGAGAAACAGGGACAGGCAAAAGAATAGCGGGTGGAACGATAGTGGTGGCGGAAAATCTATGTCGCGCATGGGCATAGCATAGCAGTATCTGCCGTCACGAAACGGCGCTGCTTAACGATTTTATGCAAACGCGTGGCCGGTACACGCAACCTCTGGGCAAGCGCGCTCACACTTAGTTCCAGAGGCCCGACCCCAACAAATTTATCTCATCCGCATAATATCGCCAGTATCAAAATTCACTTTCAGGGTAAACTGGATGCGATAATCCTCACCGGTTCTGCCATTGACGTCTTCACGTTGACCCCAGTTGAATTCCGTGCCCAGCATGACATTGTCCGCCGGGTAGTGCAGCAGGTTGATCTGTGCGATTTGTCCCTTTTTAAATTCAGTGGGAAGCTGCCCGTCTGTGGTATCGAGGTCGGTCATGGACCAGCCAATAGAGGTGGACCACCGGTCGTTCCAGTAATGGTCGTAGTAGGCACTAATGCCGAGTAGCTCCACGGCCTCTGCATCAGAACTGTCATGGTCTGCGGAGTCCGGGGCGACATCAATGCCACCGTCATTCATGTAATTACCAATGCCCTCACCATAAACGACCTGTAATTTCAGCAGATCCCTGCCCCAGGTTTTCAAGCCGGCACTGGTGTTAACACCCCAGCCGACCTCGTAATCACCTTTGCCCGTATCCAGTCGCTCATAGCCGAGTTTGCGCACAATGCCCGCCACTTGATAGTGTCCGAAGTCGCCGTTATTACGATAGCGGACGGACAGGTCGGGAATGTCATTGTGGTCCTGCAATAAATCGCCTAACCGGGATTCCGTGGATTCGCACTCAGGGTCTGCGCCGGGTAGGTCGCAGGGATCCGTATCGCGAAAATGGCCCACGGTTAACGCGGTATCGGGATCTTCCAGGGTAACCGAAAATTCGTCTTCGCCCAGTGGGAAGGTATACCGCAGCTGTTTGTTGCGGTAGAACACCATGCCGGTGGGTCCCCAGTAGTCGATGGTATTGGGGAAAATATCGATATCCATAAAGTTGGACCAGGTCTGGCCCGCGCCAAGGTTTTTATAGGTGGCCCATGCATGGCGTAGTCGCGGTGTGGTCTGGCCTTCATCGCCACCCACGCCAAATAGTTCAGATTCCAGCATAAAGGTGATGTCTTCGCCGTAATTACCTTTAATACCCAGCCGTGACTGGCGCACGCCGAAGACAGCGTCACCGTCTTTGCCGTAAGCGCCGTCCTGTGTGGGAATGGTGGTCACCCGCAGGGTGTCATCCCAGTTTGGATCGACCCGCTTGAAATCATAAATCGCATCCGCCATAACGAAGCCATAAATATTCACCGAAAGCGCGTCCAGGGGGGAGGTTTTCAGTTCATCCCCGGTGACCACTACGGGCATTTTCTCTGCTGTCGCTACTTGTGTTGTCGGTGTCGTCACTACGGTGCCGGGTTCTCCGACTTTGAGGCGTTTGAGTTCGACATTCATGGATTCCAGCATGCGCTGCTGCTGTTGCATCATCGCTTTTTGCTGGCTCAGTTGTTCTTCCAGCAGGCGGATACGCTCCGCATCGGTGGCTGCCTCGGCGGAAAGGACAGTAGTGGCGGCGATAATGGCTACCGACAGTAAAGATTTATTGAGTGTTTTCATTGGGCTCTCCATGGCCTAGTATTCGTGACGAATACGCTGAAGTCAGTATATATGATCCGGACGAAGATACAGGTGGTATTTTTTATCAATTATCTTTGACATACATGGCGGCCTCGGTCCCGGCCAGGCGACCAAAGGTAATGATGTCAGAAATGGCGTTGCCACCCAGACGGTTGGCGCCGTGCACACCACCGGTGGCTTCACCGGCGGCATACAGCCCTCTGATCGTATTGCCATCTTCGTCTTTTACCCTGGTCCCGGTATCAATCAATACACCGCCCATGGTGTGGTGCACCGCGGGAGTCACCTCGATGGCGTAGTAGGGCGCGGTGGCCAGTTCCCGGGGCAGGTCAGGGCGTTCGAACTGCGCGTCTTCTCCGGCTTCTACAAATCCATTGTAGGCCGTTATGGTGGCTGCCAGGTTGGCGGCGGGCAGGCCGATTTCATCGGCCAGAATTTCAATACTCCCGCCCTCGGTAACAATGTGCAAGTGTATGAAGCTTTCGATTTTACTCAGGCTCTGGCGCACAGCATCATCAAATACCAAATAGACATTTCCTCCCTCCTGGGCCAGGATTGCCGCCGCCGCCTTGTCCCGGGTGGTGATCTCATTGACGAAACGTTCACCGTTACGGTTTACCAGGATCGCACCGTTACCCCGAATTGCTTCAGTCACCAGCACCCCACCCACAGGTGAGTATGTTGGATGCGCCTGTATGTATTCAAGGTCCCTGGTGGCGGCGCCGGCAAGTTGAGCAACTTCCAGGCCATCGCCGGTGGCGCCCGGTTGGTTGGTGTTTTTGAAGCCCGCGAGTTTGGGGTCAAGCTCGGCCACCAGCTTATTGTTCCGAGAGAAGCCGCCGGTGGCCAGTATGACGGCATCGGCCTTGATCACGTAGTAGCCGGTGAACTCGCCGTGCACCAGCACCCCGGTCACGGTACCCGATGGATCCTTCAGGAGTCGCACCACACGGCTGTTGAAACGGATGTCGACGCCACGCTGTACCGCGTTATCCCACAATACCTGGGCGACATGTGCGCCGACACCGGCGCCACCCGCCGGTCTGTGGCTGCGGTTGACACTGGCGCCACCCATGCGGCCCACGTCGCTCATATCAGCCCCCAGGGAGGTCAGCCAGTCAATCGAATCGGACGAATTATAGGCCAGCACTTTCACCAGGTCGGGATCGTTGATGTCGTGGCCGCCTTTCATGGTGTCATCGACCATGGTTTGTTTGGTGTCGGTGATGCCCAGTTTTTCCTGCGATTGGGTTTCGGCGGCATTCATGCCCCCCGCGGCGAGCTTGGTATTGCCACCCGGTACGGGTTCTTTTTCCAGCAGGATCACCCTGGCGCCCGCATCCCTGGCGGATACGGCCGCGGCCAGGCCCGCGCCACCGGAACCAACCACCACGATATCCGTCTCTATCCGCGGAGCCTGGGTAATGGCCTGTTCCTGTGCCGCCTTGTCTTCAGCGTCGACGATGAGAGGAGCCGGCTTGCGTGTCCAACTGCCGCCGAAAGGCATCTTGAAGTCGAAACTGTGGCAAGCGTCGCAATAGGTCACTGATTTTATATGGCCGTTGTGACAGGTGGTGCAAGCCACATCACCGATGAAGTGGGATTGATGGGGAGAAACGTCGAGTTCAGTCTCCCTTGAGGCAACCGCTTGCAAATCACCGTGACAGCTGACGCACCCGGTATTCTCATGGCTCAGGTTATCATCTTCAGGGCCCTCGTCAGAAACGTGGCAGGTATAGCAAAGCGTCTTCTGACCGTGTGCGTCTGCCAGCACCTCCGCCTCGGCAACGGTTGCCCCGGGCATGTCCGCGGGGTTGTGAGCAAGGCCCGCATGGCAGTCTATGCAGGTCTTGTCATTGTCCAGCATGGCCCGATGAAATTGTCTGGCTGCGGTGCTCTGTATGTCCAGGTCCATCTGTTCGACTTCGTGGCAGTTGCGGCATTCCTGCGAGTCGTTGGCCCTGATGCGGTCGATTTCCTTTTTCTTCATGTGCGGAGCGTGGGCGGCATATTTTTCCGGCGTGTCGATAATGCCGGTGATATGGCCCCACACTTCCCGGGATGCCTGGATCTTGCGGATCATCTTGGGCACGAACTCGTGGGGTACGTGACAGTCCGAGCAACCGACACTATTGCCGCTGGCATTGCCGTAGTGGCGGGTTTTTTGGAGCATGACCAGGGAGTTGTCTTTCTGTTCGTGGCAGCCGACACAGAATTCATCCGTGTTGGTGGCGTGCATGGTGGCGTTAAAGGCCAGAATGCCACCTACACCCAGGGCGAGGCCGATGACCACCAGGCTGAGCACAGAGCGGCTTGTTGAGGGGCGCAGCCAGCTTCGGATCCAGCTCGTTACTTTTAGCTCGGGCATTGGGATGAATCTTCCATGACTACTCTTACTGCAGCATCATGCCACAGATTGCGAAGTAAAACGCTGCGAGAGACCGTTTATGTCCACGTTTTGACGTCCCGATCACAGGCGCTATAGTATAAGCACACGCCAATACGTTAACCGCATCCTGGTCGAGTGGAGTTGTTTTAGATCAAGAAATACTGTTGGCGCTTCAACTAGAATCTATCGACTATTGGGTCATAACCCAGTGTTTTGGAAGGAGGATCGGCTAGATGCTGTTTATCCAGTTGGGAATACTGCTGCTGTGTATCGTCATCGGCGCTCGCCTGGGTGGTATCGCCCTGGGCACCGTTTCCGGCATTGGCCTGGCTGTCTTCATGTTGGTGTTCGGCATGCCTCCGGGCAGCCCCCCCGCGGTTGTGCTGGGGATGATACTGGCCGTTATTACCGCCCTGTCCATGATGGAAGCCGCCGGCGGCATGGACTACCTGGTGGAGACAGCGGAAAAGATTTTGCACAAAAACCCCAGGCGCATTACCTATATGGCGCCCTTTATCACCTATCTGCTGATCTTTGCCGCGGGCACCCAGCACGTTATTTACTCCCTGTTGCCGGTCATCGCCGAAGTATCGCGCAAGGCCGGAATACGCCCGGAGCGGCCCATGTCCATGAGTGTGATAGCCGCCCAGCACGGGCTTATCGCATCCCCGGTATCCGCCGTCAGTGTGGCTTTGCTGGCCTCCCTGACCTCACTGGACGTTGGGCTTGTGCAGATTATGATGGTGACGATTCCGGCCACCTTATTCGGTGTCACAATGGGCATTTTGTCCGTGGCCTGGAAGGGCCCCGCCCTGGATGATGACCCGGAGTACCAGCGGCGCCTGGCAGAGGGGATTGTGGCTCCGCCCAGTCGGCAAAAAGCGCTGGCAGGACTGGCCCGCAGCCGGGCCATGGGCGCTTGTGGCGTATTCCTCGGCGCTGTGGCCGTGGTGGTGTTACTGGGCCTGCTCCCCGGCCTGCGGCCGACGTACGAGATCATCGTGGACGGGGTCGCGGTGAGCACGCAGGTCGATATGGGCAGAACGATAATGATTGTGATGCTGGCGGCGGCCGGCCTGATCACCTTGTTGTTCAAGGCCGACCCGGCTCAGGCGGTGAAGGGCAACCTGATGCGCGGCGGTCTGGTGGCGATAATTTCCATACTGGGGGTGTCCTGGCTGGGTTCCTCCTTTTTTACCGCCAACGAGGCAACCATTGTCGGTACCATCTCATCTTTTGTGGGCACCTATCCCTGGGTGTTCGCACTGGGCTTGTTTGTACTGTGCATCCTGTTGTTCAGCCAGGCGGCGACCATTGTCATCCTGATGCCTGTCGGCGTGGCCCTGGGTATGCCGGCGCACCTGCTGATCGGCGTATACCCGGCGGTGAATGGCAACTTTTTCCTGCCCACCTATGGTACAGTGCTGGCGGCCGTTTCTTTTGACCAGACCGGAACAACCCGGATCGGTCGATATTTGCTGAATCACAGCTTTATGATACCCGGACTGGTGACTACCATCAGCGCCACCCTGGCAGGATTATTGCTGAGTTCTATGCTACTTTAGCCGGTGCGCATCCGGAAGCGCACGTTTTGAATTCATGGTACTTTGTAGGTTCGAATTTATTCGGACAAATCAACGTATTAGTGAACCGCATTGGCCGATCTAATGCGCCCAATACCGTTTGGTCGCATTAATTCGGCCCTACACGGAATATGGCTGTTTCCGGACCTGCACTAGTAACATCATCAACGTAATAGGGAGATTACAATGAACATCAAAACACGATTTGGAGCGGCTTCAGTGCTGGTACTGGCGTTGGCGGGCAGCTCGGTACTGGCCGATGCCGGCAGTAGCGGCGCTGTGCGCATGGAGCATGACTTACTGGGTGAAAAAGCGGTCCCCGCGTCCGCCTATTACGGGATACAGACCGCCCGGGCGATGGAGAATTTCCAGATATCGGGCAGGATGCTCAGCGACTACCCCGAATTCATTATCGGTTACGCCCAGGTCAAGATGGCGGCGGCGATGGCCAATACCGACGTGGGCAAGATGGATAAAAGCGTACGCGACGCCATCATCAAGGCGGGCGATGCGATTATCGCGGGCAAGTATCACGATCAGTTCCCGGTGGATCCCTACCAGGGCGGGGCGGGCACCTCAACCAATATGAATACCAATGAGGTGATGGCCAATGTAGCCCTGGTGCTGACCGGCCACAAGCTGGGGGATTACGATGTGATTCAGCCCCACGATCATCTCAATATGTCCCAGTCTACCAACGATTCCTATCCCACGGCCCTGAAGGCCGCGATCTTCGCCAACAATGACAAGCTGGTGGCTGAGGCTGAACTGTTAGTCAGCGCCCTGCGTGCCAAGGGCAATGAGTACATCGACATACTCAAAATGGGTCGCACCGAAATGCAGGATGCCGTGCCGATGACCCTGGGCCAGGAATTCCACGCCTTCGCCGCGGGACTGGAAACGGAGATAGACTTTCTGCGTATGGCGGAGCAGCCACTGTTCAGTATCAACATGGGCGCTACCGCGATCGGCTCGGGCCTGAATGCGCCGGAGGGCTACGCGCAGAAAACCGCTGTGCATCTGGCCAAAATCACCGATAAACCCATCGTGATGGCCGATGATATGTTCGCGGCGACCTGGGACCAGCACGCCTTTGTGGTTGAGTCCGGCGCGCTGCGCAGCATGGCGATCAAGTTGTCAAAGATTGCCAGTGACTTGATTCTGCTGTCTTCCGGACCGCGGGCCGGGCTGGGGGAGATAAACCTGCCCGCCATGCAACCGGGGTCTTCGATCATGCCCGGCAAGGTCAACCCGGTTATTGCCGAATTGATGAATCTGGTGTCCTTCCGGGTGATTGGCAACGACCTCTCGGTGACCCTGGCGGCACGCAATGGCCAGTTACAGCTCAACGCCTACGAGCCACTGGAGGCTATCGCCATATTGGATTCACAGCGTCTGATGACCAATGCCATGCGCACATTGCGCCTCAAGTGTGTTGACGGCATTACCATGAATGAGGATACGTTGGCACAGTATATCCAGCGCACGGTGGGTATTGTTACCGCCCTGGTCCCGATAATCGGTCACGAGCGCTCTGACGAGCTGGCGGCTGAAGCCTACCGCACCAACAAGGGTATTCTCGAAATCATTCGCGAGAAGAAAATACTCAGTGAGGAACAGATCGACGAGATGTTGAACCCCAAGGCACTGACCGGCCTGGACAAAAAACAGTACAAGTAACAGTAACTCAATGCATAGCGACAGGAGAGTATTATGAATCCGAGCACAATTTTACGACGGTTTATTTTTTCGATGATTTTTGTGGCTGGAGCGGCGACGGCCGCCGACAAGCCCAATATTCTCATTCTTGCCACCGGAGGCACCATCGCCGGCTCCGCGGAATCCCAGACCCAGGCGGGTTACACCTCGGGACAGGTGGGGGTGGATATCCTGATTAACGCCGTACCCCAGATCAAGGAAATTGCCAATATCAGCGGTGAGCAGGTGGCCAATGTGGGTAGCCAGGACATGTCCGATGCGATCTGGCTGAAACTGGCCGGCCGGGTGAATACACTGCTGGGGCAGTCTAAAGTCGACGGTATTGTCATTACCCATGGCACCGATACCATCGAGGAGACCGGTTACTTCCTCAACCTGGTGGTGAACAGTGGTAAGCCGGTGGTACTGACAGCGGCGATGCGGCCCTCCACCGCACTGTCCGCCGATGGCCCACTGAATATCTACAATGCGGTAGCGGTTGCCGCCGATAAAGACGCCGCCAATCGCGGTGTACTGGTAGTGGTCAACGATGACATTCATGGCGCACGCTCTATCGTCAAGACCAATGCCACCGACGTACAGACCTTCAAGTCCCCGGAGTATGGCTTGATGGGCGTCAGTCTGTACGGTCAGCATCGCTGGTTCCGCACCCCCTTTCGCCTGAACACCAAGAGCAGTGCGTTCTCTGTCAAGGGCGTGGATAAACTGCCCCGCGTTGATGTGCTCTATGTGACCGCGGATATGTCAACCGACCTGATTGACGCGGCGGTTGCCAATGGCGCCAAGGGCATTGTCACCGCCGGTGTCGGCAACGGCAATATGACTGGTGCTGCCCTGAAAGCCGTCTCGGCGGCGGTCAAGAAAGGTGTTGTGGTGGTGCGGGCGACGCGCGTGCCCAGCGGCAGTGTAGGGCGCAATGTCGAGGTCAATGATGACGAGATTGGCACAGTGGTCGCAGGCGAGTTGAGCCCGGCCAAGGCCAGGGTGCTACTTAAGCTGGCTCTGCTGAAAACTTCCGACGCGGGGGAAATCCAGCAGTTGTTTGATACATACTGAGTTCTATCAAGGAGGCAGTTAGCGAAAATTAACAGGTTGCAGCCCTCTTCGAGGGCGGCCTGTTTTGGCGCGAGTTTGGTCGTGGCCGGAAAAAAGCTTAAACCTAAAAATTCGAAATCAGCTGATTTAATAAAAACAACAAAGTTGTTACAAAACCCAATCTCGGAATCCATATACTAAAAACTGAAACGCCTGTAGGTTGTGGCGATTGTTTTTTAATTTTTATTAATGCCAGGTTAACTAAAGCAAACACCGTTAACACGATGTAACTGGTTAACTCCGCCAATGTCACCAAAGGCAATATCAAGGCAAAAAACAGCATTGAAACCACAACTACGATTGTACTGTTTATTGGCGTTCTTGTTCGTGGAGATATTTTTGCCAGGGGTTGTGGTAACCAGTGCCTGATTGCCATGCCGTATAACAAACGTGATGCCATAATAATTTGAATCAAAGCACCATTGATAACGGCAAACAAACCAATCACTGTTATTAGTACAGGTGCTTCACCGGTTACTTCAGAGTACACCGCCGCTAACGGCGCATCACTTGCTGACAGTTGCTCTGGTGATAAGACACTTACCGAAATAATAGACACTGCGCCATACAATAATGTTGAAATAATAACCGCAATAAGTATCGCCATTGGCATATTACGCTGAGGGTTTTTAACCTCTTCCGCCACATTAACCATATCTTCAAAACCGATATAGGCATAGAAAGCTAAAAAGGCACCCGACATAACACCGAGCCAGGGAATTGCAGAAAATCGGGTATGAGTTGTTGCTACCACTTCCGTAAATTCGGGAAGATGATCCGCACCAATGCCAATAATCAACAATAAACCAAGTATTTCTATAACAGTAAATGCCGCAGCAATGGCAACGGACTGGCTAATACCCCACGCCGTTAAAACGCCCAGTAATATCAATATTGAACTAATAATCAACGGCGCGGGTATATCGACAAACACCTGGAGATAACCTGCAAAGCCATGCGCAATAGCCGCTGCTGAAACAATACCTGCTAACGCAATAAGAATGCCTACAAATTTGGATAAATTTGAATTACGAAAACCTTCATAAAGATAAACAGCCTCACCCGCACTCACAGGATAACGAGCAGAAAGCTCGGCGTATGTAAAAGCAGTAATTGCAGCAATAATCGATGCTATGAAAAAAGCCAGAGGCGCAAAGTAACCGGCTTCACCTGCCACTTTGCCGATAAGCACATAAATACCAGCGCCCAGGATATTGCCCAAGCCATAAAAGGTGATGAGAGGAAGCGATAAACTGCGTTTTAGTGTGGTTTCATTTTTAGTCATGCGCGGCGAAATGCCTACTCGACTGACCAGCCACCACCCAGCGCCCCATAGAGCTGCACAATGGCATTGTAGTAACGCTGCAGGGTTTCCGACTGCGCCAATTCTGCGCTGAACAGGGTGCGCTCGGTATCCAGTACTTCAAGATAATCGACCACACCGCCATCGTAACGTGCCCGGGACAATCTGGCCGCATTGCGAGCGGCGAATGCGCGACGGGTCTGGGCCTCGTTCTCCGAGTGGTAGGTGCGTACCGCCACCAGCGCATCTTCAACCTCACGGAAGGACTGCTGCAGGGTGTGCTCGTAGGATAACAGAGACTGTTTTGCGCGTTCGCGAGCCGCATCAGCCTGCGCCTTTAGTTGGCCCGAATTAAATATCGGCGCGAAAATATTGGCGCCGATATTCCAGGTTTCCGCATCGCTGGAATTGAGATCAGACAGATCGGTACTCTCCGCACCAAAACGGCCAGTCAGGGAAATTGATGGATAGCGCAGTGCCTCTGCCACACCGACTGTGGCGGTAGCGGCCATCAGGTTAGCTTCCGCCTGCACCACATCGGGCCGGCGCTGTAAAAGTTCCGAAGGCAGGCCAACCGGCACCGATGGTGGGAATATCTGGCTGTTCAGTGAGTTGCCTCGAGTCACCGGGCCCGGGTTGCGTCCCAACAGAATACGCAGGGCGTTCTCGGTCTGGATGATCTGCCGTTGAAACGATGCAATGGCGGTTTCCGCGACCGCGACTTCTACCTGCGCCTGGTAAACATCAAGCTCGGGTACTGTGCCTTTGTCAAAGCGTGCCTGAATAATTACCAGGCTGTCTAGCCGGGTTTTCAGGGTTTGTTGCGACACGTCAAGGCGCTGGTCCAGGTCACGTAATAGCAGGTAGGTGCTGGCTACCTGGCTCACCAGACTGATGGTCACATTGCGATAGGCCGACTCTGTGGCGAGCAGGCTGGCACGGGCTGCCTCGGTGGCCCGGCGGAATTCGCTCCACAGATCGACCTGGTAGGTCAGGTCGCCAGTCACCAGAAAGCGGTCATCGGCATCGGCGCCGGGGAAAATTTCACGGCTTTGTTTTTCACGCCCGAACAAACCGGACGCGCTGAGAAACGGGAATTGATTGGCCCGCACCGCGGTCACCGTCAGTCGGGCTTCCTCGATCCGGGACAGGGCGATACCAAGATCTTTATTCTCGTCCAGGGCCGTGCGAATCAACAACTGCAGTTGCTCGTCGTGGAACAATTGCCACCAGTCCAGGTTGGCGACAGATGCTCCGCCGGCCACAGGTGCAACATACTTGTCCGGCACATCCAATTCCGGGCGTTCATAATCCGGCGTCAAAGCGCATGAAACCATTAATGGTAGCAGCAGCAAAACGAGTAGTGGCAAACGCAACACGTTAAACATCCTTCGCCTTGGGCCGGGATGCTTCTTGCTGCTCGAGGGTGCCTGGCGCCGGCTTGCGCCGTGCGATATAGCGCTCTACCAGGACATACAGAGCCGGCACCACCAACACGCCCATCACCGTTGCCACCAGCATACCGCTGAACACGGTCATCCCCATCACTTTGCGGGCCTCCGCCCCAGCGCCGCTGGCAACCAGCAGTGGCAGTACGCCGAGGATAAAGGAAAAGGCGGTCATCAGAATCGGGCGAAAGCGCAGCCGCGCCGCTTCCATGGCCGCATCCACCGGCGATTTGCCCTTTTCCGATTCAACCTTGGCGAACTCGACGATCAGAATCGCGTTTTTGGCCGCGAGCCCGATCAGCATCACCAGGCCAATCTGGGCGAATACATTGTTGACGTAGCTTTCGCTGAACAAGCGAGCGATCCAGAGGCCGGCAACGGCGCCAAATACGGCGATGGGCGTACCGGCCAGCACTGAAAGTGGCAGAGACCAACTCTCATACTGTGCCGCCAGGATAAGGAACACGAACACCAGCGCCATCAGGAACACCAAGCCGCCAGTACCCGCTGCCTCCTTCTCCTGGTAGGACATATCGGCCCAGCCAAGCTCCATATCACCGGGTAGAATTTCGGCTGCCACCTGTTCCAGGGCAGTGATGGCCTGGGCCGAGCTGTAGCCCGGCGCAGGTTGGCCGGTGATTTTGGCCGACCGGTACAGGTTGAAACGATTGGTGAACTCAGGTCCAACGCTGCGCGAGGTCGCCACCATTGCCGACAGGGGTACCGGGTCGCCCTGGTTATTGCGTAGGTAGAATGTGTCGATGCCGGCTACCGTGGCCCGGTACTCAGGCTCGGCCTGCACATAGACCTTGTAGAGGCGGCCAAAGCGGTTGATGTCGTTGACATAGGCGCCACCGAGAAACGCCCCCACCGCGGTGTTCACATCCTCCAGTGGCACACCGAGCTTCAGCGCCTGGCCGTCATCGATATCGAGAAATATTTGCGGGGAATTGGGCCGGAACAGGGTTAATGCGCTGCCGATCTCCGGACGTTTTCTGGCTGCCTCGATGAAACGTGAGGTTTGCTCGAAGAGATAGTCGGGAGAGTTGCCGCCTCGATCCTGCAGCATCAGGGTAAAGCCGGACCCGGTGCCCAGGCCGGGAATCGCCGGTGGGCCAAACGCAAAGGCGATACCTTCCTTGATATTGGTGGCGAAGTCGGCGTTCAGGCGCCGCACCACTGATGCGGCATGGTTCGCCTTATCGCTGCGTTCGTCCCAGTCTGTCAGTTGAATGAACGCCATGCCCGCGTTGGGCTGTAAGGTGCCAGACAGAATACTGTAACCGGCGATCACGGTCGCATTCTGCACGGCATCGTATCCGGCAATGACTTCCTCGACCTGTTTCATCACGACATCGGTGCGCTGCAGTGAGGCGCCATCGGGCATGATAACGCCCGCCATGATATAGGCCTGGTCTTCCTCTGGTACAAAACCGGCTGGCAGGATGCGAAATAGCAGGACAATCCCGACAATCAGCACAAGCAGCAGAACCGCGGCGCGCCCGATGTTGTGAGTAAAGAAGCCGGTGAGCACCATAAACTTGTCGGTAGCGACCTCAAACCCCCGATTAAACCATCTGAAGAACTTGTCGAAGGGACTCTTGTCCTCACCGGGCGGCTTCAACAGGGAGGCGGCCAGCGCCGGGCTCAGGGTCAGGGCATTGATCGAGGAGATCGCCACCGAAATCGCAATCGTGATGGCGAACTGCTGATACAGTCTGCCCGTGATGCCGCCCATCGCCGCCACCGGTACGAATACTGCGATAAGAGCCAGTGAAGTGGCCACTATCGGCCCCGATACTTCGCGCATGGCCGCGACAGTGGCTTCCTCCGCGCTCATGCCCTTCTCCATCTTCGCCGCCACCGCCTCCACCACCACGATGGCGTCATCGACCACGATACCGATGGCCAGTACCAGGCCCAGTAGTGACAGTGTGTTAATGGAAAAGCCCAACAGCGGGAACACAGCAAACGCACCGATCAGGGATACCGGCACTGTCAGCGTCGGAATCAGCGTGGCACGGGCGTTCTGCAGGAAGATATAAACCACCAGAATCACCAGAAACACCGCCTGGAACAGGGTTATAACGATCTCGCGTATGCCGGCAGTAATGGGCTTGGTGGTATCCAGCGACACCACGTATTCCACATCGTCAGGAAACTTCTTGGCGATACGCTCCAGGGCCGTGAATACCTGCTCGGCCACATCCAGGCCATTGGCATCCGGCAACTGAAAGACCTGGACCAGTGCTGATGACTGACCGTTCAGGCGCACTTTGTAAAGGTAGTTCTGGCTGCCCAATTCGATGCGGGCGACATCGCGCAGCAGCACCTGGGAACCATCCGGGTCCGCGCGCACCACGACATTACTGAAGTCCTCCGGGGTTTCAAAGCGCCCACCGGTATCTACCGTATAGGTAAACTCGGTACCGGGCGGCGCCGGTTCGCCCCCGATCTGGCCCGCCGGTACCAGCACATTCTGCGCCTGAATGGCGCCGGTGATATCTGCTACGGTCAGGTTGAGCTTGGCCAACTGATCCGGTTTTATCCAGATGCGCATGGCGTACTCGGTCACGCTGCCACCCAGTACTTCCGCGAGGCCGACCCCGCGGATGCGCGCCAGTTCATCTACCAGGTTGATCGATGCGTAGTTGGTAAGGAAGCTCTCGTCGTAAGTGCCATTGGGAGAGACCAGGGAAATAAGCAACAGCGGAAAGGGCAGCTTTTTCTTGACAGTGACACCCTGCCGCATCACTTCTTCGGGCAGGGAAGCCTGTGCCTCCGATACCCTGTTTTGGGTCAGCACATTGGCCATATCCAGATCGGTGCCGACTTCGAAGGACACATCCAGCCCCATGCGCCCATCACTGGAGTTAGTCGAGGTCATGTAAATCATGTTCTCGACACCGTTGACCTTCTGCTCGATGGGGGTGGCCACCGATTGTTCCACATTAATCGCGTTGGCGCCGGTGTAAGTACCGGAGACATTCACCATAGGCGGCGTAATTTCCGGGTACTGGGCAATCGGCAACCCGGATAGCGCCACCAGACCCAGGATTACGATAATAATCGCGATGACCATGGCGACAATCGGGCGTCGGACGAAAAACTCTGCCATGGGTCAGTCCTGCGCGTCGCTAGTGGACGCCGGGTCGTCGAAATCGACTAACCTGGGCTGTACCGTCGCGCCATCTTTCAGGCTGAGCAGGCCTTCGATCGCCACGCGCTCCGCGGCTTTAAGACCGGACTCCACCAACACCATGCGGCCCACTTGCGGGCCGAGTTCTACCGCCCTTATCTCCACGGTACCGTCGTCGGCGACCACAAAGACCCGGAAATGTCCCTGCAACTCCGATACAGTGCGCTGCGGAATCAACAGGGCATCGAGGCGAGTATCGATGGGGATTCTGGCGCGGGCGAATTGCCCGGCGATCAGGATCTCATCAGGATTGGCAAAGTCCGCCTCCATTGTGAAGGTGCCGGTTTGCGGGTTGATCGCAGCGTCATATGCCACAATCTTACCCACATGAGAATAGGTGGACCCATCCGCCAGGAGAAGCTCGACACGGAGTTCAGATGTCCCATGCGCCACGGGCTTCTCGCCCGCTGCCCGACGTTTGGCCACAGCGCGATTAAGGCGCAAAAATTCGCGCTCATTGATTGAGAATCGAACCCGGATCGGGTCGGTGAGAGAGACGTAGTTCAACACCACCGGATTGGGCGGCGCGCCAACAAACTCGCCCACTTCCGCCGCTGAAATACCGATGAAACCATCGATCGGTGAATGAATTTCAGTGTAACTCAGTTCTATATTCGTCAATTTCAACCGCGCCTCGGCGGCCTGCACGGCGCCCAGAGCCGCATCGCGTTCAGCGACCGAGGCGTCCAGATCCTGCTGGCTGACCGCCTTCATTTCAGCCAGGGGTTTAATGCGCGCCAGATCCGCCCTCGATTTGGCCAGCATTGTTTGCGCCTGGGCAAGCCGGCCCTCGGCTTCTAAAACTTTGGCGCGAAAGGGCAGCGGGTCAATGGTGTAGAGCAGTTGTCCCTTTTCGACAGCCCTGCCTTCGAAGAACTCGCGGCTCTCCAGGAAACCCTCGACCCGGGCGCGAATGGGGATATCGGTGGAGCCGCGCGTCTGGCCGACAAAATCCTGCATGATTTTGGTGTCGCGCTGGACCACCTGCACCACGCCAATCTCCGGCGGGGGCGCCGGCGGCGGTGCGTCTGCTGTGCAGGCTACAACAAGAAGCGCCGTAGCCACGAGCACCCATAATTTATGCCAACTACCGGCGCTTCGATGTACATGGGACATAGTGTCAGTTCCCTCTAATTCAAGTCCCTGGAATTCAGTTGCTGCACCACCCGCAGGATACCGCTGTTGCATGAAACTGTATAGTAAAACGACACTGACCCACTACCATGAGCGGCGGCTACAGTGTCCGCGAAAGACGGTAGCACAAGGGCTTTACCAGAGCTAGTATACCTCCACAGATGCCGATATTTCGCTGAGACGTCTTTCCAGCGCAGGTGGGAACTGCCTTTGATTTTGATCAGGTGGATATCAGTGACCGGCGATAGCCATGCGCCGTCGCAGGAATGCTATCTGCGCCGCCAGGGGTAAATCCTTGGGGCACATATCCTCGCAGCCCAGTAGCGTCATGCAGCCGAACACGCCGGATTCATCGCCCACCAGTTGGTAAAACTGTGCATCGCTGCGCTCATCCCGCGGATCCAGCCGAAAGCGGGTGATCTGGTTGAGACCCACGGCGCCGACGAAGTCCTCGCGCATCTGCGCCGTGCCGCAGGCCGCCACACAGCAGCCGCATTCGATACAGCGTTCCAGCTCATAAATCTGCTCCGCCAACTCCGGCTCCATGGGTTGCTCCACGGCATCGAGGTTAACCTTTTCCAGGCCCTGGCTGTGTACCCAGGTCTCCAGTTGTTCAGACATCCCGCGCATCCATGCACCGGTGTTTACCGACAGGTCGCCGATCAACTCGAAAGCGGGCAGGGGCGCCAGGGTGATGTGGTCGGGCAGGTCTTTGGTCAGGGTGCGACAGGCCAGTCCCGGACGGCCGTTGATGATGATGCCGCAACTGCCACAGATACCCGCCCGGCACACGAAATCAAACTGCAGGGACGGGTCCCGCTGCTCGCGGATTTCATTCAGGGCGATGAACAGGGTCATGGTATCCGCTTCCTCCAGTTCGAAGGTTTGCAGATGTGGCTCGCTGTCAGGGTCCTGGGGGTTGTGCCGCAATATCTGGATGTGCAGGGTGCGCGCCACTTGCTTTACCGGGATCTCGCTCATGGCTCGTCTCTCAGTCGTTCATTGGACTGGCGCAGATGCTCCGGCAACAAGTGTTTGAACGGCATCAGCGCTTCCTGGCGGGCGTGGCGGTCGGCCGTCGCCATACCTGCCATCGCGTTATCGATTTGCTGCTGGCGCAGGGCGGTATCCGGGTGGTCAATATAGTCTTTGGCGCCGTAACCACGCCAGCCCGGGGGAATCTCCATGCTCATTATATTCAGCGGTTCATAATCGAGGGATGGCAGGTCGGCCTCAGCGCCGGGCCAGGTGGCCAGGGTGCGTCGCATCCATTCCCGGTCATTGCGCCGGGGGTGATCCGCACGATAATGTGCGCCGCGGCTTTCGGTGCGCTGCAGGGCGCCGTAGGCCACACACTGGGCCAGCTTCAACATGCCTTGCAGTCGATAGGCGGCGACCAGTTCCGGGTTGGCACCGGGGGCATTGCTGCGCAAGCTGATATTGCGACTGCGGCGCTGCAATTCCTGCAGGATCGACACGGCTTCCTGCAGGCGGTCCCCGGTGCGGAATATCCCCACGTTGGCGGTCATGGTCTCCTGCATCAGTTTAATCAGCTCGAAAGTATTTTCCACACCACCGGCAGTGGCGATACTGCCCAGGCGCTGTTGCTCTCGCCGGCCAAACTCTTCCACCAGGGCGGTGGAAACTGAGAGTGCGCCATCGGCGGTGTCGCAAAAGTCCGCCATGGTATCGCCCACGATCATACCCGCGACCACGGTCTCAGCCACCGAGTTACCACCCAGGCGGTTGAAGCCGTGCATGTCCCAGCAGGCCGCTTCACCGGCGGCAAACAGGCCCTTCAGCTGCGGACTCTGGCCGCGGTGGTCGGTGCGTACGCCACCCATGGAGTAGTGCTGCGCAGGACGTACAGGAATCAGATCGGCTACCGGGTCCACACCCAGGAAGTACTGGCAAATTTCTTTCACTTCGCGCAGCTTGTTGTTGATATGGTCCCGGCCCAGCAGGCGTATATCCAGCCACAGGTGCTCGCCGAAGCGACTCTGCGCGCCGTGACCGGCGGCGATATGTTCCGCCATACGACGTGAAACCACATCCCTGGAGGCCAGTTCTTTTTTCTCGGGCTCGTAATCCGGCATAAAACGGTGCCCGTCGCCGTCCAGTAACAGGCCGCCGTCGCCGCGGCAGCCCTCGGTGACCAGGATGCCCGCGGGGAAAATGCCGGTGGGGTGGAACTGTATCGCCTCCATATTGCCCAGGTTGGCGATGCCGGTTTCCAGGGCGATGGCCGCGCCCATACCCTCGTTGATGATGGCATTGGTGGAGACCCGGTAAATACGACCAAAGCCACCGGTGGCGATGCAGGTGGCTTTGGCCACGTAGGCCAGGAGTTCGCCGGTGATCAGGTTGCGCACGATGGCGCCGCAGCAGCGCTCCCCGTCGTGGATCAGGGCCAGGGCCTCCATCCGTTCGTGTACCGGAATATTGGCGGCGATAGCCTGGTTGCTCATGGTGTAAAGCATGGCGTGGCCGGTGCCATCGGATACATAACAGGCGCGCCACTTCCGCGTGCCGCCGAAGTTACGGGAGGTGATCAGGCCGTGCGCTGCATCGGCTTCGGCGATGATTTTTTTCCTGCCGTCTTCAGTGATCTCGTGCTCGCCGCGCACAACCCGGTTCCAGGGTACGCCCCAGGCGGCCAGTTCACGTATGGCCTTGGGCGCGGTGTGTGCGAACATGCGCACGACCTCTTGATCGGCGCCCCAGTCACTGCCGCGCACGGTGTCGGCGAAGTGTATGTCCTCGTTATCGCCGGCGCCGCCCAGACAATTACCCAGGCTGGCCTGCATGCCGCCCTGGGCGGCGGCGGAATGGGAGCGCTTGGCCGGTACCAGGCTGAGTATGATGACATCCTGGCCGCGTCTTTTTGCGCCGATCGCCGCCCTTGTCCCGGCCAGGCCGCCGCCAATCACCAGTACATCGGTGTAGATTATCTGCATCCTATTCACTCGCCTGATGATTTGCCGCGGAGGACGGCACATACCGCTCACCGACCCGATCCGCGTGTTCCCAGCCGATTTTCATGTAGGTGACCAGGGTGACGGTGCCCAGGCACAGGAAAAAGGCGATGATGCTCCACATGGCGATCTTCAGGCGGGGCCGCACTGTTTTTGAATTGGCGGCGTTAAACGGATACCACTTCATCACCAGGCGATAGATGCCGACACCGGCATGCAGATGTACCGAGATCAGCAGTAGCGCGTAAAGAATCCAGAAGCGTCCGCTCCAGACCCGGTCCGCAGAGGCGTAAGGGCCTATATTATCCGGCTGTACGAACACCACATACAGGTGCGCCGAGGCCAGGAAAAACATGGCGAAACCGGTGATCACCTGTACATACCACAGGGTGGTATCCTCGTGGCGCAGGGCGCCTATATGCCGATGCAGTTGATGATACTGGCGGTAGCTGCCGGGAAATTTACGCAGCGCCAGTATGGCATGCAGGGCGATCAGCACAAAGATGGCGGCGACCATGGCGGACACCAGCAGCGGATAGGGCTTGCCGAAGATGGGCTCCCCCTCGAACATTTTGGACACCCAGTACATGGCGTCTTTACCCAGCAGGATACTGGATTCGAAGAACATATGTCCCCAGATAAACAGCACCAGCAACAGACCGGTCAGGCTTTGCAGTACGTCCAGGCGCGCGGGCCAGAAGTTGATCTTTTTCGACATCGGCAGTTCTTCTTACTCCGAATAACCGGCGTGGCCGGCAAACAACACCACGGCGCCACCCTGTATAAAGAGCAGACTGACCACGTGGACATAATACTAGACGATGTGGAGGCTGCGAAACCTTGTTCTGGCTCAATTGTTGGTGAGTTGGCGGTGTGCGTCTGTGACCCTGTAATGAAATTTGTTATAAACTCCAACCCTTTCAACAACCAGGCTGGGGCCGGGAATGTTTATAATTCGTACCATAAAGTGGTTGCTGATC
>Ga0164313_10001420_pt1 | contig 21170 bp, 36 predicted proteins | sample GuaBasSedimGuay4_FD_113735 | JGI IMG/M metagenome (GOLD analysis project Ga0164313, IMG submission 113735) | Subseafloor sediment microbial communities from Guaymas Basin, Gulf of California, Mexico - Guay4, Core 4569-4, 0-3 cm | ecosystem: Environmental > Aquatic > Marine > Hydrothermal vents... | reverse complement strand
GGGTGGGTTTGCTCTTCTTGCTTTAGTTGGGTGGGTGGGTTTGCTCTGGTTGGTACAGGAACTCTCGGGAGAGGGTGGGGGAGAGTTCCTGGAGTTTGTGGTGGTGTGTGGGTTTAGTATTTAGGGGATTGTATACTGTAGGTTTATAATAGAGCCATTAACCTTCTAGCATAAACCCAGGGTTTACAATGGCTACAGGTAGATATGGAGCCTTCCAAGATGCTCTAGTTGCTTATAATTCTCTAGGTAAATATCTCTGTCTTCTGAAGAAGCAAACGTTTTAGAGACATTCCCTGCATACAGTTTCCTTGCTTCTGGGTAGTCTCCTGTTGGGTGTATATAGCTTACCTTCCAAGCTCTCTTTGGTATTTTATAGTAGTCATTCACGCCTTTAACTATATAATAGGTTATCTTTGGGAGTTGGGCATAGCCTAAAACACTATTATGGGCTACTGCATGAACCAGAGTGGGGAATGTAGCATACTCCATTTGCAGGACAATTGACTTAGTTAGTTTTCTTTTAGCTGTTATTAGCTCTAGTTGCATTAGTGTTCCTTATACTATAAGTTTAAATTTTAATATTGAAAATGAATTTTATAATTGAAAAATAGGATTGAATTATAAAAGTGGAATTAATTTAGGCTATTGGGTTGTAAGTATAATAAATAAGAGTATAATACTTACTACTGGCTAATTAGCAAGTAATTAAATTTAATTAAAGAGGGTTTCACAATGACTGATAGTATAAAAGTAAAAGAAAGTAATGTAGTTACCATGTCAGATGGTACACAATGTAACTTCGGTTCGCGAGCTAACCTATTAGCTACTATGGATATTGAAAGTAAAACACTTACTTTTAAAGTGGCTACAGGTGCTGTGGTATCTTGGCCGGTAGAAGGCTTAGAAGCTTTCTCCAACTTCCAAGTTAAAGTCTATTTGTATGGTTTGCTTGAGAAGATTAAGTCTTCTATGGCTGGTGTTAAGGTAGACGGCTTAGAGAAAGCTATTAACGACCACATTGCAGATATTAAAGAAGGTAACTTTAACATTCGTTCTGCTGGTAGTTCTGTTTCTGCTATTGGTTTAACTATGGTTATGAAAGCTTATGCTTTAGCCAAAGGCCAACAGCAAGAAGAGTTCGCCCATTTTGTGAACTTAGAAGACCCAGCGGTTATTGAAGAAGTAGCTGCTCTTTGGGCCGAAAAAACTCCTTCTGAGAAGCGTTCAGATAGAGCTAACCCGTTTGTTCAATATCAACTAGCTGTGTTAGAGCAAGAAGCTAACCCAGACGCAGGTAGTGAGCTGTAAGTAAGTTTTAGAACTAGAAATAAGCCTATAGGTAAGTGGTTCCTATAGGCTTTCTTTAGTTAGTCTTCAAAATCCCCTAGAGTAAAACAAGTCTTAAACCAAACCCCTGACTCATTTCTACAAAATACCTCCCCATTGAAAGTAAAAGCATCTGCTCTAATCGTAGAAGCTAGAGTCTTTACTTGGTCTAAAGTATCCCCTGGTAAACCTATCCGAACTATCTTTTGTATTCCTTTTGTATACATAGTATTCCTCCTAAGCCTTATTCCTTTAAAGCTCTTCTTATTAGATTATTGAAGCTATCCCTAGTAAATTAACTCTCTAAGGAAAATTGGTAAGTTAACTATATACTTAGCTCTAGTTATCCCCACATATAGAAGTTCCCCTACTTGCCCTTGTTGCAGATATTCTATAGAATCCCCTTCAAAATTACTAGGCATACTAAAGAGGTCTTCTGTTAAAGTAACTTCATCCCATTCAAGACCTTTACTCTTATGGCAAGTGGTTAGGGTAAAGTCTGCCTCTTCTGGAGTAGTCACAATAGTTTCCTTCATTTCAGAAATAGCCTGATATACTCCACCGTTGTTCCTTAATCCATAAACTAACCCTATTAACTTGTTTATTTCAGGCAGTTTCTCGGCAGCTTGTATAAGCATCTCTTTCGTCTTGTATTGTTTAAGTTCTCTATCTGGATACTTTATAGGGTTTCCTGCAAGTAAACTATCTATATGGAACAGCTTAGGCCAAAGAGACTTTAAATTTGCAAGAACATATACCTTCTGGTCGGCCATACGAGCTGTCATTAAGGTAGCAAGTAACGTGGAGTTGTTTCTAACAATAGTTGCTTTAGTAGCTGTTTCTGCATTATAGTTACATGAAGCTGCTCTACCTGTTATATACTGCTTACTACCTAAGTAGCCTATAACTTTCTCAGCTATATCCGCTACTTCTTGGGTAAACCGGAAGCTCTCCGTAAGGTATAGCTCCTCGAACCCAGCCCCCAGCTTATCTAAGGCATCTACCGCACCACGCCAAGCGTAGATAGCCTGGTAACTGTCCCCAACGATAACTAGTTGCGTTCCGAATCTCTTCTGACTTAACACAATATCTAAAGTAACTTCATTAGAGTCTTGGGCTTCATCCAGATAGATGGTTTCAAAACCTAGAATAGGTTGACTTAGTTGGTAAAGCTTCAGGTATACGTCATGAGTTATCTTGGTCTTATCGTCTTCGTCTATTAGAACCTTCCAATAACTAGTTAGTACATCTAAGTCCAACTGCACTATCCCTAAGTTATCTGCTTGTTCCACTGCAAAAGTAGAAATAGTTTTATGCTTAGACTGGCAGTATCCTTTAACCAGTTCAATTGTCTCTAGTCTAAGTTTATCAGCATCTTTAGTTCCAATAGGTACTTCAATATCCTGCATATTAAACCAACCTTGCAGCTTCTTTCTATACCCAGGGGTAACTATAGCCCCGTAAGCTAAACTATGCATGGTCTTGCAAATTACAGAAGAAGGGAATTTATCTTTAGCTTCTGTAGCGATAGACTTATTAAATGCTACATATAGACTATGCTTCTGTAGTTTTTCCGCGACCATAACACAGGTAGAAGTTTTAGCGGAGCCTGCAAAGGCTTTAACAATTAGGTTGTCTCCGGCTACAGCAGAATCTACTATAGCTTGTTGTTCTTTTGTTGGTATAAGTTTCATAATAGGCCTTCCATTAGTGCGTTGTTTGCTCTTCTTAATTTCTCTACTTGCTTTTTTAGTTTACCTGTATCTTTTATAAGGAACATAAGTAGGAATAGAACCTCCCCAGTGGTTATAGTGCTTTGGTTATCTTTCTCCATTAGGCGGAATAACAACATCTCTATAGTTGGGTCTAATTCTACTACAGCTTCTGATAGTTCAAGAAATAATTGTTCCTTATTCATCATTATCCTCTATTAGTTGTTGTGTCAGTTCTATTAACATCAGGTCTACCTCTTCTGGCCTATATTCCCCGTAAGAGATAACCTTATAACCTTCTGAAGTTACTTCTATAAAGGCAGCTAAGTCTGACATTCTACCTGTTCTCCATATAGATACTTTAGGTGTAGTATAGTGGAACTGGGGACAGAAAGTATAGTCCTTGTGGTTATTAGGTAAGCATTTTCTTATGGAATCTGCTAGGTTTGTTAGTCTTTGGTATTCTTTATGTAATGCTATTAGCTTCTCTAGCTTCATGTTAATTCCCTCTGGTATGGAAGTTGGGTTAATCTTGGTGATTATGGTCTTTCCTTTAATACTTTGTCTAGGTCAGTTACTAGTTGCTTCTCAACCTTGTCCAAGAACCTCCGTATTTCAGGAATAGACTCTAGGTTAACTGTTAGGTGTTTAGTAACTTCATAATCAGAGTGGACTAGCATAACTAGATTACTCTCTGGATTAGTTACAAAATCCTTTAAAACAAGCATTAGCTGTCTTTCGTAGTAGTTGCTCATACGGCCCTCGCTAATTTAGTCTGTTTAGCTAGATTAATGTTCTTTCCTATAGACCTTCCTGTCTCGAAAGCTGAAATATCCTTACATGTAGCTGAACTTGTCGTATATCGAGCTGTTCCGAACTCTTGAGCAACTAATTGCTTCTTACAAATTACTAGGCTTGTTCCTGTAGCTAGTGTAATTTTGCCCCTTTCTTCAAGAAGGTATGTTACTTGTTCTGCTACCCCAGAAGCAAACCCTTGTCTAAAGCCGTTACCTTTAGCTCTAGTAAGTTTCATTTCTTTAGATAAGGAATACATAACTTTAACTATGTACTTCATCATATCTACGGCAATAACTGTATCTGCTTTAAACCCTTTGAAGAGTATGTTAGCTCCAGAGTAAGTAGCTTGGCAATCGTTATACTTTGCAATAGCTACACCTAGGACACTTAAAGGCTTTAGCCTAGTCTTCATACCTGATTCATAAACTTCATCACCAAAGTCAGAAGGTATAGCTTGTTCTAGGTCAAACTCCTCTACTTGGTGCTTGTCCATAAGTTGTCTAGCTCTTCTAGCTGCAATCATAGCTTCTTCAGGAGAAGATACATCTTTAGCCATAGCTAGAAGGTTTTTTATACGTTCTAATAGTTTATTGTTATTCATAATAGTTCTCCTAGTTTGCTTACTTTAATTACCCAACCAAGTTCTTTTAGTTTCTTAACAACATTTAAAGACATTGTTTGGCAGGTTGATTCGCCTTTAACTAGTGTAAAGGTAGTTGGTATATGTTGCATTAGAATATTCCCTCGTGTTTGTTGATTGTCTCTACATGCTCCCAACAAGCTAATTCAATTACTTCCTCTGGAACACAGTTTAGTATAAGTCTTGCCTGCCTATCAGACAGAACTACTGTTCCACCTATTACAAAGCAGTCTGATATATTAACCTCTTCTACTTCTATCTCTGATTCCCAAGCAGGGTCGGTCATAGTAGAAGGAACTGAGGGAGTATAGGAATAGGTTATCTCTAGTTCAAGAGCTTCTATCTCTTTAAATAGGCAAAGAACTTTATGTAAGTCTTTATCTAGTATAAGTTCACATACGTCTATATAACTATATACAGTACTCATAGCATATACCTCTTTATTTCTTTAAAATTATAAGATGTGACTATTATCTATTAAATGCCCTGCACTGTCAAACTATTTATTATTTATTTTATACTTATTATATAGGGGCAATTTAAGGCTATTTGAAAAGTAATTAATTAAATGCTTGCAATGCATCAACCATTTCTGTATTATAGCCATATCGGTTATTTAAACCCATAGAACGCGCCATCATGGTGACTCCAACAGACTAATTAAGCATCGCCTAGAGCTGGGGATTAGTCTGTTTAAACAAGCTCTAGGATACTATAACTTAATAAGTTGAGATACTCTTCGGAGTAATTAAGATTATAGTTACGAAAGACTATCTACTAGTTAGTGATTAGGGATTAGCTACTTAGATACCTTTGCTGGATAGACGTAACCAGCTTCTTTAATGAGGTATAGCTTAAAGGTAAAGCATCCGACTTTGACTCGGAGTATCTAGGTTCGATTCCTAGTATCTCTTCCATAGTTTATATTCAAATACCTAGTACATAACTAGGTATCTTAATGTTAATTAGCTGGAGTAACTTATGAATACACTATACTTAAACAACCAAGGTAGTCGTTGGGTTAATATAGATAACCAAGGTAACAAAGAAAAGATAACCTTACTAACCAAAGCAGGAAGAAAGATAGTTAGAACAGTTCAGTTTTATAGAAGCTTTGGTAACTTCGCTACTGCAAGGATTAGTTATAAAGGTAAGAGGTTAGACGTGTTTGGTGATACTGTTCTGGAGGACTAGGTTATGTTATATAAACAAATGAGTTTGCTTCCTGATGCTTCTGGAACTGATTTTATACTAAAGATAAAGAAGATGCCTGGAGCAAGGGTAGAAAGACCTTATAGTATAGTTCTAAATACAATAACCTACCCAGAGACTATACTAGACTCTGAAGCTTTCCTTCTTTTAAAAGACTGGATGGTTACAGAACATACAGAAACTATACACAATATGAACCTATCCTTAGATAGGTTACTAGGGATGTCTTTAGAGGACTAGATTATGCAGAAAGAGAATATAACAGAAATACTAGACTCATTATACAATGGGCAATTTAAGCAAGCTAAGGAATTTACTTTACGTGGGGTTAAAACTAAACCAATGAAGTTAGCTCATAGGGTAGGTCAGGTAGTTGGGGCTTTACTAGGAGCAGATGGTTTTACTGTACGGCCTGACTTAGCAGTAAGATACTTAGAACTATTCGAGGGATAATTATGTTATGTATTAGAACTAAAGGGTATTCTCCAACTATAATTTCATTAATAACTATTTAATTAATAAGGGGTATTATGAGTAAGTTTAACGTAGGTGATACTGTAACAGTTAGGGCTGTTGCGGTAAGAACTAAGGCTACAGGTAAGGGTATAACAGATACTTTCACAGCAACTATGGAGGCATGGAGTCGAGGGGAAGTATTAACAATAACCGAGACCATTAACAATTCTTGGTATAGGTTATCCATAGGGTGTAGGTGGCATAAGTCTTGGCTAACTTTAGAGAAGAAAGCAAAAGTAGTCAAATGGGGGGAAGAGGAACCTAATAAATTTATACTCTGTTGGGTATCTGACTTTAACAAGAAACCCAAAGCAACTGAAAACCCTTGTCTTCGTATGGTCAAGAGAGTAGATGGGGGCTTTAGTACAAGAGTAGGTTTCTCTTGGAAGTATGCTACACCGGTACGTAAGAAAGACCTAAAGGGTATATTATATAAAGGGAGTTTATAAATGGGCCTTAATCCAGGACAAAGAGCAGCAGTCAAGTATATATCAGGCTGGTGGAAAGGTAACAGTAGTTACTTAGTATTAGATGCTAAGGGGGGTTGTGTAGATTGCGATACAGAGTTCCTCACACCTACAGGCTGGAAACGAATAGCAGACTACGAAGAAGGGGATTTAGTTTGTGAGTGGTCGGAGAATAAGTTTACTGAGTTTGCAGCTCCTGAAGCTTTCCATAAGATACCTAGCACTACCCTAACCAAAGTACAGTCAAAAACAATTACTATGACACTCTCTAAAGAGCATAGAGTGCCTTACATTAGTGCTAGAGGGGTATTCAATGTAGCCTCTTTAGAGGACAGCCTAGGTAAAGCTAGTCTAGTTATCCCTAGAGGGTTTAAAACACCATACAATGTTGGGGGTTTAGCGTTATCTGATGCACTAATCAGGGTATTAGTTATGCAATCTGCTGATGGTACAGCTATACCTACTAAAAATTACAAGATAAGTATTAATGTAAAGAAAGAGAGGAAAAAGGTAAGAGTTATAACCTTATTGGAAGAAGCTAACATACCTTACACAATTACTAAAAGCAGTAAAGACTATATAAGAGTAAATTACTATACTCCAGAATCTATACAAACTAAAAGCTTATGTTGCTTCTATGGTGCTTCCGAAAGGCAACTAAAGGTAATGGTGGATGAGGTAGTTCTTTGGGATGGTTATACTGCTTATAGAAAGAACGTAATTACTAAAAAGTTTACCGGGACTAAGAGTAATGCTGAGGTGGTTCAGTATGCTATGTCAGCTATTTCCGGTAACTATGTATCTTGCACAAAGGACAAGCGAACTTATGTTAATGGTGACTTATATAACGTATCTGCAAGTAGTAGGGATACTTCTTTTCTACAGCTTACAGCTAATGGTAAAAATAAAGCTGTAGAAGTATCAGAGGAACAAACTGTAGATGGGTTTAAATATTGTTTTACTACCTCTACGTCTTTTTGGTTAGCTAGAAAGGATGGGTATATCTTCCCTACAGGTAATTGCGGCAAGACCTATCTAATAGACCACATCCTACCCTTACTACATAAATGTGACCCTTTACTACTAACCCCAACTAATGAAAGCCTAAATCAACTAAGGGAGAAACTATCTGACCCAGACCAATATCTACTTAAAACAGTTCATTCTGCTTTAGGTATCCGCCCAACTACTTCTAAGAAAGACCTAGCTTTTGAAGTAGGAGGAAAGTTACCTTCTTTATGGGAGAGTATAAACCTAGCCGTAGTTGATGAAGCTTCTATGATTTCAGAAGAGCTGTTAGCGGTTCTTATGGAGACTAAAGTTAAGATACTGTGGGTTGGTCATTCCAGCCAGCTACCTCCTATCATTATAAGAAGGAAGAGAACAGACCTTTGCGAATCCCCCGTATTCAAACAAGGTTGGGAAACCATTACACTGTCCCAACCTATGAGGAACACTGGAGACTTGTGGAAGTTCAATAACCAAGTAGAGGCTATGATTTACAATAGTAAGTTACAACTACCTGATACTTATAATGTAAGAAAAAGAGAACTAACAGACTTCCTAAAGTCTGATGCAGGTAAAGAGGGTTTATTGTCTGGGGAGACTAAAGTTGTTGCTTGGTCTAATGCGGGTGTGGATAAACTGAACACTTATTTACGAAGTACTCTATTTGGTAAAGAAAAAGCTAAGTCTAAGTATGTGGAGCATGATAGAATTATCTTTACTAAACCATATAACCTAGTAGAGAACTTAGATAGGTATAGAGAGTCTGGTCTGCTTGGTTTGATGAATGATAAGGGGGCTATAACCTCTTTCTACTCGAATACTAAAGCAACTGTAATTAACTGCAAAGAGGTAGTTGTTAAGTTAAATGCTGAACTAGTTATACCTTGTTATAAGTTAAAGGTCTTGTGTGAGGAAGATACTCATTTTATATATGAGATTAAAGACCCTAGGGACTTAAAGCTAGTTGCGGACTATTATGAGCATATAGCTTGGGGAAAGAAGAGTGGGGAAGCTAGGGCAAAGGTTTATAGACAAAGGCATTTTCTACTTAGTTGTTTTTCAGAGCTTAAACATTACTTTGCAGCTACTAGCCATAGGTTGCAAGGGGCAAGTATCCCTAATATTATAGTTATCTGGAATGATATACTAAAGAACCCTAACAGGATAGAACGTAGTAAGTGTGCCTATGTAAGTACTTCTAGAACTGTCGATAGTTTGCGAGTATTTAAGGGTTTTTTATAAATTAAGTGTTGCATGGCATTAATTAACCTGGTAGAATACGGCTATGGAAAATAAAATGAAAAATGTAACGATTCGGATGCCCCCGAAGCTGTTAAAGGCTTTACGTACTCAGTCCATCAAAGAGGGTAAGTCTTTAAGTGAATTAGTTAGAGATGTTCTTCTAGGTGGTTTACATGAAAGAGCGTAATGGCCTAAAAGACCATGAAATAGCTGAACTTGTTAATTTACTTACAAAGAGAATTAACAGGCTATCAATAGATAGCCTTCCTGACTGTTTACGAGGGGTTATAAGTAAAGAAGTAGTAGCTTATCTTCTAAGTATAGATAAGAAAATAGATAAAGGGCCGGAAGCTTAAATGGTATAAGCACCCACCTCATAAGTGGAAGATACTAGGTTCAAACCCTAGTCGGCCCACTAAACTAAGGAGGTTTACTTGAGTAAGTCTTTACATGAATATACTTTAGATATTAGAGGGACTTTTATTTTTGATGTCCCTAAAGGGTCTTGTGTACTTAGTACACTAGCACAAGGAGGTAAACCCACCATATGGGTAGAAGTTCCTGATACTAAAGAAACACAAAAAATAACCTTACAAGTTATCTCCACAGGGGATATTGTACCAGAAGGGTGGCATATAGGCACATGTTCTAGTTACAATGGTAAAATCATATCCCATGTTTACTTAATCTGTACAAGATAGGGGAACAATATAAATCAATTTGCGGTAGCTTCTCTAACCACTGAACAGAAGAAGGAACCCCAGGCTACTTTAGAGTACTCTCATGGGTTTACTATAGAAGAAGTTCTTTATATAAAAGAAGCTAAAGAAAAGATAAGTTTAAGAAACTTAATAGAGCAACCTGTTACTTTGGAAGAGTTCCAGAAGGTTATTGTGCCTTGGAATAGAATCCACCGAACTGAGCAGTTTATACTACATCCCCCTAAAGTTACTAAAGCTAAGACAACTAGGGCTAGAACAGCTAAACCTAAGGTTAAGAAGTTAACCAAGAAGGCTATTCAAGAAAAGCTAAATGGTATTGTCTTTAAACAAGCTACTGGGGAAACACTAACTGATGAAGAGCAGGTATTTTTTACAACACACACTAAAGGTTTAAGTTTGTTATGACAGATCTAGATGTACTATTTCCTTTATCTTTATCTAACTCTTCTCTAGGGGACTTCTGGTCTTGTGAGCTTAAAGGTTTTAGAGGGCAAATACAGAAGTTAGTTGGTGCGGGAACTAGTCCAGACCTTCTAGCTGGTAGTGCCTTTGCTTCTGCTTGCGAGATAGCTAGAAAAGCTTTCTATGAGGAAGAAATAAGCCAAGAAGAGGCTATAGAGCTTGGACAAACGTTTATACTAAAGAGTCCTGACACAGGGCACCCTATTAAAACCAATGAAAGAGTAGCTCTATCTTTTAAGAAGTATATAGAAGCCTTCCCTTTCTCTAGAGAATTTCAACCTTGCCAACTAGAAGGTGGTAGTTATGCTATTGAGTATCGGTTTGAGCTAGATACAGGGATACCTCATCCAGACCTACCTGATAGAAACATATTATTTACAGGTTTACTAGATGGGTTATATGAGCAAAGGGTACATGGGGAGGTAATTAATAGATATGTTCTTGACGAGAAGACTACAGCAAGAGTTAGTAGAGTTAGAGGCACTAAAGTAGTTGATTTAGAGAAAGAAGCAGACTTATTTAGAGCTTCAGGGCAATTAATAGGTTATGCTTTTGCAGCACAACAACTAGGAATAGATATAACAGCAGGACTTATAAGAAGAGTCCCTATGTTAACAACTCATGAACCTGCGTTTGAGCTGGAACTACCTATAACTAAGTTTATGAAAGATAGATGGGCAGAAGCTACCTTTGAAAAGATAAAGGAGTTAAAGGATAGGTATGTTTACTATAGGGATAATGTTAAAGGAGTAGAAGGGGCTTATCCACATAGCGTATTTTACCCCAGTTACTCTACTTCTTGTACAGCTTATAACAGAAAATGTCAGTTCATGGAGGGTTGCTTACATAAAAGAGGAGAAAGTATACTTGCAGCAACGCATTCACAGTTAGTTAAGGCTATGGATAAGGAAGGGAATAGGCTACTTATTCCTTTAGATGAATATAAACAGAAGTTGGGGTTGTAGATGGCAGAATATAAACAAGCAAAAATAGTCCTATATGGTTTAGGCTGTGTAGGTAAGAGTGCTTCTATAGCTACTTTATTTAAGTTGCAGGAAGTACGACCAAACCAAAGAGTAATATACTTATGTACGGAAAGAAACGCTATGGCTGGCCTAGAGTGGGGACTGAAACACTATGGTATAAAGCTAGAGAAAAATCAACTAGTTACTTGTACTATTAGGAATAAGAAGAAGAAAGCTTTTGTTAATGAGATGCGGGCGTTAGAAGCTTTTTCTAAACTAAGCTCCCAACAAAGCAAGCAAAGTGTAGCTGATAATGGAAACAAAGATAAGTACACTGACTATATTAATGTTATTAAAGGACTAATTTCTTTCACTGGGGTAGACTACATAACTAAAGAAGAGGTAAAGTTAGGGAATATTGGGGATTTTGAGTATGAAGATATTTTAGTCATAGATGGGCTAACTCCTATAATGCAATCCTTATGGGGGCTTGTTAAAGGGGATAGGGTAGGAAATGACAGAGGGGATTACCTAACAATACAGCAAGAACTACTTAAACTAACTAAAGGGCTTATAGATATAGATTGTTCTGTTATCTTACTAGCTCATGCGGATAGGAAAGAGGATGAGATAGAGAAGAAGGAACTTATAAGACTGGCTTTAGATGCAGGTACGGCTTTAGCCTCTAAATATGCTGGATGGTGGGAGAGTGTTATCTACATGTATAAAGACCCTACAGGTAAACATTACTTTACGGGTAGGAAAACTGGCGTGGAAGTCGCTGTAAGGAATTTTCCAGAACAAGATAAACTAGCTCCTGATTTTAGTCTTTACGATTTTTTTAAATAGAGGGTATTTATGAATAAAACAGATGTACTGACTTTAGTCTGGTTGGTTATACTTGTAGTAGGTATTATAGGTTGGGGTAAGAACATCTATAAATTTACTCAATGTGATTTTAAGGCACCTTACAAAGCTGAAATTATGCGAGGTATAGGTATATCAATGGCTCCAGTAGGCGCTATTATAGGCTATATTACTATAGCTGACTAACTGTTTTGGGTAGTAGCTGTGTCGGTAACACAGTCTATACTTGAAAATACTTCCTTTCTCTAACTGCTAATTTAGGACTTGAGGGTTTGTGAAGTAAACTAAACAGTATAGGTTCATAAGTAGCTATGATTATAGGTTCGACTCCTAGCTACCCTCCAAAAGTAACAACAGTAGCTACCTGTATAAAGAAGCAATTTTTTTAATTGTAATTAAACCATAAGAGATAAATATAACTATGTCAAATCAATTTGAAATGGATACAACCTCACTTTCTACAGTTAAGCCTTTACTAGATAACGGTGTTTATGCGGGGTATCTAACAGGTGCGGCTATTGAAGGTAAAGAGGGTAAACAATTCTTTAAAGTACGGGAGATTATAAAATATACAAAAGGACAAAACCCAGTAGCTACTGGTAAATACGAATTAACAGGTATGTTAATGTATAGCGTGGCTCTGACAAGTAAGAAAGCTATAGCTACATTACTTAATGATGAGCCTCGCATCTTCGGGGGTATGATGTTCTTTACCTTTACAGATAAACACGTATTAGATTTAGGGAATAACACTCAATTAGGGCAACTATTAAAAGCTTTAGATTTACAAGACACTAACTTTGGTGAAGGTGTAGATTTCGAATTTAACGAGGACATCCTAGATAATTTTGCCCCAGAAGAACTAGTAAGTAGAAGTAGGGGTACTTTTGATACAGAAGCTATTCTTTTATCAGAGGTGCCTGATATAGTAACAATGTTGAATGGTGCTGAGTATGCTAAACAGTTAGTTACTATTATCTGCCAAACCATTAATGATATGCCTGTACTAGCTAAAGTTAACAAACAAGCAGAAAGAGATAATGCCGCTGTTCAAGTTAATGTTTTAGATATGGGTTCTCGTTCTGCCCCTTTCTGCGGGATTCTTCCTTATGAAGAAGGTGCTGAAGACGACTTAGACGAAGAATAAGTTATGGTTAGTTGACTAGTTCTAACGAACAAAAACTAGGTGACTGCTAGGAATAGACTAGCTTCTTTTACTATGGATAGGTTATGATAAATAGACCAAAGTATCTCAGGCAAAAAGATGTCATGCTTATTAATGACGTACCGGTTAAGAAAGAGATAGATTTAGAAGAGAAGTTTAGTTCAGCAAGTAACCTAAACCTACTAACCACTCTTCGTAACGGACGTATAAACACATTCAACCAAACACCAGTTAAAGACTTCAAAGGTATTATATCTACAGAGATATACTGTACTTACCTGGACTACAGTTACTATGGAGAACCAGACCTAGAAGGTAATTTCGATTTTAAAACAGAATTTAGAAGAAAAGTAGACTTACAAGAGATAAGGGTTAGGGGCGAAGAAGAGAATACAGAAGCACCTATATATCTAGTAGATAAAGATGTGGAAACCTTAACAGCTAAATCGGTATGTAGACATACGTTCTATAAAATAGACCACCAGAAAGATGTCTATGTTTCCTATAGACTAAAAGAACAACTAGATTGCCTTTTCAATGAAATAAAAGAAGTACAACCTAAGCTTATAGTAATAACAGGTAAGTGGGGTTTGTTCTTCCTGACAGGGAAAGTCTCTTTAACCCAGACTATGGGGAACTATAAGGATAAAAAACCTTTAGGGGGTTTAAGCACCTATCGGTCTTCCCTTATGCAACTACCGGAAGAATATGGCCTACATGATTGTATAGTTATACCCATGTATCATACTATCACAAGTATGGCTATGCCTGATAAGATACCTATGCTAGAGCTAGATGTCCAAAAGGTAGGTAGAATGTACCACACTATTCTGGAAAAAGGTATAGGGTATTATAAGGAAGAAGAAAAGACCCTTATAGCAGGAGAATGGAAGCAAGAGATACTAGACTACCTCACACTGCTATTGGTTGAGCTAGATAAAAAACCAACCCTAGTATCTATAGATATAGAAACAATGTTCCACTCTATAATAGACTGCATTGGGTTAACCCATAGCACAAAACATGGTTTATGTATACCCTTTGCTAAGGTGGGTAATCCTAATATATGGAGCTTGGAAGATGAAGTAGAGATAATGACAAAGCTTCGGGAGGTTATGCTGCATAAGAACTGCCAGCATATAGGACAGAACTATAACTATGATACCTCTTTCTATAATAAGCTATGGTGTATGCCTATTTATGCAGAATGGGATACTATGATTCTGCACCATATGTTATATAACTACTTGCCAAAAGATTTAGCTTTTCTAGCTAGTTTATACTGCGAGAAGTATACCTACTGGAAAGGGGAATTAGATGCCACTAAAGAAACCCCTGAAGTTCGATGGGAGTACAACGTAAAAGATGTTATATATACCTTAGAAGTCTTACAAGCCTTACAAAAGATACTAGCTAACCAAGAACCAAAGCTACAAGAATTATATAGGTTCCAGCAGAACAAACTATCCCCTATACTAGACTCTATGATGTGGTCTGGTGTTAGGATAGATGTAGCTAAGAAAGAAGAGTTATATAAATTCTTCTCTAATTTGTTAGATGAAATGCTCCTAGCAGTAAACAAAGCCATAGGGGAGGACTTCAATATTAATTCTTACCTACAGAAAGGTAAGGTGTTTAAAGACCTTCTGAAGATGGAACTTGTTAAGACTAGAAAAGGAGGGGAGACTTGTGATGCTTCGGCTATGTTAGTTTACTTAGAAGAGTATCCTTTATATAAGCCGTTTCTGCAACTGCTCCTAGAGCATTCTAGTTTGAAAGTATTTACCAATAACTTTCTTGGGATGGAACTGGATGAAGATAACAGAGCTAGAACACAGTATAAGATAGCTGGAACTGCTACAGGAAGACTCGCTAGTACAAAGAACGTTTGGGGTCGTGGAGGTAATTTAATGAACATACCTTCTAAAGGAAAGCTAGATATAACCCAAGCAGTAGAACTAGCAGATACAGAAAGTGAAACCTTTGCTAATGTAGCTGTAGAAGGTGCAATCAAACTACCTAATGTGAAGAAGATATTTCTACCTGATGAAGGTATGGAGATGTGTGATGGAGATTATTCAGGAGCTGATATTATGGTAGTAGCTGCTGATAGTGAGTGTAAATGGTTAAATGATTACTTTGCTAATCCTAGAGGTTGTGGGAAGGTCTATGCTTATATAGCTAGTGAGTTTTTACAAAGAGAAATATCGCCTAAAGATAGGGAGTATAAGACTTATAAAGCTGTTTTTCATGGATGCCTTACTAAAGAGCATGAAGTTCTTACCCCAGAGGGGTGGGTAACTATAGATAGATTAACTACTTCAGATAGTCTTATGGTTTGGGACAAAAAAGATTCTAGTATGTTCTTTGAAAAACCTTATAAGATGAATACCTATAGCATACCGGAAGAAGAAAGTTTGGTACATATAGATAATAAGTTTTTACAACAAGTAACAACGAAAACCCATAAACTTCCTTACAAACCTAATACTAGGTCTAAGTATAGAGACTGCTTGGCTATGGATATAGCAGAAGGGTATAATTTACCAGTTACTGGCCTTAGGGTAGACGGATTGCCAGCTTGTCCAGTATTTATGAAATTAATAGCAGCTTTTCAAGCAGATGGACATATCTTATATACTAGAAAAGATGGGTCAATATGTACTAGATGGAGACTTACAAAACAAAGAAAGATAAATAGATTACAAGAGCTTTTAGAGGATTTAGATATATACTTTAAGAAAACTGTAGTAGAAGAACAAGATGGACAAATGGTTACTTCCTTTTTCATATATTCAGGCTTAAAGAGCTACATGAAGTATTTTGATAAGTGGCTTTTAAACTATAACTTTGAAGCTTTATCTTCTCTAGTAGAAGAATCTCTTTTTTGGGATGGTTGGGTAGTAAAAGGCAGTACTCAAGGAGGCAGGTACTCTACAAAGATAGAAAGTAATGCCAAATGGTTACAAACTATAGCCCATTTAGTAGGTAAATCTAGCACTATCCTAAAAGATAGCCAAGGTGGTTTTACTGTAGGAATTTGCTCTAGGCAAAATAGTAGAGTAAAATTAGGGAATATAAAAACTGTACTGCATAAAGGGACTGAGGTTTATTGTCCTACAACTAGTACAGGCTATTTTCTAGTGAAGGCTAAAGGGCTTATATCTATAACAGGTAATAGTAATTACGGGATGGGGGTAAATAGATTAGCTCAAATGTCAGGGCTCTCTATAACTTTAGCTAAACAACTACAAGACTATTACTTCCAACTAAATTATGAAGTTAAGCAATGGCAAGATAGAGTTATACTAGAAATTCAAACTAAAGGATACATTACTAATATCTTTGGTCGTAGAGGCTGGTATCTTAACAAGAATGACCCTATGCTGAAGAACAAGGCTTTAAGCTTCATCCCTCAGTCTACTATTGCCGACCTAGTGAATCACGCTATGGCTAAGATAGCGAAAGAGTTGCCTGAAGTAACTATATCTTTACAGGTACATGACTCTTTAGTTGTACAATACCCGAAGGAGAAAGCAGAACATTATAGAAAAGAAATAGTAAGGTGTATGGAATTAGATATACCATATGAACCTATATTAAAGATACCTGCGGATATACAGGTGAGCGCAAGAAGCTACGGAGATGTAAGGAGTTTATGAAATTACCAATGTTCTGGTGGTTCTGGACTATAGCACTAGTTATAGTATTTTTCTTAGTAGGTTTAAACTTAGGGGAGCGTATTAAAGTAACAAGAGTAAACAAAGTAATAACTGTAATAGATAATCCAAACTGTTTAATAGGTAGAATGACATGAATAACATAATCATAGGAGGTAGACTTAAATTTGATTATACAAATTGGAAAGGTAAGAAAGCTACTAGGGAAATTATAGTAGAGTGCGTAGAGTATGGCTTTACAGAGTTCCATGAGCAAAGCCAATGGTTGTTAAGGGGTTTCTGTCTGGAGAAGAATGAGACAAGAAGCTTTGCAATGAGAGATATAACTAACATTAGGAATATAAGATGAATGGTAAACAAGCTAAAGCATTAAGAAGGCTAACAGAGAGCTTAACTGTAGGTTTAAATAGTGTAGAAAGCCATAAGAAGTACAGGAAGGCCAAGAAACTCTATGTGTTAGATAAAAGAAACACACAAAGTTTAGCTACACCTATCTTAACTAAAGAACCTTCAGGGTTTTCCAAGGATAAGATTAAACAGCTAATACCTAAGCCGGTCTGGTGGAAGGAGAAATATCTAAATTTAGTAAAGAGAGGTTTTCTGGGTAAGAGAGACTTACGGTATCACCCAACTAAAGGGTATAGAAAAGATAAAGGCTTTAGCCCTAAAGAGATTAAAGAAACAGCTTTAGAGAGAATGATCGTACATAACGAACATACTGAAACAGGTTTACTATAATGGCAATACAATTTAAACTAACTGAACTAGCAGAAAGTCTAAAGAAAACCCATGATATAGATGTTACCCCTAGACGAATGTCTCTAGGTGACGTAGGTTGGGATTTATCAGCTTGCCTAACTAACCCTTTAAAGATATACCCTGGAGAGGTATATAAGGTTCCTACAGGTGTTTGTATCTGGTTAGGGGAGTCCTTACAAGAACAAACTGATGGGGATTGTGCCTATGCTGGACTATACCTACCGAGAAGCTCCGCTAAAGGTCTAGTATTAGAGAACACTGTAGGTTTACTAGATAGTAGCTACCAGAAAGAAAGCTTCTGTAAGTGGAGAAACATCAGTGACAATATAGTAATCTTAAACCCAGGAGATAGGATGGCTCAGCTAGTTGTATTTGGAGCTGATATTACTCAGTGGGAAGAGGTAGAGGAGTTCCATAAAGATACTGATAGGGGTCACGGTGATGGGAGTAGTGGCAGATGAATATACTTAGTACAGCTTTAGAAACTGCGGGTAGCTTCTTCGGAACCTGTATACTCATATTAGTTGCTGGGGTTTCTTTAGGTATAGGTCTTTCTGGATATAACCCTAAAAGGCATAAAGATGAATAAGTTAGTTGCCCTAACAAAAGCTCTAAGAGACAAAGCCGAGGCTGTAGGTAAATCTCATTCTGCGTGGTTCTTGGTCTTTGAAGTAGAAGCTTTCCTTCGTGACCCCTCAACTACTATGCTGAAGGCTACCGAGGAACAATATATTGTAATGGTAAAGAGGCGGCTATGTTAACTAATATACTAGGAACTATCTTAATAGTAACCTTAACTAGCTCTATAATAGCAGTAATGTTCAATAGGTTTTCTATAGCTTTGATAAGCTTAAGTAATGCTTTAGTAGCAGGTGCTGGTTTTTTATTAGGGCATCTATGGCAATGAAATACTTTAAACTGAAGGACAAAGACTACCATTGTGCTAGTATCTTTAATTGGTTCGCTATAGATAAAGACGGTACAGCTTGGTTATTCCAACACAAACCAACAGCTAAGATAGAGGAAGGTTACTGGACTTCTGGACATACTGATAGTAGAGATATGCAAGTATTCCAAGAACTCATAGTACCTTTCCCTTACTGGCTTAGTTCCCTTAAACAACTAACCTAAAGATGTTTGAAACCTTAAAATGTCCTAAATGTGGCAGAACTACCTTTGAAGTGTATCATAGTTTAGACTTATTAGTTTGTAGTCATTGTAAAGCAGAGTATACTATGTCGAAGGTTCAAGATGATAACTTAAAAATACAACACCAAAGAGGTTAATATGGGTAATAATTCAATGCTACAATCACTAAAGAATAAGTTTTTAAAAGAAGTTGGGGCGACTAAAGAGAATTTTAAAATTCCCCTAGGTAGTAAAGTAGAGGACAATATAACAGACTATAAGGGTATAGTGGTAAGCAGAACACAATACCTTACAAATTGTAACGTCTACGGTATTAGGTCTACAGAGTTAAAGGAAGGTAAACCAGCAGATATTGTTTACATAGACGAGCCTCAACTAACAGTTGTTAACCCAGAACCAGTTATTAAAGAAAGTAGAAGAACTGGTGGGCCGACAGAAGCACCTAAAAATACAACAGAGGTAGGTTAATGAAGAACACAATAGAAGTACTAGACCACGGCTTTGTTAAGTTAAGAAACCTATCAGGGCCAGTTAGAAGGGTTAAAGATGCTCCTAATATGTTATCAAGTAAGTTTGATACAAGAGACTTTGATGCCGATGATATAGACCCAGCTATTACAGCTAGAATCTCCTTTGATAACCTAGATGAAGTAAGATCTAAAGAGCAGGATATTAAACTAGTAGAGTATCTTATAAAGAACAGACATTGTTTCTATGAGTCGATGCAAGTTTTAACCACTTCTGGTTGGGCATATTGGAAAGACCTAAAGTCACAAACACAACTTGTAATACCTAACCCTGAAACATACAATGTCCAGTATGAAACTTTAGATATAAAGTCTTGGGAGGTTACTGAGGAAGAGTTGTCTTGCTTTACCTCCAAACAAATGGAGTATATAGTAACTAAAGAGCATAACTTATGGGTAAAAGGAAAATATGAGAAAGAGTTTACTAAACAAAAAGCTAATGAGGTTACTAATTGGGGCAGCCATGAACATAGTTCTAATTACTCCTTAGTGGATGATGCTACTAAAAGTTGTAAATTTGCACTTCTTGGGTTTTTCTTAGGTGATGGTTCCTATAGCTCACAGCATAAAGTAGCCTTTCACTTAAAGAAACAACGAAAGATAGATTACCTATGCGAATGTTTAGAAACTTTAGGTATAGATTACTCTATTAAGGCTAAAGAGTACTCTAAAACTAGTTTAATTTCCTTTGAGGCTCCTAGTTATTTCTATAACTTTAGTAAGACTACTTTTGCTAGTAAAGAAAAAGACTTTTATATAGATAAAGTGGTTGATCTTTCTGAAGGGGAAGTAGCTAGTTTATTAGAAGGTCTTATAGAAAGTGATGGGCATAGAAATAAAGCTAAAAATAGGATTGAGTTCTCTACTACGCAAAACTCCATAGGTAACTTATTTGAATTATTAAGTAGCTTATATGGCTACCAAGTACATAGAGTAGCTCACAGAGAGGGGTTACTTATGTTTCACGCTAGAGGATTCCCCCAACCTTTAGCTAGGAAAAAGCAGTATCTAGCTACTAAAAAATATACTGGAAAAGTTTATTGTGCTACTTCTTCAACAGGTTTACTTATTGTAAGAGGAAGCCCCACTAGTAATAGTTTTATTTGTGGAAACTCTACACCTATGGAAATGGTAGAGGTTTGGATGGAGATGAAGCTGCCTATCTTTGTAGCTAGACAGTTCGTCCGGCACAGAACCGCAACTATTAATGAAGTAAGTGCTAGGTATGCAATACTGCCAGATGATTGGTATATACCAGAACTAGATGTTATAGGCTGCAAAGCCACGTCAAATAAACAAGGTAGGGATATTAAAAAACTAATAGAGTGCCACCCTGAAGATATACAAATAATGAAAGACTTTAGAGATACTTTAAATACTAGGTGCCTGGAGGCTCATACTGATTATATAGACTACATTGAAAAGGGGATAGCTCCAGAAGTAGCTAGAAGCTTACTACATTTAAACCATTACACCCACTGGGTATGGAAACAAGACCTATCTAACCTAATGCACTTCCTTAGCTTGCGGCTACATGAACATGCTCAGTATGAGGCTAGAGTATATGCTCAAGCTATTTATGATCTGCTTCAGCAATACCTACCTGAAACAATGAGGTTATTTGACGAATATAAAAGACTATGATAAGATATTTACTTGAAAAAGCAGCTCCTAGATTTGTAACATTACCCACTCTAGTTGCCTTTTACTATAACCAGCCACTATCCAAGCTCGCGGTAACGAGGGTTCATCTGGTCGAGCTAGAATACCTAGGCTTAGTTAGAGGTAAAGGTAACTATTATGCCCTAACTAGAAAAGGAACTATTAGGGCATTACTAACAGTAGGACTTTACAAATTATTTAGAAGATACTATATTATGTAAACAAAGCTGACGCTAGGCAGTACCTTTGAACCTAGCACATTCTGGCGGCTATAGGGACATGTATCTATAG
>Ga0164313_10001419_pt1 | contig 21175 bp, 23 predicted proteins | sample GuaBasSedimGuay4_FD_113735 | JGI IMG/M metagenome (GOLD analysis project Ga0164313, IMG submission 113735) | Subseafloor sediment microbial communities from Guaymas Basin, Gulf of California, Mexico - Guay4, Core 4569-4, 0-3 cm | ecosystem: Environmental > Aquatic > Marine > Hydrothermal vents... | reverse complement strand
GTAAATGACAACCTTGTTTTTGCAACGGTAAAAATGATCAGAGTATCTGGAGATACTAATTCTATCACCTTTTATAATCATCAGCCGGGAAAACGGTTTATTCTTGCTCAAGTTGATGACAGCTCATTTGCAGTATTTAATTATGAACGCATCAAAGCCATTTTTAAAACTAAAAGTGATTTTGAGTAAAATATGGATGCCTTTATCACCTGAATTGTTCATTATCTTATTCTACGTATTATAAGTAGTTGGTTTTCAAATAAAATATCTCATCCTTTGTAAGTTTTTTAGCCAATTATACACTGATTGTATAATAGAAAATATGATTTTAATATGAGTGAAGAAATAGAAGAGCCTAAGGAAAAGAAAAGCCTTTTACAATATATTGGTTTAGGTAAAAAAGATAAGCCTGAAAAGCCTAAATCAAAAGTTAGAGAATGGACTGATGCCATAGTATTTGCCGTAATAGCAGCAACTATTATACGCTGGTTATTGCTTGAAGCATTTACGATTCCTACACCATCAATGGAAAAATCATTGCTCGTTGGTGATTTCCTGTTTGTTAGCAAGATGCATTATGGTGCTCGCACACCGGCCACGCCACTACAAATGCCTCTAACACACCAGAAAATTTGGGGAACTAATATTCCTTCTTACCTGGACTGGATAAATTTACCACAGTTTAGGTTACCCGGTTTTAGCGAAGTGAAGAGAAATGATATTGTGGTTTTCAATTACCCAACAGAGTTCCAATATCCTGTAGATTTAAAGACAAACTATATTAAAAGATGCGTTGGTGTTGGCGGGGATGTAATTGAGATAAAGGATATGCAGGTATATATAAATAATGAGCCTGTAGATAATCCGGAAAAAATGCAGTTCCGCTATTTTATCGAAACTCCTGAGACTATCAATCAGAGAGTTTTTGAGAAATATGACATCTCAGAAAAATATAAGGTAAATGGGGGATATATGGTATTTACGAGCCCTAACACTGCGAACGAGCTTAAATCACTGCAATTTATTAGTGATGTGAAGGTATTAGAAGCAGAACCGGATGCAGTTGAGGCAAGAATATATCCAGATGCCAGGAAGTACCCCTGGAATGTAGACTATTGGGGACCAATAACTATACCGGCAGAAGGGATGACTATTGAAGTGAATGATGAGACCATGACCAAATACGGTTCGGTAATAGAATATTACGAAGGGCATGATGTTGTTGAAGTTCTTGACGGCACTCTTAAGATAGATGGTGAATCAATCACTTCCTATACCTTTAACCAGAACTATTATTTCATGATGGGTGACAACAGACATAACTCTGAAGATTCTCGCTTCTGGGGTTTTGTGCCGGCCGACCATGTTGTTGGCAAAGCTTTGTTTATCTGGATGTCAATTGACCCCTCAAAAAGCTTCTTCAAGAAAGTTCGCTGGAGCAGGCTATTTAATGGTATAAACTAAGAAAAGGTTATTTGTCAAGCCACTGCTTGAAATCATTAACTTTCTCACGGCTCACTATGGCATCGCGCACTTTTAGATGAGTAAGCTGTAATAAAAGCCGACTATTGGTATAAGATACTATATCTTCTATTGCGTCTATTTTAACCAGGTATTTCCTGCCAATCCTAAAGAAAATCTGTGGGTCAACCATAGACTGAACCTGTTCAAGGGTGTAATCAATAACATATGATCGTGCATCTGTTGTCTTAATAAAAGTCACTTTATCCTCACTATAGAAATATAAAACCTCACTAATTGAAACTGACTTTAAATGAGCGCCAACTTTAATTACAAACCTTGATTTATAATCTGTTTGCAGCATCTTTTTAGCTTCATTAACCTGCTCCTTAACTTTTTTAGAATTAAAAACAGAATGCATCTGCGCATACTTTTGCAAGGCATCAGAAAGCTCTTTGGGCTGAACAGGCTTCAATAAATAAGCTATACTATTAACTTTGAATGCCTCAATAGCATATTGATCGAAGGCGGTTATAAAAATTACCGGGCATGCTACATCTAATATATCAAAGACCTCAAAACTGAGTCCGTCGCCTAACTGAATATCCATTATTAACAGATCAGGACATGGGTTGTTTGCCAGCCATTTAGCACTGTTTTTTACAGAATCCAGATGGGCCAAAACATTAAGACCTTCAGCCTCCAGCATTCGCTGAAGGTTTAGAGCCGCATGTTTTTCATCTTCTACGATTACTACACTATGAATTAGGCTCATTTGAATTTTAGTAAAGGTATCTTGACAATAAAATTATCACCATCATTCAGAATCTCCACAGGGACATCAGAAAACACCTTGTATCTATCTATTATATTGGAGAGACCTATTGAAGAACTATCTCCTGGCAAGGTATCCTTTAATACTATCTTGTTTTTGACATTAATTAATCCTTCTTCATCATATACCTCAACAACCAATGGGTTGTCCTTGGTGATTTCATTATGTTTAATAACATTCTCGATCAGCATTTGCAAAACCATTGGCGGTATGTGCTCACTTTTAGCTTTGTCGCTTAGCTTAATATTCACCCTAAATTTCTCCTCAAACCTGATTGATTGTAAAAAAGTATAAGACTCCAGAGTATTCAACTCCTCTTCAACAGTAACAACCTCATTCTTTGCTGATGCAAGTACTGTACGATACACTTTTGACAACTCACCAACATACTTTGCGGCAAGATCCTGATCTTGATAAATAAGAGAGTTCAGTGTATTTAAACTGTTAAACATAAAATGAGGATTAATCTGGCTTTTAAGGACATCGAACTTTGAAGATAATACCTCACTACGCATTTTCTCTTCCCTTAACGAAAGGTCACGCCATGAATATAAAAATTCTTTTGATAGCATAAAGAGTAGTACTATCAAGGTAGCCCCAATAGTTATCCAGATATTAGTCCAACCACCGCCAATACTAATGTTGAAGACTTTTTCGAATACTACGGCGAGAGATACTATAGCCACAACTGAAAATACAATAGATCCTCCTATACCCAGAGCAAATCTTTTTGCCGGATTTTCAAGCCATGAAACATATTTATCGATAGAATGTGAAATGTATTCATTACCATACCACATTACCAGCCATATGGTAAGCATAATAACCTCCATTCTCCATAGATAATCCCACTTGTTGAAACATTCAGGGCAAATAACAAACCCCATTAGACTGGCTAAGACCAGGATCATTATAAGCTCTCTAAATCTTCTTTTGAGTTTCATATGTTATCTATCTAAGCTGACTAAATTAAGCATTATCCCTCACAGTTCTTTACCATAGACTGTGCTTGCGGCTTGCCCCATGAAGGCAATATAGAGTCTGAGTCACTGTTTTCTTGATCAAACAATTCTACAGCCTTCTTAAACTGGTTACATATTGGTGCTGTATCAGAGCCGAAAAACTGGGCTGTTCCATATTGCATCTGAGCCATCATTAATATTACTCTCGGGTTCTGGTCATCCAGCTGACTGGCTTGTTGCAGATATCCCACAGACTTCGTTGCATACTCCTGCCCTCTTACCGAAGGATCAACATTTATGCGCATCATACTTGAAAATCCTCTCAGGGCAAGGATTTCAACCATATTAGCCTCTAATTTTTCGGATTTGCCAATATTTATATCAGCTATATTAAGGTACTCATCCCATTTTGCTACGTCTGCTTCTTTAGTAGTCATTAAAATATAGCAGTACGCCGAATAGTAATATGGTAACCATTGGTTTTTTTCGGCTGCTCCGATACGATCAAATTTGTTTGCAATAGACACCAAATCCGTTAGACTCTTAATATTGTTCATGTCATCAAGAGCACTCTTCATTGCTGACTCATAGCCTCCCGGCCTGAATGAAAACAGGAATACACTAGCTGAGATTAGAGTAGTTATTAGTAAATTTTTCATAGCTTTTTTCTTTGTGTTGTTGATAAGTAATTATTAGTCCAGACTTATAACAAGTTTGGTATTTTCATTTGCCAGAGTAAACTTGGCATCACTATAATTTGGTGGGCCAAACATGCTTCTTCCCTCCAGAGAAACACCATATGGCTCATTTGGAATGCCAATGAAATTTTTATCGAGTTCGCCATTTTTATTCACATCATGGTATATGCTAATTGTATATTCTCCATTTGGCACAGCTTCAAACTCAAACTCCAACTCTCCTCCATTCGCATCTTTTATTTTGCTCATATAAGGCTTATTAAGAAAATCTTTTTCTGAATTGAATAGTGCTACATTTACTGTCCCTTCAGAAGAATTAATCTTATCTACTTTAACAACAATTTTGTTGTTTCCCTGGGCATTACTCTGTCCGTATACTCCCAGCATACAGACAATCATTAGAATTAACTTTTTCATTTTTATTTGATTTAAATTGATAATAAATTTTATAAAGATTTAAGTTGATTTAAAGTGGAATCCTTACTGAAGGTGATAAATACGCCAACGAAAAGAAACCTTGGTGCCGGTAGTGTATTTGGTAAGCCAACATATGTACCCTGACTATCTGGGCTGTTGCTGTATGTATAACCAAATACATTTTCTCTACCCAGCACATTGGTAACACTAGCATAGACGATAATACTTTGTGTAGCCAGATAGCTAATACTTAGGCTCAAATCGAGGTAAACCGGAGTCATTGAAGCGTTATATTTTGCACTATTTGGGTTATTATAAGTTCGTGGTGAAGCGAAAGAGAATGTGCCACTAAACTGTGTTTTCAAATTGGATACAAAGTGCTTGTAAACAACCGACAAATTGTGTTTTGAAGCGAATGTCGGGACGCTTTTGGTTGGAAAGTCCCTGTAATCACGTTTTGTATCAAGAAATGAATAGGATATCCAATAATCAGCGTTTCGTATTGTCTTATTGTCTCTCCAGAAAATATCAATTCCTCTGGCATAACCTTCCCCGCCATTAGAATATCCTGCAGGATTAAAAGCATCGGTTGGATTGAACTTTACCAGATCTTTATAGCTCTTAATATACCCTTCTATCCTGAAGCTTTGCTTTGAGGTTACCCGCTGATAATTGAGGATGAGATGATCAGCCCTCTCAAAGCCCAGGTTATTATTGATTCTTAGAAAATTATCTACAGGAGCCTGTTGAAAGCTACCGGCGGCCAAGGCTACCTGCGAGTATTCTCCCGTTTTGTAAGCTAAGGATATTCTTGGTGCAGCATAAAACTTATTTGTCAAGGCTGCATATTCTACCCTGCCACCTATTCTTGCTAATAAATTATTTGAGAAATAAATATCACCTTCTGCAAACCCGGAGAAAAGTGGGTTCTGGAATGAAACAATATCTTGAAACCCGTCACTTTCTCGCACATAATCTCTTTTGCTCTCGGAATAGAGAACCTCTGCTCCTGTGTTTAATGATATCCAGCTAGTAACATCACCTGAAAACGTTGATTTAATATGTAAACCTCTAGTATTTTCTGTAATCGCCTCATTTTCCAGGAGAATCTCATTTGAATTATCGGTATAGGATAGGCCGGCTCGGTAAGTCCAGGACTCTTTTAAGGTATTTTTAATGGATGTGTTCACGTATATATAGTTATTCTTAATATCAACCAGGTTCTTCTCAGACGAATCAATAATATCATGCTGGTAGAGGCTAAATCGATTTGTAGAAAGAAGTCCATAAGCTTTCACCATGCCGGAGGTGCCCACTATATGGCGAGCAGCCATGCTTGCCTGAGCACTCTCGGGCTCCCTTAACCAATCAGTTGACTGATTGATAATATTGAAATAAGGCTTAAGATTATAATATGCTCCTTGTGCAGCTATGGAAGATTTAGCCCATGACTGGGTATGACTTAATTCTAAACCTACCGTCATCAAACTAAGATCTGTACGCGTTTGTGAAGACTTTTCTTTGGTGTTTAAGATTAGAGCAGATGAAAGAGCTTGTCCATATTCCGCAGAGTAGCCACCTGTGCTAAAGCTTGTTCCACTAAACATGAAAGGTGAAAAACGGCCACGTGTAGGTGTATTGGGTATAGAAGTAGAATAGGGCTCCAACACTTGCATGCCATCTATAAATGTTTTGGTCTCGTAGCCATCGCCTCCACGAACAAACAATCTTCCTTCTTCTGCCACTGTTTGGGTACCGGGGAGCGTATTTAAAGCACCGGCAATATCAGCAGTAGCCCCTGCTGTAGTCACAATGTCTAAAGGTTTGAGCACTTCACTTTTTGTTCCTGTGCCACCTTGAAAAGAACCAGCAGATATTACCACCGCTTCCATTTTGTTAATAGCCTCTTTAAGAATGATTTCTATAGATTGCGGACTGCCATCGAGTAAGAGAGTAACACTCTGATCTTCGTAGCCTATATAACTAACTAATAAAATAGCCTCTCCTTCCTCTTCCGTCATAAAGGAAAAGAAACCATTAACATCTGTACTGGCTCCATCGTAGGTGTCTTTTAGAAACACATTTGCCCCAATGAGCACCTCACCTGCCTGATCTTGTGCTGTACCTGAAAGTTTCGTTTGTGCCAATAGAGAACTACTGAGCACTAAAATGATTGCGATTAATTGTATTGTCTTTATCATAACAATACAAAGAATTAACTCTTGCCCTATTTATAAAAAAAAGAGATACTGAACTGTTGAATTATCAGGATGAATTGTAAAATTCTAACTTGAATGTCGAATATGACTAACTTAGTGACACATAAACCTGTTTGAAATTAAGAGTACTGCCATGAAGAACAAGAGTATAAACCTGATCTTATTTTTGGTGGTGCTTAATTTTACAGATGTATTAGCCCAGCATCATGAGCAAGTGTATTTTCCGGAAACCGATTCCCTAACACTTGAAAAGCTTGAAGAATGGCAAGACATGAAGTTTGGACTATTAATGCATTGGGGGCCATATTCTCAGTGGGGAATTGTTGAATCATGGTCAATTTGTCCTGAAGATTACGGTTGGTGCAAACGAGAAAGAGGCAGTAATCCTGCTGATTATAATACTTATGTAAAGGAGTATGAAAATTTACAGACGACTTTCAATCCTACAAAATTCGACCCCGACAAATGGGCTAAAGCTGCTAAAAATGCCGGCATGAAATACCTGGTCTTTACCACCAAACATCACGATGGATTTTGCATGTTTGATTCAAAGTATACAGACTATAAAATCACCGATAAAAAAACGCCTTTTAGCACCAACAAGAAAGCAAATATTACCAAAGAACTTTTTTCTGCTTTTAGAAAGGAAGGCCTATGGACCGGAGCTTACTTCTCAAAACCGGACTGGCATTCTAATGACTATTGGTGGTCCTATTTCCCACCTAAGGACCGGAATGTAAATTATGATCCTGCTATTTACCCTGAAAAATGGCAAAGCTTCGTTGACTACACACATAATCAGGTTTTAGAATTATTAACAGATTATGGCAAGGTAGACATCCTGTGGTTTGATGGCGGCTGGGTAGCTAAGGAATCGGAGGAAAGTTTACGAAAATTTTACGCCAGCAAAGTTGGTGAAACAAGTACCGGCTTTTTAAAGAGTACTAATGTAAGTCAGGATATTAAAATGGATGAGCTGGTAAAGAAAGCCAGAGAGAAACAGCCGGGCATCATTGTAGTAGACAGAGCCGTGGAAGGAAAGAACCAGAATTATCTTACCCCGGAGAACCGGGTTCCTGAAGAAACCCTACCCTACCCCTGGGAGTCTTGCATTATTGCCGGTGGTGGCTGGTCGTATACTCCTGATGCTAAATACATGAGTGGCCAGACAGCCGTGCATATGTTGGTTGACATTGTCTGTAAAGGAGGTAACCTACTCTTTAATATTGGCCCCGGCCCTGATGGTACCTGGCATGAAGATGCATACACATTATTGGCTGAAATAGGCTCCTGGATAGCGGTAAATGGTGAAGCTATTTATGAAACCAGAGCGATTGCCCCCTACAAAGAGTCTAAAATATGCTACACTAATAAGAAAAACACCAATACCGTCTATGCAATCTATATGGCCGATGAAAATGAAGTAACAATGCCCTCAATTATTGAAATAGATTCATTTGTGCCTGACGAGAACAATAACATTACTCTTCTTGGTAGTGATATGCAACTTAGATGGGAAAGGATAGGCACAGGAATACAAATTAAGATCCCGAAAAAATTACAGAACAATCCCCCAAGCAAATTTGCCTGGAGTTTTAAAATTGAAAATATTAAAAATTAATTCAACGTCATAATGAGACTATTGCTTATTCTATTATTCGCTTCAACATCGTTAGTCGCTCAACCTACGAATGAATCTGATTCAATTAGATTTCAACAGAAAATGGCATGGTTTAAAGATGCTAAGCTTGGTATTTTTATTCATTGGGGTCTTTATGCTGTAAATGGCATTAGTGAATCCTGGTCATTTTTTAATGGTGAAATTTCACATGAAGATTATTTAAAACAAACCGATGGCTTTACTGCGCAGAACTATAATCCTGCATATTGGGCCAAACTAATTAAAGAAAGTGGTGCCAAATACTCGGTAATAACCTCAAAACATCATGATGGATTTGCCCTTTGGGATACCAAGTATGGAAATCTTAATGCATTAAAGGGGTCTGCTGCCAAACGAGATGTTCTATCGCCATTTATTACTGCCCTCAGGGAAAATGATCTCAAAGTTGGTCTCTATTATTCTCTTCCGGATTGGTCGTATAAAGATTACACCCATTTCACGAGAGAAGTTAACCGATATAAAATTGAAGATGAGCCTGTTCGTTGGCAAAAATTTAAAGATTATAGCCAGGGGCAGCTAAAAGAATTAAGAGATAAATATAACCCCGACCTTTGGTGGTTCGACGGCGACTGGGAGCACAACGCCGAAGAATGGGAAGTTGAAAAGATGAAGTCCTTTCTGTCAAAATACAACAAAATGGTGATTTTTAATTCCAGGCTACGAGGAAAGGGTGATTACGAAACTCCAGAAATCGGTGTGCCGGTTCAAAGACCCGAGGCCGCGTATTGGGAGCTTTGCGTAACCATGAATGACTCCTGGGGTTATTTCCCGACAGATACACATTATAAAACCCCGCAACAGGTTATAGACATATTTGTTGATTGTATAAGTAAAGGAGGTAACCTTCTTCTGGATATAGGGCCAAAAGCTGATGGCACGATACCTGCAGAACAGGAGAACATCTTAAAAGAGCTTGGTAAATGGACCAGCAAACACAGTGAAGCTATTTACCCTACTCAAGGTGGTATCCCCTATGATTTCTATTATGGTCCAACTACCTTGTCAAAAGATAGTACTGTTTTATTCGTTTTTGTCCGGGACAACCCAAAGGATGGCAATATTATTTTGAAGGGTATTTCAAACAAAATAAATAGGGTATATGTGGTTGGCGGTGATAAGGAAGAATTACAGCCCGAGGTGTTTTGTAAAGTCTCATGGAATACCTACCCCGGTATTACTTATATAGATATTCCAAAGGACTTCATCGACAAGTACTATACAGTGTTGGCGGTTGAATTAGAAGGCAGAATAGAACTTTATGGTGAAAAATCTAGTGCAATTGAGAGTAATTAATCCTTAATGATTGTCATGCAAAATAGTAATGATCAAAATTCAGCAAAGCATAATAGAGACTACGAATGGGGAATTTATAAGGATAAAGTACCATACCTTATCAAAGAGAAGGGTGAGCCATCCATAATTATCTTTGAGCCTTCCCGTGAGCTGGTTAAGAATGTTACCAACAGAGTGGAGGAAACCATTAAAACATATAATATGATCCTACCTCCTGGTTGCTCATTATGCGTGCTGGGATATGATCCCAATTTGCCATCTGAATATACACCCGAAGAAATTGCTGAAATTAATGCTGAGTTTCTAAGAGAAAAATACAGGCCCGGAATTATTATCGGTATCTCATATGGCGGGTTCATTTCAATACCCTTTGCCGCTTTATATCCTGAGCTAGTACAGAAGATGGTACTAATGGTTTCTGCCTACGCAGCTTCTCCCGAAGGAATTGTTTTAATGAAAGAGTTTACACAATTGATCGAGGGTGAAAATCATTACCAGGTAGTTAAAAAGTTTAATTCTTTAATCTTCAATCCATTTTTGCGGATACTCTCCAGCGTAATAACCATGACTAAAAGGAAATCATTTACCAGGGAAGTTAACCCCTCTTCAACATTTATTAATGCCTACAATCAAATTATTAAAACCAATGGCGAAATAAAGAAATACCTGCCAATGATCAAGGCGCCAACACTTGTTATTGGCGGTGATAGTGACCAGTTTTTTTCTGAAGAGCTATTTTTAGAAACTGCCGGGTTAATTCCAAATGGCAGAGCAGAGATATATGAAAATCAAGGTCATTATGTAATTATTGAGAAAATGAAGCCTGTAAAGAAGGTGTTATTTGATTTTTTAGAAATCAAAAACAAGAATTAACAAGCAAACCTCATTACGGATGGGCCGACACCCACTCCTCCCCATCGGCAAAAATCTCTTTTTTCCATATAGGCACAGTCTCCTTAAGGGTATCGATAGCAAATTGACATGCCTCAAACCCTTGCTGGCGGTGTGGTGTAGAGACGGCAATAACAACAGGTACATCGCCAATGTCAAGCATTCCTGTCCGGTGATAGATTGCCATCTCATTAATCGGCCAGCGATTTTTAGCTTCAGTAATAATCTTATCAATTTCTTTAACAGCCATAGACTCATAAGATTCAAATTCGAGACCTACAACTTCCTTGTTTTTGGTGCTATTTCTAACTGTACCAATAAAAACATTTACTGCCCCGGAACTGTCGGTTTTAACCAGGTTGATAACCTTTTCGGTATCTATAGGTAGGTTAGTTATGTGTACTAATAGGCTCATCTGCTAACCGCCGCTTACAGGTGGGATAATGGCAACCTCATCAGCATCACTTATTGCTGTTTCCGCCAGAGCATATTCATCATTTACTGCAACCAGCAGAGATGTCAACTTTACAAATTCAGGGTATTCGGATTTTAAGTACACCAGTAAATCATCAACTGTAGAAATCTGATAAGCAATTTTGAGTGTGCTTGTACCTACTATGTCCTTCGCTATACCAAAAAGTTTTACACTAATCATTATTCAATATTTTCTTCCTTTCCACTCTATGGGCCCTGGTATAAAATAATATATCAAAGACACCAATGAAAAGATGGCCGTATAGAACTCAAAAATAAGGCTACCAAAAATATTTACCTTATCATTCAGTTTATTTACTACCATACTAACAAAAATATACCTTAAAGAGAATTTCAAACCTAATACTCCCAGTGCATAAATAGGGTTTATGAGGAGAAGTAGAAGGATGATTGCAAAAAATGATGCCTGCATAGCCAATAATGTTACCATAATAGCAGGAAGTTCAAAAGCTCCTCTCATCCATCTCTTTCTTTGCTTTAAAAGTTCGTAAAGTGACTTTTCAGGCTTAGATTCATTTAAAACTCCTGGGTTAAAGAGGTTAACCGTTCCATGATGCTCCTTGATATGGTTAAAAAGCTCTAGATCTTCTGTCACTGAAAAAGGTAACGCTTCATAACCGCCAACTTCTTCGTAAGCACTTTTTCTGAGCAACATATTATTGCCCATTGTGGTAACGGGAATATCCAGATCAGAAACTACCTTTAGCATTCCGGTTGCGAACAACCAGTCTATTTGCTGCATATACGCCAGAATATTAGAGCCTACAACTACCGAAGTGCCGGTAACCAATGCCACATCTTTTTTCATACCAAGTAACATAGATTTTATCCATGGCCGAGGAACCCTTATATCAGCATCGGTAATAAACAAATATTCTCCTTTTGCCTTCCTCGCCAACTGTGCTAGAACGTTGGCTTTACCATTGCCTTCGATAGTATGCTTATAAATATTATAGCTCTTTACTTGAGGGTAGCGTATTGAAAAAGCATCTGCAATCTCTCCAGTTTGATCCTCACTCCTATCATTCCCTATAAGTATTTCAAATTTATCCTCGGGATAATCAATTGTTAATACTGACTCTAAGCAATCGGCCAGGCTCTCCTGTTCATTTCTCGCAGCTATCAAAATTGAGACGAATGGGGTGTCAGTAATACCATCACTGGCATTTTTATAGTTAATTTGCCAGAGAACAATAAGGGCTAAATCAATTAGTAAAACAAGGCCGGCAATAATTAATAGGGCTAGAATCATCTTAAAGTGCCTTAAAAGTGAAATCCAAAGCAGCAAAATGCTCTAAATAGCGAGGTAAGACATATTTAAGCTTTTCTATCGTCTTAGCAGAATCATGAAATACAATTATTGAACCTGTTGATGTTGCATCAATACTTCTTGTTAAACACTTTTCTGCAGATAAAGAATTATTGAAATCACCGGACAGCACGTCCCACATAACTACTTTATAGTTTTTTTTAATGTCTCTATATTGCGACCACTTTAACCTTCCATGAGGTGGTCTAAATAACTGAGAAGAGCTTGCCCCAATTAATTCTTCTGCTTTACCAACATTGTCACTGTATACTTGACTTCCGGTTTGCCACCCATTCAGGTGGTTAAATGTATGATTAGCCACTGTATGCTTATGCTCAACAACAGTAGTAAATAGTTCGTTATGTTTTTTGATATTATCTCCCACCATAAAGAACGTCGCCTTGGCATTATATTTCTCTAGTTGCTCAAGCACCCAGGGTGTAGCCTCCGGAACAGGGCCGTCATCAAATGTTAGATATATCTCTTTTGCATCAGTCTCAATATTCCATAATATGTTCGGGAAAAGTCCCCCTAGCCACGTTGGTGTCTTATGCAAATACATGATAATTACCTTGCTTCTACTTTACAGGAAAGTATAGTGATATCATCTTTATAGGAAACACTGCCTCTAAATTGATCAATTTCATCAAGCAACAACTGATGAATTTTAGTAAGGTTTTTCTTATGGTTATCTTGAAAAAATTCAGCAATTCTGTCACTGCCTATTTCAATACCTTCTTCATTTTCTGTTTCTGTAAGGCCATCTGTATAACAGAAAAGTGTAAAACCATCTAAATCAGGGATAAATCCTTCTGATATAAAAGGTAATGGATCAAAAACTCCTAAAATTGTAGACCCGGTTGTTAGTTCTTCCATTTTGCCATCAGCATTAAACAGGAAAGGAGGGTTGTGCCCTGCATTTACGTAAACCATAGTATTTAATTCATGATCGTAAATAGCGGCAAAGAAGGTAATGAAGCTCTCACCCTTAGCACTTTCATGAATCTGATAGTTCAATGCTTCAACTATTTCTGTTAGATTAGATGTATGTCGCAGCATAGTATGCAATGAGGCCTGAAAATTGGACATCATTAATGCTGCAGGAATTCCTTTTCCTGAAACATCAGCAATACATAATAGAAACTGATTTTTATTGATTGGAATATAATCATAATAATCTCCACCAACGGTATGATGGGGAAGATAGCTTGCCTCAACTTTGAGTCTAACCCCATCAGGTAAATTGTCTGGGAAAAGGAAATTTTGAACATTTTTTGCGATTTCAAGCTCTTTACGAATAGCCTCTTCTTCCAGCTGTCTTCTGGCCATTCGTTTATTCTCAATAGCAACAATTATTAAATTGCTAATCGCCTGTAAAAAAGTAATATTTAACGAATCACTGTTGGTATCGCTACCGGTGGCCAAAACAATAGCTAAGTTTTGTGTTTTATGAAGAATGGGAATGGCAATTTTAAACTGATCGAACGGTGATTCGATGTCATTTAAGACTGTGGTTTCCTGCAAGCCTGTTATCTCTACTGGCAGTGTGCCATTAACCTTTAGGTCTACGGTAATGCCATACGATACTTTTGCCTGCCAATCATTCTCAAACACGTAGAGGGCATATTTGTCAATATTTAAATTCGCCCTGATGGTGAAATCATAAATCTTATAAAGGGCCTCTTCCGGCAAATTATTATTTATAGCCTCCGTTATCTCGAGCAGGGAATTCAATTCCATTTGCTTGAGATGATACTGCTTCTTATAATCTTTCTTCTCCGCCATAAATATTAAATAACTAACGCATATTATGCGCCAATAGTCCTTGCTTTGAGGCAAGATAATGATAATTCACAAAATTTGTCTTAAACTCCTCCTCAGCAACTTCAATTTCGTTTTCAGGTCCTGCAAAACATTTCACCCATCCCTTATTAATAAACATCCATAAAACTGATGTTATAACAGATTCGTCTACTTCACTCAATTCCTTAATATCCTCGTAGGAAGTAACAAAATACAGTTGGTCCATTATGTCATATTCGGCCTCACTCATCTTGTCTTTCTATCTTTCCACATATAGGTTCCTATAAGGCTAGCTAATGCCACAAAAGTTACATAAGCAGGATAAATAATGGCTAAAATAACAAACTCATGCAGTAGAATCTTCGAATTAAAGAACTTTTGCACCTCCTTTAAAAACAAATATTCAAAGACAAATTTAACGACAAATAAGTTAGCTGCCAGCAACAGACTTATTGTATTAAAAAATACCAATAATGGCAATGATAGAACTGCCAGGTTAACTAAAAACACAAAAACTGCCAATAAAATGGTAGGCATGTCATGATAAAATTGCCATTTCCCTGCCCAACGCTTACGCTGGTTAAAAAATAAGCTTATCGCACTCGCTGATTCAGTGTCAATTATTGCTTTTTGGTCTCTACAAAACACAACACCATTATTATGAATACGGCCTATTTCATGTAGTAAAAAAATGTCGTCACCCGAACTAGTATTCTGCCCTACCTGAAGATTTATTTTTTCCAGGGAATCTTTGCGGTAAGCCAGATTCGCCGCATTAGCCATGGTAGGCCACCCTAATGTAAGTGTAGCAGCTCCGGCACTAATCAATGATGAAAATTCAATACTCTGAATCCGTTGCCAAAAGCTATCCTGCACAGGCATTCTTACCGGACCTGAAACAAGCTGTACATCCGCATTACCAAAGCACGACATCATACTTGCTACCCAACCGGTATCTGCACGGCAATCTCCATCCGCAGTAAGCATAATTTCATTTTCAGAAAGAGCTACAGCCTTATTAACTGCTGCCTTCTTTCCATCTTCCTCCTTAAGATTATCTAAGATAATAGTGAAAGCTGACTCATTGGAAAACTCCTGTATTCTTCTAACAGTAGAATCCGTAGAATGATCATCAACAATAATAACTTCCAACAAGTGAAGCGGGTATGTTTGCTGACTAATATCTGCTAGAAGATTAACAATATTTTCCTCTTCATTTCTTACTGCAATAATTATAGATACAGCCGGCGGCTCTTCCGATAATTCCCGGCAAGGCTGTGATTTTTCCCAACCCAGCCAAAATGCAATTATTAGCAGGACATAGGCGATAATAATAACTGACATTATGATAGCAATCATTCTTATTTATTTCAATTGGATACCGGCTTTAATATCCTTAAACATCGTTAAGCCAATAATTGATGGTATGGCCAGATTAATAAACCACAAAATTACTACTGCCATAAGTACCCCAGAGGCCGGCTGACTAAATATCTCCATAAAAAACACCACTGCTAGTGCTCTGATTCCGAGTCTTTCTATATTGGAAATTTTAGGCATAAATGTTCTGGCTGCGAAAACCCATGTTGCACAACCAAATATCAGAGAAATATCAATCTCAGGAGCGAAAATGCTTGATAATAGCATAAATTGTACTAAAAAGACAAGGTATCTGGTTAATGAGAAGCTAAAAACTATTGCCCAGGATTTTAAGGGGTACTGTTTTAAGGGTTGTAGGAAATTGACAATTTTCGATCGCCAGAATAGTAATGACAGACCGGCAATCAAAACTAATCCAATTAATGAAAAGCTGTAAATAGGTTGCCAGTGGAATAAGGTAGCGGCTTTAGTCCAGACCATCCAAAACCCATATAAACCAAATAAGAAGGTGACTACTGATTGCATTACCTGGCCAACCAAAATTCCCGGGATCACTTTTAGTCTGCTTTTTTGCTCCGGCAAGGTAATCACCCTACCTGATATCGAGCCTGTACCGGCAGGCATTACGTTATCCAGGGTTAAGCCTAGTACCACTCCTTTTAATGACTGCTTTAAATTCAAATGGTGATCTGCAGCAATTACCTGCCATTTTAGTCCTTCTAACAACCAATTAATTGGCAAAAGAATAAGAGTTAATAGTAATAAACTCCACTCAAAAGCCTGCCAGGTAACATTTAGTGCACTCAGCCCCAATAATATTTTTTGGTTGGCCACAAGTGACTGCCATAAATAGTAGGCTATGGCCACAAATAATACCATACGAAAAACAAAAAATAGCTTATGGTTGAACAAACTACTTTTGGGAAGTGCGATATACCTGTTAAATTGCATTGGTGGTTAAAATAGAAAAAAATCAGCAAAAAGAAAGCATAATTCTGGGATTAGACCCCGGAACTAATGTAATGGGCTACGGTCTCATCAGAATTAAGGGTAGTAAAATTGAATTACTGCAATATGGAGTCATCCACTTAAAAAAATATGCGGGCTACGAACTTAAATTAAAGAAGATATTTGAGCGTGTATTGGGTATAGTTGACGAGTTTAATCCTGATGAAGTAGCCTTAGAAGCGCCTTTTTTTGGTAAAAATGTGCAGTCGATGCTAAAGCTGGGAAGAGCCCAGGGTGTAGCCATGGCAGCAGCACTGTATCGTGAAGTGCCAATAACTGAATATGCCCCCAAAAAAGTTAAGCAATCTGTAACAGGAAATGGTAATGCCTCGAAAGAACAAGTAGCAAAAATGCTTATGCAGTTACTTAATATTAAAGAAGCTCCGAAACTACTCGACGCCACCGATGCCCTGGGAGTAGCCCTTTGTCACTATTATCAGGGTGGTAACAGCCAGAATAAGACTAAAAGCTGGCAGGCATTTATATCAGAGAATCCGGGTAGAGTTAAATAAACTAAAAGTTTATAAGCTCTTTTATTTGCTTTTGTATTTGGTCAAGGTAGGGTTCGTTGATCAGCTTACCATCCTCGATTGCAGTGGATATCCTTGTGAGCCTTGGCTTGCGTGCCAGAACGTGGGTGCCACAATAGTTTAAGATATCAGTAAAGTGGCTCATTGCATGACTGCTTCCCAGCATACCTGCTGAAACACCAATTAAAGCTGCTTTTTTCCCGGTAAAGGTGTCCGGAAAATCAAGGCCATCAATAAAAGCCTTTAATACCCCGGGGAACGATCCATTATATTCAGGCACAATAAAAACGAACTTCTGTGCTAGCTTCATCTTTTCACGCAAGGCATTAAATGATTCATTCTTGCCGGCATTACCATATAATGCTGTCGCTGTAAAGTCCTTTGGAAGATCCCTTAAATCTATTATTTCTGCTTCCTGTCCTTGTTTATTAGCTTGCTCAACATATGCTTCTGCAACCATTGGCGACAAGGCCTCACTTCTGTTCGTTCCCGAGATTATTAATATTTTATTCAATTTATTTTTTTCTTGATTGAACTCTTTGATGATTAGAGGGGTTACAAAGAAACAAAATTTAAAGACAAACTTTTTTAATTAAACAAGACAAAAACATGTTAAAATTTGCAAAAATTATTGCACTAGGATTATTTATGTCATTCACCACTTATAACGCCCAGGCTCCTGAGTGGAATATTGACAATAACCATACTTCTATAAGCTTTGAGGTAAATCACTTTTTTACCCCTGTTACCGGATCATTTAAAGATTTTGAAGGTAACCTAAGCTTTGATGCTGAAAATTTGGAGGGTAGCTCTGCTAGCTTCACTGTTCAAATAGCGAGTGTGGAGACTGACAGTGACAAAAGAAATGGCCATTTACAATCAGCAGATTTCTTCGACGCCAAGAAATTTCCAGAAATGAAGTTTACCTCATCTTCTTTTAGTCAAGACGGTGATAATTATGTACTTAATGGTAAGCTTACTATCAGGGACGTTACAAAAGAAGTAAAAATACCAGTAAAGCTATTGGGATTGGGCGATCACCCGATGAAGAAAGGAAAACTTATAACTGCTATGAGAGCCGAATTTTCATTAAACAGAAATGATTATGGGGTTGGAACCGGCAGTTGGGCTGCAACGGCCGTTGTTGGAGATGAGGTTAAGGTAAGTGTTCTTTTAGAAGCAAACAGAAATAAATAATAGCTAATCAGTTTAAGTTATAGGCAGGCTTTTATAGTCTGCCTATTTTTATGCTCAAAAGTCAGTATAAAAAAAGCCACCTGCCCTAACCGCAGATGGCTTAAAGAACCAGGGCTTACTCCCAATTCAACTTCTTTGCTTGCTAAAGGTTTTAGTCATCAAACTCTCCGTCTCCATCCTCATCTTCTCCGCCTTCCATCACATCACCTAAATTAAGGGCTATCTGGGCTGCAAGATCTGCATTAGAACTTCCATTGATTCTTACTACGCCATCAGTATCGGCAGTAGCAGTGTTCAAATCAACATTGGCAAACATGGCATCAAGGTCAATAAGAACAAGCATTTGATTTAATGTCCCTTCATCTAATATAAAGCCACCTTCTGGCTCAAGCTCATACTCCATTTCAGCATCTGTAGAGTACTCATATCGTACAGGTTCCATTGCTCCATCAGGCGTATAATCAAATGCCACAAACATAGTAATGCCACCTTCAAGAATTGGGCTAAGTTCGATCTCCATCTCTTCATAAATACCCGGTGCTATAACAGCTTCACCAAAAGGAGGATTACTTGTACCTGCTATTAGGTCAACAACATAGTTTCCCTCAAATTCGATTTCTTCATTATCGTCTTCGCCATCATCATCAGCATCCTCAATCTCACCACTTTCCTCAGCTTCATCTTCTTCAAAAGTTTCGAATTCGATTTCCGTAACCCCAATAACCACCTCTGTAAATACAAGACCTGTATTCGCTAGTCGGCCCGAAGGGTTTATAGTTGAGAGGGCTGTAGTAGCTTTCATCTCTAACTTGATATCAGACAATGCAGGGTCGTTATTATTACAGCTCTGCATGACCATAATTAAGCCAATAAAAAGTGTTAAAACAGTCTTCTTCAATAAATTATTCATTCTTATCTATTTTAGTTTAATAAAAAATTTCAATTATAGTTTTTCAAATACCAGTGAGTCAGTTGTACCGTCATCGTTATCATCAGATAGTTCAAGACGCGTTTCTGTGAAACTAAATACTAGCCAGTCTTCCTCTAATTCATCCAATGGAGATTCTGAGCTGAAGTTAAGTTCAATTTTAAGTGATCCATCATCACCATATGATTCCCAATGACCTTCTGTTGTAATGCTATCCTTTACAGCTATGGCAGAACCATCCTCAAAAAACTCAAACATAAAACCACTAAATTCCGTTGTCTCATCTATTTCATCAAAGAAATAAGATATCTCCCACTCGCCATCCAACAATACTGCTACTAGATCTGTATCGTCAATATCATCATCATTATAGTCATTGTCATCGTCTTCATCACAAGCACCCTCGGCACTTTCAATTAAGTCTTCAAGCTCTGTATTATCAAATACAGTAACTTCCGTACTATCACTTAAGATTAGCACAAGAGGAAACTCAAAACTGAGAAATTCATCATCTTCAAGTGACTCAAAAAGGTCGTGAAGCTCTTCATCATCAGTTATTACGATCACGTCCAGCACTTGATTAGCGCCATCATAAACTGATATGTTTATTGGATATACAAAATCGATGCATTCAATATCGTCATCAGCACCACCCTCGATGCAATCTTCAACTAAATCAGCTAATTCATCATTATTATTTACCATCTCCATTGAGTGATCGGCAAGAATTACTGTTATCGGATATACAATAGTCAAGGTATTAACTGAGTCAGACTCGTCGAATATTCTCTCTACAAGAACATAATCGTCCTCGCTATTAATCACAACTTCTTGTCCATTAGCAATAACGGTAACCGGCAAGACTATAGTGGTACAGCTCGAATTGTCCAGAATATTATCCAGTGAACCATCCGCTAGCGTTGTTTGCTCTACCAATCCTACAATAGGAGAGTCAGAACTAATTGTGGTATCGTTCTGTGGGTTGGTAATTTCTATCACCTCTTCCTGGCAAGCTCCAAGAAAGAATAATGACACGATTAGTGATAGTGTTAAATGTTTAATATTAATTTTCATTTGCCTTAGATTTAACTAGTGTACACATATAAAACAGCTAACTAGTCAAAACTCCTACCGCATCAAGCAATATTTCTTCATGTTTTTTGGTTAAACGCATATAATCGACCTCAGAAAGGTTCATTCCTACTTGATTTAGTATTTAATTTCTACTTTTATCGCCTATTAAGAATAATAATGGAATCTGCGCCAGAAGAAAATATTTGTAAGGACGAGCTTTTTAATGAGGTGTTCGAAACTCATTCTAAAGATTTGTTCAATTTTCTTTATTATAAATATGGTGCCGGCAATAATCCTCACGACGTAGTACAGGAAGCATTCATTAAACTATGGAATAATTGTCACAAGGTTATTTTTGATAAAGCGCGGGCATTTTTGTTTACTGTAGCCAATAATCATATGTTAAGTGACCTGGCTAAAAAGAAGACGGCGCTCAACTTTGCAGAAACTAAACCAAAATCATATTCTCATGAAACACCAGAGTATCTTCTGGAAGAAAAGGAATATGAGTCTAAGCTTGAAACGGCCATCGCTGAATTGACAGAGGAGCAGCGGGTAGCTTTTTTATTAAATAGAATTGAAGGAAAAAAACATCAGGAGATAGCAGATATGCTTGGCATCTCTCGTAAGGCGGTGGAGAAAAGAATTTATACGGCTCTGGCCAAACTAAGGGAAAAAGTAGAAAATATTTAAATTATTTTAAGCTGATGGTAGGAAAAAGAGGGTTGAGTCAGTTATATAATTGAACAATAAAAAATGAGTAACGAAAAATACATAGAGAAATGGTTAAATAACTCACTTAGTGAGGAAGAACTACGTGTATTTGAAAGTTCTGATGATTATAAATCTATTACTAAGCTCGACAAGGCTCTGGTAAAATTTAAGGCTCCTGAGTTTGATGTACAGGGAGAACTAAATAAATTAAATGAGAGTAAGAAGGCTGCCGGTAAGGTAGTGAAGCTAACCTGGTTCCAACCATTAGCTAGAGTGGCGG
>Ga0164313_10001418_pt1 | contig 21180 bp, 16 predicted proteins | sample GuaBasSedimGuay4_FD_113735 | JGI IMG/M metagenome (GOLD analysis project Ga0164313, IMG submission 113735) | Subseafloor sediment microbial communities from Guaymas Basin, Gulf of California, Mexico - Guay4, Core 4569-4, 0-3 cm | ecosystem: Environmental > Aquatic > Marine > Hydrothermal vents... | reverse complement strand
CCCGGACCTCGAAGCCGGCGTCGTCGGTAAAACGGGGGGAGCGCCCGATCATGGCCCCAACGTCAGAGGCGATGGACGACCCCCCGGTGACTCGAACCCGTGCCGGGATGGAGACGCGGAGGCGGCGAAGGACGCCCCCATCGACCGCAAGAGCATCCCCGAGGTAGGCAATGGCTTCGCTATTTCGTCCCCGGCGGCGGGCAGCCTCGGCCGCGACGACGGACAAGCGCGCGCGCAGGAGCGCTTCCGTGGTCGGCAAGGATTCGAGGGCTCGCTGGGCGAAGTCCATCGCCTCTGCCTCGTCCCCCGACGCGAGGGCGAGTTCGGCCTCGATGCCATCGAAGTACGCGTCCAAAGGAGACGGCCCCTCGAGGATGCGGGCCTCGCGGATGGCGACGGCGACGACCCCCGACCCGAGCACGTCGATGAGGTCCCCGACGAGCCACGGGGGCAAAGGCTCGAGGCCGCCGTTCACGTAGAAGCGGAAGGTTAGTGTCAGACGTCGTTCATCGGCGAGGCTCGCTCGGATGCGTTCTTCGTCCGCGAAGAGGGCCGAATCGTCGAAGGCTCTGCGGGCCACGCCCTCGAATTGCCCGAGCACGCCGCCAAATGCCGCACGCTCGGCGTCGCGTTCGGCCTGGGTGCGCAGGACGGCCCGCCGGAGGAGCGCGTGGGCGCCCTCGGCCTGCTCCGCCGACGAGCTGGTGAGGCCCCGGCGGTCGGGCTGGTCGATCGCCCGGCCGACGGCGCGGGCGGCGATGTCGGTCTCCCCGGCGATGAGCATGACGGTCGCAAATGCGACGTCGGTCTCGGCGCGGTCCTGGTCCCGGAGGTAGGCCGGCTGCCGCCGCCGCCACCGCTGCATCTCGCGGAGGGCCCCGGCGGCGTCGGTCATGCGCCCCTGGTCGAGGTACTGCCGTGCCAGGAGCCGCCAGGGGTTGGCCGGAGTGAACTCGAGGCGCCGGGCGCCCTCGAGGGCGAGGGCCTCGGCCTGATCGAAGGAAAGGGTCGAACGCGCCGCCTGAGCCGCGTTGAAGGCGTGCACCGTCAGCGCCCCCTCGTCCTCGGTGCCGCGGCGCTCTCGGGCATTTTCGATGGCCGCGAGGCAGGCCTCGAGCCACGGGTGGCGCCGGCCCGCCTCGCCCTCGACGGCACAGAGCGCATTGAGCCCAGACGAACGCATCCACGGGTCCCGCCGCGCCTTCGTCGCCCGAAGCGCGAAGTCCCGTGCCTCGTCGTAACGGCCGAGGCCGATCAGCGGCCACGCGTGCTCCGCGAGCAGGTCCGGGTCGTAGAGGTAGTCGTGATAGCCCTGGATCTCGAGCTGGTAGTCGTAGAGTTCCATCTCTCCGGCGAGGCCCTGGATGGCGTAGAGGGTGTTGCGGTGTAGCTCCCAGGGAGCGTCATCGGGGCGGGACGAGGCGACCCAGGTCGTCTCGTAGAGCTCCCGGGCGCGGCCGAGGTGAAACATCGAGCGCGCGAGGGAGCCCTCGGCCTCGCGCAGCACCTGACCGAGGACGAAATGACCGACGAGGCTGTCGTCGTCCGCCGCGAGGGCCTCCTCGGCCTTCGTCCGGGCGCCAATCAGCTTCTCATCGGAGTAAAGGCGATACGCCTCCGCCTCGACATCGGTGCGCGCCGCCGACGCCCCCGCCCCGGTCTGCGCCGTCGCCTCGGGCATGAGCGCCAGCAGGCCGACACATACGACCCACGCCGCGACCACTGACGCCAAAACCTTCCGCGACCGCTTCGCCGAAACGAAGAGCCGAACGCGCCGAAGTGTGAGCTGGAGCATGTGAAGAAGACGTCTCATGGTGTGCGCACCGACCGACTGTCACTTGGGCCCCAATGGCGTTCAATTGCGTCAGTCGCCGAGCGCCCCCGCAAGCCGCCAAGAAGGCGCAGGGCGGCGGAGCCGCACGGAGCTGGATTGCCGGCGTGCCCCCGACTGAGGAGTACCAAAGGTACTTCGCAGGGAGGGGGCGAGGAGGAAAGCCGGCGAATGGCGTGAGTGAACGTCATTGGACTATTTCTGCATCGTCGCCCGGGCTAGCCGCTCTAGGGGCTCCGCCATGCACTCGTGCACCACCGTCTCGAGGGTATCCCCGCCGGGGGCGAGTTCGAGGCGATGGCCAAAGACGTAGGTCCCGAGGGCGTGGATGTCCTCGGCGGTGACGTGGTCCCGCACCTGGCTCAGGGCGCGGGCCTGAAGCGCGGGGATCATCAGCACCAAGGCGCGGGTCGACGCCCCCTGAAGGATCCGCGGGTCCGCCCGGGTCTTGTTCGCGATGTCGACGAGGCACTCACGAATCGCGGGGTCGAGGTGAACCGCGTTCTCGACGACCGCCCGGGCGTCGAGGATCTCGGTGCGGGTGACCCGAGGCAGGTCGGAGCCGATCCCGGAGCGGCGCTGCTTCAGGCTCGCCAGGACCTGGAGCTCGGCGTCACGCGAGATGTGGTTCATGCGGATCTTGAAGAGGAAGCGGTCGAGCTGCGCGCTGGGGAGCGGAAAGGTGCCCGAAAGGTCGAGGGGGTTCTGGGTCGCGATGACGAAGAAGAAGGGGTCGAGGGCCCGGGTGCGGTTGTCGACGGTGACCTGCTTTTCACCCATCGCCTCGAGGAGCGCCGACTGGACCTTGGGCGAGGTCCGGTTGATCTCGTCCGCCAAGACCACGTGGGCGAAGACCGGCCCGGGGCGAAAGAAGAACCTGTTCGTATTCGGGTCGAAGATGGTCGTACCCGTGACATCCGACGGGAGGAGGTCCGGCGTGAACTGGATACGGCGAATCGTGACGATGTCGTCGTCGGGGAGGTCATCGATAATCGAGTCCCCGAGGGCCTTGGCAAGGGTCGTCTTGCCCGAGCCGGGGTAGTCCTCGAGGAGCACGTGACCGTCGGCGAGGAGGGCTATCACCACGAGTTCGATCACCTCGTCGCGGCCGAGAACCGCCGTGCGCAGCCGGTCTCGAATGCGCGTAACGACCCCGTAGGCCCCTTGCAGGTCGCCGATCCGCGGTGCGGGCTCGTAGGTGATGTGCTCACTCTGCTGGAAGTCGTTTTCCATGTTCTCTACCTATCGGGCGTCGAGGAATGACACTGGGTGAAAGATGCCGACCAGACGGCGCCAGAGCTTGACGGTGCCGCTGAGCTCGCCGCGAATCTCGGACCCGAGTTCTTTCCAGCGGCTGCGGTCGAGGTGGGGGCGGCCCTCGGCCGGCGCCTTTGGGTCACTGAGGCGAGCGGCGACGTGCAGCCGCGTCATCTCGGCAAAGGTTGGCGACAGATCTGCTGCGCGCTTCGCAAAGGACTCGCGGGTTTCGCCGAAGCCCCGGCTGAGCCCAACCTCCGCGAGGCGGTCGAGGTAGGCGCGGGACGCGACCCGGGGCATCGCCTTCGTGGATGAAAAGACCGGCGCAAGACGGCGCCAGAGCTTGATGGAGTAGAGGACCAGGAGCACGAACCCCGCAAGAATGAGGGCGATCGCCCAAAGCGGCGCCGGGAGCTCGAACGCCTCGCTCGGTTCTTCGTCGCGAATCTCCTGCTCCGGGTCCGCGGGCTGTTCCCGGGCCATCTCGCCGAGCATGCGCTGCATGTCTTCGTCGAGGGGCTGGGACGGCTCATCGAGGTTGCGCTCGGCGGCGATGTCGAGGACCACCCACCCCACCCCTTCGAGGTAAACCTCGGGCCAGGCGTGGGCATCGGCGCCGCGGACGAGGATCGACGAGCCGCCGCGACGGTTCTCCGCCGGCACCATGTAGCCGGTCCCCACGCGAGCGGGGACCCCGGCCGCGCGATAGAGGAAGACAGCCGCGTGGGCGAAGTGAACGCAGTAGCCGATGCGGCTTCCGAAGAGGAAATCGATGGTCGGGTCGTCGACGCCGGCGTGGCGCTCGCGAGTCGAATAGATGAGCTCGCGGTCGAGCCAGAGCTTGGTCGACAGAGCCCGAGCGAAGGGGTCCTCGCCCATGGCGGGGGGGATATTGGACTCTTCGAGGATCTGCTCTTCGAGCTCGGCTATCCGCGGGTCCGAGTGCTGTGCGAGGTAGAGTTCTCGCACCTCTTCGGACCACTCGGGGTCTCCGGCGCTCCGGCCGATGAGGTCCGGATAGGCGGCTGACTGAGCGAGGGACTCGAACTCATAGGCGCGCACGAAGCGGTCCGGGTTGGGGTTACCCACCGGCCGGAACGACACCGGAGCCTCGAGGGCGAAGGGGTGCTGGTGCTCGACGAGCATGGCGACCCGACCACGGACGACCTGCCGCGCACCCTCCGGGGGCGGGGAAACCGCGGTCCGTCGATTGGGGAAGGCGTCGAGGGTGTCTTCATCGACGCCGGAGACATCCGACGCCACGAGGCGAGAGCCGTTCCACTCGCTCCACGTCTCCTGCCGAAAGTAGAACCCCTGGGAGGGCGGCTCGTAATCGTCGTAGAGCACGACCACCGCCATCGGCGCGGGGCTCGGCGACGGCGCACCGTCGTTCGAATCTTGCTGCTGCTGCTGTTGTTGCTGCTGCTGTTGTTGTTGCTACTGCTGTTGCTGCTGCTGTTGTTGCTGCTGGTTCAGGTCCGGCGGCGGACTCAGTCCCGCGTCGCGTCCCCCAGCGTCCGGCGTCGCGCCCCCGGCGTCCCCCGCATCTTGGGCGCCCGCTCCTCCGGTGCCGCTGTCCTGGGCTCCGCTGGCGCCTCCCCCATCCGCACCCCCGTCTTGTCCGCCCCCTCCTCCGGCGTCGCCTCCCGCATCCGCGCCGCCGCCTCCGCCCCCGGCATCCGGTCCGCCGTCGGGCCCGCCCTGTCCCCCCGCGCCGCCATCGAGCGCCCCCTGGCTGGCGCCATCGAGGCCACCATCGAGGCCGCTGCCGCTCGCCCCGCTGTCGGACAAACCGCCGGACGCATCGCTGCCCGCATCCCCGTGCCCCCCGGCGGCGCCACTGTCCTGGGCTCCCTGCTGGGCGCCCCCGTCGCCGCCATTTTGGTCCGGTCCATTTTGGTCCGGCTCTTCGGGCATTTGATTGGGCGGCTCGCCTTGTTCTTCCGTGGTCAAGCCGAGGCCATCCTCGGCCTGGGGCATCGGCCGTCCAACGACGTCGAGGCACGCGACGGCCAGGAGCGCCAGGAGGGGCAAGCTCACCAAGGTAGAGACGGTGCGACCGCTCTTGATCTCGAGGACCAGGAGGACCGCCAGGATCACGACCGCGGTGGCGCCGAGGGCGAGGAAGATGTCTGCGGGGTCGATGCCCTTCTGCCAGGCCCAGTCGCTGATCCAGAGGGGCCGCGCGATGACCCCGTCACGATGGGCCGCGAAGAGCACGCCGACGGAGACGACGACCGCCCCGAGCTCTAGGCCCATCGCCGTCGGGTACCGCGCGCCGGCCACGCGGAGCGCGCCGACGAGGGCGAAGGCGCCGAGGCCCCAGCGCAGCATCGCGCTCACTCCGAGAGCGTTCGCCGGACCAAAGAACCCCGCCAGCATCTCCGACCCCGTCACCAGAGCGGCGAGCAGCAAGCCCAGGACCCCGAGAGCCACGAAGGCGCCGAAAGCCGTCGGCAAGCGCACGCGAGTCCGCCCCAGCAACTCTCCGGCCACGACGCCGAGGACGGCGCCGACGATGGCGGTCACTACGCCGCCCCCGGTGGTCACGCCCGCGGCGACAGCGGTCGTCGCGAGGGCCATCGAGAGCGCCCGGAGAGGGTGCCGGAAGATTCGCAGGAACCGTCCGAAGAGCCCGTCGTCGGGGAAGCGCGTCACCTCGGTCACGCAGCCTCCGATGCCAGCTGGTGAGCCGCGGAGTAGACCTGCCCCGCCATGCGGTCGAGGATCAATACGCGCACGCGCCCCGCCGAGAGACGACGACAGACCTCGGCGAGATCCGCAGCCGAGGCGGGGCCGACGCCCTTGGCGGGGTCGGGGGAATCGTCGGGCCGGTACAGGAAGCGGCCCCAGCGCCCGCCCTTCTTGGCGCTCCGGTCGACGCCGTCGGTGCAGACGACGACCTCCACGTCCCCCTTGGTTCGACCGAGGGAAAGAAGGACGCGGTCGATCCAAGGACCGGGTCGGGCGGGGACGAAGACCAGGGCACGACCGAGGCCCCCCGGCGTCGCCGTCTTCAAGAAGTCGCCGAGGCCCGCCCCGCCGCTGGTCTCCGCCGCATCACCGGACCGGGCGAGGACCTCGTGGGCCGACCGCAGGTCCTCGGCGTAGCCTTCACATCCATCGGCACCGAGGACCCAATCGGCCCCGAGGGCTCCGGCGTCGACCGCTACCCGGGCCGCTCCGGCGGCGGGTTCGTCGGCCGGGCCGGTGACCACGTAGGCGACCGTCTGGTGGCTCGGGCCGATCGCGCGCTCTGGAGTGCGGATGACGATCTCTCGGGACCGGGCAAAGACCTTCCACAGAATGAAGCGCACCGGGTCGCCGGGCACGTAGTGGCGCATGTCCATGCGCTCGCCACCGGCGGGCCCGTCGGGGTGGCTGATGGCGTCCCCGGCGGCGAGAGTCCTGAGGACCTGCATCTGCTTGAGGGCCCCGGTGGTCGGAAGGAAACGCACCGGCCGCTCCTCGACCCGCTCGAAGGCGACTCGAGCAAACCCGAAGGTGTCACCCACTTCGAAGCGGCGTCGCACCTCGTCCGCGAGGGTCCGCTTGGTCGGGGTGACTTCCTCCTCGATGCGCAGGCCGCGGCGGGTCAACTTCACGTCGACGTGGGGGTTGACCCAACCCCAGCCGATCCGGAGGAAGGGTACGAACCAGGGGGCGCCAACCGAAAAGCCTGTGCGCCGTGAAAAGCCACACTCGAGGTTCAGCGCGTCTTCGCTCGACCGTCCCCGGGTCCGGTAGGCGAGGACGACCGCACCGGCCACGCTGAGCACCATGCTGACCGCCACCAGCCCGAGGCATACCAGTCCCACCACCAGCAGGAAGAGGTCGATGCGCTGGTAGCCGTAGTGAAAAAGCGCGAGGGATCCGAAGCACCCCACGAACAAGCCCAGGGGCGTCAGGGGGAAGAAGTCCCGGGCCCGACGCAGCCACGGCCGAACGCGTGCGCGATAGACGCGGTAGACGGGGGTTAGAAGAGCGAGCATCCCCGATCCATGTCCGGATAGAAAGGCGGCGGCGTGGTCACGACGTGGGGAGAAGGAGGCGAATCGAGACAGCGCACGCGCCGAAAGACCGTCGGGTCGTCGACGGCGCGCCCCCCATCGTTGTTGACCGACTGGAACTCGAAGAGTTCGGGATCGATCTGCCCCGAGAAGTTGTCGAGGTTGTAGCCCCCGGGGCCTCCGTTGCAGATGATCTGGTCGAGGCGCCAGGCCCCGACCCCACCAAAGAAGATCCGGCCATCGGGGGAGACGGTGCCCCGGGCGTCCATCGACACCACCCATTCATTGCCGAATGACGCGCAGGGCGGCGGCTCTTCGGCATCGGCCGGGGCGTCCCAGCTGTGATTGACGATGGACCCGGTGAGCGCCGAGTCACTGCCTTCGACGCGTTGGATGTTCAGCATGAAGACCGTCCAGTCGCGATAGGCCTCGTCGTACTGGTGGCTCTTCCACACGCCGGCGATGTCGTCGTCGCATCCCTCTGCAGGGGGCGGCAGGCGTTCACGCTGCTCCTGAATCGTCGCTGGCGCGGCCGAGGGAAATAGCACGACGGTCGCAAAGCCGGCCACGACCGCTGCACGCAATGCCCATCGCCCCCGCCCCACCCCCATGCCGTCTCACCCCATCAGAAACTGCGCGAGGATGGCGACGCCGATGAGGCCGAAGATGATCGCCACGAAGTAGAGACCTCCTACGGTCGAGACGTTCTCGCCGTCGGGGCTCGGGATGTTCGCGTCGACGTGGGGTCCGCGCTGCTGCCCCTCCTGGCCACCCTTACCGCGACGGCCTCGGCCGCGGCCCGTGGTCTTGGCTTTGGCTTTAGCTTTGCCACCGGAGGAAGCCTTGGCGGCGGAATCGGCATCGTGATCTTTGGCGGCGGCGGAGGGGCTCTCGTCGTCGTCAGCGCTGCCACCGTTGGCACTCTGCGCCGCCTCACCACCGTCGCCCGCGTTCGCATCTTGGGCGTCGTCGTCGGGGGCATCGCTGCCGGCCGCACTGGCACCGCCTTTCGAGGCGGATGCGGGAGCCGTCCCCGCGGACCGCTGGTGAGTCTTCTTCCGCCTGCCCTTGGTCTTCTTCTTGGCCATTTTCGGACCGATTCATAGCATGGGCCCGGCCCCGGGGGGACCCGGAACCCGCCCGGAATGCCCCGTCGCCGGGCCAGATCGGGCATTTCGAAATCGGTGCGGGTCGATTAGGGTCCCAGGCCATGGCGAAAGTGGTGAATCCAGAGAGTTGGGCAGCCCCGAAGGGCTACTCGAATGGCATGTTGATGGAGCCCGGGCGGGTGCTCTTCGTCGCGGGGCAGGTCGCCTGGAACGGCCGGTGCCAGATCGTCTCGAGCGAGTTCAGTGCCCAATTTCGGCAGGCCCTCGAGAACGTCGTCACGGTCGTTCGGGATGCCGGGGGGCAGCCCCAGCACATCGGCCGCTTGACCATCTACGTCACCGACAAGTCTCAGTACCTCGCCGAGACCAGAAAGGTAGGGGCCGCCTACCGCGAAGTGATGGGCAAACACTTCCCGGCGATGGCGCTCGTCGAGGTCAAGGGCCTCATCGAAGAAGGCGCCCTCATCGAGATCGAAGCCACCGCGGTGATCCCATCATGACCATCGAAACAAAATCATTTCTCTACGAGGTGAGTGACGGAGTCGCCACCATCACCCTGAACCGACCGAAGCGCATCAACGCCCTGACCTTCGAGGTCTACCGGGAGCTTCGCGACACGTTCATCGCGCTCCGCGACGAGAAGGCCGTGCGCGCCGTCGTGCTCCGGGGCGAGGGGCCCCGGGGATTCTGCTCCGGGGGCGATGTCGAGGACATCATCGGCGCGCTCTTCTCCGAGGACATGGCCGGCCTCCTCGAGTTCACGCGCATGACCGGTGCCCTGGTGCACGCCATCCGCACGACGCGCCCCCCCGTGATCGCGGCCCTGCACAACGTGGTATGCGGCGCCGGAGCGGTCATCGCGCTGGCGTGTGACGTGCGCATCGCGGCCGCCGACACGCGCATCGCGTATCTCTTCCCCAAGGTCGGCCTTTCCGGTGCGGACATGGGCGCGGCGTATCTCCTGCCGCGAGTCGTGGGTCTCGGCCGCGCGACGGAGTTGTTGCTCACCGGCGAGTTCGTCGACGCCGAGCGGGCCGAGCGCATCGGGTTGGTCAACCGGGTCGTGGCGCCAGAGGCCGTCCAGGGCGAGGCGGACGCTTTCGCAAAGGCCCTCGCCGAAGGCCCCGCCTTCGCCCACGCCATGACCAAGCGCATGCTCGAGTACGAAGAGCACCTCGACTTCGCCACCGCGATCGAGGCCGAGGCCCAGGCCCAGGCCATCTGCATGCAACACCCCGACTTCCGCGAGGCCCATGACGCGTGGAAGGAAAAACGCGCGCCGAGGTTCGAATGATCAGCCCCGGCGACGTGATCGAGGGGGCGTTCGTACCGCCCGAGCTGATCGGGCCCTCATGGGATGCCGCCGAGGAGCTCGCGAAAGAAGCGCTCGCAATCGAAGACGGCGCCGCCGATGCGTCGAGCGCCCTCGTGGCGCTGGTCCGGCACTTCGGCCAAGCAGGCCTCCTCGGCCTCGTCGCCCCACGGTCGGCCGGAGGCACCTTCGAGTCGGTCCGATCCGTCGCCCTCTGCCTGACCCGGGAGCGTCTCGGCTTCTCGTCGCCGCTCCTCGATCTCGCCTTCACCATGCAGGGGCTGGGCAGCCACCCCATCGTGCTAGCCGGCGACGAAGAACAGCAAGCCCGTCACCTGCCAGGGGTCCTGAGCGGCGAACACGTCGCTGCTTTTGCACTCACCGAGCCCGAGGCCGGCTCCGACCTCGGGGGCATCGCCACCACCGCGACCCGCGAGGGCGACGAGTACGTGCTCCGGGGCGAGAAGATCTGGATTTCGAACGCACCCATCGCCGACATCTTCACCGTGTTCGCCGCCACCGCTCCCGAGGGCGCGCGCCGTCGGCTGAGCGCCTTCGTGGTCAAACGAGGCACACCAGGGCTCTCGACTGAAGCCCAGGAGGTCCTCGGCGGCCACCCCATCGGCCGCGTGCGGCTCGACGGAGTCCGCGTGCCGGCGATCGAACGCCTCGGCGAAGAGGGCGACGGCATGCGCGCGGCCCTCGGCACTCTTCACCGCTTTCGGACCACGGTCGGAGCCGCCGCGGTGGGCTTCGCGGCCCGAGCCCTGGTCGAAGCGACCAACCACGTGAAGACCCGCGAACAATTCGGAGCGCCCCTCGCGGCGCTCCAAGCCGTACAGATGCGCATCGCCGACATGGCGTGTGACGTCGACGCGAGCCGACTCTTGGTCTATCGCGCCGCAGCCCTCGCCGACGCCGGGGCGCCCCGGGACGAGGTGTCCCGCTGCGGCAGCATGGCGAAGCTCGTCGCGACAGAATCCGCCCAGCGGGTCATCGACCACGGAGTGCAGCTCCTCGGGGGCCGCGGCGTCGCAACCGACGGTGTGCTCGGGCGCCTTTATCAGGAGGTCCGCGCCCTACGCATCTACGAGGGCACGACGGACGTGCAGAAGATGCTGATCGCCCGCGCGGTGCTCGACGCGTGACCTGGCTAGACCGCCTTCGAGACCGCGCCGGTCCATTGCACGACGCCGTCATGGCGTTTTCTCCGGACCTCCCGTCGGGGGCCGAAGGCATGAGGGCGCTGCTCTCGCTCATCCAAGACTACTGTGAGGTCGAGGATCCCGGAGACGATGCCGACCGGGCGTTCGTGGAAGGAGCCGGGGCCGCCCTCGCCCTCCTGCTCATCGCCCGCGTTGGCGAAGGCGAGCACCGCTGCCGCGATGGCGTGCATCGAATACGCATCGGTACCTATGGCTACTTCGACCCCTTCGGCGCGATCGAGGAGGTCCTCGACGCGGACGACCCCGGGGCAGCGCTCGCGGCCGCGATCCGAAGTGCCGAAGCGGAGGCTGGGGGACGAGGCCCGGGGGCTCGGGTCCGCGTCTACCTCGCCGACGTACTCTCGAAACGTGAGCCGCCTCTCGAGGTCCGCGAGCACTTCGAACACTACCTGAAGCTCAGCGACGAGACCGAGGTCGACCTCAGCCGAACGATCGCGGCAACCCGGGACGGCGACGACGCGGACGTCCATCGATCGGTGGACAAGCTCGTGGCATTCCTCGGAGGCCGGGCGACGGCGTTGCCCTGGGACGAGGCTGGGCCGCGCCTCGTCCCGCGCCTCGTGCCTCCGAGCTTCGCCGCCGACCTCCCCGAGGGCGCTGAGGGACGCGGAGAGCTGGCTATCCGCACGCTCCTGCCGAGCCTCTCCGTCGCCCTCCTCGTCGCCCACGACGGCCGGTCCCGATTCCTGCGCGAAGACGAACTCGATGCATGGGACCGGAGCTTCGACGAGGTCCTCGAACGCGCCGTAGAGAACCTCGCCGCACGCTCGACGAACGCCCGCTTCACGCGCCTCGAGACCGACGCAGGGCCGTTGATCGTCGCGCGCAGCGGCGATGGCCTCGACGCGGCGCGGTTCCTTCTCCCCAACCTCCATGAGGTGATCTCTCGGGAGATCGGGACGCCGTTTTATGTCGCCGTGCCCCACCGAGATACGCTCCTAGCGGCGCCGCTGACGCCAGAGGCCCTCGTGGCCGAGCTCGAGCGGCGGGCCGAAGACGACGCCGCCCGGGCCCCCCACCGCATCAGCTCGGCGGTCTACCGGATGGACGAATCGGGATTCAGCGCCGCTCGAGGACGCGGAAGCTGACGCGGCGGTTTTCGTTGTGCGCGCCTGCTTCGGCGGGCACGTCGGAGCCCATGCCGACGAAGGTGAGGCGCCCCTGCCGAACCCCACGTCCCACGAGGTACTCCATGACTGCCTCGGCGCGTTGCCCGGAGAGTTCGAGGCGGCGGTTGGTCCGGCCTTCGTTTTCAGCGGCGTGCCCTTCGATCTGCACGAGGACGACTTCCTGGTGATCCTGAAGAGCGCGCGCCAGGAGGTCCAAGAGGCCGTTCGCCTCGTCGGTCAAGTCCGCGTCGCGGTGCTCGAAGGTGAGCGGTGCGGTGGTCGCAATGCCTTCTTCGTTGATCTCGACGCCGTCCGGACAGCCATCGTCATCGAGGTAGCCGTTGGGCGTCTCCGGCTCGTCGGGGCAGAAGTCGTCGGTGTCGGGGCGACCGTCGCCGTCGGCATCGTCCTCGGGGCAACCGTCGTCGTCGGCGTGGCCGTCGGCGTCTTCGGCTTCTTCGGGGCATTGGTCAGCGGCACCGGAGATGCCATCACCATCCGGATCGCCGGCCACCGCACCGTCCCCGCCCTGATCGTCGTCATCGTCATCGTCACTGCCGTCATCGTCGGCTAGTGAAAGGGCCACCCCGAAGGTTCCGAGGATGCGAACCGCGGGAACGCCCACGCCCTGGGTCACGCCGGCGTCGATGGCGAGGCCGGCGGTGATGCCGGACCCGAGGGCGAGGTGAGCTCCGAGCAACACCTCGATGGGAACCGCGTCGCCGGAAAAGACCTGATCGGTGGTCAGCGTCGTCGCCCCCCGGAGTTCGGCCTCGATGCGCACCGGGTCGAGGTGGAGGTGGGCGCCCAAACCGAAGAGCAGCTCCGAACCGGACTGGGCGAGGCCCTGGTAATCTCCGTCGGGGCGATAGGCGATGCCGACGTTCGCGATGGGGGTCAGCATGGAGGTTCCGAGGGCCGCCGAGATGAGCAGCCGGAAGCCAACGCCGCCGTCGCCGGTGAGAGACTCCTGAACGCCGGTCGGGAGCAAGAGAGAGGCCGCCGCACCGAGGGAGAAGTTGGCACCCTCGGTCGGGCGCTCGCGGTCACCGAGGAAGACCGCCCGGAGACCGATGGCCATGTCACCGGCGGCCGGCCCCGCGGGAGCTGCGAGCATGGGCAGCCCCAGGTCCGCTGGGTCGGCGCCGCCCTGGGCCCACGTCACGGGAAGACCCACCCAGAAACCAAACCAGTCACCGAGGCCCATGGACGCCGCGAGGTGTGTGGTGAATGAGTTTTCCACCAGATAGCCGTCGCGGGTACGTCCGTCCCCGGTCGTCGTGCTCAAGGCGAGCTGGCCGTACGAGTAGTCGATGCCGAGACGCAGATCGAGACGCAGGTGGGGGGGAGGAGCTGGAGAGAGCAGGCCAAAACCCTCGTCAGCACTCGGAGGCAGGCGATAGCGGGAGAGGGAGAAGCCCCCTTGGGCTTGCACGACGGCCGGCGCCGCGCCCACCACTGCCAACACCCCCACCAACATGGCGCACGAGTGAGTGTATTTTTTCATCAATGGGACAGGGGCAAGAACGCGCGCGACTGGCCGCGAGGATTGATGCGAACCGAGCGTACATGATTACTGCCGTCCGGTGTCGTCAAGCGTAGCCGCACCGTGCCCACGGGGAGCCGAGCTCGGAGGGGCGTTCGGCCCAGGGGGGTCCGACCGTAAAACACTCGCGTTCCCCGGGGGTCGGTGTCGAGGACGAGCAACCCCAAGGGGCGCGCGGGGGGTCGCTTAACCGCTGCCGCAGGGGCTTGCCCTTCCCCGGGTAGCGCAGCCGCGGCCGCGCTGAGTTGGAGGGTGAGGCGAGCGGTTTCGCCGGCCTCGACCTCGATCTCCTCGGTCGTCTCCTCGTGTCCTTCGAGGGTCGCGGTCACCGAGTGGGTGCCGGCCGCGACCTCTTCCCAGGTCACAGGAGTCGTGGCCTCGAGATCTCCGAGGTGTACCGTCGCCCCCGGGGGCTCGGAGGTGACCTCCACCGCACCGGTCGTCGGCACGGCGGTGACTGTTTCACCGGGATCCGTCTCGGAGGGGCCTTCGGAACCCGAGGGATCCCCCGTCGCCGCCCCCGGCGACCCCGAGGTGTCGGCCGTGTCCGTGCCGGTCGCCGCTTCATCGGTGCCCGGGTCGAGGGCCGCGCCGTCGTCAGCCGGGTCCCGGTCGGACAAGGCCCACAGAAGACCGGCGGTCACGACCGCGGCGGCGACGAGGGCGGCCAGCAGTACGCCGGCACGAACCAACATCGAAGGCCCTCGGGGTTCGTCGGGAACGAAGGTATCCGAGTGAGGGCCCGAGGTTGCGGCGCCCGGCCGCTTCCCGAGCATCGCCGTCGCGTCGGTGTAGTTCGATGGCACGCCGGCGGCGTCTCCGCCGGCGACCTTGGGCGTCGTCGGGGCGTCGTCTGCGGCTTCGGCCGCGCGCCGCTTCTCGGCCATCTCGTGCAGATGCTTGATGGCCGGCGGTAGGTCGTCGCCCGCCCACTGTTCCGTGGGCAGGTCTTCGTCATCGAGCTGACCGTCGAAGTCGTCATCGAGATCGACCTCGATGCCCCCGTCGGCCATCGCAGCGGCGTCCTCGTCAGAGAGTCGACTGTCGATGGTATCGAGATCGGAGCCGGGCTCGCTCGCGCGATCGAAGACCCCACCATCACCCGACCCGCTGGCCGCCTCCGCTGTGGGACGCGAGCCCGACTCGGGGAGGGACAGAGCCCGGCCCGATGCGCTGGAAGAGGGAGCAAAGGGCCCCGCCGCCGCCGCGTCGGGCATGAGCTTCTCGATGGCAGCCCCGATGTGCATCGCGTGCACGAACTCGCCCTGTTCGGCCAGGAAGCGTTCGAGGGCGATGTAGAGTTCGCCCGCCGTCTGAAAGCGCTGGGTCGGGTCCTTGGCGAGGGCCCGGCGAAGGATGGCATCGAGGCGCGGAGGGACATCGCTTCGAACCAAGCGCGCGGAAGGGACCGGCTCATGGACGATGGCCCGCATGGTGTCGAGGTCCGAGGCGCGACGGAACGCAGGTTTCCCGGTGAGCCCCTCGTAGAGGCAGGCACCAATCGCAAAGATGTCGGACCGCGCGTCGAGGGGCTTCCCGAGGCACTGCTCGGGGGACATGTAGGAGAACTTGCCCTTGACGATGCCGGCCTCGGTCTTGGTCGTCTGGGTCGCGGCTTTCGCGATTCCGAAGTCCAAGAGCTTCACCACGCCGTCGTAGCGCACCATGATGTTTTGCGGGCTGCAGTCTCGGTGCACGATATTGAGCGGTCGTCCAACGCCGTCTCGTGCTTGATGTGCGTAGTTCAGAGCATCGGCGACGTGCGCCATGACCTTGACGGCGATGGTGACTGGCAGGACGGTGCCGGCCTGCCGCGCCTTGGCGATGAGCTTGCCGAAGGGCACGCCGTTGACCCACTCCATCGCGATGAAGTAGCTGTCGTCGAGTTCGCCGATGTCGTAGATGTGACAGATGTTCGGGTGATTGAGGCGCATCGCGAGACGCGCCTCATCGAGGAACATTTCGACGAAGGTGTCGTCGTCCGCGATTTGCGGAAGGATGCGCTTGACGGCGATGTGACGGATCGCACCGTGGCCGGCCATCTCGCGAGCGAGGAAGACCTCGGCCATGCCGCCGACGGCGAGGCGGCCCAGAATGTCGTAACGACCGTAAGAGTCGATGGCGGGGTAGTCCGGGCTGAGAACGTTCGCCGGCTCGTCGGCCATCGGCGGACCGGCGTTCATCTCGACCATGGTCTCGTCGTCGAAATCGAGGTCGTCGTTCACGCTAGCCTGTACGCCCGAGCGCGGCTCCAGGTCCGTACGGACCGGCGTTGTCGTGGGTTCGTCCACGTCTGAAGAATCTGGCCGTCTCGGCGCCATTTGGGACCTGACGACTATACCTCGGTGCCGCCTTGGAGATCCAATCTTGTCCAACGATTCCAGGCCCCACCCCCCGCGCGGGATTCGTGGGGTGGTACCGGCCGGACCGATGCGGGGGCAAGCCACCGACGAAAGCGACATCGGAGGAGATCAACGGCCCCCGGGCGTCGTCGCCCGGAACGGGTCACGAAGCGGCTGGCCGTAGGAAGATCCGGCCGAGAGCCGCAGCCCCCGGGTCGAGCGGAACACAGCGCCCCACACCGGCTCCACTGAAGCCTCCAGCCGACTCGTCGCACATTCGCCCACGTGATCGGCCGAGATCCCGCCGTAGCGAAAAAAAACATACGATGGGGGCGTCGCCCGACGATCGAAGACCTCAGGAACCGAACCCGTCGCCGTCGTCGGCCTCGTCCGCAGGCATCGGCCGAACTCCCGAGGCGGGCTGTTGGAGCAGCGACGCGAACTGCGACGGGTCGAGGGGTGCGGCGCCGAGGTCGAACTCTACGTCTACGGACGCCTCGACGAACGCGTCGAGTTCGGCAAGCAAATCACTCGGGCTTCGAGGAGGCGGAGGCGCGGTCATGCCCCGGGCTAGGTGCAGACCGACGAGGAGCGCGACATCACGAGCCCCAACCCGCGGGTCGAGGGACGCGAGGACGCCGTCCACGGCTTCGACGAGGGCGGCGGCGCTCCGGATACGGCGCTCGGGATTGCGGTCGAGGGTCCGGGCCACCAGGGCATCGACTTCGGGCGTCACCGACGAGTTGTATCGAGACACGGGCTCGATCGTCTGGCGGACGACGTTGCGCACCGTGATCCCGTCGTCCGAGCCCTGGAAGAGCCGACGGCCCGTGAGCATTTCCCAGAGGACGATCCCTGCCGCGAAGATGTCGATGCGGTGGTCGGCCGGCTTCTGCAGCACGGTCTCGGGCGCGAGGTAACCGAACTTGCCTCCAACGAGTTCCTCGCTCTGCATCGTCTGGTGCACCGACGCGTCCGCGAGTCCGAAGTCGGCCAACTTGACCGCCCCCCCGCGACTCAGCAGCACGTTGTGCGGAGAGACGTCGCGATGAATGATGCCTAGGTGGTTGCCCTTCGCATCGGTCGCCAGATGAGCGTAGTCGAGACCGAGAGCGAGCTGCCGCGTGACGTGCAGCGCCGCGGCAACCGGCATGCAGGCGCCACGGGCGTGAGCGCGGTCGAGGAGCGATTTCAGGGACGTGCCATCCACCAGCTCCATGACCATGATGAACGCGTCGCCAACTTCGCGGGCGTCATAAACTCGGACCACGTTCGGATGCCGGAGCAGCATGCCGAGGCGCGCCTCGTCTTCGAACATCGAGCGATAGAGTTCCTGTTGAGAGAGTTCCGGGAGGATGCGTTTGATCGCGACGAAGTAACTCTCTCCGGTCTCGAGGACGGCGCGGGTTTTCCACACCTCGGCCATGCCGCCGGCGGCCAGCCGCTTGACCGGTTCGTAGCGCGTCGGCGCTCGCCGGAGCTTGGCCGAGAGGCGGGTCTTGCGCGGATTCACCATACGAAGTCGAACTCTCAGCGTGGCAAACGCGGGGAGCGAGGTCAATCAGGGCCCAAAAGAGGCGCAACTGCGGCTCCTGCGCCTCGAATCGCGGCCGCGAGGGCGGCACCGCGACGGCCGTGGTGGCCAACGGACACCGGCTCCTCGGCGTCGGTCCCCGTAGCGTTCCCGGCGGTCTTTCCATCGGCCAAGAACGCGGAGAAGAGCGCTTCTCCGGCCTCGGCCACGGCGCGGAAGACGACATCATCGGTCGGCGGCGGGACGCGCGGATAGGACAGCTTGAGCAGCGGATCGAAGCGCTCTCGGTACTCGGCCGAGGCCAGGACCGCGAGCACGTAGGCCATCACCTGTCGCGTGGTGGGCGGTCCGTCGAGGCGCGCGACGAACGACGCGAGCACTTCGGGGTCGAGGTTGTCTTTCCCGTCGGGGTCGTAGGCCGGAAAGGCGCGGGTCCGACACGACGACCGAGTGGACAAGAAGCAGTTATCGGGAATCGCGGAGACCGCCCCGAAGTGGTTCCACGGCAACTTGCCTCGGTCCTTGCGAACGGTGACCAATATCGGTCCCCCGTGTCGGACGGCGGCGAGGAGTCGGGGCCGGGGTCGATGGCAGAACGGCGTGATCGGCGCGAAGAACCGCCCTTCGAAGGGCCGGTAGGCAATCGGCGCGATGGCGGATTCGGGGTCGCCTCTGAGGACGGCGCCGACGCGCTGGCGGGCGACCTCAGGGTCGTAGTGGCCCTTCGCGACCAGAGCGGGCGCGAGGGAAGAGTCCTCGGTGAGGCCCCCGGCATCCTCGGTGCCCTCCGTGCCCGCCGTGCCATGGGCGAAGCGCGTGAGGCGCGCTCGGAGTCGTTCGGGATCGTCGTCGATGACCGCGGTGTCCCTATTGGTCTGCACGCCCTCGGCATGAAAGCAGAACAGTTCATCGAGGGAGGGCCACCCCTCGTAGCGAGCATCGACGATGGTCGGCTTGAAGAGGAACATCGGTCCGGCGGCGGCGACGCGCGCGAAGGAGACCTGGTCTTCGGCGAGGGCGTGCAGTTTGGCCGCGCGGGTGCCCGGAATCGAGGCGTGACGTGCCCGTGCGCGGCGGACGCCCGGTAGCACGTCGACGGGCCGGGTCGGCAAGCGATGGGCCACGGTGAGGGCGACGCTCGGGCGCACCCCGAAGATGTTTTCGTCTTTTTCGCCGGTACGGGAGAGCAGCGCGCTACCTCCGAGGTCGACGATATCGACGCCGTCGAACCACCGCACCATCGCCCCACGCATTCCTCGGTGCACCGGACCGTCGATGAACGAGCCGTTGGTGGTGAAGCCGAGGACCCCGCCGCCGCCGCCGCCGCGGACCACCTCACAGGCCCATCGCACGAAACGCACGTAGTCGTCGGAAAGCACGCCGATCTTGCGCTCGTCGAGACGACATCCGTTTTCGTCGCGACGAAAATCTTCGAGCAGGGCCTCGGTGGCCTGGGCACCCCGGTTGGCGCTCTTGCTCGCCCACGGGGGATTGCCGACGACCACGATGACGGCGTCGGGCTCGAGATCGCCAAAGGGAGTGAGGCTCTGAAGGGTATCGCCGACGTCGAGTTCCAAGGGCCAGCCGGCACCCTCGGCAGCCGGCCCGAGGACTTCCCGGGCGACCTGGACCGCCCCTTCGTCCATGTCGAGGCCGACGCAGCGGCCCGGGGCCCCGAGGCGCCTCCCCGCAACCGTGAGGGCCGCCGCAAGGAAAGCGCCAGGGCCGCAGGCGGGGTCGACGAGGGCAACGCGAGAATTCGCGATGCCCCCTTTGAGGCCGAGACGCTCGCGGAGGACGCGGTCGACGGACGAGACGACGTACCGGGCAACCTCCGCCGGCGTGTGCACGACCCCCCGCTCACGCCACGCCGCATTTCGCCCCCGGAGGGCAGCATCCCGCACCGTTCCGGCATTGGCGACGGCCTCTTCGACGGCGCTCAGACGGTGCATCGGCCGGATGATAGCCGAAAGTCTGTAACGATCATCCATCGGTCAGCGCATGAAGCGTCGGGGAAATGGACCTCGCCGATCAGAGCGACGAGAGGCTGATGGCGGCCTACGTCGCGGGGAACGAGACCGCCTTCGCGGAGCTCTTTCACCGTTACGGGGGCCGCCTCCTGCGGGTGATTCGCCGGCAGGTTCGCTCGGAAGACGATGCCCGAGAAATCGTTCAACAGACCTTCCTCCACCTTCACCGCGCACGCCACGATTTCCGCAGTGGCGCGACCCTCAGGCCTTGGATCTTCACCATCGCCCTCAATCTGAAGCGCGAGTACTTCCGGCGCCGAGGCCGGCGCCCGGAGGCCCCCCTCGACCTCGACGGCCGCAACGATCCGTCGGTCCCCGCCTACGACCCAACTCGACACGAACGCGCCCAGGCAGTCCGAGCCGCCCTCGCCTCCCTCCCCCCGGGCCAGCGCGAGGTCATCGAACTGCACTGGTTTTCGGAGCTTTCCTTTCAGGAGGTCGCGGTGGTCGTCGGTGCCAGCGTCTCGGCGGTAAAGGTCCGCGCGCACCGGGGCTACGGGCGCCTCCGGAAGAGCCTTTCCGCCGAACGGCCGATTGGCGCTAACCAAAGAGGCAAACGCGGCATACCCGGAGAGCAACCGTGATTCGCTGTGCCGACATCGAAGACGCCCTCCTCGGGGGGCAGGCCCTTTCCGGGCCCGAAGTGCAGGACCACCTCTCTGGGTGTGCTTCGTGCGGCGAACTCCTCGGGAGCGAGAGTGAAGTCGGGGGGTCATTGCGGGCGTCTTTTCCAGACGCTCCGCCGGGCGCGCTCCACGAGGTCCGAGGGCTCTTCGAGGCGATCGCTCGCAATGTGGAGGCCGAGCGGGGCCCACGCGCCTTCCTTCGCTCCCGAACGACCCGGGTCCAGCGGCTCGGCCTCACCGCCGTCGCCCTCGGGGCCCCCATCTGCCTCGCCTTCATCGCACCCAGGGCGGACCTCTTCGGCGAAGGCCCCATCGTGCCCCTGCCCCTCGCCATCGCCATCGCCGCAGCGGTGGTGTCCATCGCCGCACTCTCGGCGGCCCTCTGGCCCATTCACCGCCGGGCCCTGCCGCGAAGTTTCGAGGCGGGCCTGATCTCGGCAGCCCTGGTCCTGCCGATCCTGCCGATCCTGGCAGCTGCCTTGGTCAAGGTGGCGGCGGGTTCGGGCGCTCTCCCGGCGGCCCCCCTCCCCTGCTTGGTCGAAGGCCTCGCCCTGACGATCCCAGTGGGCGCCGCAGCCTGGTACGGCGCCCGGGCCCTGATGGGAAACGCTGCCCTCCTCCTCAGCACTGGCGCCAGCCTCTCAGCATTTGCAGCCCTCTCGGTCATATGCGGAGAGAGCCATCCAGGTCACCTGCTTCTCGGCCACGCCGCGGTCATCTGGGTCGCCGTCGCCGGGACGGGCCTTTACGGAGCCCTCCGGCTCCGGCGCACCTGAACCGGCCAGGCGGCTCCACGTGTGAGACCTCTCAAAGAGGGGCCCGAGGGACGCCCCAGGGGCCGGACCGTGTGCTACATCCGGGCCGCTGGCGTCGGTTCATTGCTACCCAAGCCCGCCCACGGACGGTGAGTTGGGGAGGAACGCCGAGGTCGAGCGTAAGAACGCGAGAACACGCCCCGATGGGGTGGCCTTGAAGCCGCGATGCTCAAATCGGGCGCAAGGGACTCACCGAGTGGAGACTTTCGAAATGAACGCGAAAACAACGACCGCCGTTCTAGCCGCTCTGGCCTTCGTCGCGATCGCGGCTCCGGCCAGCGCCCAGTGGGGAGACCCCGAGGGTGGAGACAACTGGGAGAGCCCGCCGGCGGACCAGCAGCAGCAGCAGCCGGACCAGCAGCAGCCGGACCAGCAGCAGCAGCAGCAGCAGCAGCAGCAGCAGCAGCAGCCCCCACCGCCCCAGCAGGGCTGG
>Ga0164313_10001415_pt1 | contig 21192 bp, 21 predicted proteins | sample GuaBasSedimGuay4_FD_113735 | JGI IMG/M metagenome (GOLD analysis project Ga0164313, IMG submission 113735) | Subseafloor sediment microbial communities from Guaymas Basin, Gulf of California, Mexico - Guay4, Core 4569-4, 0-3 cm | ecosystem: Environmental > Aquatic > Marine > Hydrothermal vents... | reverse complement strand
CGGTTGCTGTCGAGCGTCCTGTTGCTTGCGCTCCTGTGCATCTTTACGGTTTTGTTCCCGCTCTTCACGCCAGGCAGCCATGCGTTTTTCATGTTCTGCAAGATTGTAGACGTCCTCAGGCTGGCCATCACCAGCGGGGGCAGTATCCTCCAGTTTCTGTGTGCTTACGTTGGGGGTATCACTGTCTGGCCGGTACTGGGTGAAGTGTTGCACGCCATCTTCATCGACCCAGTGATAGAGCTCGGCTGCGGGCAGTTGTGTACTGATAAAAATGGCCAGCACTGCCAGTGTGAAAACGAACATTGTGCGAAATGTAGACATTGCACAGTAATTATATACCTGAAAAGCTGAACCCCCGCTGACAATTTAATCAATATGGAGCTTAATGCCTGAAGTGACGCACACCGGTAAACACCATCGCGATGCCATGTTCATTGGCGGCGGCAACAACTTCATCATCCCGCATTGAACCGCCCGGCTGGATAACGGCCTTGATGCCGGCTTCCGCTGCAGTATCAATGCCATCCCGGAACGGGAAAAATGCATCGGAGGCCATCGCTGCACCATCCAGTGCAAGCCCGGCATCATTGGCTTTCCAGCGCGCAATACGAGCGGAATCGACACGGCTCATCTGACCGGCGCCGACCCCCAGAGTGCGACCGTTGGCTGCAAAAATGATGGCGTTTGATTTGGCCATGCGCGCGACTTTCCAGGCAAACAGCATATCCAGCCACTCCTGCTCTGTCGGTTCGCGGTCTGTAACACAACGACAATCTTCGCGGCTTACACGGTCACCATCTTTTTGCTGGACCAGCAGGCCCCCGGAAACTCTCTGGTAGTGCAAACCGGCACTGGCTTTCTGGCCATCCATGCTGCGTAACAGGCGTACATTCGGTTTACCGGCAAATTTCTCAGTGGCACCGTCACTGAACGCGGGTGCAATTACAACTTCCACAAACTGTTTATCAAGGATGGCCGCAGCGACTTCGGTGTGCACTAGCTGGTTAAAGGCAATGATGCCGCCGAAACTTGATACCGGGTCAGTGGCAAATGCATTCGAATAGGCTTCGATATTAGTGTTACCCGTCGCTACCCCACACGGGTTGGCATGCTTGACGATGACACAGGCTGCTTGCTGGTCGAATTGTTTGACACACTCCAGCGCTGCATCTGCATCATTGATGTTGTTGTAGGAAAGTTCTTTGCCTTGTAATTGAATGGCGGCAGCAATTCCCGATGGCTCGACACCTGATTCAACATAGAAAGCGGCGGCCTGGTGCGGGTTCTCGCCGTAACGGAGTTCCTGCCTGTTGTGAAACTGTGGTGTGATGTATTCGGGCAATGTACGTACCTGTCCGGCTTCACCGGTCCTGCGGCTGAGGTAGGCCGCTACCAGGCCATCATAACGGGCAGTATGCGCAAAGGCTTTGGTGGCCAGACTGAAGCGGGTGTCAGCTGAGACTGATCCGGCGGAATTAAGCTCCTCGGTAATCATTGAATAATCAACCGGGTCTACCACCACGGCGACACGGGCATGATTTTTGGCAGCAGCCCTGACCATTGCCGGGCCGCCAATATCAATATTCTCAATCGCATTTTCCAGGCTGCAATCAGCATCTGCAGTGACAGCCTCAAACGGATACAGATTGACAACGACCAGGTCGATCGGCGGTATGTCCTGTGCCTGCATGACGGCCTCGTCCTGGTCCCTGCCCAGTATGCCGCCATGGATACGGGGATGCAGTGTTTTGACGCGGCCATCCATTATTTCTGCGAAGCCGGTATGCTCACTGACACTGGTCACTTCGAGCCCGCCCCCGCTCAATAACTTTTGTGTGCCACCAGTGCTCAGCAAGGTAAAACCAAGGCCCTGCAACTGTTTGGCAAACTCTAGCAGGCCGGTTTTATCGGAAACGCTTAGTAGAGCGAATTTGTTTGCAGAAGGCATTTATATCTCACAAAATCAATCAGCATAGCTGCGTGGCGAACACGCAGCAGGACATCAAAAAGGCCATGGTCAGCGACGCAATCGGGTAATTTTGCTCGAGCGTGCGTTGATGGAGTAGCGCTGCATTTTTGTGCGCAGCGTGTTGCGGGTAATCCCCAACATACCGGCGGCACGGGACTGATTACCACCTGTTCGCTTCAGTATTTCTTCGATTAAAGGTGGTTCAATTTCGGCCAGCAGCATCTGGTAGAGGTTTTCCGGGACTGTGTTGCCCATGTCCTGCAGGTATCTGCTAATGGTATTTTGTACGTGCTGTCTGAGGGGGATAGTCGGTTCTGTATCTGAATGCATGATGGGTTTGGTCACTGCGTTAATGGAACGTTTTCTGAGCATGTTTTTGTTATGGTGCTCTTGCTTTGAACAGTAACATATTTGCACTGGTCAATTCACTTGCTTTGGGGAAAAACCGCTGAAGTGCTGAAAAATAATTATAGAAATTGTATTTCGAAGCCGACTGCCCGCTCTCCGGGATCACCAAGTTCAAGTAATACCGGCAGGAATACATCGGTGGCCAGGCCCGATTCTGTATCGGCACCGTTACGAAGGTAATCGGTGGGTTGAAAGCGGCGTTGCGCAATGGGCTGGTTGGAACCATCCAGCAGTGTGATTTCCAGCGTAGGGAACATCTGTGGCCGCTGCGCCAGGTTTACAAAGGTCAGGCTCAAAACCAGGATGCCGGCACGGGTGGGGTGCGAGTGCATGTCGCGACTGATCAACTGAACCTGGCCGGGATCTTTTAACATGCCCTCAGCTTCGACCTCCAGCCAGCCGTTGCTCTTCAGCCAGGAATTGATGTTGGGGTTTTGCTGCAGGGGTTCGCGGAATGTCCAGCCCAGGTTGGTAATCGTGACCAGCACCAGTATGACCATCGCCATTCCCCAGGCAAGGCGATGAGGCTCGCGAGTAAGTACATCAGCTTCTTCAGTATCAGCTTCTTTGCTCTTCCTGCTGGCCTTGCTGACCTTTCCAATGATCGGTGGCCCGGCGTTCTTATCAATGGCCGGAGCATGGGCTTTGCCCGACGGGAATTCGTCGAACAGGAAGCTCAATGCACTGAATGCTCTGCCGCATTCGCCGCACATGACAAGGCCACGCGCGTGTGCAAGCACTTTCGCAGTCAACGGATGAACGGTTTTACATTTTGGGCAGCGGGTAAACATCGGGGCTATGTACTGGCCTCAGGGTGGGGTCAGCCCTGGTCCATTTGACCGGAATCATTGTCAGGTTCTTGTTCGCTTGCCTGTTCCTTTGTCGTCAACTTTATGTAGCGGTCCAGGTCCGACTGGAAGCGGCCACGGATGCGGGCTTCCCTGCTGTCCAGTGAGGTAATCCTTTTTTGGTCGCGATCAAGGCGCCGGTAGAGTTTATCGATTTCTTTCTGCTGTTTTGTAATAATCGGCTTGCCTGAACGTTGCTGATCAGCTGCGACCCGGACCTGGTCCATTATGGCGACTTTAGTGCTATCGAACGATTGATGAATAATCTTGGAGTCATAACCGAGTTGAGCGAGTTCGAGTTCAAGCGCTTTCAGGATCGCTTCTTCAGAATTGTACTGGATCACCAGAAGACGATCTGACTGGCGCTGGCGTTCTTCATCCGAAATCAGCGGTTTCCTTTCCTTGACGATACGCTCTGCCCTTACTTCAATTGGTTCACGTGTATCTTCAATGCGGTCTATGACCATACCGGCATTATTGAGGACGTCATAGGGCTGGTCTGCGTATTCAGCCGGTACGACCGCACCATAGTGGGTTTTGCCATCTTTGTCTTTCCAGCGGTAGGTTTCGGCAGATACGGAAGACGCCAGCAAGAAAATGCCGACGACTATCACTACAATCCATTGTAATTTATGCTCCATAAGCACTACGATACCGTCGAATTGCCCCGATGTCGATACCTGCAACAGATTGACTTTCAAGGAATTCAATCAAATCATCCAGCCCGGCGATTGAAATCACAGGTATTCCGAACTGATCCGCAACTTCCTGGGCGGCCGATTTCTCACCGGCGCCACGTTCCTGACGATCCAGTGCAATGGCAACCCCGCTGGCTGTTGCACCCGCATTCTGAATCCATTCGATAGATTCCCGAACCGATGTGCCGGCTGAGATCACATCATCGGTGATCAGCACATTGCCCCTCAATTCAGCACCAACCAGCGTGCCGCCTTCGCCATGGTCCTTGGCTTCTTTACGGTTGTAGGCAAACGGTATATTGAGATCATGACTGGCGTTGAGCATGATCGAGATGCCCGAAGCCAGCGGGATACCCTTGTAAGCCGGGCCAAACAACATGTCAAAGGCCACGCCGGAATCCAGGATAGCCTGCGCATAGCAGTCAGAGAGCAACTGCAGGCTGCGGCCATCATCAAACCCACCAGCATTGAAGAAATAGGGGCTGATACGCCCGGATTTTAAGGTGAATTCACCAAACCTGAGGTTTCCGCGGGCCATCGCGAGTTTAAAAAATTGCTGTTTGTAGTTTTGCATCAGGACAGTATCTCGCGGCTTTGTCCGATCTGCAATTCGATGATGCAACTTTTTGCTCATGACAATAAAGGCGAGGGCGGTTATGCTGCATTCCGTCCTGCAAAAACTTAAACTCAACCAGAAGAAATCCTTCCTATGCGAATTATCAGTGTGAACACCAATGGCATCCGTGCGGCGGCCCGTAAAGGGTTTTTTGAGTGGATGCAAAAACAGAAACCGGACGTGGTATGCATCCAGGAAACCAAGGCACAGGAACACCAGTTGTCTGATCCGGTGTTTTCACCGCCTGGCTATCAAAGCTATTTTCATGACGCGCAGAAAAAGGGCTACAGCGGTGTCGCAATCTATACCCGTCACCAACCCGAGCAAATGACCCATGGCATCGGCTGGGATGTGATGGATAACGAGGGGCGCTGGATCAGGGCTGATTTCGGTAATTTGACTGTTATCTCGCTTTACATGCAGTCCGGCTCTTCCAAGGAAGAGCGTCAGCAGATCAAGTACGAGACCATGGATTATTTGCAGCCATTGCTCAAAGCCATGGTTGAAGAAGGGCGTGAATATATCATCTGCGGCGACTGGAATATTGCGCACAAGAAAATTGATATTAAAAATTGGCGTGGAAATCAGAAGAACTCAGGTTTTTTACCGGAAGAGCGTGCCTGGATGGACGAGGTATTCGGCCATGTCGGCATGGTAGATGCATTTCGCCAGGTGGAGCAGGGTGAGCACCAGTACACCTGGTGGTCAAACCGCGGCCAGGCATGGGCCAACAACACCGGCTGGAGAATTGATTACCAGGTCGCAACACCCGGTGTGGCTGGCAAAGCAAAGGCGGTGGAGATTTACAAAGACGAGCGCTTTTCTGATCATGCGCCATTGGTTATTGATTACGATTTTGAGATTCGGTGACCGCTAGCAATTCAACATCACGGCGCTGGCAGGATATTCTGCTCAGTCGCAAGATGGTGACCTGCATTTTTCTGGGTTTCAGCTCAGGTTTGCCGCTTTATGTTCTGATTCAATTGGTTCCGGCGTGGTTACGCAGTCATGAAGTTGACCTGGCAACCATTGGCCTTTTTGCACTGATCGGGTTGCCTTATACCTGGAAATTCCTGTGGTCGCCGTTGTTGGACCGCTTCAAGCTCCCATTCCTGGGAAGACGTCGTGGCTGGGCGCTGCTCTCCCAGGTTGGTTTGCTATTTTCTATTGCGGCACTTGGCCAGTTTGATCCCACAGCGTCGTTGCAGGCCATTGTGGCAACGGTGTTTATGATCTCTCTGTTTGGCGCCAGCCAGGATATCGTCATAGATGCCTATCGCCGCGAACTGCTGGCCGATGATGAGCTGGGCACGGGCACTTCATTTTTTGTAAACGCCTACCGTCTTTCTTCGTTGGTGCCGGGTGCGCTGGCGCTTATTCTGTCGGATATCCTGCCATGGGCAGTGGTTTATTGGGTAACGGCCTCATTCATGCTGGTCGGTATTGTCACCACCCTGGTTATCAAGGAGGTTAGTGATGATTCAATGGCGCCGGCGACACTAAGAGAAGCTGTTGTCGATCCCTTTGTGGAATTCTTCTCGCGTGACGGCATCAAGGCCGGTTTGGCCATCCTCGCCTTCATGTTTCTCTACAAACTGGGAGACAACATGGCGACCGCACTGGCGACGCCGTTCTACCTCGATATGGGTTTCAGCCGCACAGAAATTGGTTCAATTGCAAAAATTGCCTCACTCTGGGCCGCCATTGCCGGTGGCATCCTCGGTGGTATCGTGATGTTGAAAGTGAGTATCAACCGGGCCTTGTGGCTGTTCGGCTTCGTGCAGATGTTCACCATTCTCGGTTACGTCTGGCTGAGCACCATTGGCCATAGCCCTGTCGGTCTGTTTATCGTCGTCAGTGGCGAATACCTCGGTGTAGGCCTGGGTGCAATTGCCCTGACAGCCTTCATGGCCAGGGAAACCAGCAAGGCCTTCACCGCCACCCAATTCGCCCTGTTCAGCAGTTTCCTCGCCGTGCCAAGAATCTTCGCCAACGCATCAACCGGCTTCATCATCGAAGCCATCGGCTACACCCAATTCTTCATCCTCTGCACCCTGGTAGCCATCCCCGGCATGCTACTCCTGTTAAAAGTAGCCCCCTGGAACGATAAAACGGGTTTGAATGGATGATTATTTAGGATTGGTGCTAACTGATCCGCGGCGACACGGGGGGTATACCCCCATATCCCCGCTAGTTTCTGTGGAGTCTTGACGACTGTGTACCGGTACATCCGAAACCCAAACGGCAAAATAGCCAACAGCGCCATCAGGCGGCTCGGTTTCGCGTATTTCCTGGCTGAAATAGCTGTGCTAATTCCAGCCGGTTGCGAACACCAGTTTTCTTGAAAATATTGTGATTATGGTCTTTCACCGTCGCAACAGAGATAAACAATTCATCAGCAATTTCCTGATTGGTTTTACCTGTCTGGACCAGGCTGATAATTTCCCTCTCACGCCGGGTAATACCGAGTGATTCGAACCGTTCAGAATCAGAAATGGGCTGCAGTGGGCTGAACCCCCGGATCCAGATCAACGGGAAGATATTAAAAAGAATCAGGAAGCCACCATTGGCCAGCAACTGCGCCAGTCTCTGCGGACCTGGCTGTAGCCAGCCCACAATCAGCACCGTCAGAATAATGCCCATCAAACCAAGGTGATAAGCTCCGAAGACAAGGACTGACTTGTGACGACTACCTTTTGGTAACTTCAACGCAGTCAACATCAACAGTGATGTCGAAACCACTGCGCCAACAAGGATCAGTGATTCCAGAAAGATGACAGCGGCCTGTTGCGCAACTGCGTGGTGCATGGATACGCCAACCCCCGTAATCACTACGTAGAGGATAAAAATGAACGTACCGGCTCTGGCCAGTATGCCTTTCAACGCCCGCGATACAATATCAGCGGGCAAGGCTGTGTTCATCAAAGCAAACGCATACAGCCAACCGAGTTTTAATATTGCCATGATGACCAGTAAACCAGGCAATACAAGCAGGTGTGGCTGCATCTCCTGATTTTGCAGCTGCATCATCAGGTATCTGAATACCAGGCCGGCAAGAATCAGCAAATTAAACAGCAGGATATTGGTTAGGAAATAACGGAAAAACACAGGCTGGCGCGCCTGCACATAAGTCGTCACCACGATGCTGGTAACCAGCCCCGTGGCCAACGCCACAACCAGTACGATCAAGGACAATTGATCCGTCATACCAGCATGATATAGCACAGCGGTGGTTGACCCTACCCAACTTTAGTTGGGTTTTTGGTTTTCCCGCCTTTCGTCGGATTGTTGCAAGGCAGAGGAGGAAGAATAATCGTCTGTGAGTTCTGCATTCCCAGCCGCTACCGGAGGCATCCAGATGAAATATCAAACACAACAATCAACACAGCGAAAGGCGACGGTACAAATATTTGCAGCCATAGCAGCGATCATCCCCATGGTGGCAATCACTGTCTGGATGTATTTGCTAAGGGACAGCGTTCCTGATCAACGAGAGTTTTTCCTTGGTCCATTGCTGGTCGGCGGTGGTATGATTTTCTGGCTATTGTTTCTGCATCTTGTGGTGTGCCGGGATACACTGCAATCCCTTGGATTCAGAATAAACGGGTTCTGGCCGGATGTGATAATCGGGTTTGGAATGGGGTTTGGGTTTCTGCTTCTCCGTTCATTAACCCAACCCATGCTCAATGCCTGGTTCGCACCCCGGCCACCCAGCATGGAGATCATTCAACTATTACAGGGTGTCAGTAGCAATACCTGGCTGCTGGCACTATGGCTGGGACCCGTGGTATGGATCGGTATCGCCGGTTTCGAAGAGTTATGGCGTGTATTCGTTTTGCGCAGATTCTGGAATGTATTTGACGGAGTTTCCGGTAAATGGGTAGTGCTGTTGCTGGTCTCTGCGTTGATTGGTCTTGCGCATGGCTATCAGGGTCCGGCATCGATTATATCCATTGGTTTTAAGTCAATGCTGATGGGCTGGTTTTTCATGGCGACAGGCCGGACAAGAGCACTGATAGTCAGTCATGTCGTTTACGATTCGGTACAAATCATCATGGCTGTTATCGCAATACGGGCCGCCATATAAAAAAGGAAGCAGATCAGGGTTCGTGAACATCGCCAAGCAAAACCGGCCTGGTTGCACCGGTAACAGGTGGAGTGTTCTGCATTTGTTGATTCAATCGCTCGCGTGCCAGCCATGCAAATAACAAGCCCTCAACCCAATCAGGGTCCGCACCGTACCGGCCGGTGGTTTCTACAATAACATCCGGTAACGCTGCTGCCAGCCTGCGCATCAGGAAGCCATTATGCACTCCACCACCGCAAACCAGTAAGCGGGCAGGTTCACCGGAATCACGCAGACTGTTGGCAACGCTTATTGCGGTCAGTTCTGCCAGCGTTGCCTGTACGTCTACTTCTTGCAGACTGGAATCGGCCAGTATTTTGTCCAGCCAGGTTATGTTGAAGTGCTCCAGTCCTGTGCTTTTGGGTGATGGCTGGCTGAAGTAGGGATCCTGCAACATGCTTTCCAGCAGCGCGGGATCAATCTTGCCACTGGCAGCCCAGCGGCCATTATCATCATAGTCTTTCTGCAGGTGGCGGCGCGTCCAGACGTCCATCAGGCAATTGCCAGGCCCGCAGTCAAAGCCGCTAACGCCACCTTTGGCTGGCAGGATCGTAAGATTGGCGATCCCGCCGATATTCAAAACGGCGCGATCTTCATTTTCGTTGTGAAACAGTTCCTGGTGCAGTAAAGGTGCCAAGGGTGCTCCCTGGCCACCTGCCAGCACATCCGCGCTGCGGAAATTACCGATGGTGGTCGTGCTGGTGTTTTTGGCAATCAAATCAAGCCGGCCCAACTGTATCGAAACCGGGGTTTCTCCCCGGGGGTCATGCCAGACATTCTGCCCGTGTGAGCCAATCGCCCGTATGTCACGCATCTCCATACCGGCTTCGCGCACCAGGTTCTGTGCGCTGCGGGCAAAGAACCGCCCGAGGGTTTCATCTAACAGGCCGGTTTCATCACTGGTCGGTCGTTTTCCGGTTTCCAGTAATTGATCCAGTTTTTGCCTGATGGCCGCAGGGTAGGGTACGCAGCTCGCATGCAGAATGCTCATTGAGCCCCGGCTGAAATTCACCAGGACGGTATCGACTCCATCGCGACTGGTGCCGGACAGCATGCCGATTAAATGTTCATCTTTCAAATGTTCATCTTTCCTGGTGTCAGCGTTCACTGGCTGGCGTACATTGAGCCCGATTCCAGGCGGCTAAGCTGAGTTAAAACCGGTGCCGATGCCTGTTTGAAGGCGGTCAATTGGGAGTCCTTGAGCGCATCGGCTTTGGGCAGTGGCACGGTGCGTGGGTTGCGGTGCACGCCGTTGACGACAAACTCATAATGCAAATGTGGTGCCTGCGACATTCCGGTCGAACCGACATAGCCGATGACCTGGCCCTGTTTGACACGCTGGCCCTTTTTGACCGTGCGCTTGGTGAAATGCAGGTACTTGGTGACGATGCTGTTGGCATGTTGTACAAATACGTGATGGCCGTTGTACTTGTTGTAGGCGGAGCGGATCACCTTGCCATCACCGGCGGTAAACACCGGCGTGCCCCTGGGGGCCTTGTAATCAATGCCGTTGTGGGCTTTGACCCGTTTCAGGATCGGGTGAAAACGCTTGGGATTGAAGCTGGAAGAGATATAGGAAAAATTCAGCGGTGCACGCAGGAAGGCCTTGCGCATATTGTGGCCGTCGGGTGCGAAGTATTGAGCCTGGCCATCAATATCAAAGCGTATGGCCTGGAATTTCTCACCCTGGTTGACAAAGGTTGCACCGATGATTTCACCATCCCGCAGGAAGCTGCCGTCACGATAAATCTTTTCATAAATCAGCAAAAAACGGTCGCCTTCACGGATGTCGAGCACGAAGTCTATGTCCCAGCCAAACAGGTTAGCCAGTTTCATTACCATGCCATCATTCAAACCGGCCAGTTTGCCGGCCAGGAACAGCGAGGACGTAATGGTGCCGCTGGTCTCTTCAATGCGGGTGATGATGTCTCGTGCCTCGGTACTGGCAACGGCCTGTTGACCGTCGTGATCGATAATCAGGTAATGGGCTTCGTCAACTGCATAGCGCATACGCTTTAGAGAGCCATCGCTGTGTTGCTGGAACTCGAACAGGTCGCCGGGGCGGATTTTCTTCAGCTGTTTGGTTTCCTTGCTGAGTGCCATAATTTCAAACAGGGTTTGAATGCTGAAGCCCTGTTGGCGGAATATTGCGTCAAGGGACTGCCCGGAGCGTACGGTTACGCCATCCCAGAGCCCGGTTTCCAATGGGGTTGCGATGCTGCCAATTTCCATGCCGGTTTTGTCAGCAGTGTCGGTTAGTGCTTGAGTTTCATGCCGCTCTGGCAGGCTTAAATTAATAACTTTGTTGGCGACTGCAGCATCATCCAGACCGTTTTCCGGGCCACTTTCCAAACCACCCAGCGCAAAGCCGACCGCGATCAGCGTGAAAGCGAACAGGAGTAGTTTTGTACGGGTCAGGCTGATGTGGAATTGATCCAACATTCCGGCCAGGCTGGCGAGGGGATTCTTATTGTGCATGGTGCGTAAAGACCTTTAAAAATGCCCCGGGTTCCGACAGCGCTAAAGATAACACATGATGGGCAATTTCGAGTGTGATTTTGCCGCGTTCTGATGCACTATGTGCCATTGGCAAAATAATGTTATTTAGAAAAGAACGGATCCGGATATGACCGATGTGAAACAAGCCCTGGAATTGATTGCCCGGGGTACCGAAGAAATCATCAAGATCGAAGACCTGCAAAAGAAACTGGAGTCGGGAAAGCCCCTGCAAATCAAGGTCGGGTTTGACCCGACAGCACCCGACCTGCATATCGGCCACACCGTGGTGATCAATAAGATGCGTCAATTTCAGGACCTGGGGCACGAGGTTACCTTCCTGATCGGTGATTTTACCGGCCTGATCGGTGACCCGACCGGCAAAAGCGCAACCCGCAAGCCGCTGACACCGGAACAGGTCAAGGAAAATGCCGAGACCTATGCCACCCAGGTCTTCAAGGTGCTTGATCGTGAAAAGACTAAAATCCGCTTTAATTCGGAATGGATCAATAAGCTGGGTTCGGATGGAATGATCCGGCTGGCGGCCAAATATACGGTTGCCCGCATGCTGGAGAGAGATGATTTTGAAAACCGCTATCGCAGCGGTCAGCCGATAGGACTGCATGAGCTACTCTATCCACTGGCACAGGGCTATGATTCTGTGGTGCTGAAAACCGATGTGGAAATGGGCGGTACCGACCAGAAGTTCAATTTGCTGGTCGGCCGGCATCTGCAGCAGCACTATGGCCAGCAACCACAGGTCATCATCACCTTACCGTTACTCGAAGGCCTGGACGGTGTGCAGAAAATGTCCAAGTCGCTGAATAATTATGTCGGTATCACAGAAGCACCGGATGAGATGTTTGGTAAGTTGATGTCGATCTCAGATGAGATGATGTGGCGCTATTTTGACTTGCTGAGCTTCCGCAGCAACGAAGAGCTTGCCGCTTTCAAGCAGCAGGTTGCCGACGGCACCAATCCCCGCGATATCAAATACCTGTTATGTGAGGAAATCGTTGAGCGATTCCATGACCGTACAGCTGCCGATGCCGCCAGGGAAACCTTTATTGCCCGCTTCCGTGGTGGGGCGATGCCTGATGATATTCCGGAAAACACTCTGGATACAGACGGTGAAGGTATTGGTATTGCGACAGCGTTGACCCAATGTGGTCTTACGTCCAGCAATTCCGAGGCTTTCCGCATGGTTAAACAGGGTGGTGTGCGGATTGATGGCGAGAAGGTTAGTGACCGAACTTTGCAACTCGAAGTTGGTTTTGACGGCATTCTGCAAGTGGGTAAACGCAAATTCTGTAGAACCAATGTCATCTGACGCGCCATTAACAGCAGCAGAGCTGCTTGAACTGCGCGAGCGTCTGGATGAGATCGATACGGGTATCATCGATCTGATTGCTGAACGCCAGGCTGTCGTCACGACCATTGCAGAACACAAACACAAGGTGGGTTCCCCGCTGCGGCACTATGAACGTGAACGTGAAGTCATCGACCGGGGAGTCGCCCGCGCAGAATCACATGGTCTCGCCGGCTCGGTCGCGCGCGACATCCTGCAAACCCTGATTCACCATTCACTCAGTAAGCAGGAAGCACACAAGCTGGTGCAGTCGGATCATGGCCAGGGACAAAGGGCGCTGGTGATCGGTGGCCTGGGACGGATGGGTGTATGGATGTCCCGTTACCTGGACATGGTGGGTTACCGGGTGGATGTCGCAGACACGGTAGCGGGTGAAACACCGTTCAGAAGGGTGGATGAATGGCAGGGCGTGACAGCTGACTACGACCTGATCGTTGTCGCGGTTCCATTAAGGCCCAGTAATGACATCCTGCTCCAATTGGCAAAAATTCGTCCGCAGTGTCTTGTGTTTGACATTGGTTCATTGAAGAGTCCGATGCGTGAAGGGCTGGATGCACTGCGGGAAAGCGGTTGTCGCGTATGTTCGGTACATCCCATGTTTGGCCCTGATGAAATCGGTTTATCCGGTCGCCATATCCTGTTTGTCGATATGGGTGATGCCGAAGCGTTACGCGAGGCACGCGCATTGTTTTCTCATACGGCGGCAGATTGTGTTGAGCTCAGCCTTGAAGAACATGATGAAGTCATGGCCTGGGTGCTGGGATTGTCGCACCTGGTTAATATCGCTTTTGCGGGCGCCCTGGCCGAGAGTGGCGAGGCAGTACCGTTACTGAAAAAGATTTCCAGTTCGACATTCAATGCACAGTTAAATGTGGCGACCCAGGTCGTGAATGAAAACCCACACCTGTACTACGAAATTCAACAGGGCAACGACAATACCCCGGTTGTCAGCGAGCAATTCCGTAAAGTGCTGGATGAGCTCATAACCGCCGTGGCCGACAACGATGAAGCCGTGTTTACACGTTATATGGGCTCGGCCAGGCAGCGACTAGCAGATGATCAGACGTGAAGCAGCTTTCTGATATTGATTGGGATAGCTGGCAGGCCAAAGACCCGGCAACACTGGTGTTTGTTATCCGTGATGGCAAGATACTGCTGATCAATAAGAAAACCGGGCTTGGCAAAGGCAAAATTAACGGGCCAGGTGGAAAAGTTGAGCAAGGTGAAACACCCGAGGCCTGCGCGGTCAGGGAATGTCAGGAGGAACTCAGCATTACCGTCTCCAACCTTGATTACTGTGGCCAGCACCGCTTTCAGTTTGTCGATGGTTATTCCATCCACGTGTGGGTGTACCGCACGGCAGATTTTGAGGGCGTGCCAACAGAGTCCATAGAGGCAAAACCGCTGTGGGTGAAGGTGGATGAGATTCCTTATGATCAGATGTGGGAAGACGACGGTATCTGGATACCGATGATGTTGCGGGGCGAACGGTTCCAGGGTCGCTGGATATTTGATGGTGACAGGATGGTTGATTACGAGTTATTGCCGGAAAAACGTCCGTTGGCTGGGAATACATAAATCTTGAAGGAATACCCAATGAGTGCATTTAAAATTGCGCTGGCGATTTGTTTCAGCTTATTACTGAGTCCGTTGCAGGCAAATCAGCCCTCGCTGAAGCAGCAATCACAACAAATCGCGCAGCAATATCTGATTACCGATACACATATTGATGTGCCGTATCGTTTACACAATCACTGGGATGATGTAACCGCTGCGACCAAAGACGGTGATTTTGACTACCCGAGGGCGGTCAAGGGTGGGCTGAACCTGCCATTTATGTCCATTTATACACCTGCATCGATGGAAGAAGCAGATGGTACGGCAGATGCAAGTTATGAACTCGCCAATCAACTGATTGATTCCGTCGAGGCACTGGTTGCACGGGCCCCGGATAAATTCATTATGGTGAGTTCGGTGGCGGATGCTGAAAAAGCCATGCAAAGCGGTCGTATCGGCCTGGCCATGGGTATGGAAAACGGCTCGCCGGTCAACAGCAAGTTGGAAAACATCCAGTTTTTCGCTGACCGGGGTATACGCTACATCACGCTTGCACATGGACTGAGCAATCACATTTCCGATTCATCCTATGACGACAATCACCAATGGAACGGCTTAAGTCCGTTTGGAAAAGATGTTGTCGCCGAGATGAATCGCGTCGGTGTGATGATTGATATTTCCCACGTGTCCGATGACGCCTTTTACCAGGTGATCGAGCTCAGCAAGGCCCCGGTGATCGCCTCTCATTCATCCCCGAGGCATTTCACCCCCGGTTGGGAACGCAATATGAGCGATGAGATGATCCAGGCGCTGGCCAAAAATGGTGGTGTTATCCAGATCAATTTTGGATCGGGTTTTCTGCATCAGCAGGCCCGGGACTGGCGGGATGCAATGGGTGAAGCACAATCCGCATTTCTCGAGGCGAAAGGGCTGGATGACCACAGTGATGAAGCCAGCCAGTTTGAGAAAGATTACCGGCTGGAACACCCATACCCGTTTGCCACCATGGATGACCTGCTGGCGAACTTTGAACATGTCATCAAGCTGGTTGGCCCCGAACATGTTGGTATTGGCTCAGATTTTGACGGTGTAGGCGACAGCCTGCCCGAAGGCATGAAGGATGTTTCCTATTACCCGGCCCTGATCGAGGAATTGCTCAAGCGCGAGTATTCGGTTGATGTCATTCGTGGCATTATGGGCGGTAACCTGATGCGTGTTTGGCGCGAAGTCGAAGCGCAGGCGCACTAGTTGGTCAGTGACTGAGAAGAAAATCGTGTTGGTCAAAACTGAAAAAATGATTTAATGGCATTAGTTTCTTGTGTACACTGTGCGCGGGCCAAGACTTATAAAGTAAGTTATTGTTTGTTTTGGTGTTGCTTGCACAACTTCGGGAGAGTTAATAGCATGTATTTTCGTAAATTCATCATACCAATAATAATGGGCATGACATTCACATCAAGTGCCATAGCAGAAGTTCTTTCCTTTGAGGGTCTTCAGGATTTAGAAGAAGTGCTGGAGTTTTACAATGGCGGCACGGGCAGCATGGGAAGTAGCGGACCAAATATCGGTGTTAGCTTTACGGCAGGCGCTTTAGCTATAATTGATTCAGATGATGGTGGCAGCGGAAATTTCGCAAATGAACCATCTCCGGATACGATTGCCTTTTTCCCAACAGCCAATTCCCTGGTGATGAATGTAGCCGGTGGATTCAAGACTGGATTTTCTTTTTACTACTCTTCCAGCACTGTTGCAGCGGTAACCGTATATGACGGACTGGATGCCACTGGAAACATATTAGCAACCATTAATATTGACGCACAGTTTTCTGATGATTGTACGGGTGACCCAACTGGGGCTTTTTGTAACTGGACAGCTGTCGGCGGAAGTTTCAATGGTACTGCATTATCGGTAGATTTCGGCGGCACAGCAGACCAGACTGGATATGACGATATTACAATTGGTAGCGCAATTGCCGGTGAAAGCGGTCCCACGGTAACGATGCCAGTACCGACTTTGTCCCAGTGGGCACTTTTGACCCTGATGCTGTTAATCCTCAGTATTGCTTTCTTCAGGATTAATCCAGCAATATCAAGAAAATAGCTGTTGCCGTTTATTGACTGAGAAGCCCTCGAATGCGAGGGCTTTTTTTATACCTGATGAATATGTTTACCTATCGACAGTTTCCTTGCCTTCACCGCCAAATTTGGTAGCAAAGTAACCCATAATAAATCCTACAATGGCGCCTTCCAGCGTAAACCAGAACACTGTGCTGACGGTATCCGTTTTACCGAAAATGGTCAGCGTCATCTCTTTCATAACGTCAAAGGCAAAAAATGTCAGCACGAAGTTCATCCAGGCACCCATGAATGGTGCGCGAAACCACCAGCGGAACGGAAGTTTCATGATTGGGTGATAGGTTAAAACCCCAAAAACCCCAATGATGGCCCCCATGGTCGTGTACCAGAGCAATAGCCCGAATCGAAGTTGCCAACCGGCTTCAGGTAAGAAAAAAGGCAGCGTGATCAATCCGGCAAGCCCGAATAAAAAACCAATGGACTTGCCAATGGCGATTCGTCGATACAATGATGGTTTCTCGAACATAGCTATTCTCCGCATACTGATGATAGCAATCATACACTGGTCAGGGGCTATCCGGTTCCGCCATCGGGTCTTTATCGCCAAAATGTCCCATTGCTGAAACAACTGTGCGGTTTTGCAAAAAGGGGTGTGCTTTGAGCATGACACTACGCTGCTTCGATAGCTGTACTGCCAGGTCGGTGTCACCGAGGCGTTCTGCCAGGCCAGCAGCTGCCCGCAACTGGTCGGCCTGTAATTGCCATCCACTCATTCCTGATTCCATTGACAGGAGTTGTCTCAGACTTGAGAGTGCTTCATCTGATTGTTCAATATCAGCCAGGTAACCAGCCAGCAGGCGGATATAACGTGGATTATCCGGCGCCCGCTCCCTGGCTGCGCGCATCATGGAAATGGCGAGGTCCAGGTCCCCGCCAACAATATCCGGTAGCGTGTAATAGGTTTCTGCAAGCAGAGCATGGGCAGCACCATTAAGACCCCGCGGATCCTCAGCGACAGTCGCTGTTAGCAAGGGTAGGGAATTTGCATGAGGTCCGATAACGAGGGCCTCGTAATAATCCATCTCGGTAGAATCCAGGTCTGCATCCCGGGCCTTTTGCAATATGCGCATTTGTTCCTTGCGCGCGGCTATCAGGGCGATCATAGCTGCGTTCTGCTTGGTCTCTTCCGGTACTTCAGTGACATACCAGGAAATGAGGTAGCCAAGGTCATACAATACGATGCGATCGAGATAGTAGATATACAGGGCATTCGCCTGCAAGGCGGATAGCAGCATATCGTAATCGCCGCTGTTGGCATCGGCAAAACTGCTCATGACGTGCGCGCCGCATGCCAGTCTGGACGTGTCGTAAGTGTGATTTAGCAGGTCACTGGCCGCCTGTCGGTTTTGCTGGTCGCTACCGGCTGAGGCGACAGCACAACTGAATGTCTCGTCTTCTTCTTGCGTTGCGTGCACTGACTGAAGGCCAAGCAGCAACACAAGAATGATTGAAAATCCGGATGTAAATTGCATCAGTCTGCTCCAACTTCATTCAGAATGTATCGTGCCAGATCCAGTCGCAATTCTTCGGACAGGTAGTTCTGTGGAGGCATTGCCGGGAATTGCTCAATCGGTCGTTTCTTGGTGGGGTTTGCGATCCACTTTGCCAGCCCTTCGGGATTATCCAGGTAAATCAACTTGATCACCATCATGGGAGGACCAATCATGGTGTGGTCATAGGCGTGGCAACCGGAACACACGGCGTGATAGGTTAATTGCGCTTTTTGAGTGGCTGACAGGGTTTTACTTTTTATCGGGTCGGCCAGTTGATAACTTCGTACACCGTCGCTTGCGAGTGTCGGTTCGCATGCCGCCCAACGCTTCAACCCAAGCTGCGTTGCCCCTTGTTTGTTTGCATAACAATGTCCTCTGCCCCTGGCGAAGTTCACGATATCAGCACCATGGTCCAGGCCTGCACCTGCAACCTCAAGGCCAATAGCCTCATAGCCATTATTAACGAAGATATTGCGTGCAATACTGATTTCATCCGGTTCAGGATCAACGGCTGCATCTACCGGAAACAATCCACTCATGCCGCTCATGTTGCTGATGCAGACACCACAGGTCTGATTACCCTTAATGATATTTCCCTCAATGGTGACCCGGTCGACAGCGGTTACCGTAATTCCGCGCCCAGTTCTGCTTAAAGAGCGTTCAAACATGGTCGAATTATTGTTGATCACGGTGTTGTTTCTGACAATTACGTCGGCTGCGGACTTGGTTTGAAGGCCGGGGAAGATGACGATCGGGATACCGATGGCGTTGTCATGTACATAATTGGCTTCGATCAGGATTTTGTGAGAATTCTCCGCTTCGATACCAAGGGCATTGTCGAACACCTCGTTGGCAATGATATCGACATTCTCTGACATACCCACGTAAATGCCCGCATCCGAGGTGTTTGAGATGATGTTCTGCGAAACCAGCCCATTTTTACCGAACTGGGGGAATATGCCGTACAGGTAAATGTTCTCAACGATGTTGTTGTGGATACGGTAGTTGTTAGCGCCCTGGGTGGTGATGCCGTTACTGCGGTAGTTAAGCACATGGAAACCTTCTATATTGACCCCGTGACCGGAAGCAATGATGCCGTCGTGTCGATCCTCTTTTGTGCCATCCAGAACAGGTCGTTTACCGTCGATGATAACGCCGATCAGACTGATATTATCCTTGTCTATATACACGGTTTCTTCATAAAGGCCGGGCATAACCCTTATGGTGTCGCCACTGGTCGCACGTTTGACTGCATCCTGTATCAGTTCACCCGGGTTGACGACAATTTCGGTCGCGTTGCTGTTCATTGGATAAATGAACAGGCAGCTGCAAATGATCAAAACAAACAGGCTTTCTAATCGCATTTTATGCTCCTGATTTTCAGGTGGTACGGTGAACCGGCGACCTTATTATGGCACGGGCAATCCGGATGGGACCCGTTCGGGGGGCGCAGGTATTGCGGTCTCGTCGGTCAACGTGTTTAGAAACGCCACGAGATCTATGATCTCATCGCTACGTAAATCCGGGTCTACGACATGCCAGTGCAGCGTCAGATCATCCCTGTCCTGTACCGCGTGTCCTGGCACATTGTTATAAAAATTGATTGCATCAATTAGGGTCTCCGACTGGCCCGCATGCATGTAAGGTGCGGACCGGGAGATATTTCGCAAAGACGGTACTTTGAAGGCTCCTCGCAGGCTGGGCTCGCCGGTAACTGCTTCGGCACCCACGTCATATGGCGAGCCTTCTACGGCCGGAACCCCGGTCGTGACAAGCTGGCCACTGGTAAATAACGGTGGTGTATGACACTGCGAGCAGCGACTGGCGAAGGACCGGAAAACATGTAATCCGTTGATTTCCTGCTCGGTCAGCACGTCCTGAGCGCCGTGAATGTACTGGTCATAGCGGCTGTGCAGCGATACCAGGCTGGTTTCGAAAGCGACGATAGCCACCAGCACGTGTTCAAATTCTATTGGTGCAGTCTTAAAAGCCTGCAAAAAGAGTTGGCGGTATGCCGGTATCGTGTTGAGAGTTTCCACCAGTTGCCCGGGGCTCCACCCCATTTCCTCCCGGGTGGTGAGCACGGTAATCACCTGGTCTTCGAGCGTAGGCGCACGGCCGTCCCAGAAAAACTGTTTCTGAAACGCCAAATTCCATAGCGTTGGAGCTGCTCGCTGTAAATCTGCACCACCTGATCTTGACGGACCGGTGCCTTTGCCATGACGACCGCTACTCCGGGAGCGGCCATCGGACATGCTGAAATTCGGGTGGTGACAATGCGCACAGGACAGATCACGGTCGGCTGATAGTATGGAATCGAAAAACAGGTATCGCCCAAGGTCAATCTGCTGTGGAGTATAGCCATCACGCCGGTCCGGCAGCGCAACCCGGTAACCACCCCATTGCTGATTAGCCAACGGGTAGAGATCATACAGCGTACTTAACTTGCAGGTATTGTCCTGGGTAAGCCTGAAGTAGGGTGGGCATTGATCTGCAAGTTCTATGTCCCCGGAGGCGTGCAATGAAGGAATGTACAGGGAGAATAGCCACAACAGCAAATACCCGGTTAGTCGCAGACTGGTCCGGTGCTTCTCAAGCCGGGTTTGTACTGACAGAACTCGCACAGCCTAAGTCTAGCACTACTAAGAGTGGCCGTTCATGGTCGCGATCTTCGCACCGGCAATCGTATTTCCGTTACACTCGCCCTTCAATATGAATAACACCTCAAAACCATTTGATGAATACCCTTATCTTGCACTTCCGATTGAGTGGACAGCGCCTGAGCGATTGGCATTGGCCAGCACCTTTCATGGAGGCCCCAGGACCGCCCCGTTAACAGGACGTGTATTGGAACTCGGTTGTGCGAATGGTGCCAACCTGCTGCCCATGGCGTGGTACCGCCGCGCGGCCAGTTTTGTTGGCATTGATGGTTCAGCACGCCAGGTTGAGACAGCGGAACAGTGCCGCAAACAGTTGCAACTGGATAACCTCAGTTTTATTCACGCCGATTTCCAGTCGGCTTCAGAACGCCTTGAAGGCCAGTTTGATTTCATCATGACGCATGGTGTGGTGTCGTGGGTGACAGAAGAGGCCCGGCAGGCTTTATTTGAATTGTGTAAGGAACGCCTCGCCCCGGGCGGCCTGTTGTATTTGAATTACAATTCACGACCGGGCTGGAATATTCGTGGCCTCGTGCGTCAGTTCTTGCTGGAGCATACGGCGAATGCCGGTGACCTGCAGGCGAGGGCTGAAATGTGCAAGGAATTATCCGTGCGCGTTATCGGTCCGCTGTCGGAAATCGGCCACCATTACACGCAATTGATGGCGAGCGAGTTTCACCTGGTTGGACGCAGTCATCCCGCTTATCTTGCCCATGAATACCTGGCGCCGGAAAATAATGCCTGGTGGCGCAGTGAATTTATGCAGATGACCAGCCAGCACGGCTTTGATTACGTGGCAGATGCGGATTTCAATTCG
>Ga0164313_10001414_pt1 | contig 21195 bp, 38 predicted proteins | sample GuaBasSedimGuay4_FD_113735 | JGI IMG/M metagenome (GOLD analysis project Ga0164313, IMG submission 113735) | Subseafloor sediment microbial communities from Guaymas Basin, Gulf of California, Mexico - Guay4, Core 4569-4, 0-3 cm | ecosystem: Environmental > Aquatic > Marine > Hydrothermal vents... | reverse complement strand
TTACATATTCAAAGGTATGATTAATGTCTGCATCTGCGTCTGCTTTTGTTGCATATAATCTAATAGTAGAACTTAGCATCAATTTATCGTCGTAAACCTGATCAGTTATTCTATAGTTATGCTGAGATAAACCAAGGATCCTTTCGATCGCAATTTCCATTTCTCCAAGTAAACCTCTGGTATTTACTGTACTTCCGGCGGAATTATCGCTTAACCAACCAGCTCCCCTTATAACAATATCTCCTGCAGTACACGTAGGATCTAAGATTACATGACCTGCTACAAGATCTATAGATACACTTTGAGTAGAAACATCACAATTTTTTATTGTGACCCCTCCTGAATATGCTCTCAGTTGCAAGTCACTATCTATAACGGCACCAAGATCAATAATAGGTGTACCTGATCCAGGGACTTCAGAAAAACAGTTAACGAAAGAGGTTCTTGTATTATTACCAGGTAAAATAGCTTGGTTAATCCCACACATCGTAAATTCTCCAGATACTCCTCTAATATCTAAAAGTTTACATGTGTTAGCGATTATTGCACCAACCCCCGTCCCATCTATAGAAACCCCAATAAATTCTGAGTTATCTACGCTATATCCACCAAAATCAATAATTGCAGTAGTATTACTAACAGTTCCAACAAAGCCCCATCCTTCATAATCCTGATCTAATGCAACATTTCCATCTACACTAAATTTTCTAGCACCCCTTCTTATAGCAAGAATATAAGCATCTCCCATATTATTCACAGGGTTTGTTGAAATCCCAACATTCTCAGTAGTTCCTGTTACCCCATGAACCGTATCAATATAAATATACTCTCTTAATTGTATAATATCGGTACCTTCTATAAACCCGTCTCTATTTATTGTTACCCCCAATGAATTATCACTTATATCCCCAATTCCTCTAATACTAACATTTCCCGCAGAATTGCTACTATCTAATAATATTTTTCCAGAAACCACATCAATATCAGCGATAGAATCAGAATCGATCATATTAGTTAATGCTAATTCTCCCGCCCAATTCCGAAGGATGGCTTCAGTAGGGAGAGCATTAAAATTTATTGTACATGGTCCGTGTGTTACTGTACCGTGTATATTATAGCAAAAAGAAAATATGTTATCCTCACCTTTTAGTGATACCTCCCCGCTGATACCTACCCTTTCCATATTTCCATTAAAATTTAAAATTCCCTCGTCTATTAAAGAACGACTAATTCTTATATTCGAAGATGCTAGCATGTCTGGTGTCCCAACTACTACTAAGTCATTGATGGAAGAAAAACTTATATTGTAGGAATTTGGCTTTAAAAAACTTGCTCCCCCAGCCCCGCTGAAAATATAGCTAATTGCGTCCCTGTCTAAATCAAACAAACCCTCCATTATAAGGAATTCTTTAAGTTTTAAATTTGCAGCAATTTTAAATGCATCAACAACATTATTAACTGGATTTGATTTTAATCCAATTGGATATTTACTCCCTGCGGTTCCGTTAATTGAATTATAAGCAACTATTCCATTATATGCTGAATCTTGTTGCTGTACAAAAATATCCTCAACTGACTGTGTAATTGGCTGTAATCCTTGATATAATACTGTATATGGCCCTAACGTAGGTGTTAATATAGGAAGACTTGAATCTTCTGGTGCTAAGTTACCAGTAATAAGTACAGTAGCGTCTTCTTCTGCAGGTTTCCATCTCCACCCATCTTGGTTCTGTATAAAAAAATATGCACCTGCACTAATCCCTGGAGTTAATGGGTCACCACCAACCGTACGGAATAATGGGAAATACTTTTGATTATCATCTATAAGTTGCCATCTCTTCCATTCAGAGTACACATCATCTTCTATATCAACCTCAGTAACCCCGAGTTCTGTAATTATAAGGAGTGCTTCTCCATCAAACGTAACTTTTGCCATTATCTAATAAAAGGTTTTCTATACAAATATCTGATCTATATATCGACCAATATATGTTACAGATTTTAGCGTATTTTGGGGAACTTGTTTCGGTTGGTTATATTCGCCAGCCTTTTTTATCTGCCCACATAGGCATAACGTATTCATCAGTTTCAAAAGTAGTTGTATTAAAATCTGATCTCATTCGGCTTTCAACCTTAGCTTCTTCGAATTTTTTACTTGCATTAGTAAAAAGCGTTTCGAATATATGAGTTTGGTGATATGGGTCAGGGTTTTCGTCTAATACACTATAAGACGGCATTTTTACATCTGACTTTGTTACTAGGCCGCTTACTGCAGTATATTTTCTTATTATACCTTTATCTTTTAATAGTTTAAACCAAAGGTTGAAGTTCGCTTTTAAGTTTGGCTCTTTTTTTACAAATTCAGTAAGATCCATTTCTGTTGCCCCTTTATATTTTCCTTTAATCATTTTTTGAAAATTTGGAGCAAAATAACCTCTATGTAAATATATCGCTAAAGCTTCTTTCCCGCTGGGTGCAATAACAATTTCAGTTCTTGGTAAATCATAGTCACCATACCATATTATTATCCAACCTTGTAATGTTTCAAGACCAAGATCTCCTAGGTCTCCTAATAAATCTTGTAAAGCTGAGTCGTCGTATTCAAAAAGATATTTCATCGAAGTATATATCAAACTAAAAAAGCAGGATAGTAGCGAACTTTCCTGCTTTATGTCCGAGGTTATCCCGGTCCTAAGTGTGACGTTAAGTCACCGTTAGTATATTTATCTGATTAAGCTAATGTGTACTTGCTATAAAATTCACCAGCTTTGTGTGTTCCGTCTGGAGAAAACTTGACTGCAAAATTTTTAAATTCCGGTTTATCCTCATTATCAAACCGGGCATCCATTTCTCTTAGAATAAAAATGTCTGTATCTAATTGAATTGCTAATGCTTCTAGACTTTCCTGCTCTTTAGTAACGTCTATATCACCAAACCAGATTTTTCCATTTTCTTTAATGCAAACATTAGCATTAAAGACAACTAAATTTTCTTTATTATTCGCTAAATAACCAGATTTACTCATCCCCACCATCTTTCCATACATACCAAGTAATTTTATAAGATTTGCTTCGTCTATCTCTTTCTCTTTCGGTTTTTCCTTAAATGGATTTTTCATTTTAATAGTTTTTTAAATGTAATCTATAATGATATTTTTTCCAATATATGAATATTATTTCATTATGTCTATAAACGATTACCGGTTTTTTACTATTAGAAAGATATCCAATATAATACCCATTATAATTTTCTACATTATATAATACCATTGATAATTCTGGATCGTCCAGATATGAGCTTATGCTGTCCTCGGAAAATGTTATAGTTCCGTGAGTATCGTAGCACAGGTATTCCTTTTTGTGGTGCATCTCATATTTAACAATCTCTAACTGGGAGAATAATAGATTAGATATTAAAATCCCGATAATGACTAATATAATTTTTATATTCATGTTTTATCTTCCTTTGAAATAATTGTATTTATATAATCTTCTATAAGGTATCCAATGTACCCGTCACCTAAATTACTATAAAATCTAGCTTTACCAAATTTTAATTTTATCTGTGCGTATTCAAATCCAGGTATTTTAGTAAGGGTCTTATCAAAAATATTATCTAAAAAACCAGTAACCGCAGGAATATCAAAATCTAACCCACTAAACCGATCCTCTATAAACTCTTTATATTTTGTATTAAACTCTTCCCTTGTCATGCTATTGGATTAAGATTCTTCCTTCGGTAATAAATTCTCTTTTATAGCTTCTACTAAAGCTTCTTTTGGAAGTGCTCCTGGCTGCATCATTGGCTGACCATCTTTCGGTATAAAAAGGATTGACGGAATACTTCTAATTCCAAAAACAGAAGAAAGTTCCTGTTCTTTTTCAGTATCAATCTTATAGATGTTTATCTTTCCTTCATATTCATCAGAAAGTTCTTCGAGTATAGGAGCAACCATTTTACATGGTCCACACCAATCAGCATAGAAATCTATAATAGCCGGTAATTCCCCGGTAAATTTCCATTCTTTACTTTTAGTATAATCAAATATTTCTTCTTTGAATCTCTCGTTTGTTAATTTAATTGTTGCCATTTATCTTTAATTTTTTTGTATCTTTTTATATGACAAAAACTATATAATGTTTCATATTACAAAAACATTATATAGAATACTTATGTACATGCACAACAAGTTGGTTTTCTGTTGCCTGATTTAACATGTTTTTGCTCCCTCTACTTACGCCATCCCAAAACAAAATCAGCATATCTGCATATTCTGCCATCTGTTTATTCCTTATATGTCCTGCAGATTTCCCATACTTATCCCAGTTCGCTGGGAATTCCTTTATATCAAATCCTTTTTGTTTTGCATAAAATTCTCCCATTTTATCAGCTCCTTTAGCAGTTCCGCTTACTATCTCTGGATTTTCAATTCCATTTAATTCTATAATTTCATCACAAACCTTTCTGAGGTTTATAAAGTCTGAATAGTTTCTTCCTCCTGCAATAATTATTCTCATTATAAAGTATGATTTTCCCATTGACCTTCTGGAAAATCCGGATTGACATACATAGAATATTTAGTCCATCCCCGGCGGGTTTCTTTTGTAAAATATCCATGGGAAGCATCTTCGTCCTTAAATGGGGAATAGGAAATCTTTTTGAATCTTTCAATTATCCATTTTAATATATCCCTTATATCCTCTGTCGCTTGATCCCCGTCTTCAAATTCCATCCTTACACATATCCACGGAACAACTTTGGGACCATTTCCTCTAGACCCTCCGTTACCATATGTTAATAATTTAGGGTAAAATACAAGACCAATTGAACGCTCCCGCATTTCAGTAGACATTTCAATGTACATCTCATCGATCTGCTTAGTATCGTCTTTATATTCTGAAACTAATTTACTAATCAGCCCTTCTATTTCCTTATAAATTTCTCTACTTATATCTGTTTTCATTATATGGTATTTGATAATTTTTTGTCAAATTTGTAAGCAAGATGTGAATATAATTCGTCGTTTGTCTTAAACCCCCTGTAGTAATTTTTGGAAATCAGTTTTCTGAATTCATAAGCGTCAAACAAATCAAAATTAAAACCTCCCCTATAATTGCCTTCTTCTCCCAATAGCTTATCCCACATCTCTATTCTTTTTTCAAATTCACCATCCGGAATATCTTCTGGTGGATCTACTTGGTTTTGGTAATGATAATCTTCCCATCCATACTTTTTAGCTATATCTTCTAATGGTTTATACGTCCAATTATTATTTACAAATACTTTTATGTACCAATAATCAGAATCATAAAAGATTGAGCAACTAATTTTTATATCGCTAATTTTTTTCTCCATCCCAATAGCATATTTTTCTAAGCATCTTTCGATCCAAAAAGTATCTATAGTATTATTGTCGTTTCCTACAATAACATTCTTTGCCATAACGTTTTCCTCGTTTTCCTCAAAAGCTATCACTGCAGCATATGTTGTCTCTGCATGTATGCTGTACAACAGACCTTTGTCTTGCGAAACATATTCAGTAAAAAATTCCCTTGCTTTATTTAACGTAGACAAAATATCTATGTTTTTCTTTATCCTAAAAGCATCATATATTTTAGTACTCATTTTAAACCTCCTATTTTTTATGGATTTTGTTTATATCATCCACGGTAAGTTCTTTCAATAATTTAATGTATAGTTTAATACACGCTTTTACGTCCTTCTTATGTGCCATTTCAACTGGAGTGTGCATATATTTCAAGGGGGTTGAAATAATAGCTGTTGGTGTATTCTCTTTAAAGAATGCCATAGTATCATTTCCATAAGAGCCTACACTTAATTGAAGATCTATTTTATTCTCCTTTCCAACTTTTCTAATTAACTTAACCAGATCTCTATGGTTTTGTGCAGTGTATTGTAAACATGGTCCTTTGCCTCCTTTGATATCCCCCTCTTTAGCTTTATTATATTTTGGCGTATTTGTCTCGTGACATACATCATGCACGATTGCAAGATCACCCTGTAATCTTTTAGCTATCATAGTTGCCCCGAATAAACCAACTTCCTCCTGTACTGCATTTACAACATACAAATCATAAGGAAGTTTTACTTTTTCTTTTTTCAGTTTCCTTAATACCTCAGCTATAATATAGCCTCCAATTTTATTATCAAGGGATCTTCCAACATAATAATCACCAATTTCTTCTAATTGGGTATCAAAGGTTGCTATATTACCAACTTCTATACCAGCACTTTCTACTGCTTTTTTATCTGCTAAGCCAGTATCAATCCAAAGTTCGTGTTGTTCGTATCCAGATTCAACATTTTTACTTCTTGTATGAATAGCAGGCCATCCAAATAAACCTCTTATTTCCTCCCCGTCGTGGGTGTGTATTACTACAGTTTTTGCCGGAGCAATCATATTATCAGAACCACCATGTCGGGTTACTCTTAGTAAACCAGAATCTTCGATCTGAGTAACTATCCAGGCAATCTCGTCACAATGAGCTTCTATAATAACCTTTGGTTTTACATAATTTATTTCTGAATCTCCTTTTAATAACGCAACAGCAGTTCCATATGGATCTAAGGTTACCCCGTCCGAGTATTCTGTTACATAATCTACCCAGATCTTCTGACCTTTTGTTTCCTGTCCTACAGGAGCATAAGCATTTAAATACTTATATAAAAATTCTTTATTGTTCATTTATTAGTTTTTAATATTAACTTACTCGTTCTTCTTTTATTTTTATTTTTATGTTCGGTTTAATAGCTGTAATAGCCTCGTGGAAATTTTCCCCAATTATTTCGTTAAATTGTTCGATATCTTTAAAATCTTCTCCTGGGTCAAAATTTACATCAAACCCGGTATTTTCTAAAAGTCCTTTAATGAAAAAGATTAGACGGGATTTACCTGTATTTGCTTTTCCTGATATTGTAATTGTTAAATCTTTCATTATATGTTTTTTAATTTGTTTCTTGTTTCTTCTGATACTTTAAAGGTTCCCTCTCCGGTTCTCCTATATTTCATTACCGCCCTAGCCATTGCTCTTGCATCTTTAGGGTTACTTAAAATTATAGCTACCCGTTTACTTATCAAAGGGGTGTCTGTATACCAAAAAGGTACTGTCCAACCTCTAACTTTCTTTTGCCACCATTTCATTTCTAATTACCTTTTTACATATGTGTTAATATAGATCTGATCATTTTCAAATCCAGAGATTATTAAATGGTTACGGGTAAACGTAAATGTAAATTTTTCTCCGTCCCATCTATTGACATAAACCCCCATTACTACAGGATTTTCCTCTGAGTTGCTTATATAATCAAGTTTACCTAATAGATACAAGGGTATATCAAAATCCCCGTCTTGATAAACAATTATAAGACTATCAGAACTAAATTTAAATGAATATAGATCGGTAAGCCAATCAGCACCTAATGTCTTAGATTCTGTTGTTGATGATAAAAATATATACGTTTCCTCTGTTAATTCCTCATAAATTAAATCCTGTCCGAATGTAGACATAGATATAATTAAAAATAATATTAGCGTTAGTGTTTTCATAATTTTTCTAAGTAATTTAATTATTTGTGATTTGTCTTCCCTACTATATTACAAAGGAATTCAGAGATTGTTTCCATTTCTGGGTTTCTCCAAGAGCTATTCAGATATACAACAGGTTGAGTATAATGATAATGATTTAAATCTATGTGGTCTTGACAAGCTTTTGCAGTAAAGAAAGCATTACTAAATTCCATTTTCTCGTCAACATCATATGAAGAATATCCTCTTACTCTTAACCATTCTTCAGTTTCAAAATTAGCTTGCCATCCAGCTAATTTAATGTCCTTATAAGAACCTTTCAACTTAAGTTCTTTCTTTATTATTTTCTGTAGCTCGTCCTCTTCAAATTGATCGTGATCTCTGTCTATCCAGATATGCTTATCCCCGTTTCCTTCATACGCGGGAACTTCTTTTATCTGTCTTATTTGAAATAAATGGGGCATTTGAGTTCCCCTCATATCCTGTGTTGTCATCTCCGTTCCTATCGAAATTAATGCTTCGTACATTTCATCCGTTACTTCAATTGTTTTCATTCTGTCGTTTTTTCGTTAATTTCATAATATGATCTATCTTTCATTATTGCGTAGATTACACCAGAAATGGATCTACTGGCATCACATAATATTATTTTACTAAGCCCCTTATCGAAGCTAGTAATCTCCTTGACTCCTTTTAAATCTTTCCTTTGTTTAAGTGGTAAAGAATTTGATATGTATAATCTATCTAAAACAGATTCCCCTAATCTATCATATGCTGGGCCAGACAAAACTGCGTGGGTACAAAAAGCATTTACTGATTTGGCTCCAGCATCTTTTATAATTCCGGCTGCTTTACATAGAGTTCCTGCAGTATCTACCATATCATCAATAATGATAACGTCTTTGTCTTTAACATCACCTATTAAATCCATTCGGTCTACCTGATTAGGTTTCTTTCTCATTTTGGATAGCATAGCAAATTCTACACTTTCATATCTCTTATCAATTAATCTCTTTTGGAATACAGATGCTCGTTTAACCCCTCCTGCGTCAGGAGAGCATATAACCAAATTATCAGATTTAGTTGCTAATTTTTCAAGAGGTCTCTTAAATATAGAATATCCACTTATATGATCTATCGGGAGATTTGCAAATCCTTGTATCTGATCTGCATGTAGATCAATGGTTATGAGTCTATCCATACCATTCGCAACTAACATATTCATAATGACCTTTGCTCCTAATGCACCTCTTAGCCCATCTTTCCTATCCTGTCGAGCATAACCAAAATATGGGATTATAACAACGATTTCTTTAGCAGAAGCCCTAACAGCAGCATCAATAGCAAGATTTAATTTAATTATCTTATCGGAATCATAAGTAGAGCAAACCAGGAAGACCCTCATTCCTCTAACATATTCCCCATAACAAACTGACATTTCTCCATCCGAAAATTTATCTATTCTAACGTTTCCCCGTTTAAGGGTTTCGTTGTCGTGTTTTTTGAATATAGTCATTATATTATCCACGATGTCCTCTCTCCCATCAATTGAAAATATTTTTCCTGTTATCATATTTTTCTATTATGTTAAATTATTCCTTTAAAAGCGGCTTCAGATGCAGGTATTATATCAAAAGCAAACAGTTCTTTTATGTCCACGGTGCCATCAGGTTTCATTACTCCGGAAGATCTTGGACTTAATATTGCAGATCCATTCTTTAATTGCTCCATTGCAAAGTTTATAAGATCCTGATTTATAGGTATGCGCATAGATTTTACATCAGCATATAAAATGTCCTCTTCAATTTCAAGTTTTGTTGTGTGGTGTGAAATATTCCTAAGGGTAATATCAAAAGTATCTGGATGTCCAACCTGTCCATAGAATGGTATTTTTTCTATTTTTTCATTAAATTTCTCTACCATTTTTTCTACAGTTTCCCTAGTATAAATTCGATCGTTTAGATTCTTAATTCCTATCCTTAAAACTGGTGTTTTTTTGACTTCTTTGACTCTATTTGAAAAAAGATCTAAAATAGACGCAAAAAGATTTTTAATAAAGTATTTTAATCTCATTAGAATTTTGCTTGTAAAGTTAATAATAGGTTTGAATTTGTATCTAGATGTGCTCCTGAATTATAATAAGTTGCATCTATTGTATCGAATATTCTGCCTTCTATACGTACTTTAAGCTCTTTCATTGGACTATAATCAAAATTTAATGAATATCCATTACAAACAAATCCCACTTCACTAGACGTATTTATATAAATGCCACCGGGATCATTATAATATTCATATCTACCTGCTACTGCAAATTTTTTGTTTATTGAATATTTTAATAATAAGCTACTTACATACATATCATCTCTGTTTTCTGCTATTGCATAATCGAAACCATAAATAAATTCTAAATATTTATTAACCTTCACTGTCCCATAAAAATTATTATAAAAGATAAAATTAGAAGATGAATCTGGCATATCATTATAATACATGTTACTATAATTAAACGTAACGCTTTCGCTTGGTGCATAATTTACCTGAATCCCGATAAGTTTATTTGTATTCCAAGAATATTCAGTAATTGCTTGGTTTCCGTTTGCGACGGTAAACCCAAGTAACAATTCTTTTATTGGTGTATATTCAACTTTAGCCCCCATTAAATAATACGGGGTCCATTCAGAAGCTAATGAATGACTTGCTAATAGATTATCAAAGCTTAAGGCAGATTCGAATCCCATATGAGAAGAGAACATACCCACAGTGAATTCTACCTTATCTGAAACATAATATCCAATATTAGCCTCGTATAGAATTCTTAATAATTCCCTTTCATGAGCCATATTAGCTGCTGGGAAATCCCCAGTATTAATCCCCAGATTAGCTGTTAATCTACCTCTTGTATAATTTACTTTAGCCATCGCCATATTAATACCAAACTGATCGTGTCTATTATATTGATAAAGAAAGTCTGGCCTATTATGGTCTGGGGGATTACTAAAATCGTAGCTGTAATAGGCATCGATATAAAATGTATAATCGAAAGTTCCCTTTGTTGTATTCTCTTGTGAATAAATAAACCCAGCAGACATTAAAAATATTAGTGTACATACAATTTTACTAAGATTGTTTTTCATGATCTTCTCTTTTATATTTAAATGTTGTGTATACTGTAGATGCAATTCCTGCTCCTCCTATAAAGGAAAAAGTGACTAATAACGTTTGAGTAGTAAAAGCCCCATTGTAATATTCGGCAATATTCCAAAAGATTGCAATCATTATAAAAATGGTAACCAATTCATTTTCCTGTATATCTACTATTATTTTCTTTAATAGGGGAGTCCGGTTTAAATCTACCAGAGCGTGGATATTCACCAGGTACCATAAATAATTTAGTATTTTCATAATTTTGTTTATTTGTTAAACCATACAATATGGGTAAATTTTGTATTATTGTGTATTGTTTTCCTTCTAAAATCGCTCGGAACTATTCCGACGTTTGACATTTTTTTAATCGAAGCATAGTTACCGAAGCCATCATAATCGATAAACCCTCCGCAATCACAACACTCTTTAAATTCTTCCATTGTCATAAGATCCCCATATTCCGGGATATCCTCCCATATAATTTCGGTAATCTCTTCTATCTTAAATCTAAGCTTTCGGAGAAATAATCTATCTATGGCTGTTTCTTTTAACATTATCTCCCAATTTTTGAAGAATAGATCTGGGTTGTTTTTATTTTTATCCTCCTCCATTTTTAATATAGATTCTTTTTTAATCTCAAACTGCTCAACCGCAGCATCATAATTTTTTTGGAGGAACCTCATTTTATTCATAATATCTTAAATATTGTATCTAAATACATAAAAGTTAATAATAATTGAATGTAATGTAATATTTGATCGAACCCGATTACCAGAAATCCATTATGATAGTCTTCATTTTTAAAATATTTCGAAACTTGTCTGGAAGTAAAATAATCAGTAATGTAATGGGCAATAAAAGTAAATAAAGCAAACAGTAAAGCAAGGGACAGGGTTTCATACCAAATTAATGAAGCAAAGAACCAGGTAAGACTATACGTAAGTACATGGTATAAAAGATATAAATTATCTTTAGATTTCATTTGTGCTTGCTTATGTGTTTGTAAAGAAAAATCCCCTAAGTAATGCACAAAAAGAATAAATAAAAAAAGCTTAATTGAAATATATCCCATAACTGTCTTTTAATTAGATACCAAATATAAAATAAAGAATTCAATTTCAAATGATATAAAGTAAAAAAGCCTCCGATTAAATCGAAGGCTTTTTCTTTGTGTAATCAAAAAACAACTTATGGGTTGAATATAATAAGAACCCTATGAAAAATTCTTATTACAGAGTAAATATAAATAATCCTTTTGATATAAAATAATAATTAACCATTTATTTTATATTTGCGAGAAACTATTACGTTTTAAATATATAGAACGAATATAAAAATTACAGTCATGAAATTAATAATCGAATTAAGAGAAGATCAAGGCGGCAAAGAAGCCAAACTTCTTGTAGATGAGATGGCTGATATTTATCAAAAGTCAGCCACTATACTAAACCTTCAATCTGAAGTAGTAGGATGAAGGGAGGGATTTGTAAAACTCTCTCTTACTGGACCCAATAAAATTCTTAATAAGTATTTTCAAGAAAACGGATTGCATAAATGGCATCGGGTTTCCCCAACGGAAAAACGAAACCGCACCCACACCTCAGGTGTTATTGTATTAGTTTATGAGGAATCTAAGAGAACTGAGATCGAGATAGACTTTAGTTGTGTAAAAAGAAAGTATACACGCGGTTCTGGTGCAGGAGGGCAGCACAGAAATAAGGTAGAGACAGCAGTCCAATTAACACATATACCTACTGGATTGCAAGTATTTTCTCAGGGGGAGAGATCTCAAAATCGCAATGAAGAAATTGCTTGGAAATTATTAAAAGAAAAGGTAAATGATCTTAGTATATTGTCATATGTCGACAATAGGACACTATCTGATGGTAAGGTAAGACACGTTAGGACATATAAGAATAATCAGGATAGGGTAATCGACCATTTAACAGGTAAACAAATGTCAATGAAGCATTTTAAAAGAGGAAAGATAAGTAAAATTTGGAGCTAATTACCTTAGCTCTCTTCTTATTTTCATTAGGATCCGACCTAGGTTGTTCTCTCCCTGTTCGGTTTCTATGTCTACCCCCCAAAACTTGTCTCCCCACCAGTTACCCTCGAATAGTCTGGAGGATCCAGTTGAACGTAATTTATCTCCGAGTGGTTGGTTTTTGAATTTCTTTCTTACTAATGTTTCCATTATGTCAACCTTAATGTCGTCCCAATTAAGAGGAAGGTCGATCCATTCTCTTCCGAATTTTTTAACCGCTCCTGCGTTCTTAATTTTTCTAATCTCACTTCTTATACCTGCATCTGTAGTTTTAGCAGCGACATAAGCATGTTCTACACTTGCATAACGATGGTTTTCAAATTCAATCTCACATGGGTAAAAATTCGATAAAAACGTATGTTTTTCTCTAAACCTCTTTATATCAGGATCTCCGAATAGCATAAATTGCTTAACTTGTTCCATTACATTCACTTTCTATAAATTAATTTTTGTATTCGTATAAGTATATAATCCCTTTACACCCATATATAACAGTTTCGTATAAATATTTATTCGATATTTTTAGATATTCGAGTTTTATCCTTAGTTATAATAACGAAATTGTCTTAGTTACTATTTTTAGCTATTTATTATATGTTTATTCTGCCTAAGATCGGCAAACCTCGCTCATTTACGTTAATCTTTCGCCTTTAGTAAAAAATTGTTGCTAATAGCTTTAAAACTAATAGTTCTATCATTACTTCTTATTACAATACCTTCTCTGTTTACTTTATTATTTAATAGTGATTTACCATCAGCTAAAGATATAAGATCGTCTATCGTTTCCGGGAGTTGAAAATTAAATTCAATAAATGGGACAGTTACCAGTCCTAATTTTTCTGTTGTCTCCAAAAAATCAGAAAGATCGTAATACTCTCCAGTATCTATATTAAAAATATTAAAAAACCTAACACTCTGTCCTTTTATTAGATATGGGTTTTTTTGAATTCCTTCCCCAATAAGTTCCCCTTGGACTGAAATATTCTTTCCAAATTTACTAAGTTTTTCTTTTAAGCCCAATTCTCTTGCAACTTTCCAAAAAGAATTCTCTTGGGTTTTTCTTTCTACCCCATCATCACACATTACCATCTTTTCTACAAACTCAGTTTCTGGTTCTTTAAGTTCTAAGTTTCTTGAACATGCGCCAAATACACCATCTCTAAAATAATATGTAGCTGAAGAACCATCAAGCTTCTCCGTTAGGTAAAAGGAGTCCCCTCTTTTTACCCATTCTGGATATTCCCTTGTTAGATTCTGGATCCTCTCTTCGTCAGTTTTTTTAATAAATGCAGGGAAATATCCTTTTGCCTTTCCTGCTAATTGTGCAGGGACTGGTGGATCCCATTTTACAATATTAAGATATGCAGAAACGTCTGTTCCTTCTTCTGTAGAAATTGGATCATTACCTGCTCCTGATAAAATATCTAAAGGTAATACTAATCCCTGAGAAATCTGCTTCCTTAATTTTATGGTACGTAGTCTAAAGCCCTCTTTACCGTCTGCCATTCTTTTAAACGAGCTTTTTCGCAGAAACTCAAATTCCTCCCTTATAGGGAGAAAAGAGTCAATCTCGCAATAAACTACAAGATCCCCAACCTGGTGCTCCCCCTTTTTAGAAACTACCTTCCAGTTATTTATCACTACTACTTCAATTCTATCCGCTCCGTCGATCGGGAGAATTTCTCTTACCTCCTGGATGCTTGCTAATTTTCTTTCTTCCATTTTTCTGGTATTATGTTATGAATTTCCATTGCCTCTGGATATAGTCCGGTAAATGCATAGACTGGGTTTATTCTATCCAAAATATCTTTATGCTCTTGGTGTTCATTAACAAATGAAGCAATGCGCCTTATTAATTTTGGATCCTTTATGCTTTCCATAGGATATTCTCTAATTTTACTTGGACTAATTATTACTTTTTCTCTCATTATATTTTTATTTAATATTTTATTTATTCGTTACCCAAAGAAGTTATATAAACTAAACCAAAACCAAATTTGGTAAAACATAGACGGGTATAAAAAATACCACCTTCCGGGTTCTGCCCATTTCGTAGGTATTATAGGAGGCCAACTTATAGTACGATCAGCCCAAAGGGAAATATAAAAAAGTCCGCTTAATAAAACAAAGCCAAAGGTAATTACGAATAATACAATGTTCAGTGTGTCCATTTTATTTATTTTTAGTTTGTGTTATATTCATTCATTTCAAATATATCCTTCTCTAATATCATTAGAGCAAGTTTATAGTGGCTCTCATTGAACCCTTCTTTATTTCTTGGCGAAGGTAGTACATGGATAAAATGTTGTCTTTGTCCATATAGCATATCACTGTCATCATCAATTATTATATAATTTTCTATACCAGAGCGATCAATACTTTCCTGCTGAAATTCAGTGGACCAATAAATATGGCTGAATTTATTTACCTTTAGCCAATATTCTATCTCGCATCCTCTTGGGATTGTATATGCTTCCTCGTCCTGATTACTGGCATCAAATATTTTAATCCCGCCTCCCCTAAAATTTAAAGCTGGGGTCATTCCAATTATCTCTCCTTCCATTTTCTCCTGCTCCCATACTCCTCTTATGAATTCAATTCCTGAAAACCTCCAGGTAGAGGTAATTACTATTTTAGCTCCTGTCTCCTTTATTAGTTTATTTAGAAGATCTTTTGATTTTGGGTAAAAAGCCTGATGGTGCTCTTTTGCGCCTTTCTTAGATACCCAGTCTACATATTTACAGTAGTCGTTTCTGTAACCGTTCTCGCAGTTCAAAACCCCATCTATATCTAAGAATATAATCTTCATAATTTAATTTTTAGAATTCGGATATGTGCCATTTATGGGCAGCTTGTAACCAATCAAAAGTTCCTAATGCTGCATTTAGGCTCTCCTCAATTGTCTCTTTCTCGTTTATATAATGCCATATGATTGCAAGCTCATAAAAATTATCATCGGAATCACTAAATCTTAAATTTGCTCCTCCTATATGTCCCCATGTACCATAACCCAACTTTTCTTTCTTGTGATCGACAAGTTGAGTAAATACATTTTTATCAAATAAAACTGCTAAGTTTAAAGGGTGACCTAAACGAACATTCATATTATCTATTTCTACTCTTAGCATACGCTCAGTAGGTTTCCCTAATGATAACCCCTTATATAGTTTACTCCCTATGATAAGCTTTATTTCCATTTCCATATCTCTATATTTTTTCAATGTTACTTTCCATTTGAGCAACATCTAAAGTTTTTACTGAATCTTCTCCTATCTCCTTAATAATCTCGTCTAATGTAAGATCGCAATAATCATCTATCCAATCCCCAATATAATATAAATTTGTTGTTCCTTTTATAACACCGAATAATACAGGATCCTTCTTTTTCTCCTTTTCAGCTTTAGTATCCTCTATTGATTCCCCGTAATAGTCATAATGAAGGATTACATAATTATCAAAAATTTTTAACATGTCTGCCTTCTGCTTTAATTCTGTTATATCCTCAGGAATGACTTTTATAAAATTCTTTATATAAGTTAAACATAAACCAGTTTTATATTTTTCATGGACAGAAGCAACCCCATGAAACCTAACTATAGATTCCTCTGTCAAATACCTATTAAATTCAGTCGGACTCAATAACAATTCAGTTTTCAATACCTCGGCATAGTCATTAATTTTATCAATTAAAGCAATTTGGTTATTACTTTTTGCGTTTTCAAGAACTGTATTATATTTTGCTAATACTTCTTCAATATCATCTTTGTTAATATCCACTACACCCCCCTTTACAGAATTAAAAAAATTCTTAAGATCGTCTGGTGTAATTTTTTTTGGTACGTTTTTCAAATCAACAAACATTTTCTTATAAAGCCAAATTTTAATTTTTAACCACCAACTAGGAGCTCTACTATATAGAAATTCCATCTGATATAGTTTAGCGTTTGGCGCATTCTTTCCATCATCAAAGCTAGTTGAGCCACTTATAACGTTTACATTATTAAAAATCCCACCGTCTGTCTTTTCGCCTTTGTCTACTTGCCATTTAGGTAAACTAGAATCTATAATAATATCTTCTAATAAACTTATTTTACCATTTCTTATTTCCATAATGTTACTTTTTTTCAAATGTTGGTTTTAACCAAAGTCCTTTATCAAAAGTAGCCTCCATAAATCCTGGTGCATGTACATCTACTTTGGACATTAACCTTAAGGTTTTAATAGTATCGAATTTCAATGCTTTTATGAGTTCATTTCTGATTCTCTCAACACTTACAGTTTCTTTTAGTTTTTCTATAAGACCAGGTTGAGCAATAGCTTCCCATACCCTCTGACTTATCACAAGATCTTTAGTAATGCTAAATCTAATAGCTCTAAGCATTCTTAGTGGATCGTCCATAAAAGTTATAATAGGATCTAATGGAGTATCTAATATTCCATTTCTTAAATCACTTTCCCCATTGAACAAATCTATAATATCTCCGTCTTCACTTTTAGCCATTGCATTTACTGTGAAGTCTCTTCGTATTAAATCGTCCTCGAGGGTTCCTAGTTCTAATATAGGTCTTCTGGTACCCTCTACGTACCCAACTTCTTTTCTTGACATTACAAAATCTGCAACTAATCCTTCTTCCTCATGACCTATTGGAAACTTAGCTCTAATGGTAAAACAGTCTGGAGTGGATAGGAATACTTTAAATCCTTCTTTCGCCATCCACTCTTCCATTTCTTTAAACCCCTCTTCTACAGATAAGGTTAAATCATCAAGAACAAACGTAAAATCTATATCATCGGATTGGATCCCAAGAAAGGAATCTCTAACACATCCACCAACGGTGTATAGTTTTGGCATTTTTATATATTTTTAATAAACAAATATAAGATTATTTTTGGTAAATAAAAAATAAAATGTCCACATTGTAACAAAAAAGGGATTCCGTGTAATATGAGAAGGTGGCATTTTAATAATTATAAAAACAAAACTATTTATTTATATGTTCATTTACATAGGCGTTATTACCTGGTTTATTAGAGTTTTTGATACGTGCGTGTAAATCTCGGTAGTTTTAGAACTTTCGTGCCCCGCAATAGCTTGAATTACCCTTAAGTCAGTTCCAGCTTCAAGCATACTAGTAAATGCTGAGTGTCTAAGCAAATGGAAATGGTATTCATTTCCTATATACTTTTTAACTAGCTTATTACAAGAGGAAGCTGAATATTTACCTCCCAGGTATCCATTAAATAGGTATATTTTAGGTAGATATTTCTTATAATATTTTCTAAGAAGTAAAAGGGTTCCCTCACTTAATGGAGCTATTCGATCCTTCTTTCCCTTTGCGTTATTGATTCTTAAAATCATCCGATCACTGTCAATATCTTCTATTTTTAAATTAATAACTTCAGAGACTCGAATTCCGGTAGAAAATGCTAGCTGAATTATAGATTTATGCTTTAGGTTATTAATAGAATTGATTTTACTTATTAAAAATTCTTTATCAATTACCTTTGGTAATTTCTTTTCTTTACGAGGTCTCTTAAATTCAATTTTATTATATTTTCTTTTTAAAATCCTATCATATAAAAATTTAATTGATGATATTATTTGGTTTTGTTGTGATACTGAACTAAATTCATAGGAGTTTAGATAACTCTGGAAATCATCACCTGTCAAATGCTGATAATATTTATCAGTAAAAACTAAGAACTTTTTACAATAGTGGCTATATATTTCTATAGTACGTCCAGAGTAATTAAAATATTTTAGCTTTTTAATATAGATCTCTAAAATATCATCATGTTTTGACTTCATAACTAATTAGTTAGGTTAGAGTTTTTATATATGATAGTTATGTGGCATTAGAAGTAAATTTATCTAATGTCATTTTAACTCTTGTTTTCTTATTTTCTCTTAAATGTGCTTTTATTTCAGCAACCATAGTTTTATCATCTTCAATATGATTTGGTGCTAAAATAACTTCATCAATAATATAATAACCATCTGGACACTTATTCCCATCACTATATATTTCACCACCACATTCAATTAACTTACATTTTATCATAATCTTAACGCCACATAACAAAGTATATAAAACAATGCTTTGCGGTCTTTTATTTAGTTTATATTATAATTATTAAATTCATCTCTTTTCTCAATTTTCGGTTAGCATCGTTTCATATACAAACCGTTATAAAACATTTACTCAGGGTCTCGCAAGTTTGCCTTTTGTAACTTTCTAAGTAAATTGTGTGCTTTCCAATTGTCTAGGTCATAATCTTTATTGTTTATAAGACTTTTACACCTAACTTCCCAATTTTCATAAGGGTTTTCTTTACCTTCCAATTCCCTTAAATAACCATTAAATGTTGGTCTTATAAACATAATAGTGCCTTTCTCATCAGGCAAACTTGCTTGTTCTCTGCCCTTATAAAATGCCTCTCTTAAATCATCTTCTGTGTACTGTTTCATAATAAAAACGTTTTATAACAATGTATAAATTTAATTACTACATTGTTGGTTATTAATAACTTATCTATTTTAATTCAATTTATTGATAGTTTGAAAAATTGTAATAATTAAACCGCAACTAATCTTATACTAACCGTTATAAAACATTATCTCCATTAATGTTTATTTTACCATAATAAGACGAATTTATTTTCTTCTTTGAGTATATCTCACCATTTTTTAAATATTTTGGTTTAATAAATATTCTCTTAATTTTTAATAAAAAATTCTTCCATTTGTTTTTATACCATACAATTTCACCATTTATTGATGTTGCAACAGTAACTATTTTATAGGGTATCCATTTATATCCTTGTTCCATATTTAACGTTTTATAACAAAGTGTATAAAACAAAACTACTTCTGTTCATTTTACAAACATTGTTGATTATTTTTAATTTATATCTATTTAATTATCTTTTGTTTAATAATTCCGTTTCGATTTCATACACAAACCGTTAGGTGTAATTGCTAAGACTCTTTCTTTAGTCTCACACCATTTTTAATGTTATTGTGTGCTTTTCTAATGGCATCATCAGGTGAATTACCATATCCACACTCATGATTATCCCATAATCCATTGTTTTTTCTTTTCGTAAAATCAGCTTCCCAAGAAGGTTCTTGTATATCACAATAAGTTTTGTGGTCACCATAATGTAGTGTAAATTCCCAACCTTGTTTAATCAATTCATTCACCTGATTTGAAGCAACTACACCTAACAACGGGTATAGTTCATTGCTTTGTTCTTGATTACTCATACTTTATTTCTTTTAATTTAAGTTCGTTTTAATTCGATAGGTAATGTTTCAATTACGCAACGAAACCATACCCAAACCGTTAGGCTTCATTTACTCGAAGTGTTCTTTTAAAGCCTCGTATAATTTATCTAAATCGTCATACTCCTGTATTATTTCTTCTGCGGTAAAGCAGTCTAAAACCTCATTAGGGTAATCGGTTTCAATTTCTACATTAAAATATCCGTCATTTCTTGCAGTTGTTTTTACTTCCATTGCATCAAAATCTAATGTTTTTTTACTCATAATATTCTGTTTTAAAACGAAATGCCTATAAATTATATATTTTGTTAGGCTTTCGTGGTTTATATTAAATTAATTATCTCTTATTTAAGTTTGTAGGTCAAATCTTAATTAGTAGCTAGTATATGCCTACAAAATCATATACAAACCGTTATAGGTAATTTAAGAAATCAACCATTTACCATATTTATATAACTTGGGTAGTTGGAAGATTACAACTAATCCACAAACTATAACCCAAATCCAACCATATTCGTGTCCTTTATGTAAATATAAATCTACCCAAAAAAGCATACCAATAAATAGATACAGTACAAATCTTTTTATTTTGTTCATAATTTTCGTTATTAATTTATATAATGTTCCTCCTCAATAGCTCTCCCTCCGCAACTTGTTATTATCTGGTCACTCCAAAATGTATTCATTGGTAGCCAATTCCATATAAGATAATAAGAACCTTTCTTCCATTTTCTGTACCATTTCCATTGCATTAAATAAAATCTCATAAGTCGTAATTTTTAAAATAATATTAAATCCCGGTGGATTCAAAAACGTGAAATACTAAGCTACCCCCGTGCAATTGGTAAGTTCCTATATATTTTCTACTTATCCCTATGTCATAGTGTACCTCGTGACCAGTTCCAAATACCTCAATATATCGTTTCTCTCCACTTTCTGTAGGGTCAACTAAAGCCCATAAATAAGGGACTTCGTTCTGTGTTTGAACGGTTAGTATCTCTGCACCAATAGGCATTTTAATTGTTTGGTTATCTGTAGTTTCTAATTCGAATTTATAAATTAATTTTTTCACCTTAATAATGTTTTGGAGTTATTAATAGATATTGTTTTATCATACACTAGGTGTTATGGTTTTATTTCATATACATCTAAATATTCAATTTCTTCCAT
>Ga0164313_10001413_pt1 | contig 21197 bp, 17 predicted proteins | sample GuaBasSedimGuay4_FD_113735 | JGI IMG/M metagenome (GOLD analysis project Ga0164313, IMG submission 113735) | Subseafloor sediment microbial communities from Guaymas Basin, Gulf of California, Mexico - Guay4, Core 4569-4, 0-3 cm | ecosystem: Environmental > Aquatic > Marine > Hydrothermal vents... | reverse complement strand
TGATGCTTTGGTGGCACTTGAAAAATTATTAAAACATCGTATTGTGGGACAAAATCTTAAATTTGATTTTTCTTTGCTTGTAAATCAGTATGCTCTTGAACCCATAGTTCCTTATGCAGATACTATGATTATGGCTTGGCTTTCAAACCCTGGGAGCAAAGTAGGGTTGGATGCCTTGGCAAAAATGTATTTTAAGTATGAGATGAAACCTTTTAAGCAGATGGTTAAAAAAGGTGAAAATTTCTCTTGTGTTGCCATAGAAGATGCTACTTTTTATGCAGCAGAAGATGCTTGGATGACGTATTTACTATATGGGGCTATAAAAAAGAAAATGGAATTAAGTTCTTTGACCCATCTTTTGCAAGAGGCAAAAAATGTAGAATATCCATTTATGGCTGTATTGATGCGTATGGAGCGATTGGGTATTAAAATAAATCCTGAAAAACTTTCTTCATTACAAAAAACACTTTCTAAAAATCTTTCTTTGCTTACTGCGGAGATATATACATTATGTGGTTCAGAGTTTAATATACGATCTACTCAGCAGTTAGGTATTGTACTTTTTCAACAAATAGGACTCAAGGGAGGCAAAAAAACCAAGACAGGATACAGTACAAACGAATCGGTACTAAACTCTCTTTTGGGTGAGCATCCTGTGATAGAAAAAATACTTGAATACCGTGAATATCAAAAAATACTTTCTACTTATGTCGAGCCTTTGCTTAGGTTGGCAAATGAAGATGAATATTCTCGTATTTATACTTCTTTTGTACAGACTGGTACAGCCACAGGACGCTTGAGTTCTCGTGATCCTAATCTACAAAATATTCCTGTACGTTCGGCACTGGGACGTTCGGTTAGAGAAGCATTTATAGCCAAAGAAGGATATAAATTACTAAGTATTGATTATTCACAAATAGAACTTAGACTATTGGCACATTTTTCTCAAGATGCGGCATTACTCAAGGCATTTCAAGATGGGGTAGATATTCACTTAGCAACCTCTATCATTCTTTTTGGAGAAGAAAAGGCCAAAGAAAAACGTAATTTTGCTAAATCTGTAAACTTTGGATTGCTTTATGGTATGGGGCCTAAAAAGCTTTCAGAAGAATTGAGTATAAGTTCAAGTGAAGCCAAAGATATTATCACAAATTATTTTGCATCATTTCCAACGGTTAAAAACTTCTTGGAAGGCATACAAGAACGGGTAAAAACGGATGCTTATGTGGAAACAATTTTAAAAAGAAGACGTATGTTTGATTATGAATCAGCCAATGGTATGCAAAAAGCAGCATTTATGCGTGAATCAGTTAATGCAGTTTTTCAAGGATCTGCTGCAGATATTATTAAACTTTCTATGAATCAAATAGACTCCATGATACAAGAAGAAAAACTAGATGCCTTTATGTTGTTACAAATTCATGATGAGCTTATCTTTGAAGTTCAAGAAGATAAAGTAGAAGAACTTAGTCAGAGGTTTATGTATGTAATGGAAAATATTTTAGATCTTACTGTACCTTTGGAATGTTCGGTATCTGTAGGTGATTCTTGGGGTGAGCTAAAGTAGTTCTTTTAGTTTTTTTAGATCCAAAAAAACCTCTTTTTTAGCAGAAGGGTTTCTTAGCAAATAATTGGGATGATAGCTTGGCATAACTATGTAGTCATCTTGCTCATATGTGATACCTCTTATTTTTTCTATAGGACTATCATCACAAGTGAGGTAGTAATATGCCTTTTGGCCCAAAGTCATAATAATCTTAGGTTTAACTAAAGCAATTTCTTTTAGAAGATAAGGTTGGCAGGTATGTGCATGTGAAGCAGAAGTCTCTTGTCCATCTAGGGCACGACATTTTAGTATATTGCTCATATATACATCAGAACGTGAAAGTTTTAAAACATTTTCTATCATTTTTGTGAGCAAATCACCAGAACGTCCTGTAAAAATATGACCCGTGCTATCATCACTAGAACTGGGCGCATCACCTATAATCATTAATGTAGCATTACTATTTCCCTCTCCAAAAATAACTTTATTTCTACTTTTACTTAAGTCGCAAAGATGACATTCAAATGCTTGTTTTTTAAGAGCATCCAGTGTATTTGGCAGACTAAAATCTGGTTCTTTCTCTTGATAGGCGCTAACAGTGGTGTATTTGTATCCAAGCTGTTTTAGCTGATATAGCTGCTTGAGAAGTAGTGCATTTTTAAGGTTTTTCATAGAGTTTTTACTCTATATCCTCTAAAAGCATTGGAGTACCAAATTCCTTTAGGCTTGCATTGCTTTGAGAAAAATATACCTCCCAAAAAGCAGTTAATGCTTTAAGTGTTTTGGAATCTCTATAGCCTTTTTTGCCTACGATACCTGCACCCAAGACATAAACCTTTGCATTGGCAAAGTCTGCAATATGACCACTTTTTGCAAGTTTCTTTATTTCCTTTTTTGTATTTACTTTTTTAAGTAATCCTTTAGAGTAAAAACTTGTAATAGAAGAGTGTTCTATCATATCAGAAACAAGCAAAACGACTTTTTCTTTTGCTTTAGAAGGCTTAATAATATGAGTGGAAATATCAGAAAGTGATTTGAGTATGTCTGAGTGAGGTAGTTTTTTACTTGCACCTTTGAGTGTGCGCACCAAAGCTTTTGTAGCTTTTTTCTTTGCAAAATTATATTGACCATTCATGCAGCCTTGGTATTTTCGTAAGGTTTTTTTGGCAATATCATGTTTTGCATTATCTGGGAGTAGTACTTCTAATTTTCCTGAGTAGGCTACATTAGTATATTTGCCATTTGAATTTGCCGAAAAAGATGCAATGTTGATAGCATAGCCATTTTTCATATACTTCATCATATTTTTATAAGTATATATCATCATATTTTTATCTAAAATAGTAGTTTGATCCACAAGAATAAAAAGTTCTTTTTCTACAGTAGTACTGGGTGCAGCTATGTTTAGTGCATCATAACAGCTCGGTACATCATTACGCCCAATAAGTAAAGTAGAGAGGATTAATGTTGTCCATAGTACTTTTTTCATTATTTATCCTCAAATGTAAGATATTGATTGAAAGTTCTGTCTTTATTGTTTCTAAGTATGGCAGCAGTTTCTGCATCTGTTCCAGAATTATCATTAATAATATTCATCTTGTGTTGTAGGCTTTGTAACTGTTTTTGCGCAATTCTTGCTATGTGTGTTTTGGCTCTGTCGTAATAGCCCAAAAATGCTTTTTTAGTGCTAAAACCTTTGAGGCAATCATAGGCATCTTTGGATTCACGTCCTGCAAAGCCCCACTGGATACCAAAAAAGATACCAAGTATTTGTATAAAGACAAACATAAGACCCAAAATACCAAAGGTGGCCATACCTCCTTTACGGTTGGTTTCATCTTCTATACTTTCATCACTAGCTTTAGGTTTAGCGTTTTTTGCATTATTTTCTGTTTCTGTACCAAAAAGAGCAGAGAGATCATCTTCTGTATCATCACCTGCATTTTCACCAAATAGTGAACCCATATCTGTATCATCACTATCTGTGGTAGAAAAAGGAGAAGCATTATCATTGAAAATATTCATAGCACTCTCGTGGGTGCTGGCTATTTCTTGAGCAAGCACTTGATTACGTATGTAGGTTGCACCAAATGCCACTACTAAAATAAAGAAAAATGTCAGCAAGGTTCTGGCATAAGTAGCCTTTACCTTGTCATTCACATCTATTCTGTTGAGTAATCTAATGTAATTAGGCGACTTAGCATCATCGTCTGTATTGTCAATACTAATGAGTATTTCATCAGGTTTTAAATCTCTCCAATTTGTACCTCCTGCATTATCATTTTTATACCAACGACGTATTTTTTTGATAAGTGTATTTTTATGTAGTTCTTCTCCTGTAAGGTGTGTGAGCCAAACGAGTAAGATAGAAAGCATTATTGCTACACCTACAGCTCCTTTTTGTTGTGTGGCTTCGCTAGCTCCTGGTATAGTAAACCCAGCCAATACATAAGCAAAACCAAAAGCTTCTACTACCACAAGCAAAAATATCATTACCCAAACAAAAGTAGGTGTAGGCTTACGTCCTAGCTCTCCGACTGCATGCAGATAGGACTTGGCTTCATCATAAGATTCGCTGTCTTTATCTACCTTTACATAGAAGTTGTAGTAGTCTCTACATAGGCGTTCTTCCGAGTAAAACCATTTATGATTTTCATCAAAACCTTCAATGTCTTGAGCCAAACGTGATAATTTACCTACAAAAGGCAGATTGTAAGTGAGGTTTAAAAACCAAAACTTTACTTCTTGCCAATGTGTAATAAAAAACGCCAACAAAATAAGAGCAAAAAAAAGTAAAATTGATTCAACTTGGTATTGCATGATAAATGCCATAATTTCTTTCATCTGATACTCCCTAAAATTATATATATTGATTATAGCCAAAAGAGATGAAAAATATATACATAATTTTCATTTTTTCTATAATAAAAATTTAAACCTTTAATGGAAAACAATCCAAACAAGTATGCTAAAATATCTTATGAAAAAAAGAATTATATTTAGCAATCAAAGTATGCAAGAAATACTTCCTTGTCTTCAAAAACAGCTTGAGGGTAAAGAAATACTAACTTTTGAGGTACTAAACCCAGATTTTGCTCAAGGTTATGCGGGCTATAAAATAGAGATAGAAGAAAAAGAGTATCTTTATCGTAGCTATAAGACATGGGTTGACTTGGCAGAATTATTAAAATGTAAGATGCTTACACCCAAAGAAAGTGTGTATCCTTTGGTTACACTGAGATTTCAAAAATTAGCTTTAGACTCTTTTCATATAGAAAAACCCAAGATAAAAGAAGAGAAGTATGGTAGATACAGTACTTTTTTTCAGATATATAAAATGGAAGAACCTGCCTTTCTTTACTATTATATGCAAGCCTTGGATAATGTTAAAATAACAGAAAAAACACATGTACTTAATCTAGGCATCAATAGGGGTGATGAGTTTCAAGTTATCAAAAATAAGTTAAATACTAAAAAATATGAAAATATGAAACTTCTAGGTATTGATTATTCCAAAACAGCTATATCATACGCTAAACAGAGGTTTCCAGAAACTAACGTAAGTTTATATGCTCATGATATTAATAAATTAAAAGAATTAGATTTAGAAAACTTTGACCTACTTATTAGTATAGGTACATTACAAAGTCCTGATATTAATTTTAAAGTATTTCTAATGGATTTAGTGCAAAATTATCTTAGTAAAAAAGCGGCCATAATCTTGGGTTTTCCAAACTCTAGATGGACAGGAGGAGAACTAATCTATGGAGCCAAAGCTCCTAATTATGCCATGTCTGAAATGTCTTTGCTTTATAATGATGTGATTTTTGCCAAAAAATATTTGCAGCAACATAAATTTAGAGTAACTCTAACAGGTAAATATTATGTGTTTTTAACAGCTACAAAAATAATGTAGTCACACTTGTTTTAATTGTTTGTCATGGTAGCGACTTAGTAATATCAAGGCTACTATAGCGCCAATTAAGGCATATCCCATATCTGATTGAGTATCCCAAACGTAACCTTGTGTTCCCAAAAATGCTTCTGCATCCTCACCAGAAGCTAAGGCTACCCACCATTCTATCAGTTCATAAAAGGCAGAAAAAGCTAAAACAATGCTTAGGATAATATAATTAAGCCATACTTTTGAAGCCTTTATGACTTCTTTTCTAATCATTATTTCTCTTGCTAAAATAGCAGGAATAAATCCTTGGGCAAAGTGTCCCACTTTGTCATAATTGTTTCGGCTTTGGTCTAAAGCCTCCTTAATAAAGTCAAATAGTGGTACTTCAGCATAAGTATAGTGTCCTCCAACCATTAGAATAATCATATGTATTAGTATTAATGTATAGAGTAGGGGTGTAAGTGGAAACTTTTTATAACTCAGGGCTAAAAGTATGAAACCTATGAGCGCAGGAGCAACTTCTAGTAACCAAGTAAAGTAATCTTTAGGATGAATACCCGACCAAATAAGAACAATAATAAATATGCTTAACCAAAAATATTTCATATTTTTACTCCTTTATTTGTGCCCATAGAGGGCATATCGCATGATTTAGATTTATTTTTGAAGTTGTTTATATTAGTTTTCATATTTAGCCTTTTTTCGAATATATTAATATTTTTTAGTATTTAGTTTAAAATAATGTTTCTTGTTTGGTGATTTTAATGTTATCCCAGAAGTAATCCACATGCTTTTCAAACATAGATACCACAGAAGAAGTGGATTTTTTATCTAATTTTAGCAAAGAAACTTGCATTTGATAGAAAAAAAGAGGGGCAAAGAATTCATTTGCCAGTAAAAGAGGGTCAGAAGACTTAATAATGTCTTCTTGCATCATCCCAAAAAAGACTCCTGAGAGTTTTTTGACATTTTCTTGATAAAAATACTCATTATAAATCTCTCTAATATGCTCATTTCTATAAATTTCTTGCATCAGTAGCCTTAAAAGTGCCTCATTTTGCCCATCAAAGCCTATTAGCTTGAATGTCGTGGCAAGAGACAAGAGTAGTGCTTTGCCTTGCATTTGCAGGGCTTGTGTGTCTTTATCGTCAAATAAAGTAACGATAGCAGAAGAGGTGAGGTTGCTTATGAGTGTTTCCAAAATAGCATCTTTGTTTTTAAAATGATTATATAAAGCAGATTGCTTAATACCTATAGATCCAGATATGTCTCTTACAGTTGTTGCCTTATATCCCTTGGACGAGAAGAGCTTTAGGGCATGCTTGAGTATTTTGTCTTTAGTTTTACTATTTTTAGATGGAGCAGAAGTATCGTTCTGTAGGCTCATAAAGGTTCCTTTGCTGATATTATAGTGAACAATTGTTCATTTGTCAAGTAGAGAGAGTTTCAAAATATGAACAGGTGTTCTTTTGTTTGAGAATGATAAATAACTTATAAGAACATTTGTTCATATTTATGAAGTAAGTTAAATTATAACAAGAACAAGTGTTCTTACATTTCTGTGTTATAGCCCTGTATATCGTCTATTAATGAGGTACGCTTACTGTAAAGAAGAAAAGCAGGAGTATATAATATTAAAAAATATGTTAAGTGTGATCATTTAAAAGTTAAATATTGAGATAAAATTCTAATGTAGGGGATTACTTTGAAAATATATGATATGTAGTTGTATTTTTTTACTCCTAAGCACTAAGGCTTAGGCAGTATGAAGATGTTTTGCTTTTTGTACGTGGAAGTTGAGTCCTATCTCTTTTTCTGTACATCCAAGAGCAAGGGCTACCATTTGTGGCATGTGTAATACGGGAAGTTTTACATCACGACCCATGACTTTTCCTACGCTGTCTTGGTAAGTATCCATTTTGAGGTGACAAAGAGGACAAGGTGTTACCATGATGTCCGCTGCATTGTCTATGGCATCTAGTAGAGCATTTCCTGCTAGTACTTCAGAAGTATGGTTTGCTTGTAACTCTACGTGGAAACCGCAACATTTATTTTTACTCTCATAGTTTACGGGATTACCTTCTAGTGCAGCTATAAGATTATCTAGCGAAGTTGGCACATAAGGGTTTTCGTGTCCATTAGCCTCTTCGTGAAGTTCTGAAGGTCTGATGTTGTGACAGCCATAAAATGGTGCAATATTAAGGTGCGAAAGTGGTGTTGTTACTTTGTCTTTTACTTTGTCTAAGCCATACTCATCTATAAGTGTATAAAGAAAGTGTTTAACCTCAGATGTGCCTTTATATTCTAGTCCCACTTCTGCTAGTTTTTCATTGACTCTGGCTTTTAGCTCTGAGTCTTTGTCTAAGGCATGTTTTGTCATAGCAGAGTTAAGCTGACAAGTATTACAGATGGTAATCATGGTAAGCCCTAGCTTTTCTGCATAACAAATGTTACGTGCGTTTAGTACATGTGCTAGAAATTCATCAAAGTCTTGTAAATGAGATGCTCCACAACAAGAAGCTTCTTCTAGTATAGTGATTTTTATACCTAATTTATCTGCTACTGCTAAGGTAGAAGACAAAAGTTCAGGTGTAGATTGTTTAGCCGTACATCCTGTAAATAATGCATAGTGTAATTGTTTGCTCATCTTAACTCCTTACAGCTTATTTGTTTGTGAAATCTCGATGAGTTTTTGCACTTCATCAAGATTTTTAATTTTAGGTATAGAATTTATAAATGGAATTCCTGAATGCCAGTGAATTTTACCTACCCTCATCATCTTAAAGGCAGTCCCAAGATGCTTATACATACCTAGGTAACCCTCGGAATAAGTGACAATATCTGCTTCGTCTAAGTAGCCTGTTTTTTTCATACCACGCAAGAAACCTTCTGCGTGACGTGTTGCTATATTTGACTCCGCTACACCTCTGCTAAACTGTAAATTATGAAGTTTACCTATTTTTTCGATAGGGTTTATCTCTTTTGGACAGGCCTCTGCACACTCAAAACACTTTACGCAGTCCCAAACGCCAGAACCACCTTGAGCTGTGATGGAGAGTCTTTCATCTCCTGCTTCATCTCTGGTATCTACGGTAAATCTGTATGCCGCGTTTAGGGCTGCAGGCCCCAAGAAGGCATCATTGACTTCAAGTGCAGGACAAGAGTAATGACAAGCCCCACATTGGACACAAAGATCCGAATCTAAGAAATTATTAAATTCAGCAATGCTTTGTTTGCTTTCTGCTTCTGGACGAGGATCAACATTAGACACTACATAAGGTTTTACTGCTGCATGTTTTTCCCAAAAGTCACTTTTGTCTATAATCATATCTTTTATGACGCGCTTTGTTGAGCTTGGCTCAATGAGTAATTCATCTCCAAAAAGTGCTACAAGTTCCAAGGCATTTTGCTTACATGCAAGTGTTGCTTTACCATTTACCTTGATGGCACAGGCGCCACAAATACCATGACGGCAAGATCGGCGATAAGAAAAAGAACCATCATGCTCCCACTTGATACGGTTAAGTAAGTCAAGGATAAGTTCATCTTTACCTACCTCCATCTCATAATGCTTATAGTACGGAAGATAGTCTGTCTCAGCGTTAAATCTAAATGTTTTTAGTGTTATTTTTTTATTTGCACCCATTTTATTCTCCTAGTACTTTCTTTCCATTGGCTCAAACTTACCTTGAGTTACCTCACCCCATCTAATGTCAATGTTAAAATCTTCATCCATTGTTGCATAGGTATGTTTCATGAAATTTTCATCATCTCTTGTTGGGAAATCTTCACGGTAGTGACCACCACGACTCTCTTCACGTCTAAGCCCACCTACAACCACAAACTTGGCAGATTCTATCATGTGTCCAAGCTCTATTGCTTCTTGAAGATCTGTATTAAAGGTATTGGACTTATCATCAATACGCACATTTTTAAATCTTACAAGTAGCTCGTCTATTAGAATAAGTTGTTTTTCAAGAGATTTTTTGGTTCTAAAAACACCTGAATCGGCAGTCATGCCTACTTGAAGTTCATCTCTAAGTTTTGGGATAGTTTCATTGCCGTTAGATGTTTTAATGCTATGCATTTCATCTATACACTTGTCTGCATCTCTAAGGGTAGCTTTACATAAACTTATGCCCTCATCGAGTGCTTTTATCATATTTTCACCAGCATGCCTACCAAAAAGCATGGCTTCAAGCACTGAGTTTGCACCCAAGCGATTTGCACCGTGTACGGAAACACAAGCACATTCACCTGCGGCATAAAAACCCTCTACTAAGTCACCTTCAACATTTTTTTGTACTTGACAATCAATATTGGTCGGTATGCCTCCCATAGAGTAGTGTGCAGTAGCAGAAATATGTATAGCCTCTTTGAGCATATCTTGCCCTTGAAACGCAATGGCAAGTTCACGAAGTTCTGGAAGACGTGTCAAGATAATCTCAGGGTCTAAATGCGTAAGGTCAATATTGACTGATTGAGCATCTTTACCAACACCTCTACCTTGACGCACTTCTTCCATAATGGCACGGCTTACCACATCACGGCTTGCAAGCTCCATAGCATTTGGTGCGTATTTTGTCATGAAACGCTCACCCTCGGAGTTAAATAATCTACCACCTTCACCGCGTGCAGCTTCAGAAATGAGCACACCAGAACCACCTAAACCACTTGGATGAAACTGTACAAATTCCATATCTTCAAGAGGCAAACCATGACGTGCAACAATAGAAAGAGAATCTCCTGTGTTTGCATGTGCATTTGAGTTAAATCTAAAAAGTCTTCCATTTCCACCTGTTGCAAACATAGTCACTTTGGAGTTAAAAATAGCTACTTCAGAGTCTTTAATATTATATGCAACCACACCAGATACTTTGCCATCTTTATAAATAATGTCACCCGCGTACCATTCATCAAATACTTCTATACCTGCACGGTCTGCTTGTTCATAGATAGTTTGAAGCAATGTTAGACCTGTTCGGTCTTTTGCATAACATGCACGAGGTTTAGACTGTCCACCAAAAGGACGTATGGCAATGTCGCCTTTCTCATCACGCGAAAACACTGCTCCCATACGTTCAGCCCAACGTATAGTCTCGGGGGCTTTGCTACACATAAGCTCCACACAGTCTTGGTCAGCTAGATAGTCAGAACCTTTTACTGTATCAAACTCGTGAAGCTCTGTAGAGTCCTCTGCGCTAAGTGCCGCATTGATTCCACCTTGAGCAGCACCTGAATGAGAACGTAGTGGATGAAGTTTTGTGATAACGGCTGTTTTCTTTCCTGCTTCTGTAAGTTCTTTAGCAGCAGCCAAACCTGCTAGCCCAGAACCAACAACAACAGCGTCATATTCATAGATTTTTATATCTGAGTTTTTACTTGAAGTTTTACTCATGGTATCTTTATCCTTTAATACATAATGCTCTTATTTTAGCGTATTGTAGGTTAATATTAGGAAAAATTATAAAAGGTTTTTATGAGAGCTATCTCTAGTATTTTGGATGTTGCGTTTTGGCGCAATACTTTCCATCTAACATATATACTTTAGGCTTCTACTAGACTTGTCTGCGCTAAAAAGTCCTCAGCATAGATGATGTCTAAACCTATCATCTTTCTGCCAATGATTTTTTCTATGCCTGAAAAGTGTTTCTCAAACATCTCATAAGTAGCTAAGTCTTCTACTAGTAACACTTCTACTGCAGAATCATAGGCGTCGAGTAGGGTTGCACCTGCTTTTTTAAGTGCTAAGTCTTTGCTTTGTTTTAAGATGCTCAAGCCAGAAAGTTTAGTTGCTCTTGAGAAATGTATTTCTGTTATATCTAGCTCTTTAAGCAAGGTATGCGTACGCTCAGAAGAAGCCGTACCCACATAATGAGCAATATGCTTATTTTCAATGCCCTCAATAGTCTTTTTTATTCTTTTTGGAGCTTGAACAGTTTTTTCTTCTTTGTCTTTACAAAAACGATTTTTGAGCATATCTAGTAGTGAGGGATGCTCATCATCAGAGCTAGTAGCCATCTCTTTAAGTGCTGTAATTGCTGCGCTATGTGTTTCTGCATTAAAAAGGTTGTTTTCATATTCACAGTCGAATAGTCCTGAGTGCGCAGAGCTTATAGCAGACAAGATAGCAACTTTATGTTCTGAACCTTCGCTTATCATCTTGTGTGCGAGAATTAAGATGGCATCACCAATGTAAGCACGATCAAAGTTTGAACTTTCAGAAGCATAGTGAAGGGCATACAGTGTTTTGTAGTACTTTTCATCTGAGGGTGAGGTGTAAGGTGCTAAAAGTGCGTAGCTTTGCATGAAGTCATCATCATTGATTTTGAGTCCGTCATTAGAACGGTAGCTGTTTACAGGATCTATTTGTAGTGTTGTTCCTAGTCTTTCTACTAGGATAGAAAGAGGTTGTTTGGCTTCGACTACTAAGCCATTGATGCGCATAAGTAGCTTTTGTTTAGGAAAAGAGAAGTTTTCATTTTGCTCTTGTATGCTCAGAAGCATGTCTTTGGCTGTGGCATCTGCGTCTAATTTAAGGCTAAAGTGTTTGTAGTAAGGCAGGTAGTCTGTTTTTGAGTTAAAGAAAAATGCTTTTACTTTAAGTGCATGTGACATAGGTGTATTTCCTTGCGATAATATTAATATGATTATATCGCAGACAACTGTATCCTTTGAGACTTTAAAAGCATTAAAGAAAAAACACTTGAAGTATGTTACAATTTGAACATGAACACAGAAGACAAAGAACAATATCTTATCAATTCTCTAAGCTCTAAATACATAGGTGATGATGCTGCTGTAGTAGGCGACACGCTTTATAGCATGGATGCTTTTTTTGAAGATGTGCATTTTAAGCGTGCATGGATGTCTATGGCACAGATAGGCAAAAAAGCCATGCTTGTTAATCTTTCAGATGCTATAGCCATGAATGCACAACCTAAGTTTGCCCTAGTGACGCTTTCCTTACCCACAGACCTTAGCTACGCAGAGATAGATGAACTAAGACAAAGCCTAGAAGCTACAGCCAAAGCTTATGCTTGTGAGATTATAGGTGGCGATACTATAGGAGCAGACAAGCTACATATTAGTATCACCATCATTTCAAAAAGCAAAAATCCACTTTTGCGTACAGGTTTGAAAGTAGGGGATTTGTTGGCTTATACAGGTAAATTGGGCGAAAGTAAACGAGACTTAGAACTACTTTTTAAAGGAGAAAAGATAGCTAAGAATTCACGTTTTTTTGAACCTGTATTAAGAGCAGAATTTATCAGTAAAAGTAGGGCATTTTTAAGCTCAGGTATGGACATCTCAGATGGCTTATTTTGTGATACAAATAAACTACTAGATATTAATAAATATGGTTTTGTGATATTTGACAGTATAGACGATGAAACAGGGCTTTCTGGGGAAGAATACGAAATGTTAATATCTTTTAATAAGAATGATTTAGAAGCCATAAAATCCATAGCAGAGCAAACAAATACACCCCTAACTATATTTGCAAAAGTAGCCAAAAATGATGAGAGATTTAGCTGTGTGAGTCATCATTTTTAGTACATATAAATAAGACAGTTAAATTTGAAATATAAGCATTTTTAATTGTTGTTTTGTTTCTTTTGACTTATCTTGGGCATAAGAAATTTTTTCGTAACATTGATTTATGTCTATAATATTTTTGTTTTCAGGGTTTTCTAGGCTGTAGCGTTGCAAATATTGATTCAGAGTCTCTTTTTTACCTCTGTGGTAACCTTCTTTTTTTAATTTTATAAATAGAGGTTCTAGAATACATAGTATTTCATTGTGGCATTTTGGTTTTCTAAAATAAGCAATAATCACAAAACTCAAGATAAGAAGCGACAAAATACCTAATGTAAAATTAAAGATAAATTTTGGATTATTCTTAGCATATTCCAAAAGCTGTTTTTGGCGAATGTTACTGTAGTACAGTATCCATGTTTCTACTTGGTATTTGGCATACATGAGGTATAGGTTTACTTTTTCCAATAAAGGATACTTTTCTTTTTTACTTTGATTTTGTCCACTAGAAAGTGAAGCATCTTCTTCTATATGTGCTGCGGTTGCGGTGGTCTCTACTCGTACCCAATGACCACCTATGTAAAGCTCTGCCCATGCATGTGCATCTGATTCTTTGACTGCTAGATAGTCTTTAAGCCCATTTTTACGATCTGCCTTATAGCCAGTAACAATACGCGAAGGAATGCCAGCCATCCGAGACATAGTTACAAAAGAAGAAGCAAAATGCACACAGTAGCCTCGTTGCTTATCAAAAAGAAAGCTATCACTAGTGTGATTGGTGTCTAGTGCTGAGGGCTTAAGGCTATAGGTTAAGGATTTAGATTTAAAAAAATCCAATAGAGCAGCTAGCCTATCTTTGGTTTTTGGAAATGATTTTTCTATATTTTGTGCAGCTAGAAAAGTTTGTGGGTTTTGCTCCTTATTAAAAGCAGAAGAAAAATGTAAAGTCTTTTTATCTAAAGAAGCTCTAAATTTAAGGCTAAGGTTAGAAGTTGCAGCATAGTGTATGGGCTCTTTAATATCTTCTTTTACAGTACTAATAAAATCTGAATCCAAGTGACTATTTTTGATAATTTTAGCAGGTTGCTCAAGCATGTATAACCAGCGTTTTTGAGTAGGGTAGAGGGTGACTTTATATTTGGTTTTTTTACCTTTTTTTGCAAAAAATGTTTTGTTTCGTCTCTTAACGTATCTTGGTAACCTTTCCCAATGATTTTTTTTATCTACATATAAAATACTACCACGGAAATATAGCTTATCTGATGGGGGTATGTTTTTTTCAAATCCTACTTCCATGACAATGCGCTCAGAAGGTACCAAAAGAGCCTTGGAATCCAAATACATTGTGCCATCATGCCCCATACGCTGCTCTACTTCACCCTTAAACCCATAAGATGCGTGCTCAAAAGAAATACGAGGGAAAAAGATGAAAAGCAAAACAACCCAGGGCAAAGAATACATAAACATTACCATAGAAGAGCGAAAGCTCTCTATGAGCATTCCTTGCATACGATGTGCAAGTATCATCCACAGTAAAAAGTAGATTTCAAAGACTACATAAGTGAGCATAACAATGCCATGAAAAAAGAATAAAGAAAGAGCCAAAAATAGTATGGGTGAAATTAGTAAATAAAAATTTATTTTTTTGATAAGTCTTTGGGCAGATACAACAACAATCAAAACATAAACAAGCAATTCCAAAAAAAGTTTCAATCGTGACAAACCTCTAAAAGAAAAAGCTCCGTATAAAGATAAAAAAATGGCCAAAAAACCCAGTATAAAAATGATAGATATTAATAATTTTGATGCTTCTGTGCGCTTAAAGTAGAGTAGTATCAGTACAGCAAAGACAAAGCCCATCATGGGTACTTTAAGTATGAGAAATAGTGGTGCAAGCACGACTATATACGCCATGTCAAGTAAACGCAGTGAAGGATGTCTAGTATCTTGCAAGATATTTAAGAATGACATCAGTACTTTCCTTTGTAGAGATTAGTGTTTTATGTGGCATTTGTACGCTAAAGTGTAATTGCAGTTTTTCGCAAGTCAATACCCAAAGACATAGTTGAGACAAGCGACTCTCGTCATCTTTGCCTGCTTTATAAAAGTCAAAAGCAAGTTTAGGGCTAGAAGTTTCTTTGCTAAAAACTTTAACAGATAATTCACCTTTGGCTACAGATGGCCAATGCATATGTGATAGTTTTTGAGAGCCATCGTATTCTCTTAGGCCATCAAATTCTTTTTCTTCCCCATAATGATTTTCTTCTATGTGCATAAATTCTTGTAAAGATTTACCTTTTGGTTCAGGATAGGCTAAGCCTTTGTAGTGACTTTTTATAGGCTTGACTAAACGGGCTGTGGAAAGTGGATATCTGCTTTCAAGATAACAATTTTCATGCTGAAAAATACCACGTTTTTTAGGAGTAAAAGGAAAAGATATGATATGAGAATCTTCTCCTTTTAGCATTTCTATGGCTATAGAATTTTCTGTGTCACAAGCTAGTATAGACCATGAAGTAATCTGTGAATGATTGTGTATTTTTAAAGGTATTTTACCTTCTCGATTGACAAAAAAACGTCCCGCTTTTAAATAATCAGCTTCAAGCTGTCCTATATTTAATATACCCATAGGACCAGCAGTAAAAGCAAGGGCAAAGACAAAAAAAAGTGTAATATACACCAAGTTGAAATCATGCATATAAGCTTCTAAAAAGAGTCCAAAAAGTAAAACAACCACAAGTGCAGAGAATCGTGTAGGGCTTTGCTCTATGCGTTTATATATCTGAACGAATTTGACTAAAGATTTCATGCTGTATGCGTGTGGCAGTTGTTTTGCCTTCTCTAAATCTTAAGCGATGGCTACAAACTGCGGCAGTTATTTTTTGTAAGTCGTCTGCTGTAGCGTAATCACGTCCTTGTAGCATAGCCCAAGATTTTAACATTGCAGTCAGAGATAAGGCGCCACGCGTGGAGAGTCCATATTCGAAAAGTCCACTTTCTCTAGTAAATTCTATAATGTTTTGGAGAAAATCAAGTAAAATATCACTAAGTTTTACAGCTTTAGTGCGTGCCATATACTCTTCTATTTGTGTAGGTGTGAGTAAACTATCCGAAGGCGCGTTACTGTGTCCTAATTCTCCTTTGAGTACTTCTCTTTCAGAGTTTTTATCAGGGTAGCCTATACCAAAAGAACACATAAAGCGATCAAGCTGTGAATTAGGCAAAGCAAAGGTACCAACTTCCTCGTGAGGATTTTGCGTACCAATGACAAAAAATGGTTTTTTGAGCACATAAGGTTTGGAATCTATGGTAACGACACCTTCTTCCATGGCTTGCAGTAGGGCAGATTGGGTTTTGGGCATAGAACGGTTAATCTCATCTGCTAATAAAAAAGAAGTAAAAATGGGACCTTTTTTAAAAACAAACTTGCCTTCATTTTGCTGATAATAATTAACACCTAGTATGTCAGAAGGAAGCATATCTGATGTAAATTGTATGCGACCAAAGTCTAGACCAAGCACTTGTGAAAGGTGCTTTGCTAAGGTGGTTTTACCTACACCAGGTATATCTTCTAAAAGTAAATGTCCTCCAGCAAAGAAAGTAGCTAGTGCCAAGGAGATGACTTCTTTCTTGCCTATGAGATGATTTTCTATGGCATCTATGATTGGTGTAAATTCTGTAGAAATTGTATGATTCATAATGCTATCATAGCGTAAGTTACTTGGGGTTAAGATAGCCTACATTTAAAATCTTCATAGTTAAAATTACGTATTATTTTTATATTTTCATTTTCATTTTGTATGGCAATACTAGGAAGAGCAATACCATTAAAAGTACTAGCCTTTACCATACTGTAATGCATTTGGTCCTCAAAAATAATCTTATCTCCTATATGTAAAGGCTTATCAAAACTGTAATCGCCCATAATATCACCTGCCAAACAAGTATTGCCTGCAAGACGATAAGTGTAGGCCTTTTCTCCTGCTTGCCCAGAATCACGTACTAGGGCACGATAAGGCATGATGATGGTATCGGGCATATGGGCTTCCGCAGAGGTATCTAAAATAGCAATCTGCATACCATTATCCACTATGTCTAGTACTGTGGCTACGAGTATGCCTGCCTCCCAGGCTATGGCTTCTCCTGGTTCTAGATAGACTTCTACCTTATATTTATTTTTAAAATCTTGTATGAGTGTAATGAGTTTTTCTATATCATAACCTTGGCGTGTAATGTGATGTCCGCCCCCAAAATTAATCCATTTCATTTGCGGGATATAGGTTGAAAATTTGTTTTCAAAATGTTCAAGTACTTTTTCTAGGGCTGTACTATCTTGTTCGCATAAGGCATGAAAATGCAAGCCTTCGCATTGGCTCAAAATATTTTCATCTATTTGGGAAATGGTAGCACCCAATCTAGAATACAGACCACAAGGATTATATATTTCTTGTGTTGCTTCAGAGTACTCAGGGTTGATGCGCAAACCTATAGAAATATTGGGATTTATTTCTTTTGCCTTGGAAGCAAAACGTAATACTTGAGCAGAAGAATTAAAGACTAGGTGCTGAGAAAGACTAGCTATTTCATGCAGTTCTTCTTCTTTAAAAGCAGGGGAGTAGCTATGTATTTCTTTGCCAAAAGTTTCATTTGCTAGTTTGGCTTCATGTAGCCCACTAGCACAGCAACCATCAAGATAAGGACGAATGGTATCGAAGCTTTTCCACAAAGCATAACCTTTGAGTGCCAATAAGACTTTGGCCTGTGAATGTTTTTTGACGTATGCAATAGTTTTTAGATTTTTAATAAGTAAGGATGTATCTAAAAGCCAACAAGGAGAAGGTAAGTCTTGATAAAGTTGATTCATATCCTAGATTATACCCACAAGGTTTTAACATTATGATATACTCTATATTAAGCGCTTGAAAGAACTAAAATACTTATGATGAAATTGCCACAAATTATAAAAACTATTTCAAAAATTCTGAAAAAACAAAATGCTAAAGCCATCATAGTGGGTGGTGCTGTGCGTGACCACTTTTTGGACGTAGCTAGTAAAGATATGGATATAGAAGTGTATGGACTTGCATCCATAGATGATCTTGAACTCATATTGAAGCAGTATGGTTCGGTAACTTATGTGGGTAAAAGTTTTGCTGTTTTGAAATTTACTTACAAAACAGAAGTATATGATTTTTCTTTTCCTAGGTTAGAGACTAAGACAGGTCAGGGGCATCGTGGTTTTTCTGTCAATATGGATGGAAATTTAGATTTTTTAATAGCATCCAAACGTAGAGATTTTAGGATAAATGCCTTAGGCTACGACATAGAAAAAGCACAATTTATAGATCCTTTTGGAGGATTAGAGGACATAAAAAATAAAACACTTAGACATATAGATGAAGTAACTTTTATAGAAGATCCTCTACGAGTGTATAGAGCCATACAGTTTTCAGCTAGATTTACTTATAAATTAGCAGAAGAAACCTTATTATTATGTAAATATATGGTAGAAGAGGGGATGCTTGAAGAGCTATCCAAAGAGCGTGTTTATTCAGAGTGGGCAAAGCTTTTACTTAAATCTACTCAGCCCTCATACGGCTTTGAACTTATGAAGAAATTGGGTATTTTGAAACGATATTTTCCAGAACTTTATACACTTGTGGGGCTCAAGCAGTCCCCCTTGAAGAAGTTTGAAATAGATATCTGGACACATACAATGCTTTGTGTTGATGCTATGGCTAGATTAGTAGATGAAAATGAAACATTAAAGCTTCAATATATGTTTGCAATTCTTTGTCATCATTTAGGCAAAGATACAAAAAGCTTTATGTGCAGGCTTACGAATAGACATACTTTTATAGAGAAAATTTTACCTCTAGTGGAGCACTATTTGAAGCCCTCACAATTTTATGAGGCACAAGCTAAGGATTCTGCTATACGAAAACTAGCTACAAAAGTAAGCATAGAAGAGCTTGTTGTCGTAGCCAAAGCAGATTTTTTAGGAGACACAAGAGAAGAATCTTCGAATAAAGTATATCATGCAGGTGTATGGCTATTAAAAAAAGCCAAAGAATTGAATGTTGATAAAAAGCCTTTAGATAATATGATACAAGGTAAAGATTTGATAGCTTTAGGATTTATGCCTTCGCCAAAATTTAAGAAAATATTAGATTCAATTTATGACTTGCAGCTAGAAGGAACATTAAAGAGCAAGGATGAAGCCTTAGTGTACATAAAAAAGACATACAGTTAATATTTTGTATTTTGGTTAACATAATATAAATTCTCTCAAAAATAATTATACTTCTTCTACTCTTATGTTATAATCTTTTTAAAAATATACATATGAAGGTTTAATAATGAAAATATTAGTTTCTGCTCTTGAACCCTCATCAAACCTACACTTAAAAGAGGTACTTAAACACACAAAAGACTTGGAACTTTTTGGTATCTTTGACAAGTCTTTTGGTAAACCTTTATATGATATTAGCCAAATGGCAGTGATGGGCGTCATAGACGTTATCAAAAAGATACGCTGGGCATATAAGGCTATGGATGAGTTGGTGCTTCTTGCCAAAGATGTAGATAAGGTCTTGCTTATGGACTCTTCTGCTTTTAACTTACCTTTGGCTAAAAAGCTTAAAAAGGTTTATCCAAACAAAGAAATCATCTACTATATCTTACCTCAAGTATGGGCATCACGCCCAAAGCGTGCTAAAAAGTTGGCGCTTTACTGTGACAAACTTCTTGGTATATTGCCTTTTGAAGTGCAGTACTATCCAGAAGCTAAGGCACAGTATGTGGGTCACCCTCTTTTGGACGAGATAGAGGTACATAATAGGGTTGAAGCTGATACTAAAAATGTCATAGCCTTTATGCCAGGAAGCCGCAAGTCTGAGATAAGCCGTCTTATGCCTATATTTTTAGAGCTAAGACGTAAACTAGGTAATGACATACGCCCTCTGCTTGTCATACCGCCCTCTTTTTCCAAGAACAAGATAGCCAAGCTTTATAAAGGCAATAGAGAGTTTGAAATAGTACGCGACACACACAAAGCACTAAGACGCTCAGAATTTGCCTTTATATGTTCTGGGACTGCCACTTTGGAAGCAGCACTTATGGGCGTGCCATTTACCTTGGCTTTTATTGCTAAGAAAATAGACTTTTTCATAGGCACTAAGCTGCTAGGCATCAGCCAAGTAGGACTGGCAAATATCATACTCACACACTACAATAACAGCACACTACACAAGGAGCTTCTGCAAGAAGAAGTTAGCGTTGAGAATCTTTTAGCAGAGTACTATGATACAAATAAAGACATATTTGCAGAAAAAGCAAAAGAGCTAAGAACATATCTTTCTCACGGTAGCTCTGAAAATGTAGCTAAAATGATAATGGAATAAACTTATGCTTGTACACATCTGCTGTTCTGTGGACAGCCACTACTTCTTACAAAAGTTACAAACTGAGTACCCAAAAGAAAAACTCACAGGCTTCTTTTATGACCCAAATATACACCCCTATTCAGAGTACTGCTTACGTTTGCTTGATGTCAAACGAAGTTGTAATATCTTGGGTATTGATTTGATTGAGGGCGAGTATGATGTAGATAAGTGGCTTGAAGCAGTGCGTGGCTTGGAACATGAGCCTGAAAAAGGTTCTCGTTGTGAGGTATGTTTTGACAGACGTTTTGAAGTCTCAGCTCAAAAAGCAGTCCAACTTGGAGAAAAAACTTTTACCTCTACCCTACTCACAAGTCCTAAAAAATCACTTTCACAACTCAAAACTGCAGGAGATGCTTTAGCCAAACGCGAAGGCATAACCTTTGTAGCTCCTGACTACAGAAAAGCTTCAGGAACACAAGAGCAAAACATCTTGGCAAAAGAAGACGCACTTTATCGTCAAGACTACTGTGGTTGCATGTTTGGACTCAACATACAACGCGAGCAACAGTCCAAACTTGCAGATGAACTTTTTGTACCCATCTCTGCACAAGTACAACCAGAGTCTATAGAAGAACGCATAGCTCTGTACCAAAAACGTTGGGAATTAGAAGAAGCCCATACTCCACACAAAATCATCAAGCAACGCTTCTTAAACTGGCGTTTGACTTTTGGACTCCTGCAAGTTCGTAAAATAGTCGTCCCTGCACATTTTTTACCTTACTCTACACTCAAAGGTGAGTACTCACGTGGAAAGATGGAGTAC
>Ga0164313_10001412_pt1 | contig 21203 bp, 15 predicted proteins | sample GuaBasSedimGuay4_FD_113735 | JGI IMG/M metagenome (GOLD analysis project Ga0164313, IMG submission 113735) | Subseafloor sediment microbial communities from Guaymas Basin, Gulf of California, Mexico - Guay4, Core 4569-4, 0-3 cm | ecosystem: Environmental > Aquatic > Marine > Hydrothermal vents... | reverse complement strand
GTTGTCTGCTTCGAAATATGTAGGCAATTTTATAGCAACCTTTAAGGATTATCCACCTAGAATGAAGGCTGAAAGCTTTAGCTTGGGTGACACGATGGACGCCTTAAGTAAACCAACAAATAATTAAATCAATCTTAATAAAAAGACTGTCTTTTCAGGCAGTCTTTTTTTATCCAATTCATATGAAAACCAAATATACTTATCTGATATCTTATCTTTTGTTGATTTTTATGGGGCTTAGCTGTATAAATAATACACAAAAAACAGATATAGACCACCCTGAGATTGGTCAAAAAATTGACCCATTGCCTTCCTGGAATAACAGTTCAACAAAAAAAGAGATCCTTGCCTATGTTGATGTCGTAACAGATAAGGACAATCATAATTTTATTCCCATAGATGATCGAATCGCAACCTTCGACAACGACGGAAATTTATGGTCTGAACAACCTGCCTATTTTCAGTTATTCTTTGCAATGGACAGGGTTAAAGCACTGGCAATTGAGCACCCGGAATGGAAAACTACCCAGCCTTTTAAGGCAGTGTTAGAGAATGACATGGAAGCCTTAAAAAAACAAGGAGAACAAGGGTTAATAAAATTGGTTATGGCAACACATGCCGGCATGACAACTGAAGAATTTAAAGCGGATGTAAAAGCCTGGATAAAAACTGCAAAACATCCCACAAAAAAAGTTGCCTATGATAAATTGGTCTACCAACCCATGTTGGAATTATTACAATATTTAAGGGCAAATAACTTTAAAACCTATGTAGTTTCAGGGGGAGGTGTTGATTTTATGAGAGCTTTTATAACAGAAATTTACGGAATTCCGGAAGAACAGATAATCGGGAGCAGAATAAAGACCGAATTTGACTATAATGATGGTAAGCCCGTAATTAAGCGAGTTGCAGCTTTGGATTTTATTGACGATAAGGAAGGCAAACCATTGAATATTCAGAAAATTATTGGTAAAAAACCCGTGTTCGCCTCAGGAAACTCCGATGGTGATCTACAAATGTTGCAATGGACAGCCTCCAATGATCATAAAAGCTTTATGATTTATTTACATCATACGGATTCAATAAGAGAATGGGCCTATGACAGAGATTCACATATAGGTCGTTTAGATAAAGGTTTAGATCAGGCCAAAAAAGATGGCTGGACCGTGATCGATATGAAGAAGGATTGGAAAGTAGTTTATCCTCCCGGTACTATTCAGAATGAATAGAAACAATTGAAATGATATTTGTCGAAGGAGTTTGTATTAAAAGTCATTGTGCATCTGTTCTTATTCTTTATTTACCTTAATAGTTTAATTAAAAACTGTTACACAGAGGCCCACAAAGAAGACACAGCGCTACACAAAGGTAATAAGTTCCTATATTTCAATTCTATTTGATTTTCTGGTCAGTCTCATTTTCTTTGTTTTTAACAATTAGTATTAGTAGTTTTATGGGTGTACAACAATAGAAGTAATAAGTATGAAGAAAATTTTAACACTTATAATTTTGATCTTTATTTTTCTTGGGTTTAAACCAAACGAGGAGCTATCCTGGATAAGAATTAATCAGTTGGGTTATCTTCCTCATACCATCAAAGTTGCGGTATTAGGTTCAAAAGAAATAATAAAAATTAAAACATTTTCTATTCACGATTCCAAAACGAATGAAGTCGTTTATACTTCAGATATCATAGTTAGTAAAGGGCAATTCGGGCCGTTCAAAAGTACTTTTCGCCTAAACTTTTCTGATTTTAAAACAGAGGGACAATATTATATTCAATCAGGAAATATCAGATCGCCCATTTTTAGTATTAATGCTGATGTTTATGATGGAACGGCGGATTTCCTGTTAAAATATATGAGACAGCAACGGTGTGGATACAACCCATATTTAACGGATTCCTGCCATTTAAATGATGGTTTTATTGTTTACAACCAAAATAAAAATGGGCAACGAATTGATGTCACCGGTGGTTGGCATGATGCTACCGATTATTTGCAATACACGGCAACATCGGCAAATGCGATATTTCAATTACTTTTTGCCTACAGGGAAAACCCTGATGCATTTGGAGATATCTGTCAAGCGAATGGACTTCCGGGTCCAAATGGTATTCCGGACGTAATTGATGAAGCAAAATTCGGGATGGATTGGTTGTTAAAAATGAATCCTTCCTCTGACGAATATTACAACCAAATTGCTGATGACAGGGATCATGCAGGGTTTCGCTTGCCGAATGAAGATCAAGTGGTATATAGCGAAGATCATATCGGGCGACCGGTTTATTTGGCATCGGCGGAAAAACAAGGCTTGTTGAAATATAAGAACCGTTCTACCGGTGCTGCTTCTACATCAGGAAAATATGCATCAACATTCGCGATAGGTGCCGATATTTTAAAAGAATTTTATCCGGAGATGACCACAGATCTTACAAAAAGAGCCATAGATGCTTATGATTATGCGAAACGACACCCGGGTGTAAGTCAAACAGCGCCCTGTAAAAGCCCATATTTTTATGAAGAAGACAACTGGTTGGATGATATGGAATTGGCGGCGGCTGAACTTTATCGGCTCACTAAAAAAGAGAACTTCAAAAAAGATGCCTTAAGTTATGCAACCATGGAAAAGATATCTCCATGGATCGGCAAGGACAGCGTAAACCACTATCAATATTATCCGTTCTTTAACGCCGGACACAATGAATTGGTACTTTCATTGGAAGGGGTTGAAAAACGTGATATAACAAATTATTATAAGAACGGCTTACAACTTTTGTATGACAGAGGAATAGAAAATCCTTTTTTAGTGGGAATACCTTTTATTTGGTGCTCTAATAATTATATCACGGCTGCCGTAACACAGTGTAAATTGTACAAAGAATTAACAAACGACAGAAAATATGATGAAATGGAGGCCGCTTTACGCGACTGGCTTTTTGGTTGTAATCCCTGGGGAACCAGTATGATCGTAGGGCTTCCAAAAGATGGCGATTCTCCGGTTTACCCGCATTCATCTCTAAATCATTTAAAGGGTTACCAAACTGATGGAGGCTTAATAGATGGTCCTGTTTATGGCTCTATTTTTAACAATTTGATAGGCTTGGTACTTGAAAGAGAGGATACCTATGCGGAATTGCAATCAGATTTCTTTGTGTATCATGATGATGTCGGCGATTATTCTACAAATGAACCAACTATGGATGGAACGGCGAGTTTGGTATATTATCTTTCCTCTATGGAGATGGAAAGCATAGAAAAAGGGCATAATAAAGTTAGCTTTATCTACGATAATACCGGCGCAATTATCAGAGGAAATATCAAAGAGAAAAAACTGCATCTTATTTTTACCGGAGATCGTTTTGCTGATGGGGCGGAAACAATATTACAAGTTTTAAAAAAACATAAAATAAAGGCCTCCTTCTTTTTGACTGGAAATTTTTATAGAGATCCCGAATTTAAGAACTTTATTATTGCGGCAAAAAAAGATGGTCATTATCTGGGGGCACATTCAAATGCGCACTTATTGTATAATGATTGGTCTGAACAGAAAAAACTATTGGTTAATTATCAGGAATTCTCAGAAGATCTAGAGCAGAATTATATCGCTATGTCTCCATTTGGTATAAGCAAGAAAGACAGCCCCTATTTTTTACCCCCTTATGAATGGAATGATGCCATCATTACCCAATGGTCGGCAAGAAATAAACTTGCACTAATCAATTATTCGCCAGGTACTTTATCGCATGCAGATTACACGCTACCCCTTGACAAAAACTATCGAAGTTCGGAGGAAATTTACAATTCCATTATGGCTTACGAAGCTAAAAGCGGACTGAACGGGTTTTTATTATTAAGTCATTTAGGCACTGACCCTAAAAGAGTTGATAAATTTTATCACAAATTAGATGGGCTGATAACTAACTTAAAAGAAAAAAAATACTCATTTACTGGATTGGACCTGTTACTAAATGACAAAAAATAACTGCGGTCCTACCCTTTTATCCTTCAAACTCAATTTTTTTATGGGCGCCATCGCAATAAGGTTTATTCGCTGAAGCACCACAACGACAAAAAGCAGTTATTTTATCTTTCATTTCAATATCGCCTTTCGAATTTTTAACTTCCAATTTTCCTCGAACCAATAGTGGTCCATTTTCCATCACTTCAATTTTAGTTTCCATACTTTCTGTTTTATTATTATCTCCATTATTCATTTGATAGCTCAAGGCCGCAGATGGACATTTATCTATTTGCGCCTTCAATTCTTCAATACCGCCATTTTCAGCTTTGATCCACGGATTTATTTCAGGGTTGTAAACTTTTGGTAATGATTTTACACAAATAGCTGCATGTATGCATTTTTTGGGTTCCCAGACAATGGTTAGATCTCCATTGGTGTATTTTTTAATAATGTTTCTTTCTTTCACTTGTTTAAATTTTTGTAATTGTTTATAAATAAGTTAATTCAAAAATTGAAAACGCGTGCAACCGCTTCGCTCTCTCATGAAAAATTTAATCATTTCCTTTTGTAAAATAATTGATTAAATTTATTCATGTTCGTTTCATAATTATTAAATATTAATTCCTTCTTTAAGGAGAGTTTTCTTTTCGGAGCAAGATCTGATATAACTTGCAAAAAATGGGCATAAAGGAACTTCACATCAATCCTTTATCATGACACATATATATCTCCTAAAATAGTAAAAATTAATAATATAACAGGAGATGGGATAACTATTCAGCAATAACATTTGCCGGGATTAGTCTAATATGTCTAAATTTGTTATTCAAACATCCATTATGAAAAAATTAAAATTTTTTATTCCAATTGCTATTATTACACTACTACTGTCCTGTGGCAGTTCTGGCAGCAGCACAGGCAGCAATGTTAATCCTCATGCTCAAAAACATCAGCAGACCCATCAGAAATTTGCATTGCAACAAGCACAGAAAGAATTAACGGATAACTTTATAGATGGTATTAGAGGCAGCTATATAGGCACTATTCCTTGTGCAGATTGCGAAGGAATACAATACCAGTTGAGATTGTTTGAAAACCTATCCTATACTTTGAAATTGGAGTACAAAGGTAAGTCGGAAGAAATTATAAAAATTGAAGGATTCTATTCATTGACGGATGCTTTAATAATTGTTTTAGATGAAAAGGCCGGAGCAATGAATTATTTGACAAAAGTAGATCGGGGTCTTTTACTATTAGACAAAAATGGCAGTGAAATACAGGGGGATCTGGCTGAGGCCTACTTTCTCCACCGGGCAGATTGATTTATCATTAGATCACAGCATCAAAGAAGGTAGCTTTAGCAAAGCCTAGAAAGGGGTATCAAATATATTTAGATGAATGCTCGAAACATAGAAATATCTCTTAGCTTTTGAGATTATACTTTCGAAGTGAAAACATGTCATTTATTAACATTGAACAAGCCTGCCGGTAATGGCAGGCTTGTTCAATGTTAATTTATTGTCAATCACCGAAAAGTGCAGACCGGTTTTTAATTATTCTTCTTAATTCGTATCCTTATCCAGGTAATCCGGAATACCATTTCCATTGGTATCATCATTTCTGGGATCACCATCGCCATTTGCGTCTTCATCTTTTGTTAAAACGCCGTCACCATCATCATCGAAATCCAGATAATTGGGAATAAAATCACCGTCAGTATCATCATTCTGGACAATTTGATCATGGTCAAGGTCTTCATCACTATTGATTACCCAATCATTGTCAGCATCTGCAATTACAACTGTACCCAGATCTATGGTAAAATAAATTGGGGCATTTGGTGGAATAGTGAAGGAGCCGACAGGGCCGTAGGCCAATCCGGATGGTATAAAAATTATCCCCTGACCAGTATTTTCATAACCAAAAGACTCATCAGGATAAGTAACTTTTTCTCCTGATTTATAATGTGGAAAACCAAAACGCCATCCTAATATCAGATCCGGCAGGTGAAACCATGATCTCGAGGTGGTATAAGTTAAATTTTCATCAAATTTCCTAAGACTAAGTAGATATCCCTTATAAAGACTTTGAATCGAATCACTGCTCGATGGGCTTATTCCAACACCTTCATTTCCCATATAACGATACATTTTGTAATCGATGTCATTATATAAAACATCATCCGTCTCTACCTCTGTATACAAGGGCGTTTCTCCATCAGTTATTAATTCAAGCTCATTATCAGCATTGAGATAATGCGTTTGTAAAAATTCTACTAATTCAGCATCATCAAGTATAGCTTGCGCTACCGGATCGTGTTTTTCTTCCTCTTCATCTTCCTTACAGGAAAATATACTAATTGTGATAAGCAGTATGATTATATATTTCAATTTCATGAGTTCTTATTTTTAATCTAATTTACCATTTACCCTTGCAAAAAATGAGCCAATAATTAATTTAGCTTAAATTTTTATCTAAAATTTATTTTCCTCATTCTTAAACTGATCGGTGTAATTTCTAAATACTCATCTCCCCTGATATATTCCATACATTCTTCTAAAGAAAAATCAACTTTTGGAAATATTTTTGCGGCTTCATCTGTACCTGAAGAACGAACGTTTGATAATTTTTTCCCTTTTATCAAATTTACAGCCATGTCTTCACTTTTATTATTTTCTCCGATAACCTGGCCGGTATAAATTTCGGCATTAGGGTCTATAAAAAATCTACCCCGATCTTGCAAACGATCTATGGCATAAGCTGTAGCTTTTCCGGTTACGGAAGAAACGATAGCTCCTTTTAGATCATCCGAAAAATCTCCTTTATAAGGTCCGTATTCACTGAACCGATGATTGATAATAGCAGCTCCTCCTGTTGCAGTCAAAATTTTATTTCGCAACCCTATCAATCCTCTGGAAGGAATGTTGAATTCCAGATGTTGTAAATCTCCTTTCGGTTCCATCACCAACAGATCTCCCTTACGCAAGGATACCAGGTTGATCGCTTTTGAAGCAACTTCTTCAGGAACATCAATAACCAATGTTTCGAAAGGTTCGCTTTTAACACCATCAATTTCTTTGATAATTACTTGTGGCCTTCCTACTTGCAATTCGTATCCCTCGCGTCTCATAGTTTCAATCAGAACAGATAAGTGTAATACACCACGACCAAATACGTTAAATTTATCTTCAGAATCAGTGAGATCCACTCTTAAAGCCAAATTCTTTTCTGTCTCTTTAAATAACCGGTCACGTAAATGTCGAGAAGTAACATATTTTCCTTCCTTACCAAAGAATGGAGAATTATTTATTGTAAACAACATACTCATAGTAGGTTGATCTACTTCAATTCTTGGTAATGCTTCGGGATTTTCCAGATCTGTAATAGTATCTCCAATTTCAAAACCATCAATCCCTGTTATTGCACAAATATCTCCCGAACGTACTTTTTTAACGGAATCCTTACCCATACCTTCAAATGTATGCAGTTCTTTTATACGAATTTTTTTATTTTCACCATTCGCTTTACAAAGCATATAATCTTTTCCAACTTCCAAATCGCCTCTGTAAATTCTACCAATTGCAATTCTTCCCGTAAAGGAAGAAAAATCTAAGGAGGTTATTTGCATTTGAGGTGTCCCCTCTACATAAGGAGCTTCGGGAATATCTTTAAGAACTGCATCTAACAGATCAGTAATATCATCTTTCTCGTCTTTCCAGTCGGTACTCATCCAACCATTTTTTGCGGAACCATAAATTGTTGTAAAATCCAACTGCTCTTCCGTTGCATCTAAAGCAAACATCAGATCAAATACTTTTTCATGTACCAGATCCGGTGTGCAATTTATTTTATCAACTTTGTTCACAACAACTATTGGGGTCAGGCCTAATTCCAGTGCTTTTCCCAATACAAAACGAGTTTGCGGCATCGGACCTTCAAATGCATCTACTAACAGCAATACACCATCGGCCATCTTTAAAACGCGTTCCACCTCGCCACCAAAATCGGCATGTCCGGGTGTGTCAATCACATTTATTTTAACACCCATATAGTTGACGGACACATTCTTAGACAGGATCGTAATCCCTCTCTCACGCTCCAGGTCATTACTATCCAACAATAGTTCGGTACGAACTTTTCGATCGTCTAATATTTTTGCCTGATCGATTATTTTATCAACCAATGTGGTTTTTCCATGGTCAACGTGGGCGATAATCGCGATGTTTCTTATAGATTGCATATGCTCTTTTTTTGAAAGTGCAAAAGTAGTTGTTTTATTTTGATTGTCAGATGTTTTGAACAAAGATTTATGCAGATTATCAATACTAACAATTAACTCATGATTAACGAAATATATAGATTTACTGTGCTATTTTTGCAACATATTATAAAAAATGAATATGGATTTATCTAAAGTTCGATTAGTAGTTACTGATATGGATGGCACCTTGCTTAATAATAAAAGCCAGGTAAGCACGAATTTTTTTAAACTTTTCTCCCAACTAAAAAAACATAATATTCACTTTGTTGCGGCCAGTGGCCGACAATACTACAGTATTGCAAATAAGTTACATACCATTAAAGATGAAATATTTATTGTAGCGGAAAATGGTGGCCTGACCACGAGTAAATCACAAGAGCTGTTATCTGTAAATTTACCCCAAGAAAAAGTACATGATATTCTTCCCATTTTAAGGAATTTAGATAGTGTTTATACGGTTTTATGTGGCAAAAGATCAGCCTATATTGAAACAAGAAATGAACGATTCATTTCTAAATTTAATGAATATTACACGACCTATGAAATTGTAGATGACCTGACAACAGTAATAGATGATGATTTTTTTAAAATTGCTATATATCATTTCGAGTCCTCAGAAAAATTTATCTACCCGGTCCTTAAGCATTTGGAAGATGATCTACAGGTTAAAATATCGGGAGAAAATTGGTTAGACATTTCAAGTCAGGCAGCAAATAAGGGAAATGCCTTGCGTTTTATTCAAAGTAAACTTGGTATCGGCAAGGAAGAAACCATGGTCTTCGGTGATTATAATAACGACCTCGAAATGCTTGAAGAAGCCTATTTTAGTTTTTCTATGGACAATGCACATTCCAATGTAAAAAAAATTGCACGTTTTAATACGAAGAGTAATGAAGAAGGAGGTGTGGAATTTATTCTTACAAAGTTATTGAAAGCGAAAGAACTGAGTTAGTTTCTGTCACTGGTCTTTGCGTTTTAATACATCCAAAATATCCTGTTTAATTCTGGTTGGCTTATAGGTCTTTGCATCTATCAGACACCATGTTGATTTTATTCTTGTCAATAGAGTATCACCTTTGTAAATATGGACATTTCTAATAGATTTTACCCCTGCTGATTCCCCTACCCATGTATAGACACTTATTTCATCTCCCAGAACAGCCTGATCGAGATAATCTATTTCATGCCGCAGACATACCCAAAAATATTTACTGTTTAAATTTTCATCAGACAGAATTCCCCAATGTTTTTCAGAAATATCATTTACCCAGTGCAAGTACACTACATTATTAACATGATTCAAGGTATCGATATGTTTTTCCTCAACATAAAATGAATGCTGATAAGAAACTGTATCTGTCGGTGGAAAATTTTTCAAAATATCTTATTTAGGGTCTACTGAAAATACATATTAAATTGTTTATCAATGTTTTGTAAGACATACTGTTTGCAAAGTGCGAGGCTATTTAATATAAATATCTAAAATCCTTACATTTGATTTCTTAAAAATTATGTTAGCCTCAAGCACAACATCTACTTCATTGTCTTCTTCTCGCAGTATTACTATACAGCTTCGACTTGTCAATTCGTATATATTGCCCCTGCGACTTTTTCAGAAAACCCTAATTATGCCGTGATTTTAAAACATCCACAATATCGTTCAATTTAAATCCTTTTGCCTGAAGTAAAATAAGATAGTGAAACAACAGGTCTGCAGATTCATTAACAAAAAGAGCGTCATCATTATCTTTAGCTTCAATAACAACTTCAACTGCCTCCTCTCCTACTTTTTGAGCAATTTTATTTATTCCATTTTTAAACAGAGAGGCCACATACGAAGTGTCTTGCCTATTTTCTTTTCTGTCCTGTATAACGTTCTCCAGATCAGATAAAAATCCGTATTGCATCGTATTCTCCTCTCCCCAACAAGTATCCGTTCCTTTGTGACATGTTGGCCCCTGAGGTTTTACACTAACTAAAAGGCTATCGCTATCACAATCATTTTTAATAGCAACCAAATGCAGGAAATTTCCACTTTCCTCACCTTTGGTCCATAATCTTTTCTTTGACCGGCTAAAGAACGTCACTTTTTTAGTCACCTGTGTTTTGTCGAAAGCCTCTTGATTCATATAGCCCAACATCAAAACATTTTTAGTGGCGCTATCTTGTATGATCGCAGGTACAAGTCCTGTATTTTGATCAAAGTTTATTTTCATTCTTTTAATATTGAGAACTGAGTCTTTAGAGGATCAGATTTTATTAATATAGATGATGATTTTTTTCACACAAAGCTCGAAAACTTTAGTCGCGAAACTTTATAGTGTCTGGTCTATTTCTCCAATTTAATAACTCATTTCTATTTAATTTCTAACTTTTATTCCTTGATGATCCAGCATTTTCTTCAATGCCTTTATTTCTATTTCTTTATAATGAAAAACACTGGCAGCTAAAGCAGCATCGGCCTTACCATCAATAAAAGTATCGGCAAAGTGTTGCATATTTCCGGCACCACCGCTGGCAATTACAGGTACATTAACCTCCTCCGAAATTCGTCGCAAAGCTTCGTTTGCAAATCCATTTTTCGTACCATCATGATCCATAGAAGTGAATAAAATCTCTCCAACACCTCGGTCAACTGCTTCTTTTATCCATTCAAATAACTTGCGATCCGTTTCTTCTCTCCCACCAACTAAAAATACTTTCCACTCTCCGTTTATTAATTTGGCATCAACGGCAAGCACAATACACTGACTCCCGAATTTATTCGCCAAATCATTGATCAACTGCGGATTTTTCACTGCAGAAGAGTTTATCGAAACTTTATCCGCACCCGCTCTGAGTAAAATATTAACATCTTCCACAGAAGAAATTCCTCCACCAACGGTAAAGGGAATACTTACTTTTCTAGCCACTTTTTCAACCAATGCAACCAAGGTCTTTCTTCTTTCCTTAGTGGCAGTAATATCTAAAAAAACCAATTCATCAGCGCCCTCTTTTGAATATCTATCCGCCAGTTCAACAGGATCACCAGCATCACGCAAGCCTACAAAATTAATTCCTTTTACGGTACGTCCGTCTTTAATATCTAAACAAGGTATAATTCTTTTTGTCAACATCTCTCTCAACCCACTCCTGACAGGGGGACCTATTTAGTGTCTGGTCGGAAATAATTCGATTTGTAAAATTCTGCCTATTTCCGACCAGGCACTATTTATTAATAATAAATTCTTCCAATTGTTTTAAACTAATTCTCTTTTCGTAAATAGCTTTTCCTATGATTGTAGCCTCACAACCTAAATCTGCTAATTTAGGTAATTCCTCAAAACAAGAGATTCCGCCGGAAGCAATTAATTTTATTTTTGGTATTTTCTCCAAAATCTTTTTGTACAGATCAAATGACGGGCCTTGTAACATTCCGTCCTTAGAAATATCGGTGCAAATTGCATAAGTCACGCCTTTCTTTTGATAGTTTATCATAAACGGAATTAACTCTTCATTCGATTCTTCCTGCCAGCCATTGATGGCTATTTTCTCATTATTAGCATCTGCTCCTAAAATAATCTTCTCAGCACCGTATTTATTTAACCAGCCAAAAAAAATGGCAGGGTTTTTTACGGCAATACTTCCACCTGTTATTTGATTCGCTCCGCTTTCAAAAGCTATATGCAAATCCTCATCTGATTTTAACCCTCCTCCAAAATCAACTTTTAGATCTGTGTGGGTAGCGATCAGTTCTAACACTTTGTGATTTACAATATGTTTGCTTTTAGCGCCATCCAAATCCACCAAATGCAAATATTCAATTCCATGATTTTCAAACGCTTTCGCTACTTCCAGAGGATTTTCGTTATATATTTTTTTTGTGGCATAATCTCCCTTGGATAGTCTTACACAGTTACCATCAATAATGTCAATAGCAGGTATTAATCTCATGAATAAAATATTTGTGATCTTTTTGATGAAATAATTGAAGTAATAACATCATTTAGTATAATTTTCTATTGCCTTTCTCACACTTCCGTATTTTAAGAGTAAGGCCTTGGCATTAACCTCATCAATTCCCAAATCTTTGGCTATCATAAGAGTACCTCTTCTGACCAATTTCTCATTTGACAGTTGCATATCCACCATTTGATTGCCTTGTACTCTGCCCAGTTTGATCATTAAGGAAGTGGAGATCATATTTAAAACCAGTTTTTGTGCTGTCCCTGCTTTCATTCTGGTACTACCTGTAACAAATTCAGAGCCTAAAACTACCTCAATTGGGTACTTGGCGACCTTCGCCAGTTTCGAGTTCAAATTACAAGTAATACAACCGGTGATAATTCCATTTTTATTCGCATCTTCTATTCCTCCTATAACATACGGCGTACTTCCGGATGCCGCAATCCCGATCAAAACATCATCGCTACTAATATTATACTCCATTAAATCTTTCCAGGCCTGTGCTTCATCATCCTCTGCATTTTCAACAGCCTTCCTAAGGGCCAGGTCACCGCCGGATATCAAGCCTATCACCCAATCGTCGGGAACACCAAAAGTGGGCGGACATTCGGAGGCGTCTAATACGCCCAATCTACCACTCGTTCCTGCACCTATGTAAAATAACCTCCCTCCGGCCTCAAATTTCTCAACAACTCTTTCTACCAGCCTTTCTATCTGATCCAGAGCTTTTTCAACAGAAACAGCAACTTTCTTATCTTCATTGTTAATGTTTACGAGTAAATCTTTAATACTCATCTTTTCCAAATTGTCATAATAGGAAGATTGTTCAGTAGTCAGTTTCGCAGGCATATTATTTTCTTCTTTTTACAATTAGCAAGCCTATAATTGTTAGGGTTGCATTTACTGCAATATTGATAAACCCAAAATCAAAATTAAAATTATAGCTAAAATATTGGCTCAACAAGTATGTTAATAAGGGTGCTAAGATACAAATTACCGGTATCCACTTATCAATAATAATAATTTTAGTAAACATTCCAAACAAGTATAATCCCAAAAGAGGTCCATAAGTATAACCTGCCACTTTAAAAATCAAAGAAATTATATCCCCTCTACTATTCGAAAAAAGCATCACAATAATAAATATTACAATGGAAAAACCAAATAAAACCATGTTCTTCAACCTTTTTTTATCCTCGCTTGATCTGTGCGAGATATCCAAGAAGTCATAGGTAAAGGATGTTGTAAGCGCAGTTAAGGCAGAATCAACACTTGAAAAAGAGGCCGCGATGATGCCTAAAAGGAAACTAACTCCTACAACGATACCCAGATGATTTATAGCTAAGTTCGGAAATAAAGTATCGGTATCTAAAAAAACACCATTCTCTCCAATAGGTAAGATGATATCGTTGCTTTCGGCATAGACATACAACAATATACCCAAACCCAAAAATAAGAATTGGGTAAAGGCCAATATCAAACTAAACGTTAAGGTGTTTTTTTGTGCGTCCCATAAATTTTTACAGGTCAGTGTTTTTTGCATCATATTTTGATCTAACCCCATCATTGCTATGGCGATCAATATACCTGCAATAAATTGTTTATAAAAATTATTCCCGGATTTACCATCCCAATTAAAAACTTTAAAATATTTGTTGTTTATCACTTCATTCAGAGATTGTGAAAGCGTTAAATCAAGTGCATTTGTTATGGCAAATATGGTAACCACTGCTGCAGATATCAAAAAAAATGTTTGCATGGCATCTGTCCAGACAATTGTTTTTATACCCGACTTATTTGTGTAAAGCCAAACCAACAAAAGTATGATAATCACAGTGAGATAGAATGGTATTTGAAATTTATCAAAAAAAGCAAATTGCAAGATTTTTGCTGCCAACAACAGTCTTAAGGCCGCGCCAAAGGATTGAGAAACCAAGAAAAACAGAGACCCTGTCTTATAGGTATTGTTTCCAAATCTATCATTCAAATAGCTATAAATAGACACCAATCTCAATTTATAATACAGGGGTATCAAAACAAAGGTTATGAATAAATAACCAACAATATTTCCGAGGATAAATTGAAAAAAGTAGAAGTTATTGTTACCAACCATACCGGGTACAGAAACAAAGGTTACCCCGGATAGCGCAGCGCCGATCATACCAAACGCCACTAGAAACCACGGAGATTGTCTGTCGCCGGTAAAAAATGATTCATCACTTCTATTTCTTGAAGTGAAATATGAAATAGTCATTATTAATCCAAAATAAATAACTATAATTGAAAAAATCAGTACAGTACTCAAAATCGTTCTCTTTTTTGTTAATAAAAAATTTCTTAAAACCAACTATCCCCAAGGCAAGCCATCGGGGAATTATTTAGAATGAACTACCTCGACCCAGAGTACGAGGTATCAAATAGGAATCTCCCCCCTTTATATTTCGACGCAAAGCGTTGGGGAATTAAACCCTTTTTGGCTATCGCCCTGCGATTAAAAATTATTTTTTTTCTTCAATTGATTTACTCTCGATCAACTTAAGGCTATCTCTTATTTTTCGTGCAGCTCTACGTTGCCTTGGAGTTTTCATACCAATTTTATCTAAAAATTCCTTTCCATTATCAAAATCAAATTGATAAGAAATCCCAACACCTTGTGTATAGCCCTCTCCATCTATGACGTCAAATTGAATTTCATTCTGCCTGTTATATACCTTAGCACGAAGTGTTTCGGCCTCATTTAACGGAATTTCAACTTCAACCTCTCCAATAACGTTCGAATTTGTACGGGAGCCCACAGGAACACCAACTTTACCGCTCACAATTACCCGATCTGCAATTCTTCCTGACACCAAAATACCTAATTGATTATCTGTCGTTACATCCTGAACATTGTTAGTGTCACCAATATCATAGGTTACACCAATTTCAATGTCGTCATTGGTACTCTTCAATACTTCCGTTAAAATTTTCGAGGCATTATTGGCTATAGTTCCTGTTATTGCCGCATTACTGTTGAATTCTGTGTTATTACGGTCAACTCTCATAAAAGAACCGGTTGCCAGAAGAGAGAAAAACTGGGCTAACTTATCATCTTCATTTCTTAGGATAAAATCTAATTCGGAGGAAACCATGGAACTTGCATTTGGAATATTAATGTCAAATGAAAACTGAGCGTCCGATAAAGACCCGGTGATCAAAGTGATCAATTCTACGTCTATCTTTCGTGAGCTACTTATTTCATCCAGCAATACCGAAGGGTTAGCCTTAGTAAGATTTACAGCTTCTATATTCACATCTGCGTCAAATGGACTTCCGTCCCAAACTATCGTACCTCCCCGTGTAACCTTAAAATCCTTGTTTATAATATTTTTAAATTGGTATTCACCATTATCAACTACGACTGCACCGTACATCTCAAATTTACCGTTGGTGTCAATTTGCAGACTTAAATCTCCTTCACAACTCCCTGTTAACAGACTTCCGGAAAGCTTATCGATCACTATCTCCGCCACCGCATCTTTGGTAACGTGCAAATTAAAATTAAGAGTTAAGCCTTTTAATTCTTTAAAGACAACTTCATTATTATTATTTTCATCAGTATCTTTTGCATTGGGATCTTCAAAGTGAATTAAAGTTGATTCACTGATCTTACTAATATAATTCAACGGAATAATGAATTCTGTACCTTTTTCTGTAGTCCCCTGCATATCTATAACCAAGTCATCCGTAGGCCCTTTTAAAGTTGTACTACCCGATATCAAACCGGTACCATAGTACAAGGCATCTTCCGATTCTTTAGTATTTAATACCAGTAATCTATCCGTTAGAATTTCCAGATCCATATTCCAATTTTTAAATCCTTTATGGGAAATTGTTCCATCGATAGTTCCTGTGGTTTTCATCACATCATCTTCAATAACAATAGATTGAAAATCAAAAATTTGTTCATACAGGCTCACTTTCGAGTCTCCCAGAAAATTATAGTTCACCCCCAAATATGGTAATTTCAGTCCGGCGTCCTTAAGAATAAGTTCTCCATCAATACTGGGGTTACCCAATTCTCCTGTAATAAGAGCCGTACCGGAGACAAAGCCTCTGATATTCGTCAATACATTTTTGCCTAGAGGTGTAAAGGAATTTAATCTGAATTTATCAAAATTAATCTCTGCTTTTATTATAGGGTCCGTACCATTGAAATCGACCTGACCCATTGTATAAAAACTCTGTAATCCACTGTTCAACAGCGTGGCTACAAAATTATAATTTTTAATGGTTTCATCGCCGTTGGCAAAGAGTGTTAAATCGCCGTAAAAGTCATCATTGATACTAAAATAATTCACGATCAAATCGGCAAATGGAAGCGTTTTTCCTTCTATTTTCTTCAGCGATATCGTACCGTTAATTTTCCCATCCACGACTACACTATCGATGGATGGAGTGATATCTATAAGATTTACATTTTTGAATTTAAGATCTATATTTCTATTTTCTTCATCATAAAACAAACCTGCCAGTTCAATGGACTGATTATCTGAAACCATATTGACGTTGTCAATGACAAATGATTTGTATGAATTATTAAATACAAATTTATTTTGATCGTTATTGTCAGGGTTTAACTCCCAGGTATTATCTTTAAAAGTAATTACCGATTTTTTAATGCCAAAAACATTTTGGTTTTTTTCATTGATCGTATAGTAAAAACTTAGATCGTACTTTTCCTTTAGTTCCTCTCCCCCAATAAAATCTGACCTCACAAAAATCGTGTCCTTCAAACTCACATTAACCAAATTTACATCAGCTATATTATAATATTGGGTGTTTACATGATCCACGCTCAGAATTGTATGGAACAAAGGGTTCGTGTTGTCTATCTGTAAATTAACATTCTCAACAACATTTTCAAAGGCGTCAATTAAAGGCGATTTTACAGAAAGTTTAAACTTATCTCTATCAGAATCAATCTCTCCTTTAATTGTTGTATTTGCATCAATATCCACTTCCGGAAAAAACACATCCACAATTTTGCTGTGAATCCTAAAACTAAAATCCAGATATTGCCCCTTGCTCACCTCCTCTTTTTTGTATTTAAGAAGAAGACTTCCCAGTGCATTTAGAGTCAGTTTTTTTAGTTCTGCCAATTTGAATTCACCCTTAATTGTCCCACTGACTATTTCAGTAGAATTTATTTTTACTTCCCTAATAGAATCCTGAAATGTTGATGACAAGTTGAAATCTTTGAAATAAAAATTATTAACACCATCAGAATAGGAAGTTTCCTTAAAGTTTATATCTCCAACGATATTATCCAGGTTTCTTCCCACTAAATTAATATCAATTTTTCCTTTTAGTATTGACATCTCGTCCCGGGTATATAAATTTAATTTATCAAAATCGGCATGGACAATATCTGCATTAAAATCAAAAATATAATCTTCGTTGGACAGATCAGCAAGTCCTTTAAACACCAGCTGAATATTGGGATCATCAACGGTAAGCTCTCCATTAAAATGCAGATCTTTCAAAACCCCATTAATACTAATGTTTGTATAGGTATAGCCCTTGTACTGATGCTTGGTGACAAATCCATTGACCTGCGTGTTAATATTATCCATGGTAAATCCTTTGCCGTTTATTTCTCCTGTCATAGACAAATAGCCTACTAAAGAATCGTTCACAAATTCTCCCAAATTAAACTCTTCCAATTCAATTTTACCAACATATGTAGCATTTTCAATATTGTCAATACCTTTGATCTCAATATCTGTTTTAAAAGCACCCAGATCCGATTTTGTATCTAATTTGGAGTATACAAATGATTTCGTAACTACAAGATTACCTGAGCTCTCAAATTTTCCTATTTTCTCAAAAGACTTTGGTATTTTGTCTTCGGTCAAATGAGGCAGTAAAATTTTTAACTGTTCATAATGAGAAGAGACATAATCTAATTCTGCATCGATCAATATATTTTCTTTTTCAACCACATCCTTTAGGCGTACAGTGCCTTTTAAAATAAAATTTCTATTTGATTTCAGATCAATATCGCGAAGCACAAAATCATTAATAGTACCCTCAAATTTAGTTTTAAATTTGATTCTGTCATTTTCTCCGAATTCACTGTATAACTTTTTTAGATCGGTCAAGGCTATATCGGCCTCTTTAAATTCCGCATTGATCATTACTCTTTCATTAAAAAAAGACAGATCCCCATCCTCATAATCAAACACGATATCGGCCAATATGGTAGATTTCTCTGTATGAAGCTCTGTATTAAAAAATTCCATTCTGGTAAATGAATACAAAAAATCAGTATTCAGACTCGTTATATCGATCTTATGGTTTTCTTTCGTCTTCAAGTTTCTTATTGCTGCTGTTATAACAATCTCCGGAGATATTTCAAAATTGCCCAGATAAGCACTTATATCCGTGTAATAAACCAGTGGTTCTTCTTTTGTGTTTTCATTGACTAAGCTAAAATAGATGTTCTTAAGTGTGATTGAAGAAGATTTTAGCTGGAATGGATTCTCACTTTTCTTTTCGTCATTTTTAAAACTACGAGAAAAGAGGGTCAGGTTATTCCTAACTTCACCCTTATACGTCCTAACTAAAAGTTTGCCCTTCTCTATCACAACGTCTCCTAAATCCAGATCACTATTGAATATATTTCTGAGATTCAGAATAGATGCGGATAATTTATGGACATAGATCAGGGAATCCTGGTGATGGTCTTTTATTAGAATATTGTCAAGTTCAATATTGCGAAGTGAAGAAAGATCTACTCTCTCGATCAATATTGTTGTACCAAATTTAGAGTTAATATTGTCAGTTACTAATTTAGCTATTCTAGTTTGTACCGAAGAGAGGGACAACAGAATGCTTAAAACAATTAATAATGCAGCTGTAATCAGCAAAAAGCGAATACTTATTTTTTTAGCTCGATTGATAATTTTTTAATTTCTAAATTTGCAAGTCTAAAAGTACAATATTTGTGCCTAATTTTGGTGTATGTCTAAAAATTCTATCTATATTCTTTCCATTGAATCTTCATGCGATGATACAGGAGCGGCAATTTTAAAAAATGACAGGGTATTATCGAATGTAATTGCCAATCAAAAAATTCATGCAGAATATGGAGGAGTAGTGCCTGAATTGGCATCCAGAGCACATCAACAAAATATCGTTCCGGTGGTACAACAAGCCATTCTTAAGGCCGGAATTGACAAAAAACAGATTGATGCTATCGCCTTTACCCGAGGACCCGGATTAATGGGATCGCTGCTAGTTGGTACTTCTTTTGCTAAATCACTTGCAATCGCATTAGATGTGCCTTTGATCGCTGTTAACCACATGCAGGCGCATGTAATGGCACATTTTATTAAAGATAAAAATCAAAAAGCACCTGTCTTCCCATTTCTTTGTTTAACCATAAGTGGCGGACATACACAAATATTAAAGATAGCTAGTCCGCTTGAATTTGATATTTTAGGAGAGACCATTGATGATGCTGTCGGAGAAGCTTTTGATAAAAGTGCAAAATTACTGGGGTTATCCTATCCCGGAGGTCCTTTAATAGATAAATATGCAAGGCTGGGAAACGAAAATGCCTTTAAATTTACGGAACCGAAAACAAAAAATGAATTGGATTTTAGTTTTAGTGGTTTAAAAACAGCCATTCTCTATTTTTTAAGAAAACAAATTAAAAGTAATCCAAATTTCGTCGAAGAAAACTTAAACGATATTTGTGCTTCCATACAGTATACAATTGTAAATATCCTGATGAAGAGAATAATTTTGGCGTCTAAAAAAACCGGGATAAAAGATATAGCTATTGCAGGAGGTGTATCTGCAAATTCGGCCATAAGGGCAGCGATCAGAAAGGGTGAAAAAGCCTATGGATGGACAACCTATATTCCAAAATTTGAATACACCACAGATAATGCTGCCATGATAGGGATTGTAGGTTATTTTAAGTATTTAAATCATGATTTTGACCAAGAGAATACAATGGCGATTTCAAGACTAAAGATCAACGATTAGAATTCTTAAAAAGAAATTTTACGATTTAATACTGGCGTCAATTTTTTTATACTCCCCCTTTTCAAGTTTTTTTCGCATGGAAGAAAATGCTTTAATCGTTAAAGAAACGTCTTCTAAAGTATGTACACTTGTAGGGATCAATCTAAGTAAAATCATCCCTTTCGGTATTACCGGATATATGACGATAGAGCAAAATATTCGATGATTTTCACGCAAGTCATGGACCAGTGCCATCGCTTCAGGTACATCACCTTCAAGAATAACCGGTGTGACACAAGAATTTGTTTTACCAATATTGAATCCTTTTTCCTTTAAACCATTTTGTAAAGCATTCACGTTTTCCCATAATTTTTTTCGCAATTCGGGCATCGTTCGAATCATATCTAAACGTTTCAAGGCTCCTTTGACCATTGCCAAAGGCAAGGATTTGGCAAACATTTGCGATCGCATATTATATTGCAAATATTTAATAACTTCCTTATCTCCTGCAAAGAAGGCACCAATACCGGCCATTGACTTCGCAAATGTTGCAAAATACACATCAATATCATCCTGAACACCTTGTTCCTCACCTGCTCCGGCACCAGTTTTTCCTAAAGTACCAAAACCGTGCGCATCATCCACAAGCAATCTGAAACCATATTTGCTTTTTAAGGCTACAATCTCCTTTAATTTTCCCTGCTCTCCGCGCATCCCAAAAACACCTTCGCTAATCACCAAAACCCCTCCGTTATTTTCATTTGCTCGTTTCGTTGCTCTGACCAGGTTTTTTTCAAAGCTTACCATATCGTTATGCATATAAGTAAATCGCTTACCCTGATGCAACCTAACCCCATCTATTATACAAGCATGAGAATCAACATCGTAAACAATTACATCATTTTTTGTAACCAGAGCATCGATGGCAGAAACCATTCCCTGATAACCAAAATTTACTAAATAAGCGGCATCCTTATTTACAAACGCCGCGCACTCACGCTCTAATTGCTCGTGAAAT
>Ga0164313_10001411_pt1 | contig 21205 bp, 9 predicted proteins | sample GuaBasSedimGuay4_FD_113735 | JGI IMG/M metagenome (GOLD analysis project Ga0164313, IMG submission 113735) | Subseafloor sediment microbial communities from Guaymas Basin, Gulf of California, Mexico - Guay4, Core 4569-4, 0-3 cm | ecosystem: Environmental > Aquatic > Marine > Hydrothermal vents >... | reverse complement strand
CCGTTATCTACATCAGCGTGACTGATGGAACTACCACGTTCAGTGTGGTTCCTCTTGCCGCTGGTTTGGCTGAAGGGCCGGGGACTTACACCTACAGCCCCGATGATGGTGGGTCTGACATCGACATGGCGAACTCGCTGATCATCATGGATTACTCCAGTGGTGCCGCCTCTGGTGTGATTGGTGGTTCTTATGGGACCGACTACTACAAACAGCACTGCTACGGCATGACCAGTTTGCCTGACCTCGTTACTGAGGCCAAGCTGACTACCATGCTGGGTACTGCCGGTACTGTGGAAGTCACTGTCCATACCTTCACTCCTGATGAGCAGTTGCAGGGTTACGCTCAGGGTTCCGGCCTGCCGAACGAAACCCGCAAGCGGTCCCGCAGTGCTCACAACGTCACCCAGATCTTCAAGACTCCCTATTCCATTGCCAACACGCTGAAGGCTGTTGAGCTGTACGGTGGACCTGAATTGGCCCGCCTGCGCCTCCGCAAGACCATCCAGCACAAGACGGAACTGGAACGGGCGATTCTCTTTCAGGGTGGTGGAGTGGAAGGAACCGATTGGGGAATGCTTCCCCTTGCTGGTTACGAGAACCCTCTGACTCGGTTCAAGGGCATTGGTGTAGGAGCCGCTAATCCCGGTTTCATTCGCACCAAGAATGCCGATCTTGACACTGGGTTTGAGTTGGACGTTTCCAGCATGGCCACCTTCACCATGGCAGACTTCAATGCCCTGACGTACAGGATCTTCGATGACACTGTGGATGCTCCCAGTTCTGACAAGATCGTGTTCGCCTCTCCGTTGTGGTTGATGGCTCTGAGTGAACTTGCGCTGGCGCAGAGTGCTGGTGCGGCCTTCATCTTCGGAAACATTGATCAGACCCCCAACGCTCTTGGCGTTACCACTCGTAAGGTCATCACGCCCAATGGCAATTTGCACTTTGTGCCGATGCCGTTGTTCCGTGGTCAGTACGAGAAGTACGCCTTGGTCGTGGACTTCCAGAATGTCGAAATGCGTCCTCTCCGGAGCCGGGATACCCAGCTTCACGCCAATGTTGGCGGGATGGACATTGACGGCCAGTTGGATTTCCTGATCACTGAGATGGGATTCGAGATGCGTCACGAGTCCACTCACTGCATCCTGAAACTCAAGACCTCTTGAGTCTAGGAATGTGAACTTGGGAGTGGGGTTAACGCCTCACTCCCATTGGAGAACATCATGTCAGTGATTTCAGATAAGCTTCGCAATAGAGTCGGTTCCTTGCTTGACGTAAGGATCACCGAAGCAACAACCCCCTCAAAAGATCAGGTTGACGAGTGGATGTATGAAGGAGCCTTGATGCTATGCAAGATCCTTCCTATAGGTCTACTTGGAACCATGATGGATGTCGAGACAGCAACCGTTACCAAAGATTGGGATGTAGGTGGTCTTGATATTGTAAAGGCCGTATCGGTAGAAAAGAACGATGCAGGATGTACGATCTATCCATATCCCGAGCTTGTCCATATCAGAGATAATATGTCTTCTTTGCATACGACATCTAACTTCGCGTGTGCATTTACTGGAGAGGTCGGTGGTGCAAGCATAATCAGGTTTTACCCAGAGACAAGTGCATCTGCAACTCTCACGTTCGTAACCTCCCCTGCTCCTGTATCCAAGTGGGCCAAGACAACCGCCCCTCACTTAATCCCGCCTGATACTTGGTCTGAGTTGATCGTTGAATATGCGGTCATGAAGGGCAAGATTCAGGACGAAGAAGAACAGGCCGCAACCATGTTATATCAGATGTGGATGCAGTCTATCCAAGCCTTCTCTGGCTCTGGAGTTCTCGGAACAGATGTGGAGTAGCCATGACTACAGAAGAATTAAAAACAATGGTATTTGCTGGACTAGCGGAAAAGACAACTGAGACAACTCCGTTCGAAGTAATTCAAGCCCTCAACTCAGCACAGGTTTATCTCGTTAGGGTTCTCGATTGGAAAGCTGTTCCAGAGATGATTCAAAATCTTAAAGTGACTGACGATGCATCCAACGCTGGTCTTTATGGAGTTCCCGCATGTGCCACCAAATCAGACGATATGCTTGATCTTATTGGCATGATGTGGGAGCCAAACGACAAGATCACCAGTTACTATGAAGATGTCATTTTACAAAGCGCACAAATTGTAAGTGTCCAAGCACTGATGACTTCTTTTGAGAACACTCAGGATCTCCTGTGTGCTGACGCTGGCAATTCAATAATGATGAGTTCAGCGATAGGTGCATCATGGGAAACGACAGACAAGACCTCAATCATTCGATATAAAAGAAACCCAACAGACCTTACGAACGACATAGACCCAGACATAAATCCAAAGTGGCATTTCCATATGGTTGATTATGCCCTTGCTGATATCTGGATGAAGTTCGGAGACAAGGAACGGTCTGTGCTCTACAACAAGCAACTTCTTGACCGCTTGAATGGGCCACAAGCGCAACAGCAACAAGGAGCACAGTGATGAAAGTACAGGAATTCTTGTACCAGATACGAAGACTTGCTGGCGACAAAGATGCGGATTCCTTGTCTACGGATATGCTCCTGACGTACCTCACGGAAGAGATGGGAGTGGTGGCAAGTCTATTCCCGCGTCAGGAGTCTTTTGAAGAAGAGATCTCAACCAATGCTCTCGCTGGAAATGAACAGGATTGGGTTGATCCTCAATTTGTTTATCTGGACAACACCCTTTGTAACCGGATGTACGCAACAGAAGTCATGAGGATGCTTGAAATCGGTACGATGGATAACACGAAGATCTTCTGGGCATTGATCAACAACAGGCTCAATCTTTCTGTTGATACCGGGACTGTTCGTGTAGTCGGGAACTGGAAGCCTGATGAGTACCTCAGGGCGCACCTCTCGTTTACCATGCTTGAGGGCCTTGATCTAGACTTTGATGCCAAGCGGGTTCCTTCTCTTGTCGGCAGGAGGCTCTCTGCTGTTCGCTACAGGATGCTGGCTAGATGTGCTGAAGAACTCGGTAGCTTCGATAGGGCGCAGTATTTTCTCGCCATGGGAGACAGGACAGAGCGTGATCTCAGGAACTCTCTGAACTTTGAATCCACGGTTGATATGGGATTCATGCATGGATGTGATTTCTGATGGGTAAAAAGGAACTCTGGCAGATAGGGTGGGCTGGAGGACAGACCGAGGGTGATCTGTCAAAGCAGACCGTCAAGGAAATCCTGAATAGCGAGATTAACATTCTTGGAACGCTTACCCCAAGGGATGAGCTTATCCATCAGGTTGTTGATGATGAATCTATTACAAATGCAATTGACCTGAAGTTCATGACAAACCCATCTGACCCAAGTGAAACCCTCAGTGTTTATCTGACCTCAACTCATGTGTTGATAAGGGGAGCTACAACTACCAAAGATGTAGCTCTCGATGTGACCATTGATGATGATAGTGAAATGATCATTGTTGAAGGAAACAACATTTACATTGCGGCAATTGTCAGTGGAGATCCCTATGGAATTATCTCGATAACATATACAGGAGCTGGAACAAGGTTTCGTGCTCCAGAGAATCTCTTTGGTCATCCCGGCAATGCAGAACTTGTTGGGACACAGGATGAATGGATTAAGAACGAGCCAGAGGGTCTTGTACCTTTGCTGACAAGGATTGAACTTAGCGCAACACATATTGCACAGACAAAGGTACTCCTTGATGCGGCTCCAGATCGTTCGATTGTTGTCGGGACTTATGCGAACAGGTCTTTCACCGCAACTGGTCTTGATGACTTCCCTATTGCTGTATCACTTGGGATAGAGATTGCTGTTCAGTTTGAATTCCAAAATGGTGACTTGAGCCAACTATCTGATACGAAAACATTCTCATATACCACAGAGGCAGATGACAAAGAGAGGTCGCTCAGTATTGGACTGAGCCTTGCAGTATCAAGAAACATTTCAAAGACAGTGAAGCGGGTTCATCTCTATCGCAGGGTGAGGGAGCTTGATGGTGAACATTATTTCGATGTGAATCCACTTGGTCTTTTGTACTCAGCAAATATTTTGTCAGAGGATCTTGCAGATGAGGTCGTAGAAGTCTCAGACAGCACGATCTATCTTGGAGCCGTAGAAACAGGAGATGCCAATGCTCCACATGGACACACGCATTATGGTGAATTCACGACTCTTGATGGGGCAAGGGAAACATACCAGTACAGGTTCCTTGACTCAGGAGAGGTCAAAGAGACAACTGGCTGGTTGCAATACGATACCAATGCAATGTTCTATTGGCCAAGATGTGTGATTTTTGATGGCAGATTGAATATCAATGTTGTGGATAAGAACGATCAGGACAACTGGTACACCATGGAGTACGCCATCAGCCAAGGCGTATTTACATGGCCAAGCAATACCGGATCGTTTGTTTCTGTATTCCAGAATAACCACGTTAAAGATGGTGACTCTTATGGGCCATATGTTGATGTCGATGTAGCAACAAAGACAGTTTTTCCATTGCAGGAAATCGGTAAGGTTGGAGAGCCGAATCTTGTGCATGGGTACGGACCAGACATCTGCCCTTACATGATCAACACCACAGCGTTCCCGGCTTATACTGTCCACAAGTCAGGCAGTGGTGCTCTCTATACTGGGACAGCTCCACAAGTGACCGACCTTGAGGCCCTCACTTGCTACGTTGATATTGGAGATGCTCGCCTTGTCAGTGTAGATGACCTTACAGGTTTCTCTCAGAACGAAAGAAGCATAGTCAAGCCAAGGCATATTGCAGTGTCTTCAGGCCGGATGCTTATGCTCAATGTGATTCAGGATGACAAATACCGGGTCAGTAGACTTTGCTATAGCGAATTCAGAAAGTACCTCTCGGTAGCAGAGAGCAATTACGTTGATTATGAGGCTCGTGACGATGGTATTGGTGTCGGAATAGCTGAGTTCAAAGGCCGGGTATTGATCCTGCATTCGACCAGTGCCTACATCATGGACATCTCTGGTGGTGCCGGTATGTCTTGGCGTGAGCTTGGGGCTTACAACGAGATCAACGCTCTTGGCCGTCCTGCTATTGTAGAGACACCCTTCGGGGCCTTCTTCGGTGGTCAGGACTTTGCCTACTTGTTCGATGGGAACAGGGTCCAGAACATCAGCGAGACTCCGGAGCGAAGGATAAGCAAGGCCTACCGGAAGATGGTAAGCAGAGGCACTCCGTCATTCGCATGGAGAAGCGACCTGAGACAGCTCTGGATCATCTCTCTTGCTGATGATGCCGAGACATCCCGCAGGCTTGATGCGCTTGTCTATGACGCTGACACGGCTTCGTGGCACTACCATCTATTTGATGAGCTTGTTTCAACTACCACTACTCCTCTTGATTTCATGGCAATCTCAAATCAGGGTGGAGTTGAATACTTGTTTGCAAATGAAAACAATGCGACCATCCAGAAGTTCGGGTTGAACGATGCTACTATAGTCAGGCCGTTTAGCTGGGGTATCAATACTGGTCAAATAAACATGGGTAGCAGTGAGTTCCAGAAGAAACTCAAGCGTATCTATATTGACACAAAGGGCAAGATTGATGATGATGGAAACAAGACATACGGGAAGCTCTTTGTTACAGTAGATGGATTCACGCAAGACTTTGAGCCTAAAACAGATAGGCACGTTACAAGAGTTAGCTCGTCAAACAAAAATTACTACATTGACTTCGGTGTGTATGCTGAGTCTGCTGGAGGTGAATCATGGACGGGGACGATAGAGAGCTTGGGCCTCTCGTACAAGCCCAAAAAACTGAAATAGATGACCTGAAGATGCGATTAGAAGATCTTCAGATTGATTCTGACAAGAACAGGACAGTGACAAGAGAGCGTCCTGTAATGTCGAGGAAGCCGATAAAGGACGAGGGCAAGGACTCAGACCACAGGTTCTTTGAAGAAGAGGGCCTCAGGTATTATTCTGTCAAGGTTGGCGGCAAGTGGGTCAAGATGGAGGTTACTGATGTCTAGCGATGAAGCATATCAGAAGAAATACAACATCCAGCCCAACCCCTACAAGGGCGCACAGGCCAGCGTCCTTGCACGATTCGGCAAACAGGCCCAGAACCTTGCAGGAACCAGCGGGAAAGGCCCAGCGGTATCGGCAGTCTCCCAAGGCAAGGCAGGCGATACAGCCAAGGGTGCTGTTCGTGACTCTGCTGGGCAGAAAGCAATGATGGATTCTCAGTCTCGTTTGATGAGAATAAGCTCTGAGATGGACAGGGACAGCATCAGGGCAAAGAAAGAGATCTCAGATGCTCAGTTCGAACAGCAGAACAATGTGCCTCTCATTGACCAGATTGCATCAGGATTGACCCTTGCTCAGAGCATGGCTGGACTTGCTCGTGGAATCGGTCATGCCGCTGGTGATGAATCGAATACCGAGCTTGATCAGGAACGCTACCAAGAGAACTACGACTTCAACATAGACAGGCTCATGAAGGTCGAGGGTGTTGAGACACCGGAAGAGCTTACGAGAGAGGCTCTACAAGAGGCTCACAACATCGGACTAGCCGCCGCAAAGCCTAAGACGGGTGGCATCTTCCGCAAGGCAGGCAGGGTCTTTGGAGACGTTGTAGGTGGAGGCATCGAGGCAATCCCTGTTGTTGGATCTGGTGTTAGGCGACTCAGGAACCAGAACCTTGCTGAAGCTGAGAAGATCAGGTCTGTTGAGAAGAAGACGATGACTCCTGACATGGCTGACAAATACTACGGAGAGATTGCTGAACATCTTTCGAACATGAAGGATGTCTACAATCGTCCATTGCGTATCAACCCTGAATTTGAGAAGATCATGTTCGAAAGCTTCACTGATCTTGTCGAGATGATGGAGCTTGGGATGATCAATTACGACTTCTATTCTGCGGATTCATTGAACTTCCCAATTGATACAGGTGGATCACAAAACTTTCCGATTGATACAGGTGGATCACAAGAAGCGGTAACTGAACCAACTGAGCAATCCAATGACCTAACAAGGGCAGACGGTACAAAAAAGGGCGAAGGATGGCTTGGCCCAATTGAAATGACTGACGGTTCTGGGAAAACAATGTCAGAATACAGCATCGGTGTTGAGTTCGATGGTGTTGAAACTGAGATTCCAACTCTTGTACCAACGCTTACTAAAGCTGAGGTTGATCATTTGAGGTCAGGTGGAAAAGTTACGGACGAGATAGAACGCAAGGCTATTGAACATGCGAAGCTAATGAAGGCTCAAGGCAGAAACGTGTTCAAAGATGATTAAGAATAATCTGGAGGTCGGTAATGGGCTACACTCTTGATACACCACCTACAGGTGCAAGTGACATGGCCGGTGATCTTGGATTGTCACAGATGGCAAAAGAGGGTCTTGGTTATGGATGGCAACAGAACTTTGTCAGGTCTGCTCTTGCAAAGAACTTCGACTATGGCGGGATGATGGAATCCGGAGGGAACAGCTTGGCGAACCAAGGTCTACTTTACAGTGGAGCTATGGATGCACAGCTTCCAGCAGAGGTCGCAAATGTTGGTCAGGGGATTGCTGGTGAAGCGTACAACTCAGCAGTTGCGAAGAGCGATCAGGTTGCTACTGAGGCCCAGAGGACACAGCTCCAGATCAAGACCCACGAAGACCGTATGCAACTTGAATACGACATTGCAAGCGCAACTCTTGAGCAAAACGAAAGAAACTGGTGGGATGAGGTTATCGCTGGTGCAGGAGTCGCCGCAAACCTGACATCTACCGGGATAGGTGTTCGTAGCTTTTTTAGCTAGGAGATAAAGATGCCGAATGTATTCAGGAACAGCCCAATTGATTCCCTGACGATGGCAGTGAACTCACTGCAAGAGCGTCAGCAGGAAGCCCAGCGGGGACAGATGCAAATGATGCAACTGGAATCTGACCTTGCCGACAAGGAGGCCGAGCGCAAGCTGATGCCACAGCGGTTGGAACTTGAAGAGGCGAAGCTCAACCATACAACGATGATGGAAGAGCGTGGTATGAATATCGAAGTTGCCAAGGCAGGCATGGAGATCGGCACCCAGCGTTTGATGAACATGCTTCAGCTTGACGAGTTCACCTACCAGAAGACGCTCAGGCCATACGAGAAGATGCAACGCAGGCTTGAGATCGAGATGATGGGCCTGAAGCGTTGGGCCTTACCCTTCCAGCTTCAGTCTGATATCAGGAAAGGTATCCAGACAAACGATGTCATGGGCTTGGTCAAGCTTGCCGCCGCACTGGATGGCACCCTGAACTCAATTGCCAAGAGCGAAGTCAGTGTTGGCAGTGCAATGGCGAAACAGGGAGAGGCCCAGCAGTGGTTTGCCGCAAGTGCCTATACCCAGAAGGAAGGGCATGGAGGAAAAATTCTTACGGACTTCCACAACAAGGGCCAAGAGCAGTTATTCAAGGGATCTCAAGAGCTGAACAAGGAAGTAACCGAAGAATCATTCATCTCAGATACGATGGCAGGAATCGTACTGGAAGCGGAGCGTTCTGGAGACTTCATTGACAACAAGACAGGCAACTGGACAGACAAGGGAGATACGGTCCTTCTTGATAATCTGAAGTCGGCATCTGCTATCGTCTATGCAGACAAGCTTTCTGATTGGGCATTTGCTGAAGGGAAATTCAAGAACGTCAAGGTTGAGGGCTACTCTGAGAAGATCAATGTGCCTCAGAGGATCAAGGCGATAAGGGAAGTCCCAGACGCTAAGATGACCAAAGAGATGTATGACGAACTCAGGGATCTTGAAGATGGGTTGATGCAGAGTATCAAGTTTGACGGGAAAAGCTTCAAGGCCGAGGACTGGAGATCTGTTGAAGGAGCACCAGCGAATGAGATGGCTTGGGATGCTTTCCATGCGAACACTGAGGCGATGACAAACTTCAAGACGCTGATGATCTCAAATTCCAACATCTCTAGGCAGTCGAACATCTCAGGCAGTATCATGCAAGTGGTTGACTTGATCACTCAGAAGAGCCAAGATATTGCCGGTGGAGTTGCTGACCCAAAAGCTGAAGATGCAATCGGTCAGATGCAAGAGGGCTGGAGTATCCAGCGTGACGATTTCCTCAAGGGAATCAGGGATAGCGGCTGGGAGACAGAGGATGATACTCAGGAACTCAAAAGGATCATCTTGTTGAATCCTGAGAAGTTCGGGATCATTGGGCTTACTGGAGACGAAACGATTTCTAATTACTTCTACGGGAACTCTGAGGACAAGTAGGAAGACCCTGCTTCATTCAGATACCGTGTCACACCCAAAGTTAAGGAACGGAGGTGCGTGTCATGGCAGACAAATACAGTCTCACTGTTCAAGAACGACAAGCACTAATGCCTATTCTCTTAGGCAAGAACTACACCGAAGAGGACGAATGGAGAGCTGAGTTTGCCTTGTCTAAGGCCAATGGCGATACATCAACGGCCAAGATTGCTCTTGAAGCGTTACCAAACAAGGGTGCAGAGAGTAAGGACTTCGGATTCAGGGCCGCAGAAACAGACGTAACAGGCCCACCGAGAAACAGACCAACCACAACGAATTACGGAACCAGACTTGGCGATATGCTGAAGTCTGCCGGGGAAACTGCTCTCGATTTTGTTCCAAGAGCAGGCGAGAAATATGGCACTCCTGCCAGTGCTAGGCCCTTTGGCGGGATAACCCAAAATGATATTGCAAACATGTTGGCTGATCCGACCAAGGTTCTCCATGGCCAGAAGATGAGTCGTGAAGATCGCAAGAAGATGAATGCGTTCTATCGTAAAACTGGCAACAAAGAATTCGTTATCGAAGACCTTGATGATGATTTCGCTTGGGCTGAACGTGAAGTAATGGTCAGCTCAGAGACTCCGTATATTGGTCCATCAGATGGGCTGAGTTTTCTCCAGAAGGTTCAAGGCAGTCGTGAAGCCGATCTCTGGAACGCTACCAAGGCTGGTGCATATGGCTTTGTCAATAGCGGTACAGTGGGTCTGCTACATGGCCTGAATGCACTGACGAGGACTGCTGGACTTGATTCAAATTGGTGGACAGACGCAAAGAACACATGGCTTAGTGTCGAAGAGGATCAATACTCTCGCAGTGCTGGGATGATTGGTAATGTACTTGGCTTCTTTGCTCCTACCAAGTGGGCTGGACTCGGCATAAAGGGTACGGCCAAGGGTGTTGGGTATGTTGCTGGGAAGGTGGCGGCCACTCGTGGAGCAAAGGTCGTTGCTGAGGTTGCTGGGAAGACTGCTGTAGGTAGGGCTACTGGAGCCGCAGTTGCGGGTACTGCAAAGGTGGTTGCAAAAGCCGTTGAGGTTCCTCTCAATCTGGCTACAAGGGTAACGAGCAAAACAATCTTTGAGCTTCCCAAGAAGCTTGTAGACAAGGCTGGAACGTGGAAGGTCACGAAGGCCATATCCGAGACAAGTTTCGTTAAGGCAAGTGGCAAGGCGATTGATGACCTTGGAGGCAAGGTTGGCAGTGGATGGGTTCACAGTAAGATTGCGGCCAATCCGGTACTTGCAAAGATATGGGAGAAGAACGGCGCACATGCTGTCCAACGGGCATTGAGCAAGACGATTACCCAAGCATGGAACAAGAGCCGTAGAACAAGTGTCAAGACACTCATCGAAGCTGGAGAGAAGGATGCCATAGACGAAGCCGAAAAGATGTTCATTGTGAACATGGAGAAGGAGATCAGGCGACTATATGGCAACAAGGTATCCAATGAAGTAGTTGGCGAGATGGTAGAGAATGCTCTTGGACAGTTCCAAAAGCATGTATCGAGCAGTGCAGGAAAAGCTGGTGATACCTTCAGGCGAATGCTGATGAATCCGCTTGGTATCAAGGGCCAGTATGCCGCATCTCTTGGACACAACATCTTGAATCAGGCTACTCATGGTGCTCAGTGGTCTGCACACAGGGCTGTGATGACGTTCAACCAGATGTTAGGGCTGTCTGCTATGACAGTTCAGGCACCCGAGAACGATCCGTGGTACACAAAGGGACAACTCTACGTTGCAGGAGCAAAGGACTACTTCCTACAGAATGCGAAGGACGAGTCATACTGGAGAACCTTTGCTTCTGGAGCCTTCTTCGCTTCTCATGGTGGACTATCCTACATCCCGAGCAATGTCCCGTTCCTTGGTAAAGTGGCTGGTGCGGCTAATCCATTCAGCAGTCTCAGAAAGGCTGTCTTTGGACCGAAGATCAGTGCAAGCAAGGCAGGAGAGATACTGGCCAAAGAGTTCGGTCCAGCGCATCAGCAACTCATGGGCAACATCAACAGGATGTTCGGGCGCAAGGCTACCGACACGATTGCAAGGTTCCTGAGCAACGCTCCGCAGACAAATAAGAAGCTTGCTGTTTCGATGCTGAAGAAAGCGTTCAAGAAAGATCCCGAGTCATTGTCCAATTCGTTCCTTGGCAGAGTTGCGGCAATGATGAAATCGGAACGAGCTACGTTTAGGAGTTCGAAGAAGGACTTCAGGCGTGGAGCAGTTGATGACGCAATAGATGATCTCCAGTTCGATACTCGCCATGTAGAAACGCTTCTCAATACGGCAGGAAAGACTCCAGCACAGATTCGACGAGCCAGAGAGCTTATAATTGGACAGCTCAAAAGCAACATGTCTACAGTTGTAAGCAATTACAGGAAGACTGCAATGAAGCAGTTCATGAGGGACGGCCTCTATGTCTTCGGTGGAAGGGTTCCTTGGACCTTCTTATCAACTGGTGGATACCACATGCTCAGTGAAACCAACTGGGGCAGGGATGCTGATGTTGAAGAGAAGACTGAAATGCTCTCACATCTTGGCTTTTCTTTATGGGCATCTTCCGAACCTGTTTTCTCCGAAGGTGGCATTCATCTTACCCCGAGAGGTTGGGGTCGTGGACGCAAGGAACCTGACAGCGATTACATGCCGGGATATTCCGATCTCGCAATAGAGATGAACCACATGGAACGGCAGATGTTTTATATGGGTCTTGGTACTGCTAGGCATAAGTCTGCTCCGCAGGACTTGAACCCGAAAGAAACCGCATTGACTCTCGCCAAGCCTCTTGGAAGTCAACGTGCTCTTGTCAAATCTATTGGCAAGAACATAAGCAAGCAGATGAAAGACGGTGCTCTTCGTGGTCTTGGTATCGACAAGACTCCCGGTATGCACACCGCCTACACTGTTCAGTATCCCGGTCAGGCCCCGGTAGCACCGGGACAGCTCGGGCCTATGGTCAACGCTATAAGCCATACAAGTACAGAGATTGAACATGGTAAGGAGATCCTTTTCTCGTTGCTGAAGAATACTCCAGAGATGCATGATCTTTTCAACATCGGTGGACTTACCCCTGCCGATGGAACCGAGTGGGTCAAAGCTCTTGAGCGTGATGAATCAACGAGGGACTTCATTCTTTCTGCGGCTGTCCATGCGATGAAGACTCAGTTCATCAGTGATGGGATCATGGAGCCGGGAGATGAACTCAGGATCAGTCATGCCCTCAAAGCAACTGCGGCCGAAGGCCAGAAGATCAATGGGCAGTTCCGAAAGGCGGCAGTAGAGGCTATCAATGCACTCCGCTTGGAGCAGATGAACGTCAAGGGTACTGACAGAAGCTCCAGCGTGGTAGATTGGTTCAACTTCAGGGACAACGACAAGCTGAATACTCGCATTGATAACCAGCTTGATATCGGGAAGCTCTTTGAGTTGAACGTCCATGGCAGGGTTCTTGATGACCTCAATGCTCCCGGTGAGACTCTTATCAGCAATGAGCAGTCCTACTATTCTGCATCTGAAGGAATGCTTGAAGAAGAAGTTTCTGCAATCTTGGATCGCTTTGATCAACGGGTAAAGGAAATGGGTGTTGATGATACCCTGAATCTTTCTGATGGGACGCTGAGGAATCACGTTCTTAGAAGCCTTGAAAGCTACGGACAGAGCACTTGGGCTACGATGATGGAAGAGGATCATCCTGTCCCACTGGACACCAGACCCGGTGTACTCACCAAGGAGCGTGTCTTCGAAGGCTTCCGCTTTGGCGGCTTGCTTGCCAAGGACAACACAACAAGCACGTATGTACTGAAACAGTTGCCAGAGCAGGTTCTCAGGGAGATGGAAGAGCCGCTGAAGACTGAAACAAAATCAGCGCACTACTTCCTGAAGAACGAGCCTGATGTCTTTGTGCCAAGTGAAAGCCTTTACGAGAAGAGTCCTGATTGGGTTATCAAGGGCAAGAGTGATGTTCGCATCAACAAGCCGATAACCTTTGGGCCAGTAACTCACCCCAAGTACATGAATGGCCAGCAACAGGCCCCCGGCTTCCAGCACGAGAGCGGCATGGTTGGGGCAATGGCAGACATAGGGCTGTCCCTAAGTGGATACCATCAGGCACAGAGGGGCATTGGCAGGCTCTTGCAGTACCGCAAGTCCGAGTTCAGTGACAGCGATGTTGCGGCTATTGCCGCCATTGATGATGCAGGGTTCTTCCATTACGGGGAGAAGGGTCGTAGGGCGATCCCTGCGAACGAGCTGATCATGGCTGTTGGTGGACGGGTATTCACTGGCGATGAGCAGATGGCTGTTGATATCAGGGCGCACTTCGATGCTGTCCGTGAGGCATGGAAAGATCCTACCGCAACAGGTGATATCAATTATGAGATAATCACCCCGAAATCGTACCTCAAGAAGATCATCGAATCTATTGAATCGTCAAGGGGAGCACCCATGACGAACTCAGAGATCAGCTCACTTGAGAACTGGATGGAAGGCTCAAGCCTTACTGCATATAACAACGTGATAGAACGGTTGACGAAGAAAGGGTTCCTTGAGGGCTGGGCAACCAGTGACAATACGCTTGAAGGAAACCAAGAGGTCTTCAACAAGACAGGTGCAGACAACGAAGAGATCATGGAGCGTTTGAGCTTTGTGCTGAATCCTCTTGCCGAGGCAACTACTGACCTAGAGAGGCGTGAGCTTCTCCAGCAGTTGAGCAAGAAGGTGCTTGGCCTGAAGAGGAAAGCCGCACCAAAGACAGTGATACGGATTGACAAACTCCACAGAGACATCCAGCAGCTTTTGCTAAAGAACAATCCACGATCAATAGAGAAGCTTCACAGGATGCTTCAGGGGACCAAGGCTCTTGTTATCACACAGCAGGGTGGAAGACCCAGTATCCGCATGGACCTTGAACGTCTTGAGGGTGGCAACATCGAGCACATTATTGAGAAGCTTGACCTGATCAATCGTGGGATCACGGACTCTCAGGGAATGAGGGAAGAGTTCCTCAAGCGAACGAATGAGGCTGGAGCAGATATAAGATCGTTGCTACCGGACATGGCACCTCCGAATCGTACCAATGGGGTCATGGATGTCATGACTGATGTTGGTATCGGTACAGGGTCAGCCCTTTCAGCAAAGACGCTGGAGGGTCTGGGCAACATCACAGCACAGCTTCTCACCCTTGGGATACCGGGGCAGGAGTTGACGATTGACAACTTCAGGAGTGGGTACTCAGGCATCCTGAAGGCTTCCATTGCCGAGATAGTCAAAGATGATATCCCAACACCATCGGAATCTGGTGCTACTCCATTCAGGACTAGTGCTCAGATGAAGAACCGTGTTGACAACCTCAGCGATTTAGATGTCTACAGTATCCTTTTCGATACATCAGACATGCGTGAATACAGGATCATAACTGCTGGGAAAGAGATCCATGCCGAATCTCAGTATTCATCTCTTCCGGTCAAGGATGCTGGACAACGAGATGAAGTAAGGGCCTCTGTAAAGGAACCGAAATTCACTGAAGGAGGATTCTCAGTAAAGACGGCGACAAGAAAGAGAACCATTGTTGATGACTTTGGAGATGACCTTGATACTCATGTCAGTTTGCTGAGGCACTTCAATTCCGAGACAAAGGAAGATCTGCTGACAAACAGCTCTGCACGAAGGAGAACCGGCGATACTGCATGGCATAATGGAGTAGATGCTATTGATCCGTCAGAACGTGGTGCTCACATGTACCGCTTGGATGACAATGGACAAATAGCAGTAAACAGGATGCTCATTCTCGAAAAGACAGAGGATGAAAGCATGTTCATCCCTGTTCCGTTTACTTCCGGTGAAACCACAACGTACATCGAGTGGCTTAACGGGATGGTTGGCAGGCTTGACGGACGGGTTGGAGAAGATACTGACCAGCAGGCGTTGGTTGACCTTGGGCGTAATCTTGCAAGCGATCTGACCGACTGGCAAGCAGAGCAGTACAACACCACACTGCCTGACCATGACATGTATCGGTTCATCACAAGCAAAGACAATGATTATGTCAGGGGAGATCTCACCAACCTGTACCGGATGGGGTATCGTGAACGTATGTTCGGCTCTGCCCAGATGATCAGCCATGCGGTGAAGGATGCTGGCTTGAAGGGTAGCAAGAGAATCAGGCAACTCTCAAGCGACAGTGTGCGAAGGCTTGAGCCTACAGCCCTCAACATGGCTATTCAAGACGTTCTGGATACATGGGGACCGGATGGTGAAGAGATCGTAAGAAACTTCAGTGAAGGTACTGGACGCAATACGAGATACAGGGTTCTTGCAGTCAACGAAGAAGAGCTTCAGTCAATGTTCGGTGTAGATGATCTTGACGGAGCCTTCATGCCTCACCCGATCCTCATTGCCGCAATGGCTAAGTCAATGGGATATGGTCCCGGCCATAATCTCATGAAGGCGTTTGTCCATGTTCCGGTTGGTGATTCCATGTTGGCAGATAAGGGCCTCATGGGTGTTCCGCTACCGAGGGTTGTTCAGTTGATGGATCGCCTTGGTGTAGCCGCTATCGAACCCAGATCAACAGTGAAGATCGGTGCAAGCGCAATAGACTTCGTTGATGTAGAGGTCAATGGCAGGCCACGGCATGTGCATGTAGCGGCATGGGGGACTGCTGATGGAAGTGGACGGACAGCAAGGGCAGATCGAGGAGTCTATACGGTCGGTGCAGAGGACATCAAGTTCCAGAGTATGCCGCATCCAGAAGAATCGGGAACGGTGCTTTCTGGGCAGATGACACTTGATTGGCACCCTGACGCTGTTGCTGATTTCAATTCAATGCTTCCGGTACAGGATATTGCTCAACTTGCTGGTGCTGTTCTTGGGGACATCCAGCCAGAGAACCTTGCATTGGCCAGAGCCTTGATGACAGACATAGAGCTGAACCCGATCATTGCAGAGGGTGATCTTCTGTCTGGTAAGGCGGCAATGTCGAGTCAGGTAATGGCATGGTCAACAGCCACGAGTCCTGCGATCTTCTTCAGGCGACAGGTACAGAACAGGCTTCTCTCAATCATGAGGGAAACACTCTTCAAGAGGTACTCTCGTCATGGTGGCAAGGGTTCTTTCATGCCTGATGCCACATACGCAAAGACAAGTGGAGAGGTTGACCTTGCAAATTACCTGAAGAATACGCCTGTAGAGATCAGTGGTGGAGCAATGGGCGTCAAAAGGACAATGACTCCTGTTCGTGGCAAGGATGGGGTTATTTCCCTGAACAATGACGGTACTCCAAGGACACGAGAATGGACTCCAGCAGATTCGGATGATTTCGTTTCTGCAAATTGGCCACTGAAAATAAACAGTCCCGGTAGCAACCACTACAATGTGCCTTCAAATCAGGTTGAGGGCATTCCCGGTCGTGAGATTCCTTGGAATCCTCATCGCTTGGATCAGGGACCAACTACCAATGCGGCTTACGGTGCGGCTGAAGAGATTTGGGCTGGTGGACATACTGGAGTAAGGACACAGAACACAACTCCGTTCCAGCAAATCTTCGCTCCCGGCGTGATAACCGGATTGAGCAGGAGAGGTGTTACCAACTTTGAGGTTGCCGCTGAGGCCGCTGGTGCGATGTACCACGAGATCATGACCAATACTAACGTAGTAGACATGACTCGCTCGGGTGGACTGATAGACCAACATGCGGAAAGCCTCAGGGCTGTTGTCCCAAATGAAAACCATCACTCTATTGATGCACTTGCAGTGGAGGTCAAGGACTTCATCACTGAATTTCTGTATAACGGTACACCTGAAGGTGGACTGAACTCAGGTGGTATCGAAGGGTCTATCTCTGCTGGGAATTCTCAAGCATTGATGACCATGCTCACAGGCAGGCGCACAGGGGACACTTGGGATGCAGAGCTTGATGCCTATGATTCAAATGAACGGATGGTTGACCCACGAACAGGCGAAGAGCTTGCTAATCACGACGGGAAGACTCCTGTAACTTATGGGCAGTTCATGTTTGACCAACGCTCTCCGAGTGGACAGCCAAACGACACCGTACCGAGCTTCACGTTGTCATTCCTGCCCGAAAGCATGGGCGCACAGATCATCATTAACAGGATTGATCAAGCAGGGATTCAGCAGGGAGATAATGATGGTGATAAATCCAACATCATCTTCAGTGCTCCTGCTGGAATGGTTGGTGAGATTCTACGTATCAGGAATATCATGGGTGGCATTCCATCTCAGAAGACAAAGAAGATGGAGCATGGATTCTCGTATATCGTACCAAGAGATTCTGATGAGTACAGTACGAGCAAGACAAACGGGAACCAGTACCTCAGGTATCTTGCTGACCAGAAGATTGCCAAGGCGATGACAGGACAGTTGGTGAATGTAAGGACAGCGGCATCCAACATCATTTCTAACAACATAGGCTTTGAGTATGATGTCATCGGAGGTGGTTCAGTCAACATCGAGCCAGTTGCAAGATACGATGAGTTCATGGAAGAACACATGCCTATAATGATCGACCTGATCTCAAGGGTGCAGAAGGTTCTTGATGTTCCCGGTGAGTTCATGGAAGAAGACCTGAAGAACATGAATGTTGATCATGAAATCTTCGGTAGACTAATGAGAAAGGGAACCAGAGGCAAGAACCAGACAGACTATGTGCCATCAATAGAAGACCCATCACGACAAGGAAGCAAGGGCCAGTTGAACGATATTGAGTACCATCTTCTTGGTGCAATACGTAGGCTTATCAGTCGCATCTCTTCGATATCTCGTGATGAGTTTGTTGGAGGAGAGTCTGTTTCGAAGAACATGGATGTCATGATCGACTTCGCTATTGATGTGAAGAAGATCTCAAGAAGCGATGTATCTGTTGAAACAGGATTGAAAGAGTTCTTGAAAGAGGATCTTGAGGCTCTTGGCTACAAGGACGAAGCACTGCAACATGCGATAAACACACTCAGGATTAGGACAAACAACAACGTACTGTTCTCTGACTTCATTGCAGATGCGATTGTCAGAGTAGGCACGATGCTTGAGGGTGATCTCATTGGTGTTGAAACCTATGACTCTGCTCAGGGAAGAGAAGCCCTGCTTACGATGACTCACGAGACTGACAACATGAGGAAGCTCAGGAAGATCAGGGGTGAGTATTCGATGAGGCAGTATATCTCGTATGCGGAAAGGATGGCGGCTGAGGCTGGCCCTGCTGGTGGACACTGGGCAGACGAAGCGAAGATCCAGAAGGCAAAGCTCAGGACGCTCGATGCCGAAGCTACTGCGATGAAGCTTGAGGTCCAGAGGCCCAAGGACATACGAGAACTGAAGCGTTTCGAAGTATCCGCAATGGAAGGTGCGGCAATGCTGACAACGCTTATGAATACTCCACGAGAGATGGTCGGCAACGAAGCGGCTGAGGCTGATGCCATGGCCACTGAGCTGATCCGAGCAAGAAACCAGCTTTGGGGAGCACAGATCGGGCAAGAGGGCGGCAAGTACCTAAGCAGTACAGGCATTGTCAAAGGAAGGACTCGTGAAGTTATCTTGAATGACATTACAAGGGTCTACTTTGAATCGTTCCTTGAGCCTGATGAAAGCAACTTCGAAGAGCTTCTTGGAAGACTGCTTGAGCTTGAGCGTCTTGCTACGTACAAGCACAAGGCTTCTGACTATATCGCATTCAAGCCAATGAAGAATGATCTAGTAGAAGCTGCTTATCAGTTCAGCCCTGTCAGGACGTTGCAGTTCATGACAAGGTTGATGGAGACTTCGATAATCTCTTCTACTCTTTGGAGGAAGGGAACAGTAAGGAACCTTAAAGAGCTTCAGGCAATGGCTGGAGACATGGATACATGGGATGCTCAGGTTGGTGAAGCAAGAAGCCTCATCAGACGTAACATGGATTGGAGCGTAGAGAACCCGGTAATGGATACGCTGGATCGCTTGGCTTTATCCAGACCAAGAGAGGTCACTCTGGGTATCTTCGGTGATGTTGTTGCTTCGGGTCGTGGAGGTGGCCAGATACAGCCAGAGAGCCAGCTACTAAGGGATGCTATGCAAATAGCCGCAGACCTTGAGATGAACCCTAAGGATGTCATCTACGCAACGCTGAAGCCCAACAAGAATGTTGTGTTGGATATTGCATCGTTGAGGGCGTTCTATTCAAGAGACTTTGATGATCAAGGTATTATCGAGGTCAAGAAGAAGGCGTTCAACATGGGCGACATGGGATTTGCAAAGGACATCGAGCTTGAATACAGGAGAAGTGAGGCCAAGGCACAGAACGAAGCTACGGCACTGAAGAACGAGGGTCGTGACAAGGACAGTCAGATACCATTCACAACTCCTGAGAGGGTCAAGCTTAATCCGAAGGACATTGCTGTGATAAATAGTAGAGCACTCAAGCGACTGGGTAATGTCAGCAAGATCATAAGCGGAGTGTCGTACCGCATGGAACAGATGAGGATAAAGACAGACTCAGAACTTCCCAAGGACTACGACAATGGACTTTCTGCTCCTGCAAGTCGATCTGCAAAGACACTCAGAAAGATGAGCGTCAATACTCAAATGAAGCGCAATCGTAAAATCTGTGGAGGCTCGTGATGGTTGACTGCATAGGTGATGGAAGAATCGAGATCGACAAGGACATCATTGAGCGTGAAAAGGAACTTGGCAAGATTGAACAAAGGTTCATGAAGGAGCAGAGTCCTGTTGCTGAGTTCATTAGGGCAGAACTTGGGATGCACTTCAGGGATATTGGCATCGGAGAGGACGGCCTCTTCGGTGTCTATCGTTCATGGGTGTTTGATGAAGTTGGCATTGAGATTGGCGAACATGAGTCATATAGCCTACCAACAAGGCAGGATACCGCAAGGTTGAAGATGTTGCTAGACGATGCAGAAAATAAGTTCGACAACATGGTTAAGTATGTTGACAAGGTTCTTGCCAAGCATGACGGAGACTTTAATGATGCATTTGAAGCAGTCAAGGGTGGCAAGCATAAGCTGATCGGCATGGGTCAAAAAGTTGCGCCGCTGACAAAGCGATACAGCTTCAGGAAGCTCCCTCTTGGGCAGAGGTTGTACGATAATGTTCTACAGGCTAAGGGACAGCACGAGGCCAGAACAGAGACAATGCAAAGCGAACTGAACAACTTGATGAAGAGCATTATAGATATCTCTGGCGCAAGGAACGATGCAGAGATCAAGCGACTTGGTAAAATTGATGCAGAGATCAGCCGTCTTGAGATGAAGCAAGAAGGCATGAAACAAATGGCAGACAGAGGAACCCTACCTGAAGAATCAGGTGTTGAACTGGTAGAGGTTACAAACAAGCTCAGGGGCCTGAACGCTGAACGTGTTTCAAAACTGAACAACTATGAAGACAATCCTGCTACTGCATTCGCAAGCAAGCTCATTGATGTAATCGAACATAAGGACTTTGTAAAAAGGAAGAAGACTGCAACTGCGATTTCAAAAGAAATGGCAATAAAGCCTGCACATATCGAAAATCTTGCTGATGGATTTGAGAGGTTCTTCAAGAAGATGGTTGTCATCGGTGAAGAAACGGCAGTCAATTCGGCAGAGCTTATCGAGATGCATCTTGAGCGGCTCAGGGTAAGCCCAGAAGATCGTCAGCGAATCATCGACTCAACAGCAGGGCTGGACTTTGCGGCCATGGAGAAGGGCTACTTCCCACGCATGGAGATCGGGGCTGGAGATGGATTCGTACTAGAGCAGATAGTCAACATGCTTGATGATGCAAATATCGTAGAATCAAAGAGCATCACAGGAGATGTGACTAAGCTTGTTGAAAGCTACATGAAGCACAGGTCTGCTGAGGCACCATCATCTATGAGGCGAAGAAACAGGAACGCAATAGATGTTGCAGTGAAGTACACCACACAGATGTT